>Ga0315307_1000600_pt1 | contig 15581 bp, 12 predicted proteins | sample TDP2_MG_FD_203079 | JGI IMG/M metagenome (GOLD analysis project Ga0315307, IMG submission 203079) | Freshwater sediment microbial communities from Lake Towuti, South Sulawesi, Indonesia - TDP2 | ecosystem: Environmental > Aquatic > Freshwater > Lake > Sediment | place: Indonesia: South Sulawesi... | reverse complement strand
CCCGAAGCGGAGGAACATTAGGCTTTGTGTTCAATTCAAAGGAAAAAGACTACATTGAAGATGTAATACTCTCTTGCAAGCGCATATTCGGTCTTGAACCAACAAAGACTACAACAGGCCGTAGCACTGCAGACATTACATTTCATAGCGCTAGACTGGCAAGATTCTTTTCGAAGCATTTTGGAAAAGACGCTTCCAGAAAGCAGGTCCCTTATTGGGGAATATTGCTCCCGCCACAAAAACAAGAGGCTTTATTGTGTGGAATCTGGAGGGGGGACGGATACATCACCAATCGGGTAGCGAAATTTGTTACCATATCAGAGCGACTCGCATTCCAAGTCAGAAACATGCTTCTCAGACAGGAAATAATCTTCAGCATTCTTAGGCAATCGGCCTATGGTATCCACAAGAAGAGCTACTCAATTTTTGTTCAAGACGACAAGTCTCTTGAAAGACTGGCGAGAATCGTTGGTGTGGAACTCACGATTCCAAGAAAACTGAAGAATCACCATAAAGCTTGGATTGAGAACGCGTACCTCCACGTTCCTATTTGGCGAGTGGAGTCCTTCAAATATGATGGTTTTGTACACAACTTAGAGGTCGAGGGGAGTCATTCGTACGTTTCAGACTCGATGGCGCTACACAACTGCGGCGATATGATGACTGTGTACATTAAGGTCAAGGATAACAAGATTGCGGACATAAAGTTCAAGACATTTGGCTGCGGTGCGGCTGTTGCGACCAGCAGCATGGTCACGGAACTCGCCAAGGGAAAGACATTGGAAGACGCAATGAAGATCACAAGAGCCAATGTAGCCGAACATCTGGGAGGGTTGCCTCCGATCAAGATGCATTGTTCAAACCTGGCCGCAGATGCACTTCACAGCGCGATCGAGGACTATCTCAAGAAGTCCAAGTAGCCTACAGTATCATGATTGCCCCGTTCGGGCAGTTCCTCACACACGCAACACAGCCCGTGCATAATATCTCTGACGGAGAACAGCCAGAACATGACTGAGAGGCTCTTCCTCCGAGGCACTCGCCTTCATCTCGGACAGCCACGGCTCCAGCTTGAAGGATCAGCACTCCGCCTGGGCACACGTCGACGCAAATCCCGCAGGCATCGCAACTTTCCTGGTCTATTTTGATCTTGGGCAATCTTGTATCTACAGGTCTCTGAGTATTGCTTGGGATCACTTCAAGCTTTCGCACATATACACAAGCTCCCTCGATGGCAGTACAACCCAGAAGTTAAATGGCGACAGTCCATAGTCCCTTGCTGGCTAGCGTGGGCGCGGAAATGGTGATCACATGAACAGGCAGAAAGGCTGGACCTGGGAGAACGCGATCGATAGAGCAATCTTGATGGAAGAGCAGTCGCATTCTCTGTATGTCTCTGCCCTAAAGAAAGCCCGCTCACCAGGTAGCAAGACACTTCTCAGCGGCCTGGCTGATGAAGAGCTTACTCATAAGGGAAAGCTGGAAGAAGTCAAGAAAACGAAATCATTGGAGCAGCTTGGCTCAAAGGCAGGGGGCATTGTAGATCTAGAGATCTTAGATAGGGTGGAAGATGTTCGCCTCTCCGAAGACGCCACATACGAAGAGATACTGATCTTCGCAGGAAAGCGCGAGAAAGAAACGCGCGAGTACTATCTTGAACTAAGCACTAGGTTGTCAGACACTGTTGCAGGAAACATATTCAGCAAGCTAGCTGAGGAAGAGCTGCGGCACAAGCAAAAGATAGAGAAGGAATATGAATCGGCCATAATGAGAGAAGGCTAGGGAGATTCGCCCTCTTCGCGTTTACTCTTCTCCTCTGCTCCTGGCACAGAGAACTCCTTCAGTTTCTCCGCCATATCTCTTAGCTGCCTGTCAACCCTGTCGTTGACTGACCCTGCCTCAAATGTTCCGTTGGGAAGCTTTCTGCCCGCCTTTATGCCTGTTAGGGCCTCTATCCCCTCATCTATTGTTCTTATCGGATATACGCGGAACTTGCCCTTCGCGACTGCCTCAACTACCTCCTCTTTCAGCATGAGGTTCTGAATGTTGCTCTCCGGAATGAGTACACCTTGATCCCCTGTCAGCCCTTTGGCCTTACATATCTCGAAGAAACCCTCAATCTTCTCGTTGACCCCTCCGATGGCTTGGACCTCGCCCTTCTGATTGACTGATCCTGTGACTGCCAGGCTCTGCTTTATCGGAATGTTCGCTATACTTGACAAGATTGCGTAGAGCTCCGCGCTCGACGCACTATCCCCTTCGACTCCTTCATAGCTCTGCTCAAAGACGAGACGGGCGGACAAACTCAGAGGCTTGTCTTGCGAGTATTTCTGGGACACGTATCCTCCCAAGATCAGCACTCCCTTGCTGTGTATCGGTCCGCCTAACTTCACCTCTCTCTCAATATCGACGAGCCCTTCCCGTCCGATTCCAATGCTCGCTGTGACTCTAGAAGGCCTACCGAATTCGTAGTCTCCGACCCTGAGGACGGAGAGACCGTTCACCTGACCGACGGCTTCTCCAACGGTGTCGATAAGGAGGATGTTCCGTTCAATGTATTCCCTTATCTTCTCTTGGATGAGGTTTGACCGATATATCTTCTCATCCATTGCCTTCTTCACGTGTGTCGCCCTCACGTATTTCGAGTTGTCTCGAGAAGCGTAGAATGAGGCTTCGCGAATCAGATCAGCCACAATGGCAAACCTTGTCGTGAGCTTTTCCTGATCTTCAGCTAGCCTTGAACTGTATTCGATCACCTTTGCAACTCCAGAGTTGTCTAGATGTTTGAGGTTCTCGCGGCTGCAAACGGCGCATATGAAGGACACGTAGCTCTTGATGTTCTCCTCTGTTCTTTTCATGTCAATGTCAAAGTCAGCTTTCACCTTGAAGAGTTCACTGAAATCCGGATCGTAGGCGTAAAGAAGCTGAAAGACTAACGGGTCACCGATCAAGATAACTTTCACATCTAGAGGAACAGGCTCGGGAGACAGCGTCTTAGTAGTCAAGAAGCCATAACGTTCAGCGGGATCCTCGATCACAATCTGACCGTTCTTCATCGCCCTCTTCAAGCCGTCCCAAGAGAAAGGGTTCTTGAACAGTTCCCCGACCGGTATGACCAAGAACCCACCATTGGCCCTGTGCAGAGAGCCCGGAATTATCAGCGTGAAATCGGTTGTCAGAGCTCCAAAGATCGCTTCCTTCTCGATTCTTCCAAAGAGATTTGTGTATGTCGGGTTTAGTTCTATTACGACTGGTGCTCCCTTGAGGCCTGACGAGTCAGCTACGACGTTCACCTCGTATTTTCTGAGAGGAGTCTCTCTCAGAAATGCCATTGGAACTTGAAGTGGGGGCTGTGCACTTGGCTTGGCAATGAACTGTTCGCGGTGCCCAACCATATCATCCTGTACTTCTTTCAGGTACGATGTAATCTCGGGGACATCCTTGTATTTCTCAACCAGATCTGAAATCATCGGCCCGATAGCATACAGTGCTATCTCCTTATCGGCCTGATCAAGCTCTTCTCGCAGTTTCTTCTCTAGTTCGCGAATTTCCCTTACCGCGTCTTTGAATTGTGACTCTAATGCTTCTCGTCTCTTCAAGATCTCCTCGCGGATCCTCTCACTCAGGCTCAGAAACTCTTCATCCGTCAGAGGCTTGCCTTGGACGACTGGAACAAACACGGGGCCAATAGGCGTGATTTGAAATAGAAAACCGTCCCTTCTCGCTCTTTCCGCCAATTCAGTCAGAAGGCTTTCTCGCTTCTTCTCGTATCCTTTGGCGATTGCCTCTCGTTTCTGTTGGTAATCCTTGCTGTCAAAAGCATTCTGAATGGCCTTTCGAGCGTCCTCCACTAGCGATTTCATATCTCTCTTGAAGGCGTTTCCGAGTCTCGCAGGCAGTCGCAAGGCGTTTGGCTGATACGTGTTGCGAAAGTTGTTGATGTAACACCAGTCTGATGGTAAAGGTTTGCTTTTGGCGAACTCCTCTAGGAAGCTCTTTACAGCCGTCGTTCGGCCCGTCCCAGGCCAGCCTGCAACATAGACATTGAAACCTTTCTCGGCTATTTCCAGGCCAAATTTTAGCGCCTTTACAGCTCTCTCTTGACCCAGTATCGTATCCAAAGGAATGGCACTTTCAGTCGTCTCGCACGTTACGGTAGAGGCATCGCAGGGACGTCGAAGCTGGGAGAGCTTAAGCTTCTCAACCATGAATATACCCCTTACAGACTCTTTCAACCAGATTTACGCGTCGGTTCCCAATCAACTTTTTGAATGATTAACCTTCAGCAAAACGCATCGCGGTAGACTTCTCGACTAGGCTCAGGCGCTAAACTAAAAAACTGCAACGCCAATCTGAATCACTCCGTGGCGGCGTCCGGGGATTATCTTGCCACAGATAGAATACTGTTGAGGATCAGCTTCTGATGTAGGGGGCCTCACGTCTCCTCTTTGACTCAGATAACCTGACGATTGAGTCCAGCTTGTCGTCAGCTGGTTTGAGCTGAAGCTTGCCGGCTTTGGCCGCACATTGCAGGATGCTGTAGGCCTCCTGAGTCCGGGTGATCACTGTACACCATCCCTCTTCTGAGCCTGCGTGTCCAACTGAGATATCGGCTAACTCCGCTGTGAAGTCTCGGCATTTGGCGCACCCAGGGTGTGTAAACGGTTCCAAGCCCTTCACAGATACGTCCAACTTGACCTCGCTACCATAGAGCGCTTTGAAGCGCCCGCCCTTGATGTCGATTCTGGTGATCCTGTCAAGATCCAGCTTTTGCTGTTGGCTGATGTAGTCCACGAAGAGGGGGTTGTACTTGTAGGTGTTGTAGCAGAAGAGTCCGACCGCAAGCTTGACTCGTTCCGCGAGTTTACTAGCAGCATGAGGAGAGGTGGCGATTCTGCGAAGCCCTTGGATCTGACATGGTACCCCTACGAAAGCAAGATTAGAGTTTGGATATCCGATCGCCGCCTCAGCCAACGCTCCGAGTGAGCCTGTCGCCGCGTACTTCGAACCGGAATGCGTCAGCACTTCATCTGCAATACTTGCAATCGAAGGGGCGGGCTTCCAAGGCGAATGATAATCTCTTCCAACCAATATTGCGTGGTCAGCCAGTTCTGTCTCAAGAGCGTATTGTAAGAGCGCAGTGACTACGCCTCCATCCTGAGATTTGGAAAGAACGTTTTCGTTTGTGCATCTCGCCGAAAATAGACCTGTCTTTACGCCTAGTGGCTCGTCAGTAGTTCGAGTTCTTCCGAATATGAGCTTTTCAATGCTGGCAAGGGGCAACTCTACTCTGGGGCAACCATAATAGCACAGTTCGCACAGGACGCAGCGTCCTGCCAATGTAGGCTTCTCATCATCTGAGTAGGCAACGATGTTGACTGGGCACGACGCGATGCATGCGCCGCAGTACATGCATAGCCCAGTATTGACCACTTCGGTCAGCAAGGTGCCGAAGATCTTTGGAGGCTTGCTCAAGTTCCGGTACCCCTGGTCGCGGCGACAATTGGAAACGACCTATTGCACTCGCAGATTCATATGCTTTCCCCAATGATCAGAAGGACCTAGTCGAGAGCCGACAAGCTCCACTATCGGTTCTGACAACGCAGAACAACAGTGCGAGCCCTAACCCAAGAGGAAACTGGCGCCGCCGGTCCGGATCGAACGGACGACCAACGGGTCTCTGCAGCCTGAGTTGCAGAGCCTAACAGCTTCAGCCCCATCCGCCGAATGGCGATAGGGTCCGCTGCTCTACCACTGAGCTATCGTCCATGACTTCAATCACGAACGGCGGCTCAATTTTCGGCGGCAAGTCAGAGTCAAGACGAGAAGATATTTAAGGATTCATTGATGCTCCGCGAGTGTTCTATCCTTGAGATGCCGACAAGTGGATTACTAGACCGCGTCGAGAAAGCGTTGAAGTCAGAACGCGCTTTGGAGAAATCCTTAAACAAGCCAAACGCCTCAACAAGATAATCGGATATGTTGGGCCCGTAGCTCAGCCAGGTTTCGATGAGACTGAGAGAGCAACAGGCTCATAACTTCGCATCGAGGGAGACCTGTCGGTCGGGTGTTCGAATCGCCCCGGGCCCATCAACCTTGGCAAGAGGCCATCCTCACTACCTGTTGAAGATCTCCTCGATTTTCTCTGAGGAACGGCGATTCCGAGAGTCTTGACCGTAAAGGCTGGTTTGATCGATAGCTTTCGGTTGGGTAGTGGGCTAGTGTTCTGATGGAAAGGATAAAAGAAAAGGGGAGTTTGTAACGGCTACTCGGGTGGTATCTCAGAGAGAAGTGTCTTCAGGTCGATGCCCATCTTCTTGTTCTTGTATGCGTAGTATACGTATAGAGCCAGTCCTATCCCTAGAATGAGGCATGATATCGAGATGTCCATTGGTGCCATGATCGTTGCGTTCGTAGCGAAGAAGAACAGGCCTAAGCCGAAGGCCACGACTCCACATATGGATGGGAGCGGCAATCCTCCGGCTTCAGCCTTGATGCTCTCGTATATCTCAGGCCTGACTATCGGGAGTAGAGCCAGTGCAAGCCCCGTGAACGTGTAGGCCAGCAGATACATGAAGGTCGCGTTGATTCCACCTGCCAATGACCTTAGAGGGCCGAGCACAGGTGAGGATATGATTATGCCTATGATTCCTCCGACTACCATGAATAAGATCGCCCATGTCGGTGTATGGAACCTCTCGCTGACGTTGGCGAACCTCTCCGGAAAGAATCTATCGAAGGCCAGAGAGAATACCCGTCTAGTCTCCATCATCAGCGCTGCAGGTTGCACGTGATACAGGCTGAAGGCGCCTGCCGTCGCTATTAGGAATGCGAGGAGAACATTTCCTCCCGTGAAGAGAGCCGCGAACATTGGCACCACGGGTTCTATCTTCGGTGTTATCACGAACTCTGCCCTTGCCTTGTAGTATGCCCAGTTGTATTGTGAGACGAAGTCTCCTCCTGCATAGAATGTTGATGCTGCTAGGCCTATGTATATCACGGCGGTGATGAGGGTGCCGGAGATTATTCCAACCAGCATGTTTCTCCTTGGGTTCTTCACTTCTCCAGACCATTGGGCGGGATTATGGAATCCGGAGTAGGCGAAGAGCGCAGCCCCAGCTATCCCTCTAATGGTAGCCTCAAAATTGTGTGCTGTTGGCTTCCATCCAGCTTTTGTGGCGATCGTCACTATCTCATTGTAGGATCCTGCTCCCCAGACCACGTCCCACGCCTTGCTGAATGACGCTGGGTTGAACGGGTTACCGACCTGCATCAGGATTGCGATGATGCCACCTACGAGAGGGATGAACCAAATTATCGCTGTGTAGGCCTTGAATACGGTTCCTCCGATTGTTATGAAGAACGCGATCGTCAGGTAAAGAAGGATTGCGCCTACGAGAATCACTGTTACGTCGGGTGGTGCTGACAGGAATGTGCCGAAATCGGCTAGAGGGGCATTACCCGTGCCTTTTCCTAGGATTCTGAGTGCTACGCCCCATAAGGTCACGTCGGTCACGAGTAGGAACCCTATTGAAAACCATCTGCCGAGGAAGTTCCCAATGGTTACGACGTAGCCGAGCGCGGGATTGATGGTCCTTGAGATGAAAACGTAGTCTCCACCAGCGCGTGGCATGCAGGCTGCCAGCCATGCATAGCAGATCGCGAAGAAGAAAGCTGGGATCAGGCCTATAATGAAGGCTAGTGGCGCATCTGACCCAGGATAGGTGTACGGCATTCTAATCGAAAGACCCCAGATTCCGGCGCCGATCATGTTGTTCATAGCCATCATGAGTACCATGAAAGGGCCAAACTCTCTGACGAGCCCAGTAGCCTCTCGGACGAAAAGAGTCTTAGACATTTTCTAGTCCCCGTAGAATGAGAAATCGTACGTTCTATATAAAGACTCCAATTGCCCGAGTTGGCTTTTTACGCCGTTTGGAGCCCACAACAGGGTCAGCTGGCTACACGCCAGTGTCCCTGAACTTTCTCGCCGCCTAAAAAGACGATGTATCCTCGCAGTACTCCTTCAGCGTATTCAGATCCAGGGTTAACGCATAACGTCCGGCCGAACCTCCTGAACCCGGCTGACTCATGTATGTGTCCATGCAATCCCAGGAGAGGTTTGTATTTCTCTACTATGTGCCTTACAGCCCTGCTGCCCATCGGCGCGAGCTCCACTCCTCCGACGCTGACTCTGACTGATAGGTCCTCCTTCAGCTTCGGAGCAATGTCCAGTCCTGAGTTGTATGGAGGCGCGTGGAAGTTGCATATGAGTTTCCCATAGCTCTCGGCATTTGTCATCAATTCCTCTAGCATCGGCTCAAGCTTCTCGTCAGGCAACTCTCTGGTCGTATCCCAAGGAGTTGGGTTGACCCAACCGCATGACACCATGTCATATCCATCAGGAAGATGAACAAGCTTTCTTTCGCATGCTACGACTGAGTCGCTCTTCTCAAGAATCTCATCAACAATCAGGCGGTCATCGTTTCCTGGAGAAACATATAGCTGGGATTTGCCCTTGAATCTGTCTGAGGCGAGGTCGACCCACTTTTGCATACGTTCAGCCATGACTTGATTGAATTTCTCTTTCTGGGCATCCTCGCTGCTGCCTAGTCGATCGTATTCTTCCTTCTCGCATGGGTAAGGGTAGTACCCGGAGTTCGCTATCTTAACGCATTCCTCGTCAAGATGAGCCTTCGTCAACGTGACATCTCTGCCAAAGAGGTGATATGAGTACTCGTCGCCGTCTCTGACCATCGGGACAACCATCTTCCCCGTTAGGTCTCCACCAAGAATCGCAATGTCAACCTTATGATAGTCAATCACCTTCAGGAATTTTCTCCAGCATACATCGCTACCATGAACGTCAGAGGCGAAGAAAAGCTTCAGCGTCATTCCTCATCACAGATTTTGAGCCCACTATGATTTACGGCTGTAGATATAGCTTGCGAGATCAATTGTTGATTATGTCTGAGATTGCATTCATATGGGCTACCCATCCAATATCACGCTTTTTACAGGAGTTCCTAGCGGATCGCCACACTCGCTGCCGTGCCGAATACGTGAAGGCAACGCCAGAGTGTCACCCGCGCAGCAGCTTACCCGTACCTTTTTCTACTCTACCAGCGACATTGCATCAGAGAGGTGGGGCTTGACGCGTTGCATTCTCTTTCAAGATTATGACGGAACCACCTACGAAGTTGACACGCCTCTAGCATCAAATCTGGACTACGGACAGATCGCGGCGGACCTTGAGGTCCCCAACTACGTCAATAGGTCAAACTTCCATATTGAGAGAGGTTTGGTCACAGTCTGGGCTGGACTGAACGCCAACCGAATGGAGGAACTCTTCTCAGGGAAGGCCACCCAGAGACTCGCCAAGGAACCGATACCCGTGCTATTCTTCGGCGGGGCAGCAGTTCGCATGCTATGCCCGAGCGCAAACGAGCCCTCAGGCTTATTCTTTCGTGAATTGAACGACATAGACTTGATCGCACCTAGGAAGCGCGCGCAAGACCTGTATAAGCTCCTATTGGCTCTAGGCGATCTTTGCGGAACGAGATACCACTACTTCGTGGCTCGATCCGATCGTAGATTCAATGCCATGAGGGCCGGTAAACGATACAGAGTAAGAACCATCGAGAGAATACTTGAAGATGGGGCTCTCAAGAGTGGCGTGCTGGACATATTCACCGATGAGATTGACCTTAGGCACAAGGTCGATGTTCGCGAGATGTTTGACGCCTACAAAGGTAACTCGTACACAATCGGAGCAGACAATGTCCTGCTAACTAAGTGTCAATATATCTTTGACCTTCCCGCCTCAGCGAAGGAAGAGATGGTTCGTCAGCGATTGGACTACCGGATTCTTCCTTATCCTGACTACAGGACTGACCGACTCCTGATAGGCATCGAGGAGAAGGATATGAAGGATCTCTGCGCACTGTTTCTTGATCACGAGATTGGCGAGGGGAGAAAAGACATTAACCCACTCAAGTTACGTCGGATCCTTGAGAGAGACAGAAAGTTCGCCCTTACATTCAGACTTAACCTGGAGAACATTTTGAGAAACGAAAACACACTCAGAGAGATAGGTGTTCCCAGCCAGGACATTACCAGGATATTTGCTCGCATCCATAGTGTTCTAGATGTCACGCCCAAAATCGAAAAGAGATGGAACAATCCGTGGTGGAACGTCGATGTTGAGACACCCCAAATATTCGGAAAGACATCTGAAACTTGAATGCCCGAAACCACGAGCCCGGAAACCGCCGTAAGATCCCTGAAAGGATTAACAGTTGTATATGTTTTTAAGCAGTAGAGATTGAACAGAGCCTGCTCGAGGTGGACAATGATGCCCAGAGAGGTCTTTGATGTCGAGGAATTCGTCAAGCTGTCCGAGATGGCTCTGGCTTGTAGAGTAAAGAGGCTTAAAGATCTTGTGAAGCTCAAACTTAGAACTCCGAGTTCGCTCTATACGATTAAGCTTGAAGCGCCTCAGGCAGAAGAAGTTCTCAAACGCATCAAGTGCCAGGTCGAAGAAGTGTAGCCACGACGACTAGGAAAGCCTCTTGAGCCTGCAGCTCCTAATAGATTTCCCGGAGAAGTCGTCTTGGCACGACTGATTGACATCTTTCAATCTAAAGCTCAAACTAGGCTGATCGAGTACCTACTCGACAATAGGAACAGAGTGTTCAACCAGGCTACGCTAGCAAGATTCTTAGACTGCTCTCCGTCGACAGTTGCCAGAATCATTGAGCCGTTGGTGGCGGCGCGCATAGTGGCGTACGAACGGTTCAACCAAGGTATGAAGGTTCTCAGTCTGAACCTCGAAGATGAAACGACCAGACTGCTTCTGGAGTTCCACGAGAAGCTCAAGTCGCTTTGAAAGGGAAGAGATCGGATCAACTACTTCCTGTTCTCTTTCTCAAACATGTTTTTGAATTTCTCGGCCAAGGACTCACAGATGAGTGCACATACTCTCCATTGGCGGAGATTGTTGTTGATCCTGAGTTGCTCCAAGGCTTCGCATATTCTGTCTTCTTCTTCTGGGTTCACGGCTCTCCCCCAGCGTCAGCCCGTATAGGCAAACGCACCATATAAAAAGCTGACCATGGAAATCTCTCGAAGATGTGCTAAGAGGCCTGTAGGGCCGGAAGGGTCTGAGAATTGAAGATACTTCGCAGAGATCTGAAACATGGAATCGTCAACGTGCAAGTTCAGACCCTCGATGATCTCTGGCATCTGTACAATGTCATCGAGAAAGACGACATGGTCAGCGCAAGAACGACACGTGAGGTGAAGATGAACGGTGTTGGTCGGCCGCAAAGCCGTAGAGTGCCGGTCACTCTCACCTTGAAAGTCGAAAGGGTCTATTTCGATAAGACAGTTGCGAGACTCAGAGTTCTAGGCGTCGTCACTGAAGCCCCGGAAGACCTTCACATTCAGGGCTCGCATCATACATTAAGCGTTGGCGTAGAGCATCAGGTTGCAGTCGCAAAGGGTCGTTGGCATCGCCACCAGCTAGACAGACTAGAGCGAGCTGTCACGCAACAGGAACCGATCATTGTTGTTTCAATGGATCTAGAAGAGGCATGTGTTGCAGTCCTACGGAGCTCCGGTCTTGAGGTTAAGGCTCTGATCCGTTCAAGGCTTCCTGGCAAGAGAGAAGTGGAGAAGAGAGAGAGCGCCTTGGGAAGATACTACAGTGATGTCCTAGGATTGATCGCTTCATTCAGTGGCGACTTGAAGGGAAAGATTGTCGTGGTTGGGCCGGGGTTCGCAAAGGAAAGATTTGCCGCCTTTGTCAAAGACAGGTCTCCTGATGTGGCAGCAAGGATCGTGGCAGTCAAGAGTGTCGGCAACGCTGGTGAAGCCGGAGCCTACGAGGCGATCAGATGCGGCGTTCTCAGCAAGACTCTGAGAGACATGAGGGCAATCCAAGAGGTGTCTGCGATGGAGGAAGTCTTGAAGAGACTGGGAAGTTCGAAAGGTGACGTGTCGTACAGTCTGGAACAAGTATCCAAAGACGCTTCTGAAGGAGCAGTTGAGTCGATCCTCATTTGTGATCAGATTTTGCGGGAGGCGAGTGAGGAGAAGAGGAGGCTGATTGATGAGACTATTCGAAGTGTCGAAGGCAAAGGTGGAAAAGTGTTGGTAGTCAGTAGCGAACATGAAGGCGGGGCAAAACTGAACTCGCTGGGAGGAGTGGCGGCGCTACTGAGGTATGCCAAGCATCGATGACAGCGGCCTCCCTGGCGCATCCACGAATCTAGCCATGCACAATTCGTTACAAAGACGTGTTCGTAGATGTTGCCGAGAAGGCATCCTCGACTAAGTCAAGATCTTCTTCTTGAGAGGTACTCTCGTCGCAGAGCAGGGTTTGATTCGACAAGCTTCTTCAAGGCCTCCTCGAACTGTTCTCCCTCCGACAGCGGGACAACGAGAAATATGCCTGTTCTGCCAACCTTGTCTCTTCGGGTGAGAACCCGAACTCTCTCCTTGACGATGTCTGGGCTTACACCTAGGATCCTGGCTGCGTCTGATTCCCTTCCTATGACCTGAGACTCAAAATGTCCCTTCTCAGTGGGCTCTATGAGAGTAAGCCTTTTTGTAACTCCGGGGACCCTGCGTCCAGTCTGTATCTCATCGAAGTCGATCATGCCTCCGAATTTGTAGAATTCATATTCAAGCCTCTTGAATTTTAGTAGGGGAAAAGTCACAGACGCGGTCTCTTCTGCGTTCAGATACATATGACCCTTGGGCGAGTGGCTTGGCGTTGCCTGTGCAATCAGCCTTGAGAAGAACTTGTAGCCTCGTCTGGCAAGACATAGCTCAAGTCTGTATGAAGGAACGGTGTTGGGCACTAACACATCGACGTCACTATCGGTCTCAACATCTCCCCTTGCAACGCTCCCATGAACTGCAGATTGAAAACTCTCAGCTTCCAGCGCTCCCATGATCTGAGCAGCAATCTTTCGCTTCTCCCCTAGAAGGCGCCAGCGTAACGCATCGTATGTGTATTCGGTTTTGTCCACCCGGCTGACTGGCTTCTCTGCCAATCTCATCCACTTTGAAGGCGCACGTTACTGCGGATCCAGTCGAGATAAGGTGGATAACCTCTCTCAACACTCAACGCAATGATCTCGGGCAATTCATAGCTGTGCAGAGCCCTTATCCTCTTTTCGGCCTCTCCATAGAGGGAAGACTCTGTTTTTGCAATCAAGATGTATTCCTCCGATTCTTCGACTTGATCCTTCCACCGATAGATGGAATCGATCTTCGCGATGTTGACGCATGAAGCAAGGCTCGTATCGACAAGTGCTTTTGCGATTCGTTTTGCTTCGTCGAGATCTTTGCAAGTGGAGAGCAATAGGAGGATGTTGGTCCGACCTATTGTTCGTTTCCTTCTCGCAGTTACTTCCTGGGACAGGTTCGACTCCTTCTCCTTTGATCTGCTCACTAGTTCTGCGGGGAATATGGAATCTTCGGTGCTTATCGACACCCTGGCACATTAGATTTCAGAGTGAAGCAAGTCCAAAAGGTAATTAGGAGGCTTTTTGGACAGTGAAGAAACTGGCATATCAGGACGTCGCTACGACTTGGCTGAAGGAACCTCTTCATGGGTGCAGATTGCGATTGGATTGAGTGTCTACCTGGCCGGCTGGGTCGCACTTTTCCTTCTTGCTAGACATTTCAATCTTGAGAAAAGAGGTTTGAAGGTCGGACCGCTGTATTTCGTGTACAAGACCACATCCCTGAACCGAAGGCTGGAATATCTTGCGCACAAGCTCCGTAATACTTGGCGAGTCCTCTTCACGATAGGAGCTGCTGTTGGAGTAGGAATGCTTGTACTGATAATCTACCAACTACTCAGAAATGCTTTCAATCTCATCTACAGAACGAGAGAGGCCGGGCCGGTTCAGGTTCTTCTCCCAATACCCGGCGTTACGATGAGTTGGGAGAATTTTCCATACGCTATTGTTGCGATCTGCATTTTGTTGGTTTCGCACGAGGCGGCGCACGCGGTAGCGAGCCTTGTCGAAGGTGTTCCGATAAAGTCTTCAGGAATATTCCTAGCTGCAATCATCCCTGGAGGCCTAGTGGAGCTGGACGACGAAGTGTTGAATAAGAGTCCGTGCTCAACTCAGCTAAGGGTCTTTGCATCCGGCTCGTCAGCGAACCTTGCCATTTCTCTAATCTTCTTGATCCTTATGGCGAACTTCACGATGACGATAACACCGTTCTACACTATTGTCCCCTCTGGGGTTCTAGTCGGCGGAGTCACGATGGGACATCCGGCTGAGAAAGCCGGCATCAAGGCTGGCGATATCATCGAAGGAATCAACGGTGCGAAAATCGGCAGCATCGAGGACCTGAGGGCATTCATGGCGCAGATCAAACCTGATACCAGTCTTGCAGTGCTGACTTCTAGAGGAAGGTTTGAACTTACGACGTCGACCGATCCAGGTAACAGTACAAGGGCGATACTCGGGGTCACTCAGCTTTCCGACCATGTGACTTACCTGGCGAAGCTTGGCTTCCTTTCCTCAAACCTGCCGAGACAGTTGTTCAACCTCGAGTTCTGGATATACTTCGTGACACTTAATGTCGCATTGGTCAACATGCTGCCTCTCTTTCCCTTGGACGGAGACAGATTCTTGTTGGCTCTTGCACAGGCCCTGGGGGTTAAGAACGCGAAGGCTGTGAGATCCACGATGAGCGCCTTCTCGTTTATCATCTTGGCAATGAACCTGTTCCTCTCATATGCGATGTTCGGATTTGTGAAGATCTGAAGGGTAGAGCTGTTGAGATGCCGCTTCTGCAGAAACACAGCCATATACAGACGATCATATGAAGGGGTTCCCCTCTGTAGGACCTGCTTTCTTGAAGACATTGAGGAGAAAATTCGTGGGACGATCTCGAAATATGACATGCTCAATTTTGACGATCACATAGCCGTAGCTGTCTCAGGTGGAAAGGATAGCCTCACACTTCTCAGAATACTGCGAAAGATTGAGAGAAGGTTCCCGAGGGCAAAGCTCACGGCTGTGACTGTTGACGAAGGCATAAATCAGTATAGAAGTGAAGCCGTCAGACTGGCACAAGAATCCTGCGAAGAACTGGGTGTAGATCATGTGGTCGTCTCCTTTCGCAGGCTCTTTGGAAAGACTCTCGATCAGATAGTCCGTTCGAAGAAGAAGCTTTCCCCTTGCTCGTACTGCGGAGTCTTGAGACGAAGAGCGATCCACGTCGCGGCGAGACAAGCCGGAGCCAACAAGATCGCCACAGCCCACAACTTGGACGATGAAGTTCAGACGATCCTGCTGAACATTTTTCACGGTGATGCAAAGAGAATTGCAAGGGTCAAACCCGTGCTTGTTGACCCAGCTGGACGCTTCTTGCAGAGAATAAAGCCGATGTGTGAGATCCCGGAGAAAGAGGTTGCTCTTTACGCTTACCTCTCGGGAATCAAGTTTCAGATGCGCCGTTGCCCTTACTTAGAGACTGCCCTAAGGAATGATGTCAGAGAGATGTTGAACCGAATAGAGGAGAAACATCCGGGCACAAAGTTCACTATC
>Ga0315307_1000599_pt1 | contig 15582 bp, 12 predicted proteins | sample TDP2_MG_FD_203079 | JGI IMG/M metagenome (GOLD analysis project Ga0315307, IMG submission 203079) | Freshwater sediment microbial communities from Lake Towuti, South Sulawesi, Indonesia - TDP2 | ecosystem: Environmental > Aquatic > Freshwater > Lake > Sediment | place: Indonesia: South Sulawesi... | reverse complement strand
GGAAAAGAGCATCTCCTCTCGGTGTTGGAGCATGTTAAGAAGTCGAAGTATCAACTATTCATCTTGGAAACGAACGGTTTGCTCATCGGAGCCGACAGAAACTATGCGAAGGAGCTAGTTGAATTCAGAGAAAAGCTCTACGTTCGCGTATCATTCAAAGCAGCAACTCCTGAAGGGTTCACTCAAAGAACTGGAGCGATAGGACAATTCTACGAGTTGCCGTTCAAAGCGTTCAGTTACCTGTTGGAGGAGGGGATCTACGCGCGGGCAGCCGCGATGACAGATCCGAAGATCATGTCCGGGGAAGAGAGAAAGCTTTTGATCGATATGCTCGGAGAAATCGACAGACGAATCTCAGACAGCCCTGAAGAGCTTGAGGAGGAGCAGATCGACGCATATGACACTACAGTACATCGTCTCACAGCCTCCGTTGACGAGAACTATGCGAAAGAACTCGAAAGGAAAATGTTCCGTCGTTATACTGGACAAGAAGCATCATAGTCAATGACTTGACGTTCAACAGACTTATCTATTGGTTGTTGCCGCGTAAGAGGCTTGGTAGAGCAAGATGTACTGTCCTAGATGTGGAAAGGAGATAGGAAAAGAATCTGGGTTCTGTCCGCATTGCGGATCCTCAATTACTCCTGAGAAAGGGTTCATCATAGTAACTACCCCGACGATACCTGGACACAAGATAAGCAGAGTGTTGGGCGTGGTCACAGGTCTAACTCCGCGGACAAGAGGCGTACTGGGAAAGTTTGTCGCAGGCATTCAATCGATGGTGGGCGGAGAGATAACGGCTTTCACAACGGAGCTTGAGAAGGCGAGAATAGAGGCGATGAACAGGGTACGTGAAAAGGCGATAGCCTTAGGCGCTAACGCGATAGTAGGGTTGGACATAGAAACGTCTGATCTAGGGTTACAGGCTGGAGTCACAGTAATATCTGCGACAGGCACCGCAGTTATTGTAGAACCAGAGTGACTCTATCACTGTGACCGGACGGCTTACGGTCGCTTTTCAAATTCTATTTGGAGTTCTTCAATGGATTCGACGGAAGCCATCGAGGTTATCTTGGCCCTTCAGACTCTATGTGCCAACGCTCAGCCACGGTTCCTCCGTTATCATCAAACCTAGATTGCCACGCTGTGGCGGTCTGGTGCAACCCATCCACACCTTCTACATGTAGCGTAGCCAAGCTGATCTATTGAGAACACAGCGATCTTACCACAGCGTAGGCAATGCTGGCTGATACTTTTGAGCATCTTAGAAGGTCTAGGTTCAACTTGGCGGCTTTTTCTAACCTGGTCTTTTCGTGATCTGGAAACTTGACTCAGCATCCTATGCAATGTTTCCCTGTCGTATTTGAGTCTAGGCATCTTTGAACAACATCGCATCTACAGAGCTTTGCCTGTGTCTTCAACCAGCGGATACCTATATAGAATTGCAACAGGCAACACCAACTCATGAATCTCTCTTATATTGATGAACATCGCCACTACCATAGCGGAGGCAGCGCATTGTTAGGCAAGTCACAGCCTAAGGCACGGTTCTCGAGCCGCCTTGCAAATGGAGACTTTCTCACACTGGCTGTTTGGCCCGGAAAAAAGGATCCAAATGCTGAAGTACTAACGGTGCAGATTCGACATTCTAGTGGTGGCGGTTGGGAAACGGTTGGCAGGTTGGCTGCGTATCGGTCGAGCGACGGGAACTACTCCCTACTCCCCGAACGTCAACCTTTGAAGAATGTTCCAGCGGATGTGAGCGCCAGCATATCAGAGGGAAAAGAGGATTCAGAGGATGAGATGACCCTCTGAGAGTATTTAGACCGATGTCTAGATGATCTTCCACTGTGTTGGAATCAGGTAAAGCTGTCTTGAGCGTTGCTACGGGCTTCCCGGTTCTTGCACCGGAGCCTCTCCCTTGATCTTTTCGACGATGCTGACCGCTTTCTGTACTTGGATCTCGGTTCCCTTGATCAAGAGGACGAGGTTTCCTTCAGCTCCACCGATGCCTCCTGCGGCTATGGGAATCGCCTCGACCTCGGCCAGAAGTCGTAAAGCTTCAACCTCTGTTATCACGGTTCCAAACATAGGGATCAGTTCGCATGGAATTCCAGTCGCCAGATCAATCTTGTCTGTTGAGATCTCCTTCGACCCTACTAGCACTGAGACTGGGATGGACTTCTCGAGACCCACAGGAATTACTACCTGAATTCCTCTCGCCATCGCCGTTGTTTGGTAGATTCCCAGAGTTCCGCCCGTGGTCTTCAGGTTTTCTCGACCCACGAGGAGGCCGGGGATACCATCCGGGCCGACAGCATTCGCGCCTTTGATTATGACGTCGCCCGGTTTCAGATCTTTCATTACGTCCGCTAAGGTAGCGCCCTCTTTAGTCTTGCCGTTCACGAGAATAGTTTCTGTTGGAGGGTTCGGGTTAGCCTGCAAACCCTTACGACCAATATAACCTGCAGTATAGTTTCCTTTCTTTATTGGCGAGCCCTTGAGTTCCTCAACGATGTAAGCGTTGGTGCTGCCACGACAGATGACTAAAGTTCCAGTCTTCAACGCATTTCGGACAGAATCCATGTTGAGGACGGCTTTGGCCAGAAGCCTCTTCGACTCAGACGGTGTTAGACTGATTTCTGCTTTCATTTGATCATCCACCCGGATTCATTGTCCTAAGTTAGCATCTTTACTTCATTTCTCTTTTGGTTAACTTGATTGAAGCGGGATGAGACCAAGCCAGAGATTTGTCTATATCTATTGAGAGGACAGTAATAATTGATCAATGAGACGTTGATAGCGGGGTTTCGTATGAGGAGGATAAGCAAAAGACCTGCAAATGAAATGAGGCAGGGTGTTGACTGCATCTTTGGCCCTAACGTTAAACCGGTCGCCACGGCCTCGTCTGGAGATGTTGTAGAGGTCGAGGTCTACGACTGCTTTGCAAACGCCATCAGACCTGACCGAGGTTTGAAGGAGGTTCTGGAGTCGGGTGAAGAGATGTTTGATAACCCAGTCACCGGCCCAATCTATATCGAAGGAGCTGAACGTGGAGATACGCTTGCGGTAGATATTCTCGGGATCGATGTAGGGGAAGATGCTGTTACCGCCCTCGTGCCAGGCTTCGGCGCACTCGAGGGTTGGCTGACAGAGGTTCCACCGGTAACAAAATTTAGCGAGATAAGAGACGGGAAAGTAGTGTTTGTCACCTCGAAGGAGAAGTCAATCAAGATCTCAATTCAACCGTTCATTGGAACTATCGGCGTTGCGCCTGCCGTGGAGAGTGTATCAACCGTGACGCCATCGAGACATGGCGGAAACCTTGACACTTCTTATGTGACTGTCGGAAACCGACTGTACCTGCGCGTTAATGTTAAAGGAGCTCTATTTGGACTCGGGGACGTTCACGCCAGACAAGGCAACGGAGAGATCTGCGGAACCGCCGCCGAGGTACCAGCATTGGTGAGACTCAGGTTCGAGGTGATCAAGGGCAAGAGGATAGATTGGCCTAGGATTGAATCTCCAGATGCGATAATGACAGTCTGCAGCGCTCGGCCACTTGAAGATGCTGCTAGGCTGGCTGCCCGAGAGCTGATGAGATGGCTTGTAGCAGACTTTGGACTTGAAGAGTACGAAGCATACATGCTGCTTAGCATTGCAGGCGACATCGAGATATCGCAGATTGTTAATCCGCTGTATACCGCGGTTGCAAAAATCGAGAAGGAACTGCTCTCCCAGCTCGGATAGACTCAGTCTTCCTTGGCAAGAGGAACAGGTTTCATCTAGTCTAACAATTTTCTGGCATGTGAGTTGAAGAGAACAGGTGCTCGTCACGCTTAAGAATAAGGATGGAAAATTGTCAAACTGTGTGATGTGACGGGAATGTCAAGTGAATCTTTCAAGATCAAATCTGTGAAGGCGAGAGAAATTCTTGACTCTAGAGGCAACCCTACGTTACAGGTTGATGTCGTTTGTGAAAGCGGCGCCTTGGGGAGAGCTGATGTTCCGTCTGGGAGATCGAGGGGAAGCAACGAAGCCTTCGAGCTGAGGGATGGAGGCTCAAGATATGCTGGGAAAGGGGTTCTCAAAGCGATAAAGAATGTAAACGAGGTTATCGGACCAAAGCTGAAGGAGATGGATGTTCGAAACCAGAGAGAAATAGACCTGATGATGATAGAGCTCGATGGAACCGCAAATAAGTCTAAGCTCGGTGGAAACGCAATCGTCGGTGTATCTCTTGCTGTTGCGAAGGCTGGAGCAGATGCCCAAGATCTCCCACTCTACAAATACGTGGGCGGCGCCTACGCGCATATACTTCCCGTTCCTATGATAATATTCATCAATGGAGGAAAGCTGGGCGCCACCGACCTAGACTTTCAAGAGTTCAACGCTATGCCGATCGGAGCCGAGAGCTTCTCCGAGGCTATACGTCTGAGCGTAGAGGTCTACTATAAGCTAGGAGAACTCCTAGCGAAGCGGTCAAAGTATGCTTTGAATGTAGGCGATGAAGGAGCCTACTCGCCTCCGGGGGTAAGCGACCCGCATGAGGCTTTCGAAGCGTTACAAAGGGCGATAGAGGAGCTTGGCTATCGGGACAAGTTCATACTAGCGACAGACGCGGCTTCTACACATTTCTATAACGAGAAAACAGGCAAGTATCATCTAATGGGGAAAGAGTTCACCCGCGAGAAGCTCATGGACCTATATGAGGATCTTGTGAAGACCTTTCCACTTCGATCGATTGAAGACCCCTTCAACGAGAACGATGTAGCGGGTTTTGTTGAGATAACCAAGACGCTGGGAAACGTACAGATCATGGGAGACGACTTTTTTGTGACCAACGTAGGCCGCGTAAAGAAGGGAGTGGAGGCTGGCGCAGCCAACGCGGTCCTCTGGAAGGTTAACCAAGCAGGAACACTTACAGAGGCATTGGACGTTGCAGAATACGCGGTGAGGCATCGATATAGCATAGTGGCCTCGGAGAGATCTGGACAGACAGAGGATTCTTGGCTGGCTGATCTAACCGTGGCGGTCGGCGCAGGTCAACTGAAGAATGGAGCTCCCTGCAGGAGCGAGAGAACCGCCCAATTCAACCAACTACTAAGGATAGAGGAGGAGCTCGGCCAGGCAGCAAGATACGCAGGAACGAACTATAGACATCCTTTCTAAAAAAAGAGTAATGCAGGTCGATCGTCAGACGCTGCCTTTGAGCTCTACAAGAACTTTGACTATCCAATCGATTAGAAAACGGGTTAGAGAAAATGATCTTACATAGTAGATCTCACGTAACACCAGATGTAGCCCAGCGCTAGATAGACAATGATCAAGAATGTGGATCAGCTCGTATCCAAAGGCAACGTTCAGGGCAGAAAGACAGTGCTCGACGTCGTGGAACATGCTCTTGAACAGGTAAACTCCTATAACCTCGTTAAAGAGCTCGTCAAATTTCAAGAAGACCTCAGGATAGGATCACTGACTTACGACCTATCCAAAATTGACGAAGTATTTGTCGTTGGCGGAGGAAAACAGGTTACATTTGTGGCGGCAGCTCTCGAAGAAGTTTTGGGAGATAGGATTTCTGAAGGCCTTGTTGTCGAGAAGAGAGGTTGGGGGCGCAAGACCAACAGAATCACGATGGTTGAGGGAGGGCATCCTCTGCCAGACAATGGAAGCGTGAAAGGGGCAAAGGAGATAGCAAGAATAGCCGAGAAGGCGGACGAGAACGACCTAGTAATAGTCTGCGTCACTGGAGGCTGCACATCTCTAATCACACTCCCTCCTAATGGGCTAACCCTTGAAGATGTTCGAGAAGTGTATAGCCTCCTGCTGAAATCAGGCGCGCCGATCGAAGATATGAACACCGTCAGAAAACATCTCTCTCGACTAGGAGGAGGAAAGCTGTCGATGCTGATACATCCAGCGGAGCTAGTCGGCTTAATAGCCATAGATGAGGTGGTGGGGCTTCCATGGGGACCGACAGTTCCAGATACAACGACTTTCTCGGACGCTGTGAATGTCTTGTTGAGATACGACCTTTGGGATAAGGTTCCAGAGCCTGCGAGGAAATGCCTTGAAAGAGCAGATCCCGTTGAAGAAACTCCTAAGAGAAGCGACTTTGAACGGGCCGGCGTGAGGATACACAACTTGGTTTTTGCGGAGAACAAGATGCTCTGTAGAGCCGCGGAAAAGAGGGCCGTCGAGCTTGGTTTGAATGCAGCCATAATTTCTACACTCATAGAGGGAGAGGCTAGAGACGTAGCTGCAGTCTTGGTGGGCGTAGCGAAAGAGATTGAAAGAAACGATCGGCCTTTCAAAGCTCCATGTATACTTATCGCTGGAGGAGAGACGACTGTGAATATCGTCGGGGAACCTGGAGAGGGAGGCCGCAATCAGGAGTTGGCATTAGCTGCAGCTTGGAGAATAGCTGGGAGCGAGAGAATAGTCTTAGCCTCGATAGGCACGGATGGAACTGACGGGCCAACCGACATAGCAGGAGCGATAGTTGACGGCTACACCTTGGACCGCGCCGGGAAGATGGGTATAAACCTTCCAGAGCGACTGAAAAGGCATGATTCCTCGCCTATATTCAGAAAGCTGAGCGATGCCATATACACCGAAAACACTGGAACAAACTTGATGGATCTTATGATAGTCTGTGTGGCAAAGCAGCCAAAAGACTAGATCTCTACTAACGGTTGATGCTTAGTGCAAGCAAACTGCCAAAAGCAACATGTATCTGTACCTCCTACTTAGAATATTTCTTCAAAGACGAAGCCGGTTACAGTGACTGTATGAGTTCTGTCACCATCAAAGTGTACACGGGTTACAGTCTGTTCTATCTTCTGAACACTGCGTTCCAAGCCGTAGGATTTTATCATTGATTCCGAACAAGTAGAACGGATGGTAAAAATGTCTAAGAAAAAGATAGTGATAGTTTCATCTGCTGTAGTAGTGCTCATAGTAGCTTCATTTTTCGTCGGCACGCTCTACGCCCCATACGGTGGATACGTTGATTTAACCAGACCTCTTCTGCCAGAAATCGCTGAGGAAAGCGTTCTACCGACAACCTCGGTGCCTAAAGGCTTTGAAACCCCTCGAGAACGCATGGTAATCTACAACGCTTACCTATCTCTTGAGACGCGCGAAATTCAAAGTATCTTGGATAAGGTTAGAAGTTTAGCTGAACGATATGGTGGATACGTTGCAGGTTCATCTCGCTCCACGTATGGCATGCAGGCTATCGCTGACATTACGATTAGAATTCCCAAGGACAAGTTCCATGCGGCTGTTCAAGAAATAGAAACCTACGGAAAGGTTCTCGATGAGAGTACGACAAGTGAGGACGTTATCGAACAGTATATCGACCTGAAAGCAAGATTGGAGAATCTTGAGAGGCAGGAGAAGAGACTTCATGACATACTTGAGATGGCTCGAACCGTGGAAGAAGTCCTCAACGTTGAGAGGGAGCTGGAAAGGGTTAGAGGTGAGATCGAGAGCCTTCAGGGTCAGGTAAACTACCTTGAGCGTAGCGTGGCTATGTCGGCTATTACGGTTCATTTGGTCGAGCCTCCGCCACCGTTTACACCGCCCGGTATGGATTGGGGTGAGACCCTCGAGACAGCCCTGAGAGGATTGTTTGCGGTGGTCCGCGGACTAGTGATTCTTGCAATAACGCTGATTCCATTCGCTATAATCGGTGTCCCAGTATACTATGTGTATAAGCTGAGGAAACGGAAGAAGTGAGAACGATACCCGACGTACGCGGCTAGAAAAGAGATATCAACAAACCTACGGGTTGGAGGCCGGTTCAAGGCCGCTAACACAACAACATGTCAAAACCTAGCACGCGCCACGACCATTTTTATATAGTATGGATTAAATACCTAGATATCCCAAATTCCTCGAATTGGCCGTGTGATTAGACATGCCCGTGTGGTATTATCCTTCTATAACGTGGTATCAGAGGACCTGGGAGACCGTGAAGTCGCAGGAATGGGAGAAGGTCTACCGCGGATGGCTTGAAACATACCGGAGGATGATGCAATACCATCTCCAGTGGGGCACGCCTACCGGGCCTTATTGGGCGCCCATTCCAACTAGACCGTGGTGGGCAGATGGAGACTACTGGAGGCAGGTGAACGCAATGGTAGTTGGGCAACCTCCATACAACCCGGCCTATGCCATCGAGGCCTGGCATAACCCTAGGCATAGGCTCCTACCGCAGCAGAGACTACTACTCCCACCTTAACATTCGAACGTCAATCGAATCCTTGGACTGTTGTCCAGATCGCTGAAAACTCTATCACCGCAGCAAGGACTTGCCTGCCGAATGATATCGTTTCGTTTAGCGGCTGGATATATGATCGCTTAATCTAGTCTAGGAGATTCTGGACAAGTTTACGTTCTATCATTCCGGCACAAGCCCGCGTCAATCATTACTACACTACGTTAGACACTCGCCGAAGAGAAATTGCTACGCCATTTCTTCTTGTCCAAGAAAGCTTTGATCGATGGAGACAGCTACAAAGAAGATGTGATCAAAGTTACAATCGCTAGTTTTAATGCCATCTGATAGCGTCTGTAATCCACTTGGTGAGATTTTGTCGAGAAAAAAGAGTTGGTCTGAGAAACTGAAGGATAGTAAGGACCTACCAAAAGTGGAAGTGATTTCACGCAAGATGACTAAAAGGTGGGGGACAGGTACCGTTGTGATTCCTGCTCCTATCGAGGTCGACGGGCTGATGAGGAAGGCCTCCCCTGGAAAGCTTATCACCATCAATCAGATAAGAGGCGCGCTGGCTAGGAAGCATAACGCGACTATCGGCTGCCCGCTAACCACAGGTATTTTTGCTTGGGTAGCTGCCAACGCGGCCGAGGAAGAAAGGCGACAGGGTAGGAGAGACATTACACCGTATTGGCGTACTCTCAAGAACGATGGCGTGATAAACGAGAAGTATCCTGGCGGAGTAGAGGCGCAGAAGAAGCTTTTGGAAGAGGAAGGACATACCATTATCCAAAAAGGCAACAAACACATCGTTGTTGATTATGAGAAGCACTTGGCTAGAATATGATTGAATAAACAAGATTAAGATCAATCAATCGTCAAGAATTCTAGGATGGTCCATTTCGCGGCGGGCAGACTGGCTTTTCGAAATTCTCCCAAGTGATCAATCCGCTAGTAAGACTTGTCTGCCAGAATGAAAGAGTCAGTCTAGTCATCTAGAACGCAATCTTCTAGCTTCGGCCTCGCGTTAACCCGAACGTTCTTCGCACTGCAACCTCGATCTTGCGAACGGCTGTGTCGGTTCTCGGTCGTCAGGTCGTTGTTGAAAGCGAGGTAACTCTAATTTTTTAAACTGAAACGTGTCATAATGGTTTGTTGAACTAGCGAGGCAAGCGCGTTGCAGTCGATAAGTAGAATGAGCGCAGAGGTCTTCGATGCAGCCTCAGCTCCAGTCCGCATGCAGATACTTAAGCTTCTGTCTTCCAGGGAACCGTTCGCATATACGGAGATAATGTCCTCTATAAAACTCGATCCGATAAGGGACGCTGGAAAATTCGTCTACCACCTCAAGAGTCTCATGGAAGCCGACCTTATTGAAATGGACAGGGACACAAAGAAGTACTCCATAACCGATCTTGGAAAGATGGTTGTCGGTTTCGGCAGAGATGTGGAGGAGTATGTAGCCGTTAAGAAGGGAAAGCTGCTAGTCCGAACATCACGTTTCTCTATAGAAGAGTTTGATAGAGACAAGATTTCAAACTCTCTTGTCCGCGAGGCAGGCGTCCCGCATGAGCTCGCACAGGAACTGGCGGCTGAGGCTGAAGAACGTCTTCTCAGGTTTAGGACCAGATACCTTACGGCGCCTCTCATACGTGAGCTCTTAAACTCGATTCTCGTAGAGAGGAAGCTTGAAGATTACAGGCATAAGCTGACAAGGCTCGGGATGCCGGTATATGATGTTACTCAACTCATTAGCGAGTCAAGCGACCGGCTGCTCGACGTGAATTCCGTCAAGGAGTCTGCTGGCTCCTCCGTCTTGGAAGAGTATGTACTTCTAAACGGTGTTACGCGAAACGTTGCAGACGCCCACCTATCAGGCCAGTTGCATCTCGGCTCTCTTGATGATTGGGTCTTGAAACCTGAAGAGATCCAACACGATCTACGTTTCTTCTTTAAGAAGAAATCAGCAATCTCGAATCCCCCGAGCAGCTTCCAGCCCGGACTTGTCATAGTTCGAAAGCTATGCGACCTCTGTTCGGCTGAAGTGTCGAACGAACAGTCACTAGACATGTTCAACATATTCCTAGCTCCCTTCGTGAAGGGTATAAAGAAGGTTAAGCTCTCTGAAACTTTCAGCGTCTTTTTTGAAGGGCTGAACAATTGGTTGATGTCCAACGTGTCGAGGCTTCCACTCTCTCTGGGGATAGAGCTGACTGTTCCGAGCTTTCTCGAAAAGGTTGACGCGGTTGGGGTCGATGGAAAGGTTAGAGGAGTCTACGGAGATTTTGTCAGCGAAACAAGGCTCTTGGCAGAAGCTATCGTTGACGCCATCGAGAAGGTGGCTTCTCATACTCCGCTACTCAACCCACGGTTTCTGTTCAAGTTAAGGGCCGAGACGTTGAATGATACAAGTCTGGAACCGCTATTGTCTGATATTCACAACTTGGCAGGAAGGTACGGGCTATCCAACTTTCTAGCCATCGAAGATGGTAGCAAGGTAGCCTATACATCGAGCGGCTTGAGGCTTGGCGATGATTGGAAAAGAGACTGGCAGACCGACTGTCTTCGGACGGGAAACCTTGGGACACTGTTTCTCAACCTGCCTAGAATCGCGTACGAGGCGCATAGAGAAGACGACCTCTTTTTCGAGGCTCTCTTGGAAACTCTCAAGACAGCCGTAGAGGCTTTCAAGTCTAAGAAGACGGGCATCGGTGACAGAATGAAACAGGGCCTTCTTCCAGTCCTATCCAGCACTTTCGATGAGTCACCATACTTCTACGAGAGGAATGGGTCATACGCAATAAGCTACGTCGGCCTGAACGAGGCAGTTCAATATCATACTGAAGGCGAACTCTCAAAGGATGAGAAAGCGATGAAGTTTGCATCTGAAACGGTATCGAGAATAGTGCAAGAAGCGAGGTCTATGTCCGAGGAGCTTGAGATGCGGCTACAGGTCGCGCAGAGGCCGAGCGACGAAGCCGCGACTAGACTTGCCGAACTCGATGTGGAGAAGTATGGTCGGACCACCACCGTGGTCGAGGGTACGCGCAGTTATCCATGCTACACGGACCTTACAGCTCTGCCTGCCTCGACGAAGCTTCCTCTTCGAGACAGAGCAAGGATAGAGAGCAAGTTTCAGGCCGCAACTTCGGGGGGGCACCTTCTCCCAATCCATCTGACACCCAAGGAACACGATTCAAGAACTCTGCTCAAACTCACTAGAGAACTTCTCTCCGAGAAGATCATCTCTTTCGCTTACAGCAACATCTTCTCTTACTGTAGGAGTTGCAGAGACTATGTTGTAGGGGTTATCTCGAAATGCTCAAGATGCGAATCGACTGCGATCACTCACGTAGGGCGATCCTCAGCCACATATGAACCGTTCATGTTATGGCCCGAGGCAAAGAGGAGAACATACGATAAGCGAGTCTGCTATCCTTCCTAGTGCACATTGTTTTAGTCTCCAATTCTAGGTATCACTGGTTGACACTGGCAAGCGCATTACCCTCGGGACGCCACCACTATCATCGTTAGGGCTCGCAGTCATCCTTGGAGATACGCTGTGCTTGTCGAAAGCTTTATCCAATCCGCATTTTTCTATGGTTGCAGTAGGCGGGTGAGGGGGTCCTTCCACCCGTTCCGCCTTAGAAACCCCGGAGCTGGAAGGATCATTGAAGACAAAGTCGATTATGTTAACGGCTGCTTTCGCAGCTCTATACGCAGTTCTCGTCTTCGCCTTTGCCGGTTTAAGTTTCGGTATTGTTCAGGTACGTGTCGCAGACGCGTTGATTCCTCTCTCAATCCTTCTCGGTTGGCCCGCTGTTTTCGGAGTCACTATAGGATGTGCCATAGCCAACATCGTCACCCCGCTCCCAAGCGTTATAGCGGACGTAACATTTGGTTCGATCGCCAACTTCATCGCAAGCATCTCAGCATGGAGGGTTAGCTTGTTGAAGGTGGGAAGAGCTGGTGAGCTATTCGGATGCATCATCGCGACCCTGACCGTCACATTCATTGTCGGCACATATCTGGCTGCAGTCACTGCTATGGACCCTTGGGTCTGGTATACGGGGGTCGGAGGCGGTTCGATCATAAGCATAAGCATACTTGGGTTTGCGCTTCTCAATATTCTACGTGGCCTGAAGATTCGAATGGTTTCTTCATGATTGCGAGACAGCGAACTTGGGCTATCCTCGATCGATCGCAAGGCTCGACAAGTTCGGTAAAGGGTTAAATCAATAGCGAGGCTGTAGAAGGCTTGAGGCTCAACCTGTGTCGAGGAAAGAGGAGCTCTACGTCCGCAAGATAGAGAGCGGAACCGTGATCGATCATATCGCTGCAGGCCACTCCTTAGACGTGCTGAGAATATTAAAGATCAATGGAAGAGGCGAGAGCGTCGTGAGCGTTCTCATAAACGTTCCAAGCAAGAAGGTTGGACGAAAGGACATAGTAAAAGTCGACCGGAGAGAGCTGAGGCCTGAGGAGGTTGATAAGATAGCTCTCGTAGCGCCAAACGCGACCATAAATATAGTCCGAGGCTTCGAAGTTGTCGATAAGAAGAAAGTGAAGCTTCCCAGGTTGATCAAGGGAATCATCAGATGCGACAACCCAACCTGTGTATCAAACGCCAATGAGCCTGTGGAGTCGATCTTCCTAGTGGAGCAGGTGGAACCCCTCAGGGTTCGATGCCACTACTGTACTAGGATCATGGAGAGCGGTGATATCCTAAAACAGTTCTAGGAAGGGACTAGAACGCCAAGCAGCGTAAGATGCCTCAAAGATCCCTGACGCTTCTGCACATTACGCGGCAACATCTCTATGCCGACGAGACAGACTGAGAAAAAAGGCAGAAGCTTTGGTGTTTCACACTGTTCAGGTCTAGGTGAAATCCATGGGCAGGATATCCATACTTGCTGATAGTAAGATAGTTACCTATCTTAGTTCGCCGACCCGTAAACGGGTCCGTATCATATCAAGTAGGGGTGAAGCGATAGACGCGTTTGAGAGGCTCTGCCGGGACGCTCGTTTTTCACTCATAATAGTCACCAAACAAGTCCTTAAATGGATCGAGCCTACCATGTCAAAGATCAGCAGAGAAAGAGCCTATCCACCAACGATCTCAGTCAACAGCAGAGGCGGCCCAAGGGCTACCGCCAACATGCTCGCGAAGTTGATCAAGAGAATCCTGACAATCGAAACGTGACCACAATGAGAGACACAGTCCAGCCAACCATAGGAACTTGTTCAATTTTTGTTTGCGCCGGTCCTGGTTAGTAGATTCTTTCTAGCCTCCTCGGCTAAGAGTGGGAGGGGCGCTAACAGCAGGAGAAATCCCCAGTTCTGGATTGTAAGAGGATACGTTCCGAAGACGTTCTGGAGAGCTGGAATGTAGATTATGCTTGAAAGAATCAGTATCTGTGACGCTATTCCAACCCAGACCCACCTGTTGCTGAACAGTCCTATCTTTTGGATTGAGGCCCTGCCACTTCTGCATGCAAAGAGGTTTGCCGATTGTGCCAGGACGATCCCCGCGAAGGTCATCGCTGTTCCTTGCCTGTAGATTGGATCGTTAGAGCTTAGTTCCAAACCGTACCTCCAACCTCCTTGAATCCAAACCAGAAGACAGCCCGCTAGGGCTACGATGCAGACAAATATGCCCAGAAAGAAGGATCTTGCAATAGTCCTAAAATCAAAAATTCGTTCCTTCTTGCTTCGTGGCGGTCTCTTCATAATGTCTGGCTCTGGAGGTTCAACGCCAAGGGCTAATGAGGGGACAACTTCTATGCCCAAGTCTATGGCCAAGACCTGTGTCACGAGTAATGGAAGTGGAATGCCAACGAGAACGAATAGTAGGTAAGGTATCAGTTCGGCCCAGTTATGTGCGAACACGTAGGTGATAAATTTCCGTATGTTATCGTAGATCGTCCTTCCACCTTCGATGGCTTTTGAGATAGACGCAAAACTGTCGTCGAGCAGGATCATGTCGGCTGACTCTCTTGCTACGTCTGTGCCGGCGACCCCCATCGAGACGCCTATGTCAGCTTTCTTAAGTGATGGAGCGTCGTTGGCGCCGTCGCCCGTGACAGCGACGGTTTCGCCCATCGACTTGAGGAGGGAGACTATTCGCATCTTATGTTCTGGAGTCGATCTTGCGAAGATGATCTCTCCCGCATCGATCTTTCTTATCAGGTCAGGTTCGGAGAGCTTATCCATCTCGGCGCCGGTCAAGACTTGGCATTGTTCGGTCTCGACGATCCCGACTTTTCGGGCTATCGTAAGCGCGGTCGGTCCATAATCTCCTGTTATCAGAATTGTCCTAATGCCCGCGTTTCTTGCTTCTAGAACAGCCTGCTTGACCTCTGGCCTCGGCGGATCCAAGATCCCGATCAGGCCGATGAAAACAAGATCTCGTTCAACGGTCTCAACGCTCCAATCGTCCAGATCGCTGGGTAGATCTCGAAATGCAGATGCGAGGACTCGGAGCCCCTCTTTGCCAAGTCTTCTTTTCTCGCTGTTGATCTTTTCGACATCTATCTGAGTTAGTGAGCGCAGTTCGGATCCTACGAGAATCTTTGAGCATACGCTCAAGGTCTCTTTGGGGGCCCCCTTGACGTAGGCGATGTAGCTCTTCCCAGTCTTGTGAATCGACGCCATCCTCTTTCTTATAGAGTCGAATGGTAAGAATTTCACCAACGGCTTGTCAGCCATTTCTTTCTGTATGTTCAAATCTAGTTTCAGCGCTGAGGTTAGAAGCGAGCCTTCGGTTGGGTCTCCAAGTACTCTCCACTGATCGCTTTTGTCTGTGGGTGGGATCAGCTTCGAATTGTTGCAGAGCGCGGAGACTTTGAGGAGCAATTCAAGATCTTTTCTTTCACCGGGCTCCAGTTGGTGGGCTCCTACGCAGAAATCTCCGAACGGGGCGTAGCCTTCGCCAGTTACCTCGATTATCTCGCCGTTTATCCAGATCTTCTTTACAGTCATCTCTCCCTTGGTTATGGTCCCAGTCTTATCGGTGCAGATGACTGTAGTGCTGCCAAGAGTCTCTACAGCTGAAAGCCTCTTAACCAGAACGTTCCTCTTAGCTAAGCGGACCACTCCTAGGGCTAGGGCCGTGGAGACCGTAACCTGCAACCCCTCGGGGACGCACGCGACCATCACACCTATCATGAAAAGGAATCCTGCGAACAGGTTCATGTGCAGCCATAGTACGCCAACCGTGAAGAAGAGTACGCCGACCGCGATAGCTACGGCGAAGTCGATTCTGGCTGCGTATGATATCTGCTCTTGGAGTGGGCTGGCCGTCTCTTCTATAGATTGGCTCATCCCAGCGATTTTTCCAAATTGAGTATTCATAC
>Ga0315307_1000597_pt1 | contig 15623 bp, 18 predicted proteins | sample TDP2_MG_FD_203079 | JGI IMG/M metagenome (GOLD analysis project Ga0315307, IMG submission 203079) | Freshwater sediment microbial communities from Lake Towuti, South Sulawesi, Indonesia - TDP2 | ecosystem: Environmental > Aquatic > Freshwater > Lake > Sediment | place: Indonesia: South Sulawesi... | reverse complement strand
CTATTTTCGTTTGCGGAAGATTTTGCCGCCATCATTATACTCGCTGGTGACGTATTCAAAGCCCACTTCTGTAAGCTTGCAGGCCTCTTGGACGTTTGTGGCAATTTTTGCGATATACTGGTCCATATGTAGAAAAAGGAAATCAAGACATTAAAAAGCCACGGTTTGATCGAAATTCAGAGTTTTGAAACAGTATCACGGTCATTGTCGATTTCTCCCGCGCAATCCCCCTTTTTTTCTGTTAAGAACTAAGTTGGTGAATCAGTAGCCCGCGCTCAGCGGTTGTTTTTGTCCAGTGTATTAACGTTGAACATATCTAAAATAAGATTTAAATTCATAAGATTTAAATTCGTGGTCAGATATCGTAAATCTTAATAAAAAATACTCATGGGAAAAAACTGTGAACTGGTTAATCCTCATTTTAAATATTACATTTGCTTTGATTGCCACCATCTTATGCGTGCTGGGCTGGAGCACTCTGAAAACCATTAGATATCTGAATACGGGAAAATCATTCTGGATACCAGTATTTGCGTCCGGTCTCCTCTTCTATGTCAGTTCCATAACCACAATTTTCAATGAAGTAGGCCTCTCGCTAATAAGCATTGAAGAAATAGGACAAATCACTCAGCTCATAGCTCTCTGCTTTCTGTCAGGCGGTATCTACAGCTATTCTAGAAGGATCAGAAAAAACCTATCAGAAAACATCATTATTCCAGAGACCATTCCCACACAGACTGGAAAAATGCAAGCCCATGTTGCCCCCTCGCGTTCCACTGGCAAGAAGACAATAACCTCAGACAACTTGAGAGTCAAAACTGCTTCCAGATGCAACCACCAATTGGGGTACCTACAAACTTTGCCAATTAACGTTTCTCTTCCTGAAGAGTGTTTGAGCTGTGATAAAATAATAAAATGCAAGCATTCTTAAATGAGCCGCGTGAAACGAGAAAAGACTATGAACTTAAAACAAGTCAAGTTGGGTAAAAACGTTGAGTTAAAGTACATACCTTTTTCAGAGCTCACTGTCCCATGGAGCGTATACGTTGACTCAACTGTGCAAAGAAACACTGGCCATAATTATAACCAACTAGAGATTTCCAACGATGGCATAATATCAAATGAAATTTCAAGAACATCAAAGAACTTGAAGCGCTACAATTTAGAGACCCTGAAGCACTCAATAGGGCAATTTGGTTTGTTGAAACCGTTTCAAATTGCAGAAATACCTAAGAATTTAGGTTTCTTTTATGGCAAAGGAAAATATTTCATCATTGATGGTTGTAGACGATATTTCGCAATAAGAGAACTACTCAAGCTGCCCACGAAAGAAGAAGAAAGAGTTCGAATAGACGGTTTGCGAACACATTCTGGCCATTATACAATCGAGAGAGCAGAAATTCAAGCACAAGAAAAATTCGCCAATCTAAGTATACTGGACTATGTGCTGATTCCTTGTTTGGTTTATCCTTACAAGACATACCTGCAGATCCTTAGACATAGAATAGAAGATAAAAAATTTAGCATAAGACCTTCAAAAGGCGACCTTAAACTTGCTGAGAAAATGCGCCAGGAAGGGATCATGGATCTCAAACTGGAAGATATAAGCCAACTCTGGGAGACAAGCCGCAAAATTGAGGAAGAGAAGCGCGCAGTGGAGAATACGCTTCAACAGATTCGAGATAGAACTAAAGATTATGCACAGCAAGTTTCTTCACTTTAGTTGAAAAGGGTTCCTTCTAGGGATTTTTGCCAAATTGTTTCCCGGGGCGTTCAGCTGTGCAACCCTTCGCTTGATAGTTATATGCAAATCTCCTCGCTGTGATTAACCATAAATCAAAAATTGAATAGGGAATTGGTTTTGAAATAAGCTCTATTTAGCATTAATCGGCATCCCAACTTTCGAGCTAAGTCTCAGGTCATTGTGTCGTGTTTAATCGTGTCTCATTTGTAGGAGCTTGTTTGCTCTGGTTATCAGGATAGTTGGTTCGTCAACACTATGAGCGCGCGCGGCTATAGACTCTCTTCGGATACAACTTTAATTCCATTTCTTCTTAGCAAGGCAGTAGTGATCCCATCGCCCTTGACGATCTTGCCAGAAAAAGTTCCATCGTATATCTTTCCACAACCACAGGAAGGACTCCTTTGCTTAAAAATTGCTCCTTTGATTTCAAATAACTTTGCTAATGTTAAAACCTCTTCCGCCCCTCTCTCAAAGTTTTTGGTGACGTCCTTTCCAGATTCCGTAAGAACTCTGTTTCCTCTTTGTTCTGATGGTTCTCTTGGCGTCGATAAGCCACCTAATTGTTCTGGACATACTGGAATCAAAACTTCCTTTTTGACTAATTCAACAACCTTTCTGTTTAGCTTATCCTTGCCATCGTATCTACATCTGACTCCTATCAAACAAGCACTACAAAGTTTCATAAACTAAAGCAAATTCGGACGCTTTAATATAGATTTGCCAAAAGCTCCTAAGGCTAATTTAAGGAGAAGCCTCGTCCAAGTAAACCCTCATAGCAACTAGTATATTATGTAATTCAAAAGGGTCAGGGTCAGTCACATGCAAATCTGGAATCGACGCAAATTGAAAAAAATACTATTTCTCCTTTAAATTAAAAGAGGCTTAGAGCTGGCACTATTCCAAGGGGATTATCCTGTTTAGCGGTGTCACATTAAGTATCTTATGGAAGGTCAACTAGAGCGATCCGCTTTATTTCGCCGCACTCTTGGCACTCGAAACTTGCCGCGTTTTCTTTCTCTGGGTTCTCCAAGGCAATCAGTACGTGTTCGCCTCTCCTTTTGCATTTTTTGCACCATAACGAGATGAAGAGGTTTGCACTCATCTTTTTCATTTTTCATCACCAATAAAAGATGCCTTTTTAATTAAAATAAGCATTATGAAGTAAGAATCAAGATTCGAAATCAATCATAACGCGAGCCATTTCTTTTTGGCTGATGCTTCAGGCATCAAATTGAATCAAATTACTGACTTGGGAGCAGAAAAGTGGATCTGCAGGAGACATTGCTACGGCGTAGGATACAAAAGCTTATGAAACAAATAACGAAGAAAAAGCAATAAGCACCGTGATTAAATGTGGGAGAAGCAGAGTTGAAGATTAAGGGTGTGCTCATGGATTTGGATGGAACCGTGGTGGATTCTAGAGAAGCCTATTTAGAGGCGGCGAGAGTGGCCTTTGCCGCAGTGGAACAAAGGATTTGGGATATAGAGATAGCTCTAGAAATTCCTAAGAGGCTTGAGCAGTATCTTCCCGTGGATGATTTAGTGAAGGGAGATTTGCAGAAATTTTTGGAAGTGTATCTCAGAACCTATTATCAAGTCACGGCTGTTAAGACGAAGCCGATACCTCATGTTTCGCATGCGCTTGAGATGCTTTTGGAAAAGGCAAAGCTGGCGTTGATTACAATGCGTTATGTTCCGAAGAAAGTGGTGATTGACGAGTTGGAGAAGTTTGGCTTGGCAAAATATTTCCAGCACGTAATAACGGCATTGGATACGCAGAACCCCAAGCCTTCTCCTGAAGCGTTGATCGCTTGTGCGCAGTACATGAGTATCCTTCCATGCGAGTGCGCGATTGTGGGAGATTCCATTGTTGATATAAGGGCTGGGAAGGCTGCAGGAGCCAGAACAGTCGCCGTTCTGTCGGGAATTTTTTCTTTAGAAGAGCTGAAGGGAGAGAAGCCCGATTTGATTCTGGAAAATCTTACTCAGCTTCCGAGTTTTATTGACTTGTTGTAGAATAGGTTATGATATTCCCAGAAACGGAATATACCCAACTATAAATAAAGCTTATTAAAAGCATTGGTTTTTAGTTTAGAACTGGAGAAGGCTTCGGAGCGAGAATACTGATGAATTTCGTAGAGATAATTTTAACTGAGAAACTGAGGGACATAAATCCTGCATTGGACGTTTTGGGCCCTGACCGCAAAGTGCTACAGGTGGCATGTCAAGATTTAACGAACTATCTTAAGTTCCATTGGAGTCTCATGGGGAAGGAAGCATTTGAATGCGAGCTTGTTGAGAGGCTGGAGAGTTTCTTCAAGGAAAATCCAGGCGAGTTTGAGGAGTTTTTGACTGTTTGGATCGGGATATGGTTTAAGAAGTGGAAGGAAAGGGTCAAGCTGCTCATAGGTAACGAGTATTCTAACAAGTGGAATAGGGTTTCCAAAGTTCTAAGCAACGCTGAGCCCTTGTGGAGGAAGCTTTCAAATCGTCAAGAGTTTCAGGAATTAGTGGTGTCCACTCTAATCAGGAATGGGGAGATCTGCGGCACGGCAATTCTTTCAGAGAACCTCTTGAAAATGGAGTTAGGTGAGAAAAGGATGCAAGATCTCAGTGATGAAGAACGTGATTTAAAGGTTGTTAACAATGTCTTGAGGAAAGCGAAGGAATTGGCGCAAAGTAAAGGGCCGTTGATCTTCGTCAAGATTGATAAGGGTTACTACCAGAATAGTTCTTTATAGCATGTGCAGTTTACGTGTTAAAGGCTATTCTCCGGAAAAATTTGGCCATCTCAGATGCCTAGATAAGGATTATGACGCGCGCGCTATTATTGAAGTGATTCGAACAAGGGCTTAATGGGATTTGATGGTTTCATGAGGGTGGGGAAAGGAGAAGGGATAAAAAACAACCCAAATCCACCGCCAAATCGCCAAATCTTTTGGTATCGCCGTTGAATTTAACGGTTTTTGAGAAGCGAAATTGCGATCTTTGTCAACTTTTGTTGGAAAAGAGTCTTTGGTATGGTTAGCGCGCGTTTGTGTGTGCGTCAAAATCAAATATTGTGCATTTGATTTTAACAAGCGGTAGCTTCTTCATTTGTTGAAACGAATATTTTGATTGCCTGTTTAAGAGCATTGAGGGCGCCGCGCTATAGCTATTACCGAAATCAAGTATACGCTGTGCAAACCTTAGAGCACCAGCATAGAAATTCTTTCAATCTGATTTTATCTTTGAATCAAGTTAAAATCGGGTTATCAGGCCATACCACAAAAAATGTCCCTAAAGGATAGGGCACAGCAAACCTTTCCGAAACGTTTATAAGTAAATCTTTACTATATTTTGGTAAATATTGATAGGAGAATCGCGAGATGGGCCTACTCTCAACTCATGAATCAATTGTCTGGCAGGAATTTCAAATGGGCAAAAATACTAGCTCGATAGCAGAAGAACACAAAGCCGAGGAGTGGAGCCCTGCTTACGTGTCGCGAGTCCTCAACAGAGCCCGAGAAAAAATCGCGAAAACCCTCAAAGAACACGCAAACAGCCACCGCCTCGACATTGAAACCCTCCTAGACTACAAAGGACTTCTAATCGGTTACGACTATCAAACAAGCGCTCAAGTGTACATAGTCTACACTGAAAAACTTGGGACAATCGTCTGGTACAAACATGATTCCTACGCAGGAAAACTCTGCCCCGAATGCCCAAAAGAAAAAGAGTGCAGAGAAACACTTGACACCATAACTAAAGAACACAACATTTCACTGCGAGCTGACGAAGAGAAACTGTGCATGACAGATCAGTCCATCGCCATTTTCAACAAACTTGCTGCGAAGGAAACACCGCGATACAAGAGACAGGGAGGTGATTAGTTATGGGAAAGAACGTTGAAGAAAAAATCATCAGACCACCAGTTAAACAAATTACAAGCGGAAAAATATTCAAACCCTCACAAGCATTTCTGCACAAGCTACTGTTCAAAAGTGCATTCGCGTTCGCATTGATCTGGCTTATAACAATTCTTTCCTTCGTGGGCTTTTGCTTCTTACTCGCTGCAGATAATCCAGGCAAATACCCAAGCACAACTCAACTAATCAACACTTGGATCGTGCCAGTGAACCTCTGGACAATGGTGATAAACTTGGTATGGCTTGTGCCCGCTCTAATTGCCATACCTCTCTACTTCAAAAGCATAGAATACTCAGTAAAAGCTGAATCCGGAGAAACCATGCCAGAAATATACTCAAAAAGGGGCATAATTACCATAACCCGAAAACACTTACCATTCAGAACCATAACAAACATATCCAGCAGAGCTGGTCCGTTCGACAGAATGTTCAAAATAGGCTCAGTCTATATAGAGACTGCGGGGTACTCTGGGGCTAAACAAGCGGGTCCAGAAGAAAAACTAAGTGGCATCGTGTTCTATGAAGAAGTGCGTGATTTCATCCTAAAAGAACTGAGGAAGTTCAAGGAGCCATACGTGACCGGAACCGAGGTAGTTTATCCAACTGAAGAACCCGTACCGAAAATGGAAAGTCTCGACGACGAGATACTGATCACTCTCCGTGAAATACGCGACATACTAAGAAACAAGAGAAAAGACAACAACCTTTGATCAATTTTTTCCAGTTTTCTCTTTTTTTTGCGCAGGCTCGATTGCATACTCAAATAGAATTTCTTCAATCTCGCTTTTCGATTTCAATGTCAGTTGTTGTTGGTTGCTCGTTTCCGTCGTTTGTTTTGTGTTGGCTCGGTAAAGTTTGATCCCACACGTGTTAGATGGGTAATAGATAGTATATCAAACATCCTATCAATATCAAGAACGTTACTATCATGCATTTTGTGTGGTGTGGTTGAAGGACTGTGTATAGAGTTTTGCCTTCATTTTTGATTCTTAGGTTCTATATTGTTTATAGAGGGTTGGACCTGATTTTGCACTCAGAATATTACAATTTTGCGGTCAAAGACTAACGCTTCTGCCGTGAAAATTTCCCATGTCGGTCACGAGAAAGCAAATTGCCCTTTAGTCATAACTGTTTTTCCGTCAACTATGATAGTAGGCTCTCCAATGATGCCGTCGATGTGGATTTTAGCTTCATTTTTTCCACCTATTGGAACATGCACGTTGTCGCCGATGGCTACGTGAGCAGTCCCAAGAACCTTCTCATCAGTCATGGGATTTCCCATAAGCCTCGCACGGTCGTTTGTTCCTATGCCAAGCTCTGCGATAACATCAGCGCCTTTCCCAGCTTCCCTTACGGCTTTTCTCAACTTATCTGCTTCTTCACCGCCTTCTATCTTAGCCACTCTTCCATTTTGAAAATGGACCGTTATAGGCATCTTTAGCATCCCTCGCCCAATCTCCGCCAAAACGATGCTCTTATCAAAGACGACCACACCGTTGGCGCTTTCCTCCACTGGAGCTATGAATGCTTCACCTGCAGGAAGATTGCGGAAGGTGCCTCTTTCATGAATGAAGCCTGAATCGGCTAAGCATCTCCTTCCTTCAATGCTGAACTTGATCTCTGTCCCTCCAGGTGCCGTGAGGCGAACGTCTTTACCTCCCTTGATGAGGTTAGCCAGCTTCTCTGTCCTCGTGCTAATCTCAGTGTAGTCTGCGGACATCTCATTTTTTAACATATCATCATCAATGAAGACGCCGAATCCAATGCGGGTCCCATCTTGAGTGAATTTGGAGATAACAGGAAGAAAGGATCCTATCTCTGCATCGCTCATCAGCTTATTAAGCCACCAGATCAACACATCGGTTTCTTTGGAGGTTGTGGACAAAGTCTCCGGAAACTTTTCTATTGGTCGAATCGAGTCTGGAAAGACCACAAAAAGCGTTTCAGCTCCCACATCCTTTATCTCTTTAACGAGGGCCAATCCTTGCCTAATCAAGGGCTCATCTATCCAAACTTGAACCTTCTCCCCAGCTTTAATGTTCATGCAGGTCCTTACGACGTTCTTCACCCATTTCATGGCAATATCTCCTTACATTCTAAAGCGGCTAGTCATTAAAAATGCTTGTTGTGACCGTATCTCTAATTTGGGCGGAAATACTCGCGCGCACAGGTGCCTCTCAACCTCGCACATAACACGTGAAGCAGGCTACACACGTAAGACATAAGAATAGCGCGCGCTCCTAACCAACAAAAATCTTATTTAATTTGTTCAATAGTTCTCTACTAAGTAGAAATGGAGAATTAAAATTTGAGTGCCGAAATTGAAAATGTAAGGAAAGACGTTCGGATGCGTTTTGAGACGGACTCAATCATGTCAATTGCATGGATACTTGTTTACCTCCTACCCGTCATTTTAGCTGTAGTGTTTGTTTCATTATTCATTGTCGCCATGGTTTCATTTGTAGCCGTTACTCCAACACTCCCTCCTCCAGGTCAGCCAATTACTCAATTCGTGCCGCTCTTCATATCGATAGTATTCCTATATCTGCTTGCGATAATTGGCTTTATAGTGTCCTTAATCCTCATATACAAGCTTGTTAAAAGGCGCAATACCCATTTCAAAAGACAGAATTTCCTTTTCGAAGATATCGTGGCGGCGGTCAAAGCGGTAGCTGCCAAAAAGGGTGTTGATGTGGAAGTTGGGTTGGCATCTTGCGAAAGGACTGCCAGAGAAGCCAAGGCTGAGGAAACCGAGAAAGGCGCAATGCTTTGGGCTATTCTTTCCGCCGTCATATTTCCTGCACTTTGGTATGTTTGGTACTTCCTGATGAAAGATTTCTACAAGCATGAGAGAAGAGAAGACGGATTCTGGGAAGACATAAGCAGAACAATGGACAAATGCGGAATCAAGTTTTCAGTGTCAAGAAGAACAGAGGCGATGCCTGAAAGGAGCTTCGCTCTCTATTTGATTCTGACAATAATAACCTTAGGCTGGTTCGGAATCTATTGGCTCTACGTCTTGCTTAAAGACCCAAATCAACACTTCAGATATCACATACAAGTAGAAGACCAGCTGCTAAACACTTTAGAAACTGTTGCTATCTAAAAAATACCGCAACCTCTGCTCTTAGATTCGAAGCAAGCGTGGCGTGATATAAGTTTCGATAAAAGCCGCTATAATAAAAAGTGTTGCTGAGATAACAGTCAGAATTAAGGAGTCCTTTACACCTTGCTTAAACTCCGCAACCTTCACCCTCTCGCCAGTTATCTTATCCATAATTGCTTCGATGATTGCCACGTGCCAGCGAATTATTGAAGCGAACTCAAGAATGAAGGCAGGGATCTCAATAACCCCATGTGGTACTATTCCCAAAATTGGATAAAAAACTCCTTTTGTTACTCCAACTACTACAGATAGCGCTCCTATTAGAACACTGTTCAACAAAAGCTCAAAACCCAGTGCAAACGTTCCAAGCAAAGGCACCCAAACAAGCATGCGAATTGGATTCCAGAAATGGCCCACATTGTTTAGAAGAATAAAAAAATAAAGGTCCCCGGTATAGGGCGGCGGAATAGCAATGTAACTTCTTTCATTCTGTATCAAGGACTTGAACCATTCCGAAAGCTCTGGATTAGTAGAAAAGGCAAAAACTGTTACAAGCATGGAGATAATTGTGACTCCGAAAAAAGCCAAGGCTGTCACTTTAATGATCGTTTTGTTTCTTTGAATGCAAGAAGTAAATGTTTCCCAAATCCTCCTAAAGAAAAACTCTTGTTTCAGAGCAATGTCCTCCGTGCAACAAAAGCAGAAGCTACTTTATAGTTGTTTTGAGTCGCGCGCGCGTTCGATGATAGTAGGCATGAAGGAGAGCTTGCTTTGCAAACTCTAAGGTTGAAGTTTGTTCTGAAACTTTATAGGACAAAAAATCGTACAACCTTGATTGAGCTTTATGCGTAGAGGTAGAAAAGTTGTTTTAGTGCTTGCATACGCTTTCCTTACGATGATCGCAGGTCTTGTGGTTGTTTATGGAATTGAAGTTTGGATGCGCAAAATAAATCCCTTGATGGATGTTCCAAGTGCGGAGTTTCAAAAGACCGTCAACTCGACCACAGTTAAGAAGGGCGACGTTTTCAGGGTTAGCGTTTTCATAGGTTGGCACAGTCACGTGCTTCCAGAATTCACTCGACACGTTAAGGCTGTCGACCTGTATCAAGAAGATTACTTTATTCTGATAGACGGATGCAACATTTGTGAATATCATGGCGGAGGGCCTGGCCCAGGCTTCACATATTCACTCAGGGTTGTCGGAGGCCAAGGCAAAACCGTTCAGCTACCACCGCCAAAATTCTATTTGGACGGGATTGAGATGCCGTTAAAAGGCACAAGTCCATTCGTTCAAATAGGCTAGAAAGTTTCCATTACGAGAATAGCGTCTAAAAGAAAATGGATAGGCAATGGGTCGACGATGTTTCTGGTTTTTGCTCGAATATAGGCTACACTTAGAACCACTGATAGCGGGAAAACATTGACTGCTAGAAGACTAGCAATCCAAGGGATTGAAAATCGGTATCCAATAACATATCCTGGAAGATGCCAAAGAGTGAACAGTAATGAACTTAGAAGTATTGCGGGTAAACCTTTCTTGAGGCTAGACGGATGCTGAGGCAAAAGTCTGTCAAGCATGTAGCCTCTTCCAAATGCTTCTTCAACGACTGCAACGGGAAAGAAGGCGTATATTATCATATAATAACAATACCACAGTGGAAACTGTGTGCCGTTGAAAACAGAAGCACTCAAAAATGGGACGGCCCAAGGATAGAACTAAGCACCATCAACACCGAGCCAATAGCAATTAGCAATGGAAATAAGGCAATGCTCCAAAGCACACTTTTGACCGAACCAGTTCTTCTCAACCCTACGCTGGAAAAGATCTCTAGCAGGGATCGCCGCTTTTCCCACAAAGCCAAGAAAATAACAAGAAAAACAAGAAGCATCCCATAACTTTCTGCAATTCCAACCAATAAACCCAATATCAGTGAAACCGTAACGTTCGTTGGAAACGTCCCACCTGAGGGCCTCCCAAACAATATGGGTATGGCAAAATACAAAGTAAAAAAGACCCATACAATAAATGGTCCCCTTTTTTCTCCTAGCTTCTTAGATGCCGCAAACTCACCATCTACTATACGTATCTTAATTTTTTGACAAATAACAATACCTTTAAACCTTTTGATATTCGTTGGGATCCCCATAGTTTACGACTCATAATCAAAAGAAAGACTCGTGCGTGCTAAGGAATTTATCTGTAAAGGGGATATTTGGTTATTGAATAGAATTTATTCATGTGAGAAATAATGGCGCTTGGTAAATACAATGAATATGTGCGCAGAGGCATGGCGTTTTCTCAGGGGCTCAAATATTTGGGCACAGGCAAAGGAATAGGGGAAATTCAACCTTTGATCCAACATAGGGATAAATTTGTGCGCAGGGGAGGTGCTATTTCTCTCGGTCTCGCCTTCCTCGGAACCGCGAAGAGTGTGAACTGCATAAAGCCTTTGTTGAAGGATAAAGATTGGGGAGTAAGAACGTCTGCAACATTCTCTTTAGGGCTTATATTCTTGGCAACTAAGAAAGGATTAGAGCATCTTCAAACGCTTTCGCAAGAACATCGTGATGATATTGCCTTAAGATGGTGTTCGATTATGCCAATAGGCTTGAGTTACTTGAGTTCTGAAAACGCTTCAGAAGATGTCTTGCGTGTTGCAAGAAACGAGGATGAAAAATGGGATATGAGAAGCAACGCCATTATTTCGTTGGGATTAATCTTCTTAGGGACGGGAAAGGGTGCAGAATATATCAAACCGTTGCTTAAGAGCGAGGATGAACACATCCGTTTGAGCGCGCTCTTCTCACTTGGCTTAATCTACCTAGGAATGGAAAAGGGTTTAACCCTAATTAGTCAGTTTGTGAAGGACAAAAGTAACTACGTTCGTATGTGCTGTGCTTTTTGTATCGGGCTAATGCTTCTTGGAAAAGGTAAGGGCATAGAGCACCTCAAACATCTAGCTAGAGACAGGGATGAATATGTGCGCAGAGGTGTAGCAGTCTCATTAGGTTTGATTTTTCTGAAGACTCGAAAAGGCTTAGATTCTATTTGTCACCTCGCTAAGGATGATGACAACATTGTAAGGATGTTCTCAGTGATCTCCGTTGGGCTATCCCTTCTTGGGTCAGGTAGCTCAGAAAACGTGGAAGCGTTAATGACGGAAAGCAAAGACTTGCATGTTCGCAGAGGCGGTGCCGCTGCCCTTGGGCTCGTATTTTCTGGTACAGAAACCGGAGGGAAACCCATTGGAACCTTGGCAAAAGATAAAGACCCTTTGGTTCGCTTTGCTGCCGGCTTTTCCCTTAATCTACCTCCTGCAACGCCGACTGGAAGTCTGACAGCCCTAAGTTTTCTTTACTCTTCACATGGTAGACAACACGGCTGGTGGTTCAGTTGGTTTCAATTATTAGCCCTTTTGACCGCTGGCGCACACTGGCTATTAAAGCTTGAAAACTGTCGACACTAATGCTAAGATTTTGCATTCTGGAAAAATTACGGAAAAAATTCGTACGCGCGCGCTTTTTGAATTCGACCAGTAGGCTCAAAATGCGAATTCACTATCATAGCCCAATTAAGCAAGACGGTGGAGACAACAATAAACACCGAACCTACCACTGCAAAATTATATCGAGATTTGACCAATGAAATCTGCCATCCAATTCTGCTATGGCAGGTATCGAGATTATCACCATGAGATTGCTAACTCGAATAAATATTTCATCCCACAATTTAGAACCCTCTTGTTTCCTCTTGAGCCTTTGGGCAAGAAGCTGAGGGTTAAGCTTGTACTGGACAGCAGTGCTAACAGAGTAGTGTGCAGGGGTCGTGCCAAAGAAAAGCCATGGCCGAGGATCAGCAATATAACTAGCAGAAACAAAGAAGACGATTATTTGAACAAAAAGCATAACCGACGCCACGAATAGCTGTTTGATTGCCGCCATCCGAAACTGTTTAGAATCGCTTTCGAGCATAATTCTGTCTGTGTTTCACTTTAACTTGATATTTCTCTCTCCAAGGGAAGGACTCCATTTTTCGATGAGCTAGTTAGCTAGGTAATCATTACATATGCTATCGTGTACCGCCTCCACTTTTTGAATAAGCTGCCTACAAATGGTATAAATTCATGTTGAAGTATGGTGGGCCAGAGAAGCTAGCTAATTCGGGGTGGAATCTCTACTGCAGTTTGAGTTCGTTCAACTCCTTTTATAGAATGGATGATGTTTATCAGCGCACCCAATGCACTCATGTCTACTACTTCAGCGTAAACAATGACATCGTAGGCTCCTGTCACTGCAGAAGCTATTTTGACCCCCTCTATCTTGGTTATGGAATCCGCTATTGTCCAAAGCTTACCAGGCTCGACATTTATCAGGATAAACGCTTTTTGCATAATTACGGCCCTCATTTTTCATATATCCATGGTGATTATATAAGCATAACAGGCTTATGGTTAACGGTTGGTCAAATGTGCCAAAAAATTGGAGGAAGTATTTGGGACTCTGGAGTATGGTAGCCCGCGATAGGTTCAAATATCGGTTTAAATTATCGGAGTTAAGACTCGATTCTCTGTCCTTTCTGGAAAACTCTCACAAAATGAGCCTAAAAAAAGATTTTGAATCGGTATTAGGGAATGATTGAATAATGGGAATGTAGAAGAATGTTCTATCCGATTTTTGCTTGTCGTTGCTCTCTTTTCTTTATTTCATTGTAGAGATACTCAAACCACTGCATTGATTTTTGCATTTTGGGTTGTGGTCTATAGCCCTCTAAAATCACAGGTTTCACTATTTCCCACATCCATATAACAGCATAGCCGAATAGGTCGTCAACCTGGTCAATGTCTGCAAGTCTGCTGTGTAGAAGAAGACCTATGCCATTGAAGAACCAGCTGACTGTCCATATTGCTCTGTTAGCAGGTGTTACCGAAGCCGTTGAACCGTATTTCTTAAGATATCCATTGTAGTCTTCAAATTCGAGTTTATGGACTGTCCATAGTGCTTCTTGGAACTCCTTGCTACCGTAGGTTGAATACGATCTCATGAGAAGGTCTGCTTGCCTTGTCTTAACCATGTCTTGTCTAGCCCTAGCTTGATGTCTAAGCTGAAGAGCATAATACACAACTCCAGCCACGACACTTGCAGAAGCTATTACTATAGAAACTGTCTGTATGTCAACCACTCTTACCACCTAAAAGATTAGAATAGGCGAAGTGATATTAAAAACGTAACAAATGCATCCAAGCTAACACGCTCAAGGATACTGATTTATAGCCTTAGCGATACTCGATATGGAAATGATGAGATGATCATCTACGGCGATAAGTCTGGACGATCTTTGCCCGCTGACAAAATCCCATATTAAGCTGGCCAGCAGGGTACTTGCTCGGGCCTTTCAAGATGATCCTCTATGGGCCTATTTCATTCCTGACAAGCTCATGAGAAAAAGCAAATTGCATTATATTTCTGATTTTTTGGTTAGTTATGGTGTGTTGTATGGCCAAAGTTATGCAACATCCCCTAGTCTGGAAGGAGTGGCTTTGTGGTTTTCTCCACAGCAGGGCGAGTTGACGCTGTGGAGAATGATTCGGTGTGGGGTTCTTGCTCTCTATTTCAATGTAGGAAGGAAGGTCGTTTCAAGGGTGAACTCTTTTTTCGATTATTCTGACAAAGTGCACCACCGCCTCGCACCTTTTCCTCACTGGTATCTGGGCCTCATCGGTGTCGACCCTGAGTTTCAGGGAAGAGGCTATGCAAGTGCATTGATCAAGCCCATGCTTGCCCAAATAGACAAGGAACATCTGCCCTGCTATCTTGAGACTGCAAATGAGAAAAATGTGCCTGTTTACGAGCACTATGGATTTGAAGTGGTTGAGTCAGGCACTATTCCAAGCAGTAGTGTCAATTATTGGGCTATGTTAAGAGCAAAACGCGGTTGACAAGTCTTTACCAAAGAAACAGCGCGCGTGCTGAGAGACTAGACTACGCTATTCTAGATAAAAAGATGAAAGTTCCAGTAGATTTCGCCAGCTAGTTTGGGTGTCTATATCCTAGTCGAACTATGCCATTATCGGAGCTTTCACTCTGGCACAATTCCGAGAATTTAAACCTCGCCCTGTCCACGGTATAATGGTAGCCCGGGAGAGATTCGAACTCTCGTCGGCGGGTCCAAAGCCCGCTATGCTTGTCCGCTACACCACCGGGCTTCACGCGGTAAGACATTTTAGCTAACTGGTAAATAAGTCATTTACCCTCAGTCCATGTCTATTAAATTAATCAAATGTTTTTACTGCGGGTCCGGATTCTGATTCTTTATTAAAACTTTTCTCTCCTTACGGATCTTAATCATTATCTCCCTAACTTTTTCTATTGCTTTGGCTGCCGCTGCTCTATCTACCTCTTTGAGGTTTAGAAATCCAACCACGTTTCCATAGTTCCTCGGATTTCTCTCTTCAGCGCTTTTGAAGGAGCGCATTAGAGTTGTGTAATCTATTGGAAATCCGTCCGCAGAGGTTTTCAGCCAAACATAATTTTCAATAATCGCCATGAGTATGCTGTTCAAATAACGTGAAGCTTCCGCAAATTTTCCAGAATCAATCAAAAAGCTTGTGCGAATTATGGTTCCTTGAAGGAAAGCTGGATTCAGGTAATATTTCAGCCATGTCTTGATTTTAAAATGCGAGGATTCAAGCGTCTGCTGGCCACGCATTACAACCGCGTATATTTCATCCCAAATCGTTTTGAAAAGCTTCAGCTTATCCTCAACAACGCCGCCATCAACCTTGTCCAAGCCCGCTATCTCCAAATAGTCATTAAACAGCTCTCGCAAACCAAGTTTATTCGCCGAAAATTCTAACGCCTCTACGAA
>Ga0315307_1000596_pt1 | contig 15647 bp, 12 predicted proteins | sample TDP2_MG_FD_203079 | JGI IMG/M metagenome (GOLD analysis project Ga0315307, IMG submission 203079) | Freshwater sediment microbial communities from Lake Towuti, South Sulawesi, Indonesia - TDP2 | ecosystem: Environmental > Aquatic > Freshwater > Lake > Sediment | place: Indonesia: South Sulawesi... | reverse complement strand
GTCGAAGAGACAGACTTTTCTGTGTCTGAAGTTCTTACCATTCTGCTCAGCCTGGAGCTCAGAGGGTTGATTATCCAGAGCCCGGGGAAATACTTCCAGAGGAGATGGTGATGGCCAAGAGTTTGGTGATTGTTGAATCTCCAGCCAAGGCAAAGACAGTCTATAAGTATCTTGGACCCGACTATTTGGTCAAGGCCTCAATGGGACACATCATGGACTTGCCCAAGGAGAGATTGGGCATCGACATCGAGCACGACTTTAAGCCTGAGTATAAGATCATTCCTCAAAGAAAGAAAACAGTCGTTGATTTACAGAATTCTGCTCAAAAATGCGAGTCCGTGTTCCTGGCCGCAGACCCTGATCGAGAGGGCGAGGCCATCTGCTGGCATTTGAGCACCCTGCTCAACGATTTTAATAAGAATATTCACCGTGTCCTCTTCCATGAGATCACCAGAGATGCCATCAAAAGAGCCTTTCAAAGCCTTGGGCAGCTTGACCAGGAAAAAATTAAGGCTCAGCAGGCGAGAAGGCTCCTGGACAGACTCGTCGGCTATCTCATCAGCCCTTTGCTCTGGAAGAAAATCGGGAGAGGTTTGAGCGCAGGCCGGGTGCAGTCGATCGCTCTGCGCTTTATCTGTGAGCGCGAACGAGAGATCAAGGATTTTGTGGCTGAAGAATATTGGACAATAAGTGCCGAGCTTCAAGCCTCCAACCCCCCTCCTTTTAAGGCAAATCTGGCAGAGATCGAGGGCCAGAAGGCGAAAATAGCGGATGAGAAGACGGCTTCAGCCATCGTTGCCGAGCTTCGCAGCCTTTCCTTTATCCTGGAAAAGGTCGATGTCCAGGAGAAAAAGAGAAATCCTCTGCCGCCTTATATCACCAGCACTCTTCAGCAGGATGCGTTCCGCCTTCTTCATTTTCCGGTGAAGAAGACGATGTCCGTGGCCCAGAGGCTTTATGAAGGTCTTAATATTGGAGACCAGGGATTGGTGGGGCTCATTACCTACATGAGGACAGACTCTGTTCGCGTCGCTGAGGAAGCAATCTTCCGGGGAAGAGCTTATATCAAAGAGAACTATGCTGCAGAGTATCTTCCCAAAAAGCCTCGTTTTTATAAGAACAAGAGAAAAGCACAAGATGCCCATGAAGCCATTCGGCCGACCACTTTTTCCCTCCCTCCTGAAACTGTCAAGCCCTATCTCAAGAAGGATGAATACAGCCTCTACAACCTTGTCTGGAATCGATTTATCGCCTCGCAGATGAGTTCAGCCTTGGTGGAAGAGACCGAGTTTGAGATCAGGGCCTCAAAATATCTTTTCAAAGCCAAGGGAGAGGTCATCAAGTTCGATGGATTTTTAGTCCTCTATCCCGGCTTGAAAAAAGAAGACAGGATTTTACCCAAAGCAGAGGTCGGAGAGGAGCTCAAACTCATCGACCTCGAGTCCAAACAGAATTTTACCCAGCCTCCCCCGCGCTACACCGAGGGGACCCTGGTCAGAGAGCTGGAGGCAAGGGGCATCGGCCGGCCGAGCACCTATGCTCCGATAATCTCTACTCTACAGGACCGGGTCTATGTCATAAAGGATAAAGGGAAGTTTGTTCCCACCGACCTCGGGATGTTTGTCACCGATTTTCTAATCAAGTATTTTCCCGACCTGATGGAGTTCAAATTTACTGCCCGGCTGGAAGAGGAACTTGATCGGATTGGTGAAGGGGAGCTGGACTGGCTGACCTATCTCAAGTCTTATTATTTGCTCCTTGACAAGGATTTAGACAAGGCCGAAAATGTTGAAGGCGTGAAAGGCAAAGGGATTCCTTTAGAAGAAGTTTGTCCTAAATGCGGAAGCAATCTGGTGATCAAGGAAGGACGCTACGGAAGGTTCAAAGCCTGCTCGGGCTATCCGCAGTGCGATTACAAAGAGAGCATGGTCAAGAAAGAAGTCAAGCCTCTTGAAGAAATATGCCCGCGCTGCGGCTCAAACCTGGTTTTGAGGCAGGGCAAATATGGAGCCTTTATCGCCTGTTCGAATTATCCTCAGTGTAAGTACATAAAGAAAGAGACTGAAGATACAGGCATCCCTTGTCCCAAGAAATGCGGGGGGACGATCATCAAGAGAAAGACGAGACGAGGGAAGGTCTTCTACGGCTGCAGCAAATTTCCAAAATGTGATTTTGCCACCTGGGATGAGCCTGTCAAAAAACCTTGCCCTGAATGCAGCCGAGAATTTGTCCTTCGAAAAAATGTCATCAAAGGAGAGCCTTACCTCTACTGCAGCGACGAACAATGCAAGTATAAAGAATTTGTGGAGCGGAAGAAAATCTGGGAAGAGAAGCAATGAGAAAGGAGCTCGGTCAGTTTCTCGACTTCCTCAAGCATGAGAAAAACGCTTCTCCCCATACCGTCGCCAGCTACAAGAGAGATTTATCCCAGCTCGCCGCCTATCTGGGAGAGAATAAAGTGGGCCTGAAGAAGATAGACAATGTTATCCTTCGCGGTTTTATGGCCAGGCTCCATGAGAGGCAGAACAAAAAATCCACTGTTGCCCGCAAGCTGGCTGCGGTTCGTTCCTTTCTCCAGTTCTGCATGAATAAGAAATGGATTGAAGACAACCCTGCCAAGGTTGTGGCCACTCCAAAACAGGAAAGACATGTGCCTTCTTTTCTTTCCGAGGATGAGATGGCCAAATTCCTGGATTTTGCTCGCTCGGATGACCCACTGGACTTACGGGATAGAGCCCTGCTCGAGCTTCTCTATGCCACAGGATTGCGGGTGAGCGAGCTGGTCGGGGCGAACCTTGACGACCTCAACTTCTCAGAGAGGCTCGTCCGGGTCAGGGGAAAGGGAAAGAAGGAAAGGATAGTTCCTTTTGGGAGAAAGGCTGAGGAAAGCCTAGCCTTGTATATCCGCGTCAGGCCTAAAATCAACAAAGGAGAAATCGAGAGGAATGCCCTTTTTCTGAATTTCAGGGGTGAAAGGCTCACTCCCCGCTCTGTGGAGAGGATTGTCGACAAGTACCTTCATCTCACAGCGCTTCAGAGAAAAATCAGCCCCCATTCTCTTCGCCATTCCTTCGCCTCTCACCTCTTAAGCCGGGGTGCAGATTTGAGGATGATCCAGGAGCTGCTGGGTCATGAGAGTCTAAGCACCACCCAGAAATATACCCATCTTGATTTGAAGCAGCTTCTGGATGTCTACCGCAAGAGCCACCCGCGGTCTTGAAAGCAGAAAAGCACTTTCAGCAGGGAAGATGGAAACGTTTGTTGACTGTGGGAAGAGTCGTTTGTCAACCGCAGTGTACATTCTTAAGACGGCTCTATCGCTAATGATTTGACAATAAAAGAAATACATTTTTTTCATGATGGCCTCGAAGTTGCAACAAGAAGAGAAGATAGGAGGTTATCATGAAAAAATTTATGTTCAAAGGATTGGTTCTCAGTCTCATCCTTGGCCTCGCCTTTTCTTCAGCTCTTTCTCTTCAGGTTCAGCAAGCTCAGGAAACAACAGAAAAAAAGATCAACATCAACACGGCTTCTTCGGTCGAGCTTCAGAAGCTTCCCCGAATCGGACCGAAAGTCGCCCAGAGGATCATCGACTTCAGGAGCAGCAACGGAAATTTTAAGAATATTGAAGAGATTATGAAGGTCAAAGGAATCGGGGAGAAAATATTCAAGCAGATAAAAGAGATGATCACTGTTGGCGAGGAAGCTAAAAAGAAGTAGAAAATAGTGGAGCGAGGCGGCGATCTCATACTATTATGTCATTGCGAGGAATGGAGCGACGAAGCAATCTCATCAAACTAAGAGATTGCCGCGCCCCGGGCTCGCAATGACAAAGTGATTGCCGCCCTCCCTTCGGTCGCTCGCAATGACATTGTAAAAACATTTAATGCATTTGTATTAGGAAGCGATTTAGCTCAAGTATGAGAGGAGAAATTCCTTTAGTTTTTTAAGAGCGCGGCCACGGTGACTCACCTTGTTTTTTTCTTCGGGATTGAGCTCGGCAAAGGTTTTTCCGAGAGGCGGAAAATAGAAGAGCGGGTCATAGCCAAAGCCATAGCTTCCTCTTTTCTCAAAGGCAATCAGGCCCTCGACATGTTCCTCGATTTCTTGAATGATTTCGCCTTTTCGGGCGAGAGCCAGGTGGGAGACAAAGCGAGCTTTCCGCTGCTCGATGGCTATTCCTTTTAGGAGTTTTAAAACTTTCTCGTTGTTTTTTTCATCCGTGGCCTGAGGTCCGGAGAATCTGGCTGATAAAACTCCGGGCCCTTGCTGGAGGTACTCGATTTCAAGCCCGGAGTCTTCAGCCAGAGTCAGGCCTTCCCAGCCTTTGCTGTAGAAGAGGCTCTTTCCTCTGGCGTTCTCGGCAAAAGTCTTGGCTCTTTCAGGAAAAGTCTCTTCCAGGCCAGCTTCTTCGAGGGAAAAAATCTCAAGAGGCAACTCTCTTAGATAACTCTTTATCTCCTTTGCTTTTCCCTTATTAGTCGTGGCCAGAAGGAGTTTTATTTTAGACAATCTTTAGCTCTAACATATCTTCCAGCTTGAGAAGGCTTTCGTTGAATTTTTTTGTTTTTTCTTCTGTGGCATGAAAGGAGAAGTCGACAAAGCAGGCATCTCCTTCTTTTCTGAGGGTGAGCTCGTCGATTTTCAGTCCCTCATGAAGGGCTAGCTTCTTAATGGTGCTGATAATTTCTTCCGAGCGTTTGGTTTTGATTTGGTAGCGGCAAAGCGTTTTTTTCAGGAAATGTCCTTCCAACTGCCTGAAGATGACCAGGGTCAAGATGATTATGGCGGTGAAAATGATAGCTGCCCAGAAATAGCCAGCCCCGATCACCAAACCCAAGCCTGCCACGACCCAAAGAGTGGCGGCTGTGGTTAAGCCAACGACGCTTCCCTGGGCCTGGATGATCGTCCCGGCGCCGATGAAGCCTATTCCTGTGACCACGCCGGCAGCAATGCGCATCATGACATCTCCGCTCCCCTCTTTTTCCTGGAGAACGAGTCGAGCAAGAATCATCATCATCGCTGCGCCGACACAGATGAGGACATTTGTCCTGAATCCGGCAGGCTTATGGCTGGTTTCTCGCTCGAGGCCGATTATACCACCCAAGCCAACAGCCAGCAGAAGCTTCAGCGTTACCTCTAATATACTCATCTCTCTTCCTCACACCTAAACATTTTTTAATCTATCACAAATCCAGGCTCAAAGAAAGTTATCATCTCAGCCAATATAGAATGGGCAGTCCCATTTTTAGATTTTATTTTAAAGGCAAGGAGTCACACAGTCAGAGAGAAGGTTCAGCCACCTTTTTTGCTGTTAGAATAATTACTTATTGAAAAATGAAGTCCATGGAAAACGAATCCCTTTCCCTTGAGAAGGAGAAATATTATAAAAAGCTGACCCTGCGCAACACTCTTCTCAACCTGATCCTTTTTGTCAGCCCTTTTTTGCTGCTCTTCTTTATCGTCAACTACGAAATGTCTTCTCTCATTAAGAATCAGGTCTACAATCGGCTTTCTGATACAGTCGAAGAAAACATAAAGACTTTAAACGTCTTCTTCCATGACAGGGAGACGGACATAAAGTCGTACTCCAAGCTTGATATTGAAAGTGTCCAAGAGGTATCAAAGGCTTCGTCCTTCTTCGAATCCTTTATCCATGGAAAGAAGTGGTATGATTTCATAAGCATCGCCGACTTGGAGGGAGATATCATCTATTCCACAGATAGGGAAATCGCAGGAAAAGGTAACATTTCCAGCAGAGAGTATTTTAAGATTTCGAAAGGAGGAAAACCCTACAATTCCGGCATATTTTTTTCTGACATCTTGAATAAATCGGTGATGATTCTTTCCCATCCGCTGCTGAACAAGTCCAACCAAGTCGTGGGAGTCTTGGCGGCCTCATTGAATTTAAAAAATTTCTATGATCTCTTGTTTGATTTGAGAATGGCAAAAACGAGCGAGCTGTTCTTGGTCAATGATCAAGGCACACTCCTTTCTCCAACAAAGCTGGGCGGCGAGCCCTTGGTCGGCAAAGGCTTTTTTGAAAGAGAAGGAAATCCTCACAGGGGAGAAGAAGGAGTTAAAGCCCATCTCGATTATCGAGGGCAGAAAGTCCTCTGTGCTTACCAAAGGCTTCCTCAAACCAATTTCTATCTTGTTTCCGAGATGGACTTAAAAGAAGCTCTTCTGCCGGTCAGAGAGGTCAACAGGATTATTCTCTTCGTCTTCACTCCCTTTTTGCTTCTTCTGGTTTTAATTTCAAGCCTCTATTCGCAGAGAATAACCGCGCTCCTGCGGAAGCTAACCAAAGACCTGGAGATTGCCTTGGACGAATCTCATGCCAAGAAAAAAGAAGTGGAGGTGATGAATATCGAGCTGGAAAGGAAAGTCAAGGAGAGTGAACAGCTGGCCAAAGAGCTGAGGCTGCGAGAAGAATACATTCGCGGCCTCTTCGACAGCGTTCCCCTGGGAGTCGTCGGGCTGGATTGTTCAGGAAAGATAACTCATTATAATAAGGAATTCAGCAGCCTATTTGGCCTCGAAGGCATAAAAGAAGGTCAGGATGTTTTTTCAATTTTACCTTGGCTAAGCGATAGCGAAATAAAGCTTGCCTTTGAGAAGACGATATCCACTCAAAAGCTGAACCGAATCGAAGAGAAAAACGTAATCCAGGCCAAAGGAGAAAAGTATTTCAATCTTTCCTTTTTCCCGATTGAAAAAGGAAAAGGTGAGTTGATGGGTGCGACCCTTTTGATAGAGAATGTCACAGAAAGAAAAAGACTCAGGGAGCAGCTTGCTGAATATGAAAAACTTTCTGCCCTTGGCCAATTGGCCCTGGGCGCTGCCCATGAAATCAATAATCCTCTTTTAGGCATATCTTCTTATTTAGAGCTTCTTTTGGGAGAGGCCGAGGACCAAGGAAAGAAAGAAGAGATTGAGTTTGTCCTGGAGAACGTTTACAGGATTTCTGAGACAATCCGCGGCCTGCTCAATTTCGCCCGCCCTTCCCCGCCTCAATTCACCAAGGTTAATATCAATCAGCTGATAGATGAGATTCTCTCTTTTTTGAGCCACCAGCCAATCTTCAGAAAAGTGAGAATCGAAAAGAGCCTTCCTCAGCCTCTGCCTCAGATTACCGCAGATTTGAACCAGATCAGGCAGGTGCTGATAAACATCTTGATCAATGCCGCTCAGTCCATGCCAGAGAGAGGCGAACTCAAGGTTGCCACTACCAAGGTTAAATTCGAAGAGCTTATCCAGATTGATATCGCTGACACAGGGATCGGGATACCCGCCGAGAACATGAAGAAAATATTCGACCCATTCTTCACCACCAAAAAAGGCCAAGGAACAGGTTTGGGCCTGAGCATAAGTCTGAGCTATATAAAGAATCATAACGGTCAGATTACAGTCAAAAGTGAAGTAAATAAGGGCACAACGTTCTCCATATTTCTTCCCATAAGGCAGAAAGGAAGGCTTCTTCACAAAAATGAAGAGGTCGTCTCATGAGCACCTATTCTATCCTCGTTGTTGACGATGAGCTCCTCACCCTGAATAATTTGAAGAAAATACTCGAAAAAGAGGATTATGAAGTTCATCAGGCCGATTGCGGGGAAAAGGCGCTGGAGATTATCGAAAGAGACAAGCCTCATCTCGTCCTTCTGGACTTGATGCTTCCCGGAATTTCAGGAATTGAGGTCTTAAAGCGCATTAAAAAGATGGAAAGGGAGACCATCGTCATCATGATGACCGCTTACGAAATCCTGGAAAAGGCAGTCGAGGCCATGAAGCTGGGAGCTTATGATTATCTCTTGAAACCTTTTAAAATAAACGATTTGAAAAACATTGTCCGTCGGGCTCTCGAGACTCTGTCCTTGCGCATCCGGATTATGGATCATCTCCAATATGAGAAGGGACGATACTATCTTGGAAAGATCGTGGCTGAGAGCAGAAAGATGAAAGAAGTTGTGGAGATGGCTAAGAGAGTAGCAGCAGCGGATAAAACAACAGTCCTCCTTCAGGGCGAAAGCGGGACCGGCAAAGAGCTCCTGGCCAAGGCCATTCATTACCACAGCCCCCGGGCTGATAAGCCCATCGTGGATATCAACTGCGCGGCCATCCCAGAGAATCTGATGGAGAGCGAGTTGTTTGGCTATGAAGCCGGAGCCTTCACCGATGCCAAAAAGAGAAAAACAGGGCTTTTGGAAAAAGGGGACGAAGGGACGGTCTTTTTTGACGAGATTGGCGATATGTCTTTGAACCTTCAGGCCAAGATTTTGAGGGTTCTGGAAGAGGGAACATTCACCCGTTTGGGCGGGGACAAGCAGCTTAAAGTCAACATTCGAGTTATCGCTGCCACGAATAAAGATTTAGCCAGAGCCACCGAAGAGGGAAGATTCAGGTCCGATCTTTTCTACAGGCTGAATGTCGTTCCTGTCTTCATTCCACCCTTGAGAGAGAGGAAAGAGGATATTCTCCCGCTGGCCCTTTCTTTTATCCAAGAATTCAATCATGAGCTCAAACGCTCTTATAAAGGAATTTCTCAAGAAGCCGCTCAGGCGTTGATGAATTATCCCTGGCCGGGGAATGCGAGAGAATTAAAAAACATCATCGAGAGAATGATGTCCCTCTGTTCGGCTGAAGAAATCTTGTTCACCCATCTTCCTCTCGAGATAAGAGATTATCAAAAGTTGTCCGGGGAGAGGACGGTCGAGGAACTTATTCCCCGGGATTCCTTTATGACGCTGGCAGAGCTCGAGAGAAAATATATCGAGAGGATTCTCGAGTCTACGAATAACAATAAAACCAAGACAGCAAAAATCCTCGGCATTCATCCCACCTCGCTTTTCCGCAAGATAAAATCCTGGAATTAGCAGGATTCAACCCGCCCTAGCAAAATGCACTATAGCAAAATGCTAGAGTTGCACCTAAAAAAAATCATAAGTTATTGATATCAAATAAATTAAATTATGGCACAGGGATTGCAATAAAAGGGCGGAAATCATTTTAGGAGGTTTTAATGAGCACTTATAACAAATCATCATCGGCATTGAAAGAAAAGGAGCAGGAATCATCGGATGAGCGAGGGCAAGACTCCCCTCTGGCCGAGATCATTCCCTGGCCTGACTTCGGCAGGCTGGCTGAGAAGGAAGGCAGAAAGAAGAGAGTCCGCCTTGATCAGAAATTTCTCTATTACAAGGGAGAAAAGATTCCGATTCTTCAATTCCAGAAGTCAGGCTATGACAAGCTTCTGAAGCTGTTGGTCAAAGAAATCACGAGGTGAAGCAATGAGAAGAGAGGCAAAAATTGAATTTTTTCCCCCAATCGTCAAGAAAGAAAAGGAGTTCGACCCTTTTAGCGAAGCAACCATTCAATTCGAAAGAGCTGCAGGCTATTTGGATATCGAACCCTGGATTTATCAGCGGCTGAAATATCCTGAAAAAGAGCTCATCGTCCATCTGGCCATTACTCTGGATAGCGGTCGAGTGGAAACCTTCACGGGATTCAGAGTCCAGCATTCCACTGTGCGAGGCCCGGCTAAAGGAGGAATCAGGTACAGCCCTGATGCTTCTTTGAGCGAATGCAAGGCTCTTGCCAGCTGGATGACCTGGAAGTGCGCTGTCCTCGACCTTCCCTTCGGAGGGGGCAAAGGAGCAATCATCTGCGACCCGCTGCGCATGTCCGAGAACGAACTCAAGAAACTGACAAAAGAATATACTCTGGCCATCAGGGATATCATCGGCCCCTATAAAGATATTCCTGCTCCAGATATGTTCACCAACGCTCAGACCATGGCCTGGATTGCCGAGGCGTACAGCCAGGGACTTGGATACTTGGAGCCAGCAGTTGTCACCGGAAAACCTGTCTATCTCTGGGGTTCTTTGGGCAGAGCCGGTGCAACAGGAAGCGGCCTGTTCTATGTGCTTGAGGAGGCTTCCAAGCATTTCAATTTTCCCTTGCAGGGGAAAAAAGTCGCAGTGCTTGGCTTTGGAAATGTTGGCTCTTTTATCGCCAAGCTGCTTCATCAAGCAAGTTGCAAGATTATGGCTGTGACTGATATTTTTGGAGGAATTTACAGCAAAGATGGGATTGATCCTTTTGAGCTCGCTAACCAAGTCGCCAAAACTAACTCGGTAGTTGACTTCCCCAACACTGAGCCCATAGATAATGAATCTTTGCTTGCCTTACCCTGCGATATCCTTATCCCGGCTGCCATTGAGGGCCAGATTAACAAGGACAACGCCGATTCAGTCAAGGCGAGGATTATTCTCGAAGGGGCGAATGGGCCGACAACCTCAGAGGCCGATGAAATCTTGAAGGAAAAGAAGGTGGTTGTCCTACCGGATATCCTAGCTAACGCCGGAGGGGTTACAGTCTCCTATCTAGAATGGGTTCAGGATTTACAGCGGTTTTTCTTCTCTGAGAAAGAAATCCTTGAAAAGACCGAGCAGAAGATGAAAAAGGCTTTCTGGGAAGTGGTGAAAACCGCAGAAGCCCATGAGGTATCGATGAGAGAGGCGGCCTACATTCTGGCCGTAGGAAGAGTTGCGGAATCTTTGAGAGCTCTGGGGAGAGCTGCTTGAGAAAGAATCGGTCTTCCTCTTAACCTTATTCTTAATTCAGGGGGAGGGAATTTTCCCTTCCCCTTGTTTTTATATCCATAACAGAGTTTTTCTGGCAAATAAGAAACATTCTCTAATACAATCGTAATGATATAATGTTGTTGCGAGGAGCGAAGAAGATTCCTCGCTTCGCTCGAAACAGGCTGCGCAATCTCATCCAAATGGTTGAGATTGCCATGCTCGCTCCGGCCGCGAAAGGATATTTTTTTCCGTGATGAAAAGCCTCGTTATGGATAAGGCTGGATGTCTCGAAGAAGAAAAGGGGACTGTCCTCTTTTCTTGCCCTGTTGACTTAGGGATTGAACAAGAAATAAAATGAATGTCTTAGCCATGAGTCCAATTCCTTTTATTGTCGAACAAGATGGAAGGAGCGAGAGGGCTTACGATATCTATTCCCGCCTCCTCAAGGACAACATCATCTTCATCGGCTCCGAAATAGACGACGATGTGGCCAATCTGGTTATTGCCCAGCTCCTCTATCTTGAGGCCGAAAACCAAGAAAAAGAGATTTCTCTTTATATCAACTCCCCGGGTGGGAGCATCACTTCTGGCTTGGCCATCTACGATACCATGCAGTTCATTAGGTCTGAGATTTCGACTATTTGCGTCGGACAGGCGGCAAGCATGGCCGCCGTGCTGCTTGCCGCAGGTACACCCGGCAAACGCTATTCCCTTCCCAACTCCAGGATTATCCTTCACCAGCCTTTTGGAGGATATAAGGGCCAGGCTTCTGATATCGCCATTCAGGCCAAAGAAATCCTTCGGGTCAGAGACAACATCAATGATATTCTGGCCAAGCATACCCATCAGGCCAAGGAGAGAATCCAGGTGGATGTAGAACGAGACTTCATCATGACTCCGCTCCAAGCCAAAGAATACGGAATCATCGATGACATCATTTCCACCAGGGGCAAGCCGAAGAAATAAAAAAGATAAAGCCATGGAAGAGAATCAACAGAAGAAAATCGGTTCCATCATCAGATGCAATTTTTGCAGCCGCACTCAGCTTCAAGTGAAGAAATTGATTGCCGGGCCGGGAGGAGTTTATATCTGCGAGAACTGTGTGGAAGTCGCCCACTCGATTATTCTTGCCGATAAGATAGAGAAGGAGGAGCAAAGTAGAAAACAGAAAGGAGATTTTCCGACTCCTTCCCAGATCAAGCAAGCCCTGGATGAGTACATCATAGGGCAGGAGAAAGCCAAGAAGAAAATCTCGGTCGCTGTCTACAATCACTACAAAAGAATAAGCTTGAAAAAGGGGCCGGCCGAGGTAGAGTTGACAAAAAGCAATATCCTTCTTATCGGGCCCACAGGAACAGGCAAAACCTTGATGGCTCAGACCTTGGCCAAGATCCTCTCTGTGCCTTTTGCCATAGCCGATGCCACTTCCCTGACTGAAGCGGGGTACGTTGGAGAGGATGTGGAGAATGTTATCCTCAAGCTTTTCCAGGCAGCCAAGGGAGAGATCGAGAAAACGCAGAAAGGGATTGTCTACATCGATGAGATCGACAAGATCAGCCGCAAGAGCGAAAGCCCCTCTATCACCAGAGACGTTGGCGGGGAGGGTGTTCAACAGGCTCTGCTGAAGATCATTGAAGGCGTGGTGGCTAACGTACCCCCTCAAGGAGGAAGGAAGCATCCCTACCAGGAGTTCATCCCCATCGACACCACCAATATCTTATTCATCTGCGGCGGAGCCTTTATCGGTCTGGACAAGATTATAGCCCAGAGAATCGGGAAGACGGCTGTCGGCTTTAAGTCTGAAGCTCAAGACAAGAGCGCTAAGCCTTCGGATGAGATTTATGACCATCTCATCCCCCAGGATTTGATCAAGTACGGACTGATTCCTGAACTCGTGGGAAGGATTCCGGTTGTGGCCGCATTCTCCGAGCTGGATATGAAAGATTTGATAAACATCCTGACCAAGCCGAAGAATGCCATCATCAAACAGTTCCAGAAGCTTTTTGAGATGGAAGGGGTCGAGCTTGAATTCACCAAGGATGCCCTGGCTGCCATCGCCCAAAAATCCATCGAGAAGAAACTGGGAGCCAGAGGTTTAAGAGGAATACTCGAAGATTTAATGCTGGATATGATGTTTCACCTGCCTTCTTCGAAAAAGCCGACAACGATAAGAGTCACCAAGAAGATGGTCGAGAGGAATGAATTGAGGCTCCGCGGCCTGAAGCAGGCTATTGGCTAAAGAGCAAAAGGGAATCTTTTTAAACAATTCACTAATACAAACGCATTAAATGTTTTTACATTGTCATTGCGAGCGACCGAAGCGAGCATAGCAATCCGACGAAGTCGTTGCGAGACGCGTAGCGCCGCAGCCATCACCCTGTCATTGCGAGTAAAACGAAGCAATCTCTTTTTCTTACGAGATTGCTTCGTCCCTTTGCTCCTCGCCATGACATAATATAGTGTGAGATCGCCAAGGCGTTTCGCGCCTTGCGATGAAAATTTTATTATTGTGCTTTTGTTGGAATTACTGCACTCATAAGGATTGGAAGATTTCCTTGAAGAAAATGTAACTTTTTTTGTCTTTCTGACGTATTAATAAACAGAGAAAACCAATGCGGGCGGTGCAGAGAGAAGGACGCAATACTGCCTTGTTAAAAGAGATCATTGGATATAATGGAAGTTGAGGACCCCTATTTAATGAAGCTCTTAAAAAATTTCGTCTTTTAAGATTTAGCAATCCTTCTTGTATGGGGAGGGAATATTTTGAGTTTCTAAATTGTCTTATCTATGTATAGATATATTTTTATATGAAGAAGTCTTCAGAAGGAGCCATCAGATGAAGAGTTTGAAAGCAATCTTTCTTCTGGTTGTCATTTCCCATTGTCTTTTCTGGGTTCCATCCGCTCTTTCCCAACAAGCTGAACAGTCAGATATCGAAGCTCTGAAAAAGACGGCGCCGAAAGTTTATATCGATTGCGGCAGCTGCGACATAGACTATATCCGGACTGAGATTACATTTGTCAACTATGTCCGGGATAGGAAAGAAGCTCAAGTCCACGTTCTGATCACAACCCAGAGGACGGCGAGCGGTGGTAGGGAGTATACAATGGCCTTTATCGGGCAGCACGAATTCCAAGGCATCAATGACACTCAGAAATATTTTTCAAATAAAACGGATACAGATGATGAGATAAGGCTGGGGCTGGTGAAGGCACTCAAGATGGGGCTGATGGGTTATGTGGCCAAGACGCCGATTTCGAGCAAGATTTCTATTTCCTATGCAGAAGAAGCCAAGCCAAAATCAGCGGTTGATAAATGGAAGAACTGGGTGTTCAGCTTGAGCGGAAGAGGATATTTCCGCGGAGAAAAATCTTATAGTTACCAGTCCATCAGCGGCTCATTCTCTGCAAGCCGGGTCACTCCTGAGCTTAAAGTCAGCATGTCCCTCTCCGGCTATTATTATGGGAATCAATATTCATATGAAGGTCAAACCGCTGAGAGCACATCAGAAAGCTATTACATTAGCAGCTTGGCGGTTAAAAGCTTGAATGACCACTGGTCTGTGGGAGGATTTCTGGAAACCTATTCTTCAACCTACGAAAACATAAAATTCGCTCTCAACCCTTCGCCTGCCATCGAATACAACCTTTTCCCCTATTCTCAATCCACCCGAAGGCAGCTTCGTTTTCTTTATAAGATCGGGTTTAATTCCTTCCGTTACCGGGAAGAGACGCTTTACAATAAAACTCACGAAAATCTGTGGAATGAATCTTTATCGGTGACACTCACCCTGAAGGAGAAGTGGGGGAGTATCTCGACCACACTCCAGGGCTCTCATTATTTTCCGAGCTTCAAAAAATATCGCTTGTCTCTCTACAATACACTCAGCCTTCAACTCTACAAGGGGTTGAATTTCTTTCTCTTTGGCGGCGGCTCAAGGATTCATGACCAGTTATATTTAGCTAAAGCCGGGGCTTCTTTGGAAGAGATCTTGCTCAGGCGCAGAGAGCTGGAGACATCATATAGTTATTATTTCTCTATCGGGCTGAGCTACACCTTCGGATCTATTTTTACCAATGTCGTCAACCCACGCTTCGGGTCAACGAGTTCCGGCGGGTTCTCGATTATGATTGATTGATGAAAAGTTTTTATCCAGGCTTTAAGATGCCGGCTATAAAAGGAGTTAAGGAAATGAGAAAAATGGGCAGAAGATTTTTTAGAATAAAAATAAAAAAAATCATGGTCATTATCGGTCTTCTTTTCTGTTCATTCCTTCGTTCTAGCGTTTTTGCCTTTGCCCAGGCTCAGCCCAGCGAAGCCGTAGTATTGAAAGAGAGCGCTCCCAAGGTTTTTATTGATTGCGCAATGTGCGACATGGAGTACATCCGGAAAGAAATCGCCTTCATTAACTATGTTAGCGAACGCAAGGAGGCACAGGTTTACATCCTCATCACCAGCCAAAAAACGGAAAGCGGGGGCGAGGAATATACAATCTCCTTTACAGGCCAGAATGAATTTGAAGGGAATAACCACACTCTGAACTATTTAAGCGAAAAAACATTTACCGAGGATGAAGTAAAGAAAGGATTGGCGAATATTATCAAAATGGGGCTGATGCGCTATGTGGCCAAGATGCCGATTTCAAGCCGGGTCTCCATAGATTTTACGGAGAAAGTTAAGCCGACATCGGTCGTCGATAAATGGAATTTCTGGGTTTTCAGCCTAAGCGCAGACAGCTTTCTTAACGGTGAAAAATTGTATGACAGTCAAATGATCTATGGCGCTTTTTCTGCAAACAGAGTCACTCCCAATCTAAAGATAAGGCTGTCGGTCAGCGGCATGTTCGAAAAGAGTAAGTTTGACATTGAAGGCGAGCTCTATGAGAGTTCTTACGAGAGCCGGAGCTTCAGCGGCCTGGTCGTTAAAAGCATCAATGACCACTGGTCTGCAGGGGCATTCTTTTCGGCCTACTCTTCGACATACAACAATATCAAGTTCGGCTTAAACCCGGCGCCAGCCATCGAATACGACCTTTTTCCCTATTCGCAGTCAACGAAAAAACAG
>Ga0315307_1000588_pt1 | contig 15752 bp, 13 predicted proteins | sample TDP2_MG_FD_203079 | JGI IMG/M metagenome (GOLD analysis project Ga0315307, IMG submission 203079) | Freshwater sediment microbial communities from Lake Towuti, South Sulawesi, Indonesia - TDP2 | ecosystem: Environmental > Aquatic > Freshwater > Lake > Sediment | place: Indonesia: South Sulawesi... | reverse complement strand
ATCGGGTTTTCGTTTCTCTCGGGCGTCCCGAACAATCTCTTTCTGGGGTACGAGGAAGTTATACACAAAGGCGAAATTTCAAGACATTTGTCTCCCCTCGGTTCCACCATTCTTCCTTTCTCAATTGCGAGTTGCAAAATTTCTGGATACTTCTCAGGTATGTGGTCGCATTCGAGAAAGAGCATCACTTCATCGCCTCATCTGTCCGAAGGGGGAGATTTACATATGACTCCTATCATGTCGATAGACATGCCTTGATCCTCAGGTCCATAAACGTCCGTTATCGTAATATACCTTTCTGAATTAGCTGGCTGATTTTTCTTTGCTTCCATTGCCAGTAGGCCTTCCTTCCGTTGGGGCTGAGCTCGGTGGCAGAGAAGGGTTCAGCATGCTTGAGTTCTGGGCATGTGCTTGTGAGCCAGACTTGCTTCCAATGTTTGATCCAGAAGAGCACGCCTAGATGAGGGTCGTTTACGGTTCGAACGTACTGGCAGTCAGCACACTCACGCATAGGAAATCAACCCCTGATAGAACTTTCATTCGTTAGGGGCTTGAATGAGACTGATCGCTGAAAGTTGTTGGAGGCGTGTGAGAAGAAAGACTAACTAAGGAGTCCTAGAATAGACTTGAATAGGAATGACTCTAGGGTGATCAATGCGGTTGAGCATATGTGATAGCTGTGGCGCTGAACTGAGTGATGACGAGACTTTGATCAGGAAAGTGGAGGAGACGCTTTCGCCTGATCGTCTCCCGAGACGATAATAACATATGTCCTGTTTACAGTAGGGTAAAGTGGCGCCAGAACAGATTGGTCACGAAAGTCAGAGACATCATGCCCGGTATGAGAAATCTTGTAGTTGAGGGCATAATCCTGGAGAAATCCTCTCCTCGGTTGGCAGAAACGCGTTTTGGCAGCGCCTTGGTTGCAACGGCAATTCTTAAGGATGAAACTGGTTCAATAACTCTTAATCTGTGGAGGAGTCAGATAGATCAGGTGAAGGAGGGGGATACCATACGCGTAATCAATGCCTTCGCAAAGAGCTTTAGAGGACGAACTGAACTTAGCATCGGGCAGGATGGCAGGATTCAGATAATTTACAGGGCTAGATAAATTTGGGAGCCTTCATGTGCATAATCTCAAAACTGTCGCGGAATATTAATGTGTAATGCGGTTGCCCTTGGTCATCAGCGCTGAGTTTTTAAATGACTGTTGGAATATATTCGAAGGTATGTTCGAAAAAATAGGCGAACGTATATTCGAATTACTTAAGAGCCGCGGTTGCGAAATGAGCGCCAGTGAGATAGCCATCGCTCTTAGTCTTCCATATCTCCATGTATACCGCGCGCTAGTGACATTAGCCTTAGAGAACAAAGTCGAACGTCGACGTGTTGGAAAGAAGCTGCTCTTATGGCGTAGTAAGGAGATGTGATTAGGTGTTTTTTAGAAGCAAACGGGTAAAGATTCTGGATATATTTTGCGGTTGTGGAGGCGGTAGCTTGGGCTTCGCCTTCGCTGTCCGTGATACCGGATTAGAGTGTGACATCGTCGGCATAGATATAGATCGCGATGCTTGCTTGACATTTCAAAAAAATCGTGTCGGCCAGGCGATAATGGCGGATGCCCGATTTCCTCCAATACGCATGCATAGAGGATTATTTGATGTCATAATAGGATGCCCGCCGTGCCAAGGTTTCACAAGGATGCGGGGAAAGCCCAACCCAGACGACCCGCGCAATCGGCTTGTAAGTACCTTCCTTGAATGGATAAAGGTCATCCGTCCCAGATATGTCATGTTTGAAAACGTGCCCTGGATACACGGCTCAAATTACCACCAATGTCTGGAGAAAGGCCTTAAAGCGTGTGGCTATAAATACGATTCAAAGATACTGGACGCCGCCCAATTCGGTGTGCCCCAGCGCAGGAAAAGATTTGTACTGGTGGCCTCACGAGGTTGGAAACCTAAACTTCCTGAAACTACCCACGCTTCACCTGTTACCGTGCGTGAGGCTATCGGGGATTTGCCTCCGCTTGGTAATGGTATGGCGTATCAGGCAATGCCCAATCACAGATGTATGAGACACTCAAAAAAGGTATTGGAGAGAATTAAAATGATACCTATGGATGGAGGAAGCCGCTCCAGTCTCCCGCGTGAACTCACGTTACCATGTCATTGGAGAAATAAGGGGCATAGCGATGTTTATGGCAGACTGCATTGGGATAATGTAGCTCCCACCTTGACATCAGGCTGCACCAATCCAAGCAAGGGGCGTTTCATCCATCCAAGGCAGAACAGAGCGATTACTCCGCGCGAGGCAGCCAGATTACAAACGTTTTCCGACCAGTTTATTTTTCATGGAAACTTCTTCTCGGTGAGCAGGCAGATAGGTAACGCAATGCCCGTAAAATTTGCGAAACATATCGCAAATCCGCTCCTGCAAACACAATGAGGTTTAGAACGGCAGCGATGTTATTTTCCAAGAAATGTTGTCGCGCTATATCTTGATTGTTGAGTTGACCAGAACTGGTAGACTATAGTTATCTGAAGTTAGAGCGAGAGCTCCTGTGTTAATGACGGTCACATTTGGTTATATCGAGGCGAAAAACTTATAGGGGGGAAAAGATGATTTCTGGATGACAGAAATCCATAAACCGATGGGTGAAGGACGTGAGTGAAGAAGAACGAATCGGAAAGATAGTTGCATTAGAAGAAACTCCAGCCTTCTCCGAATTCAGGATGCTATTAGAAGTCGGTAGAGATGCGTATCCGGGGGAACTCGTCTTTTCCAAAATGGGCAATTCATACCATATAGGTCGTGTTTTCGATGCAGGTTGGGTGGACATATACGCTGAGCCAGCGGCTGTGCACCTGCGCTCGCTTCTTGGCATCGAGGAAAAGCTGCCCCAAGTTCCTGGCGCACCAGGGCGGTTCCGAATCGCTAAGGCAGAAGTGTTGGAGGAGGCGACCATTGAAGATGAGGAGTTGGTCTTACTGCCGTCTATTCGGACATTGGCTACACCAGAGGCGCCAGTTTATAGAGCAACTAAAAAAATGGTCGAGCTAATGCTCGGGCTACCATCAGCTGAAGAGCGAATGTCATATTTTACCATAGGGACTCTTGCGGGCGGGGGAGAACATATACCTATCCCCCTTCCAGTGAACGACGTTCTCTCCAGACATGTTCTCATAGTGGGAACCACGGGCAGTGGTAAAACTTGGGCGCGGGGGATAATGATGGAAGAGTTGCAAAAGCTAAGACTTCGACAAATCAACTTTGACGTTCACGGCGAATACGTCAATGCTACTGAGGAACTTGTTGGAATTAACCTTAAACCAGGAATAAATGCGACCATACGGTTGTCCTCGCTTTCAGAAATGGAGGTTACCACACTGCTACCGCTCGTGCACGCACTTCACATCGATATTGTACAAAGAGCTTTCGCAAATCTCAAAGGAAGTAGACGTATGTTTGACGCACACGACCTTTTGAGAGAAATTGCAGACGTCGGCCGCGAGATGGGGGCGTCCGCCCAGACGATTAACATGGTATCGTTCAGAACTCAGATGCTTGAGCGGGCGCGCATCGTCGGTGAGGGCGCTGACTGGCAGTCTATATTGAAAAATCATATGATTATCAACTTGGATTGTCGGGAACTCACTCATACAGAACTGCATATAGTCGTGGGGGCAATGGCGAGGGAGCTACTTGCGCTACGCCAGAGAAAGCCGCCAGAGATTCCCCCGATCATATTAGGGGTCGATGAGGCCCATATGTTTCTACCTTATGGAGGGGACGTACCCTCTTCGCCGATTCTCAGAGAAGTCATACGATTTGGAAGACACTACGGTATCGGCCTAATCTTGGTGACGCCCAGTCCTTTGGATATCGACCGCCGAATTGTCCGGACAACAAACACTCGCCTCATTTTCGCCATCGAGCCAGACCAGCTTGAAGCGCTAAGGGGCGTCTTTGCCGATGCCCCTGAAGATCTGATTCGTCGTCTCCCAAAATTTGAGGTTGGAACATGCTTGCTGACTGGCAGTCGTGAAACTATCCGCCACGCCATCTCCATTCACGTGCGTTCTGAAAGGAAAACTACACACGGCGGGGAGACACCTGACCTCGTTAATGAAACCTTAAGATTTGAAAAAGGTGTCGGATCCGGTTAGGGCCGCAAAACACTTTGAGGGTTAACGGTTGACGGACTCTGAACCTCTGTCGGGGGCTGCTGAGAGAGTCCTCCGCTTGATCAGAGAGTCCGGTGAACCGAAAACCGCATTGGACGCCGCCAAAGAATTGGCAGAACCCTACGATACCGTGGTGAAGGCACTCCGCCGGTTGATGGCACTAAACCTGATAATGCCCTGCGGATTCAGGTCGCAGGGGGTCGGTCGGCCAGAGATTCTATATACCTCCCTTGAGTTGGTCACGAGGGCATGGCTGACCGTGGATGAGTCAGATCTTAGAAGATTCGAGGAAGAGGTAGTCCAGATATCCACCGAAGATGTTCCAGTCATTGACACGATAGCTAAAAGTTTGATAGAACAGTTCGATCCCAGTGTGAGGGATCACATGGAGGATGCCTTAAGTGCGGCATATATACGATTGACCGCCGAGGATCCTGTAGATCTTCTGTTACTAATGGCTGAGTGGACCGCGAACGAATTCGAGAAGTCCTTGAGAGATTTCGTCTCAGCAGATCAGATCGAGGCCAAGGAAAGAGCATCAAGGAAAATTGAAAGGGTTGTTGATTTTGGCTTCAAGATTTTTAACAAGTATCTTAGTGTTCTTGGTGATGAGACAACCGGACCGTTCAGGGTCGGGCTTGATTTCTCCTCTGGAAAAGTCGAAAATGATATCAAGCGTGGCGTTTCTGTGGACGGACTCGTGGAGCAGCTTCGAATTTTCAAGAAAAAAGAGGTTAAGGAACACCTGCGGAGACACGTGCTGGGAGGAAACTTTTTCGAAAAGAAGCTGGCTGAGCCGCCAGTTAGCCACACCGTTGTGTCGACTGACGCTTCGATCCAGCACATAGTAGCTGACCTGGGCCGCTTTGGTTTTTTGGAGCCCGCCAAGGCGGCCCTAACCGCGGCTGTAGCCGCCTGGTATGGTGTCGACGGCGAAAAAGGAGAAGCCTTCTTGGATCCCTACCCAGACCCGAGTACATGGACAAAATTTGCTACCGAGCAGGCTGTTCGTGACGGTTATCTGATACCTCCAGAGGTAGCGATCGAGTTAGATCCTGTTTTATGGAGACGAACGCTTGAAGCGTGTATGGACCTCCGACAATACGCAAAGGACGATGCAACTATGGCAGCCGCGTTAAGCGGTCGTCCAACACTCGAAAAAGTTCCGCCGCCCATTTCCGCTCTTATAAGGGATGGGCGCGTTTTCCCATGGGAACATACAGCGTCCGACTTCGTGCAACCTCCGCCACATGGATTCTTTGTCAGACAATGTTTGACAAGATTTTGGAAGGCGGTAGAGGCGGTCAACGGTAACGAAGAGATGCTCTATGGAGGTGCGGTCAAGTGGTCCCAAATCGAGATATTCGCCCGCCTCATATTCTGGTACTTAAAGTATGGCTCGGCAATGACTGGAAAGAGGATTTGGAAGGACGATGACGATAAATACGATGATACATATATTTTTGGCAAGGTCACAACTGACCAAAGGCTGGTGAAACACGCATTCCAAATCCTGTCCGAAAAGGTACCGACATCTACCAACGAACGCTGGGTCACGTTCCGAACGATAAGAAGGTTCTATTCGCTGGCGGATTCTGATAGGCTTTCTCTTAAAAAATTAGATGAAAAGGAATGGGAGAAGGAAATCGGATCCCTCCTCGGTCAGAAACCAGAATTTTTCAGACGCCAAATAAACCCGCGGCTTTACGCTTCTCTCTGCACAAGAGCTGCAATATTGTCGTTTTACATCCAGCCATCGGCTACTCTTCCAAAAGGTTACTCAGAAGAAATAGTACAGCTCCCCAGATATGAGATCCTAGTGCCATATAATGCTCTCGAGGATCGGAGTAAATTGGAGAAAATAGATGAAAGATACACCTCTCGCCTCGTACAGATCGTAGCGGATCCCCGAATGACGGACATCTACTCAACGCAGGAGCGCTATGACAGGGAAGTGTTTCTTATCTTTCTCAAACCAGCACGCTTCGCGCACGAATACGTAAAAGGGTACGCCTTAGACAGTAAGCGTCAAGTTTTTGGCCTATTGGTCCAGCGACTGTCTCGATTCTTGCCAGAGGTGAGACGACGAAAAGAAGGAAACCTAAAATAGCGGACGATTGGAATCAAGCGCTATTCGTGGCTCATGCTGATTCAACTAGGTTAGTGCACAACAGCGGCGGATGTATGCAAAGACCATGTAGAAGGTTTGCAAGTTGACGAAAAAGGACCCTTCTGAAAAGAAATTCTTTGTCAAAAACCTTCTGAAATGGCACCAGAATCACAGACGAATGTTTCCTTGGAGGGTCAAGCGGGAGCCTTTCGGGGTGTTAATCGCTGAGTTAATGCTGCAAAGAACTCGGGCAGATCAGGTGGCCAATGTCTATGATGCTTTCATGAAGAGGTTTCCGGGACCTCGAGTGGCAGCTGCAGCCGATCCGGGTGAGATTACGAGTATATTGGAACACCTCGGGCTTCGACATAGGATACCGAGGTTCATCCAGCTTTTTAGAAAGCTGTCCACCGAATACGATGGGACAGTACCGCCTAAATTTGAGCACCTCATAGATCTCCCGGGAGTTGGGCGCTACATAGCCAGCGCGGTTTTATGCTTTGGGTTTGGGGAGCCTGTACCAGTTGTCGATGCAAACGTTGTCAGAGTTCTCAGGAGGTTTTTTGGTCTTTCATCGGCGAAAAAACGTGCACATACGGATCCGCTTTTTTGGAACTTTTCTCGAAAGTTGCTTCCAGGGAATAAAGAGGTCGAGTTTAACGAAGCAATCCTCGATTTCGCTGCAATAATTTGCAAGTCTAAACCGCAATGTAAAACATGTCCAGTTTCATCAAATTGCCAATACTTCAAAAGAGGGATTTGATAATAAATTGCGAACACGAAGTTGTTGTTAGTCTATTGAAGCCTGGTTACAATGAGAATAGCTAACGAGAGAACTCTGGAACTGAATATAACCCATCAGCTTCTCTCTCTTTACTCTGGTTCTTTTGCAGTAGGAGCCACGCAGGAATTTGAATCAAAAACGGGGCTGGACTCAGGTATCCGGACTACTCCCTATAGAGCGATACTATTCCAGTACAAAGCTTCCAACCCAAGAAAGGGAACCGACGGCGTTGAAGCGCATTTTCTAATTAACAATAACAAGAGGAAGGACCAGCATGTCAAGCTGCACGGATTGGCCGAAAGATTCAGAAACGCGGCATTCTATGGCTTCCCCCTAGTTGTTTCAGATGATTACTTTCAGGCCAACGCAAGCCGTCTGACTTCCATCACCGTCTTTGTTGGTGTGGAAAGGTTGCCGCGGTTCTCGGAAGGTGATCTACACAAAATTAGGGTCTTCTCAAATGGCGCCTACATTGTCTTCTCTGAATCTCACCAAGGAAGCGGCATTCCCGGAGAAGAATTCATCATGAGTCTTAAAAGAGGAGAAGTCGGGATTCCAGTAGAGCATGGAAAGGAGAGCCTCGTTTCCTTCATTGCGAAGTTAGACCATGTCTGTCGTGAGATCGAGCTGCGTCAGCGCTTGATAAGAATTGCTTTCTTCCATGAAAGGGAACCATTCGTATACACTCTCAGGTTCGGCAGAGAAAGAGTGAGGGCTGATTACATCCAAACCAGGCTATTCTAGTAATTTCTTGAATCACAATTCTGTGCGTTGATTATTATGTAAAGGAAAGTAGTGTGCAGATTAGAGTTTATTATCTGGCAAGCTCCTTTTGTTCAAGTACAAGAAGAGTGCAAGTGACTTCAGGGTGATCGATCTGATTGGGCATATGTGATGGCTGCGGCGCTGAAGTGAGTGTGGAAAGAAGTATTGTGAACAATGCGCTATAGCCGACGGAGTGATCAAGACGCTCGGCGTATGCTCAGACTGCGAAGAGGCCTTATAATGCTATACAGATTGGCGTCAGGTGTGGGATTTGAACTTCAAGTTCAGAACCTACCATGATGAAACTCATTGTCCCTATGACATGCGCATTTAAGCACAGTCAATTTCAATAAGGGTCGCTCTAAGCATTCTTTTTCAACCTGATGTCTACTCTTGGAGTAGCCTTTTAGCCTCATCCTTTTTATGCTTAAGATATTCCTCGACGGCTTTCTTAACAGTATCCCAGCCTTGGATGATATCAATTCCTTGGGCCCAGAAAATTTCGAAAGGAGGTATTCTTTCGACATTTGTGAAGATCGTATCCCATTGATTTCCCCTCAGAGAATTTAGAGGAGGGAGCTGGATCTTTGTTTCATTATGAGACTCATCCTCAGAGTAAATAAATCGGCCGTGAATTTGAAGGGAAACTGCACGATCACAAATGACACGCAGCTCAGATCCAATCTCGAATAGGGCTACCTCGTCACGGAACGCCTTGAACTCATTTCTATATGGCTCATTCATCTTATCGTCGATACATCTTAGTAGTTGTATTTGGTCTAAACCCGTTATGTTTTGATTTTCTACGTTCTCGTACAGTACCTCAAACACGCTGATAGGCATGTTCCTCTCGAACCAGCGTATATATTTCTTGCATCTTTTGAGACATTTTCTAAGCGCAAGAACATTGCCGTATGGTTTACCTGGCTCTATAGCAATTTGGTCAATTGTCGATAGTCTCTCAACATCTGTAAAAGTTGCGGGAAGCACTTCTCTTGGCTGACCGTTCGTAATTACGAAAATCCCTATGCCATATTTGTAGCAGTCAGAGACTACTTCTGGCAGGTAACTCGCGTCTCCTATCAGCAGAATATACACATCCACCGCTTCCAACGCATTCCGGATTGTTACGTATTTCTTTAGTTGCAAAGTCGGCAACTTTTCCAGATCTAGAATGTCAATGATCAGCTGTTTGCCGTCTTTTATGTAGAGATGAGGTCTCCAACGAATCTGTTCAGAAATTGGAATATCGATATGTACTTCCATACCTTTTGATTCAAAATAACGCTTGCACAATAGCTTATGTCGATTAATCTGCTCGTCAGGTTCCATTCAATGGAACTCCTAGGCGAGCTCCACAAGAGTTTCGTCGATGCTCTGCCGAAGTTCTTTGAGAGCCTTAAGCAGTTCATCTAGTCTGCTTTTCAGTTCTTTCTTTTGATATTGCGCTCTCAAACGATGGAGTTCTTCAGTCAGCGCAAGGCATCGCTTCTCTATGTCGAGCGAAGCTATAGTGGCGGCGGCGACTGCTTGGTATGCCTTATCAATTTTGAATTCTGGATCCTCTACAAGTCTTCTTATCGTCTCCGACACTTTCTCAGGAGACACACCCTTTCTTCCTGCAGAGATTATTTTTGGAATGGTTCTCCCGAGTTCGATGACATTCGAAAAGACCCCTGATCGTCGTTTCTCTACGAATTTCTCAAGGAGACCGTCTCCACCATACTCTTCAAACAAATCACCATGAAACCGCCTTATCGAACTAATCGCTCTTTGCGCTTCGAAGAAGAAATCTTCCGTGAGTTTCGTTTCATCGAGGGGTTCAATGCCCTCTTCTCGATTTTTGTAGGTTTCTATTATCATTTGCTGATATTTCGGGTTAAGGTCAAGAAGCCTTTTGCATCTGCTAATAGTAGTCTTGGTTAGCCCTGTTAATCGGGCAATCTCCTCAGTCGTCTTTTCCTTGAAAGTTTCATCTTGGAGAACTACTTTTAAACTAAGCGCAACTTCGATAAGTTCCCATGCATACCGGACTTTGTGAATGTGGAACATCTGAAGAATGTTCCCAAGCTTAGTAGGCTTGGCGATTATATTCGCTGGAACATCGGGCAAGTTCAGTCTACGAGCGCATCTGAGTCTTCTCTCTCCATCTAGCAATGTAAACTTTCCATCATCAGGGTACACGATAAGAGGAACAATTATCCCTCTTTCTTCTATGGACTCCAGGAGAGTTTGCATCTGTTTAGGATTCGGAATTATTCTGGGATTCTCAGGATTGAAGCGAATCAGATCAGTTGGTATTCTTCTTACGCCTATTTGCAGATTCTCCGATTCCAACTTCCATCCTTCAGGACGTATTAATGTTCAGTTTGATTAATATATGTGGATGAAAATCCAAGGCATTTCGCGTGCTAGAAAATAACGCCTTCGCCGTTCCTAGGAATGATGACGTTATCCGGATTAAAAGTCTTTAGTGAATTTCTCAGAATTCGCGGGTGTTCACTGTGAATCACTGCCACCGTTTTTGGTCTTGAAACCTCCACGAGCTCGGCAATTTGATGCAAAGGAGCATGCCCACTTGCATGAATATAATACAGCGGGACCAACAGAATTTCCGAGACATACCTTTCGATTCTGCTTGAAAGTTCGCCACTCTCTTCATCATAAGGTTCTGACATCGAGGCTATCGCCACATCTCCATCTGTGATTAGGATTGATTCCTTCGGGTCTGCGCCTCGTGTCTTTCTCGCAAGGAGACTCTTTTCAGATGTAGGAATAACCACAACTGAATTATCTCTGTCGGAATTCACTTGTTCTATTGAAATGAACCGAGAGGGGTCATCCTCATATAGACGTGCTTCCCAGCCAGTTTTTCTCACCCCGCTATCAAGGATTCTCACTTTCGATGCTACATTTGGAGCGTTCAGCCCATTGATCGAGTCTAGAATATGCGCGGCTGCAGGATCGAGAACAACAATGCGACCTCCTGAAGCCTCAATTATTGTTTGTATTCTCTTACTGTATGTGTACCAACCCACAATAACGGCAACGAGACCTCCGTAGGCCTTGCATATTTGTTCGAAGGAGAGCATTACGTCCTGCTCAGTAACAAGACCTTGGTTCACGGTTCTAGTTGCTTCCGTAACCAAAATATCCGCGCCCGCGATGCCTCTTGCCATATCATCTACTGAACGATTTTTGCCAAACCTGAAATCACCAGTGTACGCCACGCATCCGTCCCTTCCTTCAAGCAGAAAGCCACACGAAGCATCTATCGAATGGTCAACTTGAAAATTACTGATTTTCCATTCTGACAGCTCGTCAAGTGAATGTGGACTGTACGCACCTATTACCCCAGGCCTCTTTCCAATTTCCAACAAAGCATAGAGAAGACTGTGTTGCTCATCAGTGCCGTAAACTCTTACTGAATCACTGCCTCCGAGCGTCTCTCTAAGTGCCGGAACAAAGCGCAAGGTACCGTAATGATCTAGGTGAACGTGCGATAGTAAGATGTTTGCACCTCCGGTTTTCCCAAGACTTCTCATATATTGCGCTTGGAACAAATTCATCGTAGCAAGTTTTTCCGCGCTGGAGCCATAGATTTTGTTTCTTTCGAAAACATCGAAGTAGCGATTGATTTGTCCTATCGGAATCCCAAAGTCAAGGAGAACTCTGGATTTATTCGAGGAGACTTCGATCATATTTCCTCCGATGGTTCCTTTTCCGTCAGGTCCAAGTCCGCCTCCTAGGAAAGTCACTTTCATCCAAAATAAGCCTCCTATCGAAATCTCAACGCAGAAACAGGATCGAAATCTTTGAATGCAGATATCACTCTGTCATGTTCTTGGTGAGGAATGACAACTAAGTCAAGTTTTTCAGTGACTGCTTTGACGTTGGCCATTCTCTCTGAGTAACAAATATAGATTATGGGGCTCCTTATTCTTGCAGCCCACGCCGCCCTAATCGCCGTTTCATTGTTTATGGAAACAAGAACCATTTCCTTTTTTGCCGTCTGCACCATTAAGTCGAATTGTTTTTCAGCTTCAGAAATTTGGACCCTGGGCCTTGCGCCCCTCCTGTAAACAATCGAGTGACCGAAGTCCTTGCAAGCGCGCTCGATAGCCGTAACCACTTCCTCGGGAATTAATACCCTTACTTCCTTTTCCTCTATCTTCGCTTTCGGAACAAACTCTCGAAGGGTCTTCTGCACATCTATCAAGCGGTACTCGTCACTCTTCCAGTCGTAGGAAAACAGCGTTTTGAAAATGGTCTGTATAAGTTCGTCTTTGAAGCGGCTGTTTAGCTTGGTTATTACGCCATAGATCGCTTCAGCTCTCTTTATTCTGCCTTCTCTAGCTGAAGCATACTTCATAAGACAGGCCTGAAGCAGCCGCTTTTCATCTATAGAGCCATAGACTCGCATCCACTCCTCTTCGCCGACCAAGTCCCTATCAAAAACTCTAAACTCCGGAGAGACAGTAAAGCAATACTTCTCGAAAAAAGCCTTCATATCGGTCTCTCCTCCTGGCGGAGCCCCTTCCTTCCAAACCACATTTGGATAAGCCCTCGAGAACATTCTCCAATCAACAAGACCATTATTTTCCCGAATCTCGTGCTTCATATTGTTCATAATTGAAACGATCAACATACGCTCGGATTCCAGCTCAGCCGGGATTTCCTTTGAAGGCTCGCGTGTAAGGCCTTTTTCCATGACAATGTACGCATCATCGCCAATGCTTCCGTATTTCTGGACTATTAGAGAGCCTTTGCCAGTAGCTCTAATTCTGTGAGCTTGTATTTCCTCATATGGAGGAACTCGTAAGCCTACTGAAAGGAAACACTTTCTCACGCCCTCGAAAACTTCTTTACTGGCGCTGTGGTACGTAACTATCCATACCGCATCTTCTGTAGTCAATGCGTCTACGGATATGAGACTAGAACGCAGCAGCTGGAGATAGTCCTCGAAGCTCTTCCTTTGTTTGTCGTTCTGTATAATCTCGTCATGCCACCATTCTTCCCCTCCGTACCTGCTTCTCCAGTCTGGGTCAAGCTTGAGCCAGGAGGTGTAGAAGGAGGTAAGCTCGAAATAGTAGATGCTATCTCGCAAGCCAACATACGGAGGGTCCGTAAAGACGAAGTCCACAGTTCTTCTGTAGCTTGAAAAAATATCTTGGAGTTTCCTAGCATCTGCCCTGAGCCACAGGATGTTTGGACCATCTTTCCTTGAAAGAGACTCTACGAACTGACCGACGTCTGTGGTATCTTTATAGTTGTTTCCAACCGACTCAGCGATTTGCTGCTTTGCCTCTGCAACTTCCTTGAATGCCTCCATGAACTTCGAGAGGACATTCTGTTCGACAAAATTTGGCTGAACTATGTAGCTGTTGACTCCCCATCTGACATTCGGTGACTCAAACTTTGCCAACTTGTGTAGCTTGCATGTGAAAATGTAGTAAACTTGTTCACGCAAGTCAAAATCCTTCACCCTACCTATGCTCCAGAACAGAATACTTAGAGCGAGAAGATTTCTCTTTGTAAAGTAGTGTTTGAACCTTGGTATTTGAGTTCCATACTCTTCTTGTTCAACAGTGGACAGGGCTTCTTTTTCGACAAACACGACGTGGGGTCTAACCGTTTCAAAAGGGTTTTTTTGCTCCTCACTTAACACGTATGAAAGTTCTATTTCTGGAATTGGGTAAGGATATGCCGCATTTTCTATAGCGCGTATCTTTTGCCAGTCGTCTGTACTCAATTCCTCGAAAGCATGCTTAGGCTTTTGCTTTTTGGTCGTTGAATATCGAAAGCTTTTGAGGATCGGAAATCTGCCAGTCCTCTTGGCAATACCTTCGCGCACTAGAATAGCAGAGAAGCTTGTGACAAGAGAAGCCTCGATCTTCTTTTTCTCAGTTCTGGAAAGCCATGCATCTCTGTTGGATTCGACGGCTATTCTCCATTTGTTAGTCGCATCGCTCTGCTTATATTTCCAGCCGCTGCGAGTTTTCGAGCAGATCTTGAGAAAATGCCCTAACCTGGGGTCGTCTTTGCCGAAGCTTCCTGCGTCGTCGTTTGATATCTCGTACTCGGTATCCCAGATGAAGTAGTCCACGTTAATCTTGGTTCTTTGGCTGTCAAGATTTGTTGTGGAATCATAGAGCCACTCAAGAGTTGTCTCTACGCTTGTGCCCTTTGCGATTATGGCTCGACCTTGCCTTGTTTTGACCGCTCGATCAAGAGGTCTTTCAAGGACTTCTTTATAGGATGAATAGAGTTCTTTGAGATTCACAGGTTTTATCGTATTCCTTGCTAAGAAGAGTGCAAAAGGGTCCAGATCATTGAATATTACTTTCTTTCCCCGCAAGAGTCCAGCGTAGCATAATACTCCAGATCCAGCAAATGGGTCGCAGAGCACCTTCTTGGGGCTTGCGTACTTCTTGATATACTCGACCGCGATGTCCAAAGGTTTTGAAGCCCAGTACTTGTGAACCTTGAATGGGTTGAATAACGATCTCACATGTCAACTCCTGAATTAGTAACAGGAATAACCAACTAAAAGGGTTTGAGATTCGACCAAACTGACACTTAGTCGGATAATAATGTGAACGTCAGCAAGAGCGAGACCGATAGCATCTTCCGCCTTCTGATCATGTTCAGAAAAAGACTATTCCAGGAAAAACGATCGATCTTTTTCTGTAGCGCAAGCAGATTCCGCCGAATCCCTTTATCCTCTAGCAGATCGCCCCAAGGATGCTGCAAAGTCATCTGAGCTGGAAAAGAGTGCAAGTCTGCATGCTTGAACATCTCTTTTTCTTGTCAGATGCTGTTTCAGAAAGACTCAAAGAGAGAGAAGATTCAGTCATTCTAACTATTCTCATGCATTCTCAGAACATTCCTCCATTCTAGAGAACGTTTGAGCGAATTTTACTATGCACTAGAACCTGTAGAATTTAGGGTTTGGTAGTTGACCGTGTTTTACTCTTGGAGATTATGGCTTTGTATTGATCCAGACTATACCACTTTACTTCGTAGCCCAATGCTTCAAGCACTTGGTTGGGTGCTCCTATGCCTGTGTTTTGCATGGGCTCTGTCACTTTCGAGAGGCTTGCTTCTCCAAGTTGGCTCAGTCTCCTGTCGATATCATCTAGCTTCTTCTCAGAGACTAGGAAATCGCCGATCAGCCTATATCCTTTCACTGGAGCTGTCTGAAGCTGTTCCCCTAACTCTTCTAAGGAAGCTATATCGCGCTGCAGCCTCAATTCAACGTTTGCCAAAGATTCCACCCGTTCGGCTATGGTTTCCTCCTCCATGGCATACGAGTAGTCGATGATAGGCTTGACTGGAACCGCTCTCATAGAATATGAGCTGCCTGACTCTTTGAGAGAGTACACCTTGAAACGGCTGATCAGCGAGATATCTCAATTTTCAGAAATCCTGTCGTCAAGAGAGTAGGGCTGATCGAACAGCTATTTTATGATGCGGTCCTTAAGCGAGCTCTCTTCGATCTGCTTTTCACAGCTTCCAGAGCAGGTCATTCTGGTCCCGTAGAAATATATACATACTTGTTTTCTTGAAGTGTCGATATGGGATATGAAAATGGTTTTTGCTTGTGTACTGATCTGCTGCGAGTCAAGCAAGTTCAAGAGCGTTGCTGGTGAAGTTAAGAAACTCAAGGGAGTGAAGAGAGCTTTCGGTGTCCATGGAAGATGGGATGCTGTAGCAGAGATTGAAGCTGCTGACATAAAGGCTGTTGGTGAAATGGCTTTGAAGATCAACGGGTTGCCGGGTGTCAAGGCTACAGAGACGCTCGTCGGTTTCTAGGAGGATTCAAACATGAACGCTTGCATATTGATTAGAGTCCTCCCAGGGAAGGCGGCAGCTGCACTTGAAGCTGTGAAGAAGATACCTGAAG
>Ga0315307_1000582_pt1 | contig 15840 bp, 12 predicted proteins | sample TDP2_MG_FD_203079 | JGI IMG/M metagenome (GOLD analysis project Ga0315307, IMG submission 203079) | Freshwater sediment microbial communities from Lake Towuti, South Sulawesi, Indonesia - TDP2 | ecosystem: Environmental > Aquatic > Freshwater > Lake > Sediment | place: Indonesia: South Sulawesi... | reverse complement strand
CAAGCGTTGTCGAGGACAGCGTTAACGGCACAATACGATTCGACGTGCCAGCCGTTTCGGTCACGTTTCCCACCGTGGTTGAAGACATCACCTTGACCTTTGAGCGCGGAAGAGTCGTGAAGGCTAAAGCGGTCAAGAATCAAGCCTTCTTGGAGAAAATGCTCGCAACTGATGACGGCGCAAAAAGAGTTGGCGAGTTCGGCATAGGATTCAACTACGGCATCACAAGACCCGTTAAGAACACCCTTTTCGACGAAAAAATCGGCGGGACAATACACTTAGCGCTTGGGAGAGGCTATAAGGAGACTCTGAGCCGAAATGAGTCTGCGATACACTGGGACATGATAAAGGACATGCGTAGAGACGGCGAAGTATCCTTCGATGGAAAACTGGTGATGAAGAACGGAAAATGGCTCAACATCTGAATTCATAGTTGCTCCTTGATAATTCTTTAAAGCGCGAATCTAATATTACAAGCGAACATCTTCCCACAGCGAAGGGAGGAGTGGCATGTTTAATCCACATAAACTGAAAGAGATTGAGGCACAAGAGAAACAATGGCAACGAGAAGCCTTGGCTAAGACACTGGAAAGGTTCCCGGAGCGCAAGAAAGAGTTCAAAACCGACTCCAACATAAATTTGGAACGAGTCTACACGCCAAGAAACGTTCAGAACATGGATTACGCAAAAGAATTGGCTTTTCCAGGGGAATACCCATTCACGAGGGGCATTTATCCAACCATGTATCGCGGTCGCTTTTGGACCATGCGCCAGTACGCTGGCTTCGGAACAGCCCAGCAGACCAATAAACGATTCAAATATCTGCTCCAGCACGGTCAAACAGGTCTCAGCGTTGCCTTCGATTTGCCAACTCAGATGGGATATGACTGCGATCACGCTCTAGCCAACGGTGAAGTTGGAAAGGTTGGGGTCAGCATAAGCAGCCTCAGAGACATGGAAACCCTGTTTGATGGAATTCCACTTGACAAAGTTACAACTTCAATGACAATCAATGCGCCAGCTTCTGTGCTGCTAGCCATGTATACCGCGGTTGCAGAAAAACAAGACGTAACTCACGCCAAACTGGACGGAACAGTTCAAAACGACATTTTGAAGGAGTACGTGGCCAGAGGCTTGTACATATTCCCGCCGAAGCCGTCGATGAAACTCGTCACAGACATTTTTGAATACTGCGCTAAAAACATGCCCAAGTGGAACACCATAAGCATAAGCGGCTACCACATACGTGAAGCTGGAGCCACTGCCCCTCAAGAAATAGCATTCACGCTAGCCAATGGAGTAGCCTACGTTGACGCAGCCATAAAGCGTGGACTCAACCTAGACGAGTTTGCCAGCCGCTTGTCCTTCTTCTTCGCAGCTAACAACAATATCCTTGAAGAAATCGCCAAGTTCCGAGCTGCACGCCGCTTGTGGGCTAACATTATGCGTGAAAGGTTCAAAGCAAAAAATCCCGTCTCTTGGCAACTGCGTTTCCACACGCAAACCTCCGGTGTTGCTTTGATGGCGCAGCAGCCGCTCAACAATGTAGTTCGGGTTACGCTGCAAGCTTTGGCGGCTGTTCTCGGCGGTACTCAGTCCTTGCACACCAATTCCTTTGATGAAGCCTATGCGTTGCCAAGTGAGGAAGCGGTCACAATAGCTCTGCGGACTCAGCAGATAATAGCTCATGAGAGCAGAGTGGCCGATACCGTCGACCCGTTGGCTGGTTCATACTGCATCGAGTCTTTAACTAGTCAAATCGAGGAGAAGGCGGCTAGATACATTGATAAGATTGACGAGTTGGGAGGCGCCATCGCAGCCATTGAGAAGGGCTATATGCAGCGTGAAATAGTTGAAAGCGCCTACAGACACCAACGGGAAGTTGAGAACAGAGACAGAATAGTTGTTGGCTTAAACCAATTTACCACAGAGGAAGAAACACCCATTGAAACGCTGCGAGTCAACCCTGCCGCGGAAAGGAAACAAACGGAGCAATTACGCTGGCTCAAACAAAAAAGGAATCTGAGAAAAGTCAAAACTGTTTTGAATCAACTGCACAATGCAGCCGAACACGATGAGAACCTCATGCCCATAATGATTGAAGCCGTTAAGAATTATGTCACTCTTGGAGAAATCTGCGACGTTTTACGCGAGGTCTATGGAGAGTACAGAGCCCCTACAGTCTTCTAAGAAGCGACTATCTTTATCAGCATTAGTATGTCGCTTTCGTTCACGGCTTTGCCTTCTTGAACCCTGACATCTTCTACGACTCCGTTTCTTGTGGATGTGATTTCGTTTTCCATCTTCATGGCTTCAAGAACGCAGAGCACACTGCCTATTTTCACTGGGTCGCCCTTTTTGACTCTGATGGAGATGATTTTGCCAGCCATCGGAGCAGTAATTACTCCTTCACCTTGGGCTTTCGTTGGTTTCTGAATCATCGCTGAAACTGGAGATGGTGTTGCAAGAGTGATTTTTGGGAGTGTGATTGCAGATTTGAGTTCAATCTTGAAGGGAATGCTATTGACTCTGATCGAGAACGGAGTGTTTATGTCTATGCCCGGTAGTTCCACATTGTAAGATTTCCCGTTAACTTTGATCGAGAAACCTTTTGCATAGTTCGGTTCTTGTTCGAGCACTATCCCAAGCATTTTTTTGTTGACTTTGATTGAGAAGGGCGAGCCAATTGGGCACTCGCTAATTTCAACTTGGAAGGTTTTTCCGTCGATTGTGATTTCGCGTTTCAACAAGAGCACCTGTCATCGTTGGGCTTTCTGTGTCATCAGTTCCTGTCGACCAGCGATGCTCCAAGGAGAAAATCTTCCTGTCTTTCTCATTGGGATCACAGATATGATTTCACTTCTGCTTTTCAAATAGGTTGCAATGGCGGTTGAGACCGCGGCGACCTCCTCCAACTCTTGTCTTTCCTGAGGTGGGAGAAGGCTGCTCATCGACTCTTCTTGCTTCATTTTTCTCTTCTTGAAGAATTCCATGGCGGCTTGAGGGAACAAAACGTAGGTTAAGGCATCTTCTTCGCTTTCAAAGAATTGCTTCGCTTCTTTGGGAATTGCCTTTAATTCTGGTTTGAGCAAGTCTGCAGGGCGCTTCGTTATGACTTCTTCATCGCCTATGATTTTCTTCTTCACCTTCTTGTCGATGGGTGCTGGCGGTCGACCGTATAAGCCTTTTACGTAGTCTTTCACTTCTTTGGGCACCATGCTGTAGCGCTTGCCAGACAGCACATTGAATACAGCTTGGGTTCCAACGATTTGGCTCGTCGGAGTAACCAAAGGCGGGTAGCCCAATTCCCTTCTCACCTTCGGCACTTCTTCCAAGACTTTTCCTAGTTTGTCCATGGCGTTCTGTTCTTTGAGCTGTGAGATTAGGTTGGAGAACATGCCGCCTGGAATCTGATGAACCAGAATTGATGTGTCGATCCGTTCAGCTAATGGGTCGATTAAGTGAAGTGGGTCAAAATACTTCTCGCGGAGCTCTTTGAAGTAATTTGCGATTTCAACCAACAGTTCCATGTCGAGTTTTGGATCGCAAGGCGTGTCTCGCAGTGCAGCCACGATGGTTTCAACTGGGGGCTGCGATGTGCCACCTCCAAGCGGAGAGAAGGCTGTGTCGAGTACGTCTACGTTGGCGTCGCAGGCGCGTAGGTAGGTCATTAGTGCCATGCCGCTTGTGTAATGGCAATGCAGCTGCACTGGCAAGCCTGTTTCTTTCTTGAAGGCTGTGATCAGGTCGTAGGCGTCTTTGGGCGATAGCATTCCAGCCATGTCTTTGATGCAGATGGAGTCACAGTTTAATTCGGTTAAACGCTTGACTATTTTCAGGTAGTGTTCCAAGGTGTGGACTGGGCTGAGCGTGTAGCACACTGTGCCCTGAGCGTGGCAGCCTACTTCTTTGACTGCTTTGATGGCTGTTTCCAAGTTGCGAGTGTCGTTCAAAGCGTCGAACACACGGAAAATGTCAACGCCGTTTTCCGCCCCTTTCTCAACGAATTTTTTGACCACATCGTCTGGATAGTTTCTGTAGCCAACTAGGTTTTGACCTCTCAGCAGCATCTGTAAGGGAGTCTTTCTTATGTGCTTTTTGAGTTGGCGCAGGCGTTGCCACGGGTCTTCGGACAAGAAGCGTACGCAAACATCGAAGGTGGCGCCGCCCCAAACTTCAAGGCTGAAGAAGCCAACTTGGTCAATCTTCTCAGTTATTGGCAGCATAGATTCTGTACGCATGCGTGTAGCCATCAACGATTGGTGAGCGTCCCGGAATGTTGTGTCTGTTATTTTGACAGGTTTCATGAGGGTTCTTATCTCGCCGAGCTAAGGGAATAACAAATCAATTTGGCGCCCGTATTTTAAGTTACCTTAAACTCTGCCCACGGAAAAGCCTATAGACTACAAAGCATTTGAGAAGCAACATGAGGCCCAAATAATGCCGAACGAGAGTGCAATAGAAGTTTCCAACTTAACAAAGTACTACGGCAAACTGTTAGCGGTTGACCAAGTTAGTTTTGTGGTTAAAGGCAAAGAATTGTTCGGCTTGCTTGGGCCTAACGGCGCCGGGAAGACAACGACCATTCGCATGATTTGTGGCATGCTTAGACCCACGGGTGGAACAGTGGTTGTTGCAGGCTTCGACGTTTCTCAAAAACCTGAGGAGGTCAAGCGCAGAATCGGTTTGGTCCCTGATGTTTCTAATCTGTTTGGTGAACTAAGTGCCAGAGTGAACTTGGAGTTTATGGGGAAACTGTATGGTTTAGATAAGAGGACACGGCGAGAACGTATCGACCAAGTTCTTGACCTCTTTCAACTAAGGGAACGACAGAATGACTTGGTTAAGTACTATAGTAAGGGTATGCATCGGCGTTTGACCATAGCAGCAGCGCTTGTCCATGAACCTGAAATTCTAATCATGGACGAGCCCACAAGCGGCTTAGACGCTCAAACAGCGAGGTTGGTGAGGGAGATCATAATTGATCTCAACAAGAAAGGCAGAACCGTTCTGTTAACCACACATCAAATAGAGGAGGCGGATAGGCTTTGTCAACGTATAGGCATAATTGACCGTGGCCATTTAATCGCCTTAAACACCCCTGAGGAACTCAAAAACAGCGTTGAAGGCCAGCGCGCTTTGGAAATAAAAGTCATGAACGGTGTAGACGAGCAGCGATGGGTTCCAATTTTGAAGGAGGCCGAAGGCGTAGACCATGTCCTCTTGGCTGAGGGAAAAATAAGAGTTCTGTCCAAAGACCTGCCGCACGTGATTCCGACAGTTGTGAACCTATTAGACAAGCACGGTGGAAAAATTGAGAACATCTCGGTTGCGCAACCGACCTTGGAGGACGCCTTTATCAATTTGACTGGAAAAAGCATTCGAGAGGAGCCGATGTCTAAGGAAGATTATCTGAAGAGGAGATTAGCTAGGAGTGGAATGAGATGAAAACAGATAAGCCGTTGAAGCCGCTTATGCATTCAGTCTATATTGCTGAAAACGACCTGCGACAGTCATTCAAGTCAGTGCGCCACGTGGTTTGGAGCCTCCTGTTTCCAATCTTTATGATGTTCACGTTCAGCTTCAGATACGGCGCAATCGGACCTGACCCTCTGTTCATAAACTTTCTAATACCTGGCATCGTGGGCATGACTGCTATGTTCGGAAGCACAAATGAAACCATGAGCATAGTTTGGGACAAATCATTAGGAGTGTTTGACCGAATCTTGGCGGCGCCAGTTTCGTCTTCTTCCATTATAGTCGGGAAGACAATGGCAGGAGCGGTTATGGGTGTTATAAGCGCGCTTGTCTTACTTGTAATAGGCAATTTGCTCTTCCACGTTTCATTCCCCAACATTGCCTTAGTTCTCATCGTAGTCGCGCTAGCAAGTTTTTCGTTCACAGGCATCGGAACAATAATTTCTGGATTAGCGTCCGAGCCGAGGGAAGCCATGATGCTATCGAATCTGCTTAGATTTCCAATGATGTTCTTAGGCGGCGTCTTCTTTCAAGTTGAGTCGATGCCCATGCCTCTTCCATACGTGGCGAGGGCTCTTCCACTAACATACGCGACTGAAGGCTTAAGGGCGGTTATGTCTGGGAACATGGCTGTGGTTTTGTTGGATGCAATCGCACTTGTCGCTTATACTATTGGTACAATGCTGGTCGGTTCAACGACGTTGATGAAGATCATGACTAGATGAACACAGTTCAACGTTAAAGTGGTATGTTTGCGTGTTTTTTGCTTGGTCGAGGCTCTCGTTTGGTGATGAGCATTTCCAAGGCTGTGATAAGCTTTGGTCGGGTGTGCGCTGGTTCTATGACATCGTCTATGTAGGCTTTCTGCGCTGTTATGTACGGGTTGGCGAATTTCTGCCTATACTCGCTCACCAATTCCATCCGCTTCTTCTTCGGATCTTTAGCGGTTGCTATTTCTTTTCTAAATATTATGTTGATGGCGCCCTCAGGTCCCATAACCGCAATTTCTGCTATGGGCCAAGCGTAGTTTATGTCGCCGCCTGAATGTTTGCTTCCCATAACGTCGTAGGCTCCTCCGTAAGCCTTGCGTACAATCACCGTGATTTTTGGTACACTAGCCTCGCAGTAGGCGTAGAGTAGTTTGGAGCCGTGCCGAATGATTCCACCGTGCTCCTGATCAACGCCTGGAAGGAAGCCTGGCACATCCACAAAAGTAATGACTGGAATGTTGAAGCAGTCGCAGAAGCGAACAAAGCGTCCAGCTTTGGTGGATGAGGTGATGTCCAATGCACCGGCGAAAAATTTCGGTTGATTGGCGACTATGCCTACTGAACGCCCGTTTAAGCGTGCGAAACCTATAACGATGTTTGGCGCCCATAAAGGCTGAACCTCAAAGAAATCGCCATTATCAACCACGCTCAAAATTATCTCTTTTACATCGTAAGGTTTGTCGGGGTCGTCTGGAATAACCTCTGCAAGATGCTCGTCTATGCGGTTAGGGTCGTCGCCAGTCTCAACAACTGGTGGGTCTTCCATGTTGTTGGACGGTAAGTAACTGAGCAATTTCTTAATCATGTTTATGCCGTCTTCCTCTTTGCTGGCTATAAAATGGGCAACCCCGCTGGTTTGACTGTGCACTCTGGCTCCGCCTAACTCTTCGAAAGACACCTCTTGACCCAAAACAGTCTTGATAACCTCTGGACCAGTTATGAACATGTGACTCGTTTTATCAACCATAATAATGAAGTCCGTGAGTGCAGGCGAGTATACGGCACCACCAGCGCAGGGTCCCATAATGATTGAGATTTGGGGAATAACACCTGAAGACAAAACATTACGCAGAAAAATGTCTCCGTAGCCTGCAAGACTTGCCACACCCTCCTGTATTCTCGCACCTCCAGAATCGTTTATTCCTATTACAGGCGCTCCGGCTTTCATGGCAAGGTCCATTATTTTACAAACCTTCTTTGCGAACATTTCACCCAACGAGCCGCCGAAGACGGTGAAGTCCTGGCTGAAAACGTAGACTAGTCTTCCGTCGATTGTTCCGTAGCCCGTTACCACTCCGTCGCCCATGATTTTTCGTTCAGCCATAGCAAAGTCAGTGCAGATGTGCACCACATACGGGTCGAGCTCCACAAACGTGTTTGGGTCAAGCAGCAGGTCGATTCTTTCCCTCGCCGTCAATTTACCCTTCTTGTGCTGTTCCTCGATTCGCTCCTTTCCGCCGCCGAGTTTGGTTTGCTCGCGCAGTTCTCGCAGTTTCTGAATCTTTTCCTTGACCGTTGGTTCCCGCAACTTTACCATGAAAATCTCCACTCCGATGTAGTCAATATTGTTTTTGATTGAATATATTATGATATAGTAGAATTTTTCGGTCAATCATGCAAAGCCGAAGTTGAACACTATTCAGAAACTGAAAAAATTCCAGAGTCAACAAGAACCATATCTAATTAGGGTCGGGTTGAAAACAAGGCAAGTGGAGCAAGCCAAGGTCAGTGTTTAGCAATGCGTCTCTTATTGTTGCGCTGATTTCGACCTTTCCTCTTGTCGTAATCCGCAACGCCAGACTCGTCTAGTCTCCTCGTAGCTAAAACAAAAACCAGCCAAACAACTAAGCCGTAGGCAATGCCGTTAACCACGGCACTAAACAAAGACGCGTAGGTAGATGAAGACACTCCAAACCACGCAGGAGCCATATTACCTGGAAATAGGGGAACAGGGACAGCGAGTGACGCTAAAGTGAACAAGATGAAAAACGCCAGGAAAACCGCACCGCCACGCAATCGCTTTTTCCCTCCTTGTACTCAAATGAATTGACTATATCAACAACTAGACCATGCACTGCAGAATCCTTGGGCATGTCAAACAACTGTCGGGAAATGCCTCGTCTTTAGAACGTGCCTTCAAGTATCCCAGACTGTGGGGGCACTTCACCGAGGTCTCGGCTTCACTCGACTTTTTACTGTCTCCACGCTTCAAACTCTTAGCGCCTTCTCGCATCGGCATTTCGAAGCCTCCACCGTGCAAGAGCTTCATCTCATCGTTAAACCCGTTCGTCTCAGCGGCTTCAATTTGACTCAGTTTTGAGAAACAGTAGGGACAAGCAAAATAAGTCTCCAAGCGAGGCCTGTGAGAAAGATCGGTCAAACGCACTGGGGTGGCAAAAGCCCGACCGCACCTTACGTAACTGCAAACATGCATGCTCTCACCCAAGGCTGACCACTCCTCCACGCATCATCAAGTTATATTGAATATCAATATTTAATAAATGTTTTCGTACGATTGTTGCACAGAGATACACTTGCTCTGTCTTCGAGCGTCTGCTGTAACAAGTCTTAAATAAATTGAGTTGACAAATGTTATGTCGTCAATTATAGGGAGAAAAAATAGAATGCCAGAGAGAGTTGAAATCGCCATTGCTGTTTTGGTTCTAATCGGCATCCTAGTTTCAAGCGGCACGATGTACTATACAGCCACTGTGATGAGCAATGTGTCTACGGTATCAACCGATTTGTCCACGCTCACAGAAAGCGTTGGAAATCTAACGGATGTCGTAGGTGACTTGGCGACTATCACGGGAAATTTGGTGCAAAGTGTCACAGGGGTTAATGCGTCAATAGCTGACCTGAAAGCGAGGTTAGCAGAGATAGAAGCCAGTTTGGCCGTAAGGGAAACGTTGATTGTTGGAACAACAGACTCTGTGGAGCTCACTCTTGATCCTGCTCAGGCCTATGACTTCTTTGGATGGAATATCCTGCAGCAGATAAGCGGTACTCTTGTAAGCGTTAAACCGGGTTCAACAACTGGTGCAGACTTCGTCAAAGACCTTGCCGAGAGCTGGAATTCTAGCACAGACTTAAAGACTTGGGACTTCACCCTGAGACAAGGCATTAAGTTTCCAGATGGAACCACTTTCGGCGCTACACACGTCAAATACAGCTTTGATAGGGCAATAGGACTCATACCAAAAATCCCAGAAGGCGCACCAGCAGGACTCGGCTACGACCTGATTTTCAACCGAACAGAGGTCCTCAGTACATACAAGGTCAGGTTTTACCTGAACATGCCATTTAGTCCGTTGTTGGGAATTCTGTCAGCCAGGTCTTCTGCCATTGTTCAACCAACCTACGCACCTATGGGCGTACAGGTGAACCACACCGCAGGCAATGCACGCGCAAGTACGCCAGTCGCATTTGTTGGTCCATATATTCTGTCAAGATGGGATCGTGTAGCTGGAAGAGATGTGGAGATTAGATTGGACGCCAATCCCAACTACTGGAATCTAGCCAGCGGCTATCCAAAACTTAAGCACATAATCTTCAAATTCTACCCGGATGCTGCTACGCTTCGACTTGCAATAGAAGCAGGCGACGTGGACATGGCGTTTAGACACATTTCCCCAACCGACGTGTTAGACCTTGAGCCAAACCCGAATTTGAGGACATGGTGGGGCTCTGGAGCCTTTATCCAGTATTTCTGCTTCCAAGAAAAACGTCCACCGTTTAACGACAAAAGAGTAAGAGTTGCGGTTGCAGCTGCACTGAACAGAACGCTTGTTACCGATACAGTTTTCCTTGGTTTGGCAGAACCACTATACAGCATAATACCCCCAGCCATGCTGGGACACACGGAAGCATTTAAGGCGCTTACGGTGAATGGAAATCCAAACTACACTCTGACTATAAGCCTACTTACTGCGGCAGGCTATAGTGCGGGTAGTCCTCTGAGATTCGACCTCTGGTATGAATCCTCGGGACACTATCCAAGCAGCGCTGACCAAGCCATTCTTTATCAAGAGGCCCTCGAAGATCCTGCCCTAGGCGGCATCATAGATGTAACGCTGAAAAGTGCGGAATGGGCAAGCTACAAGAAGAACAGAGATGACGAGATAATGGATGCTTACGTATATGGTTGGTATCCAGACTACGTTGATCCAGACGACTACTCATTTCTATACTGGGCTAAATGGCTACACACCAACTACTACAATTCAACTTACAACCCTGATTACGCCCGTTACCAGCAGCAAGTTACCCTCTACGATCAAGCACGCGCCACAACAAACACAACTCTCAGAACACTACTATATGCTCAGATTGACGATATCGCGGTAGAACAATGCTCAGTTGTTCCTCTATACGTGAGCAGTGCTTGGGCTGTCACGAAACCGTCAGTTTACGGCATTTTCTTGGACATCACGCAAGACATGCGGTACTGGCTGATATCTAAATAGTAAGCCTTTATTTCCCCCTTTTTCTTTTTTCTTATAAAAGCCATAAGTTATAATACAGGGCAGATGGAAGTTATGGGTCTTCGCACATACATCATCACAAGAATACTGCTCACAATACCTACACTTTTGTTACTTCTTACAATGGTCTTTTTGATCATGCGTGTTCTACCAGGCGATCCCGTTGCTCTACACTTTGAGAAAAAGGCCGAACCACAGCAGATGGAACAGATGAGACACGCCTTAGGACTTGACAAACCATTGTGGGCGCAGTACACAGATTACATTGGAGGACTTGTGGATATTGAATACCTCCTTGCACACGGGTACCCTAACCTTGGAAAGTCAATGCAAACATTCGAAGAAGTTGGAGGCCAAATATTCTCTGCGTTTCCAGCCACACTTGAACTAGCTATTTACTCAATGATAATAGCATCTGGTATAGGAGTATTACTCGGCGTAACCGCATCCAAGAAATACAACTCGATTCCAGATCACTTAATCCGAGGCTTTGGAACAGTCGCCTATGCTATTCCAATATTCTTTCTAGGGATAGTTTTCCAATTAATCTTCGGAGTTTTCCTCCATTGGCTTCCAACTGGCTTACGGATTAGCCCTTTTGTAGACCCTCCCGCCACAATAACTGGTTTATACACCATTGACAGTGTCCTCGAAGGAAACGGTTTCAAATTTTTGGAATCGTTAAAGGCCCTTGCCCTGCCCTCTTTGACTCTTGGAATTGTTCTCGCTGGCATATTTATCAGATTGACTAGAATGAACATGCTTGAAACTCTTCGACTTGACTTTGTCACAGCTGCGAGAGCAAGAGGACTCAAAGAAAGCACGGTAACATATGGTTATGCTCTGAGGAACGCTTTCCTGCCGATTCTCACGATGATGGGACTGCAGTTTGCCATGCTATTGGGCGGCGCCATCCTCACCGAAACCACATTTTCATGGCCCGGGCTGGGAAGATACATAGTTCAAAGAATCAATTTTAGAGACTACACGGCCATTCAAGGCGCCGTTGTCATGTTCGGGCTGTTTGTTACACTAGTAAGCCTCGTGGTAGATATTCTGTACTCTTACTTTGATCCAAGGATAAGACTGTAGGAGTAAGCAAAATGAGCGAAGTTAAGATCAAGCGAAGAATCTTTCCAGACTTTGTACTAGGCTTCTCTTCCTTGACTAGTAAAGGGCCTTCAGGATGGATGGTCATCCTTGGACTCATAATCGTTTTAGCGTTGGTCATTATGACAGCAATTGGTCCATGGGCAACACCATACGATCCAATCAAATCAAATGTTGGACCGATAAGGGCTCCTCCCAGCCCGCAGTTTCCCATGGGCACTAACCATCTTGGCCAAGACATGCTGAGCAGAACTTTAGTGGGCGGGTCAATTATGCTCCAAGTCTCAGCGCTTTCAGTTCTCGTCTGCTTCTTTATTGGTGTGCCTCTAGGTCTCTTTTCATCTTATGTTGGCGGCTTTTTTGACGGCGCACTTTCCCTCGTTATAGACGCTGTGTATGCTTTTCCAGGTTTGGTCATTGCCATAGCTGTAGCAGCTGTGCTAGGTCCTGGAGTAGTTAACATGGCTCTATCAATAGCAGTCGTTTATGTTCCATCATATTTCAGAATAGTTCGAAGCCAAGTTTTGAGCATAAAAGAGTTGGCCTACACGGAAGCAGCAAGAGCAACTGGCGCAAAATGGTACACAATTATTTCGCGCTATATTTTCCCAAACGTCATTCCCTCGATAGTAGTGGTAATCACGGTAAATTTTGCGGACGCAGTCCTTACAGCTGCAGGTCTAACCTTTATTGGCCTAGGAGTCACTTACGACATCCCCGACTGGAGTTGGGACCTGACAAATGGATGGAAATATCTATCAAGTCGCGCTTGGTGGATTATTTCTTTTCCTGGACTCATGATAATTCTACTCGCACTTGGCTTTACCCTCATTGGAGAAGGGATGAGTGAACTGTTAAATCCGAAACTCCAGCGGTGAGGTGATAAAATTACCCTTACTAGAGATTGACTCATTAGCTGTTGACTATCAGACGGGCAGAGGAAGAGTGCGCGCTGTTGACGATGTGTCCTTTCGTCTCGAGAAAGGCGAGACCCTGGGTTTAGCTGGCGAATCTGGTTCTGGAAAATCCACACTTGGGCTTTCAATAATGCGGCTCGTGCCCTACCCGGGAGTCATAGTGAATGGGCACATAAAAATTGATGAAACAGACATTATAAAGCTGCCAGAACACGAAATGCGCTCAATTAGAGGCGGAAAAGTTGGTTACATCTTCCAAGACCCCATGACTTCTCTAAACCCCGTCAAAAAAATTGGTGCACACTTTGTTGAGTTGATACGGACCCATGAACCCACCACAAGCGAGAAGGAGGCGCTTGAACGCGCCAAAACCGTACTGAAAAATCTAGGAATCCTGCCTGAACGTATAAACGATTACCCCCACCAGTTCAGCGGTGGAATGAGACAACGCATAATGATAGGTTTGGCAATAGCGCTAAACCCTAGCCTAGTAATAGCTGACGAGCCAACCACGGCCTTGGACGTTATAGTTCAAGAAAAAATACTTGAGCTATTGGAAAGTTTACGCAAAATATACGGAATGGCCCTTATCCTCATATCCCATGATCTTAGCATTATTTTGGAAAGATGCGACAGGATTATCGTTATGTATGCTGGACACATGGCCGAATATACAACCGGTGCAGAGTTACACAGGGCCCCAAAGCATCCCTACACCGAGAGGCTTTTGCGAAGCATCCCGAACATAGAGTTGTCCGACCAAAAACTTTCAGCCATTCCCGGTTCGCCTCCAAATATGCTTAACCCGCCTGAGGGCTGCCGTTTTTGGCCTCGCTGCCCGTATGTCATGGAAATCTGTCGGTTGAAAGTACCTCCTTTGATAGCTGCAGAACCCAGCCACCTAGTCAGATGCTTTTTGTATGGGGAAAAAGGTGCTAAGATTGAGTGAAATCGTAAAGGTTGAAAACCTGAGGAAATATTTTCCAGTTCAGAAGAGCTTCCTTGAACAGATATTTGCCAGAAGAATGAGGTATGTTAAAGCAGTTGACGACGTGACTTTCCCAATAAAAAAGGGAGAAATCTTCACTCTAGCTGGAGAAAGCGGATGTGGAAAGACAACCACAGGCCGTTTAGTTGTTAGGCTCCTTAATCCAACGTCAGGTAAAATCTATTTCAATGATTTAGATATAACAGAACTCCAAGGAGAGAAACTTAGGCTACTCAGAAGAAAAATGCAAATCATATTCCAAGACCCTTATGCCTCTCTTAACCCGCGAATGAGGATAGGCGACGCTGTCGGCCATCCGCTTGAAATGCACGGATTAGCCAAAGGCGAGGATAAAGAGAAAGTTGTTTTGGACGTGCTTGAAAAAGTGGGATTAACACCTCCCCAGCAATTCATCAATCTGCATCCACATCAGCTCAGCGGTGGTCAAAGACAGCGAGCAGCCCTAGCTAGGTCAATTATCTTGCAGCCAGAGTTCATAGTGGCAGACGAGCCAGTTTCTATGATTGACGTGTCCCTCAGAACAACAATCATCGATCTCATGCTAGGCTTTAGGAAAGAGCTAGGGTTAACCTACCTCTTCATCACCCACGACTTGGCAGTTGCCAAGTACATATCAGATAGAATAGCTGTGATGTATCTTGGAAAAATAATAGAGATAGGCAGTAAAGAGCGGCTCTTCCTGAAACCCATGCATCCATATACACAGGCCCTCATGTCAGCTATTCCAGTTCCAGACCCCAAACGCAAAAGAAAACCAATAGAGCTAAAGGGAGAAGTACCCTCCGCAATCAACATACCATCGGGCTGCAGATTCCATCCCCGATGCCCTGACAAGAAAGAGACATGCGCTCTAAAAGAACCTGAACTCGTAGAAATCGAGAAAGACCATCTTGTTGCATGCCATCTTGATTAAGTAACAGTCTGGCTAATGTTCAGTATGGTGCTCCGGCCGGGATTTGAACCCGGGTCTCCGGCTCGAAAGGCCGGAATACTTAACCGGGCTATACTACCGGAGCTCTTGGACATATTCAAACCCACTGCTTTAATTTGTTTTCCTCTATGCGCCTGCACCTGCACTAGACTGTTCCCACCCAACATTACCAACAACATCAACAAAACTGGAAAGGCAGTTTTCTTCCAGCCCCTGAGCAACCCAAAGAAACCCGAAAGAAGAAGGTCTAAAGGATACGTCGCCTTCTCTTCCACACAGTCTTCACAGCCATCAGCCTGGACCAGAGCACCAACATAGAAGTAGTAGTCAACAAACACGCGGCGCAGACAACTACTTCTAAACCAACTCCAAAGAAGATATCATTAACTGAACCGAGCGGAAATTAACAACACATGAACAAAAACCACATCGACAAATGCATCGGTGTTATTACTGTTTCTAAGCCGGAGTTAATAGCACATGAAAACAGAAACCCGCCTCCAACAACGATTTCAACATAGTCATGGCCCGCATTTAACCAGCACAGAAGAAGTCGTACAGCGCATCTTGCGTGTACAACGACAACTATCCAAACCCACAGCCACATATCTGGACCATATTAACAATTGAATGCAGAAGACCAGAGGGGGTTAGAGCTAAGGCAATGTAGAAGAAGGCTAAAGGGAATCGGCACCTTCTTCTTCCGAAATTACTCTTCCCGCAGCCCCACAATCCAGGATAATGATGACGCTGGGAACAATTTGTCGTCAACACGCACATAGTCGCAGCCCACTTAAATGAACACTCCACGCATCAGGCGCAAAACATCCACAGAGAATGCACAAACCCCGGAGTAGGCAGAGACAACAGAGAGCAGAGATAAATAGGCTTAAATCACGGGTCCCAGTCAACATAGGCGAGGGCCCGTAGCTCAGTAAGGACAGAGCACCGGGCTTTTACGCTCTTTGAGCCTGCGAAGAGACCCGGGGGTCCCGGGTTCAATTCCCGGCGGGCCCGCCAAAATCGCATGCAGCTGTTGTTACCCTGAGTCAAAACCTGAAAAACACTGTTTTTTTCAATGTATATTGCAGGTTCATAATGTTTTAATGGTTTCTAAAATAATGATTTCATCAAAAGGGCG
>Ga0315307_1000581_pt1 | contig 15844 bp, 22 predicted proteins | sample TDP2_MG_FD_203079 | JGI IMG/M metagenome (GOLD analysis project Ga0315307, IMG submission 203079) | Freshwater sediment microbial communities from Lake Towuti, South Sulawesi, Indonesia - TDP2 | ecosystem: Environmental > Aquatic > Freshwater > Lake > Sediment | place: Indonesia: South Sulawesi... | reverse complement strand
CATCTATGCCGAAATCGCCGATTTTTTTCTCTGACACTCTGGCGTTTAGTCTTTGAACGACCCAATTCTGGAATTCAAAGGGTTGAAGACTGCGTAATTCTTCAATGTTTTTTGGAAGTCCCAAGATTGTTTCTTCAATTTTTAATGTTGGGTTTAGCTTTTTTAGTCTATTGAACATTAGTTTACACGCTGTTGGTGACACATCAATGCCAATCCATCTTCGTCCTAATTGTTGCGCCACAGCAATAGCTGTTCCACAACCGCAGAAAGGGTCAAGCACAACATCCATTGGATTGGACGAAGCTTTAATGATACGTTCTAGAAGTCGTTCAGGTTTCTGTGTCGGGTAGCCTAGTCTTTCGCTTTGTGAAATGGTATAAGAACCCAAGTTCCAAACATCTTCTGGGACTTTACCTTTAGGATTGATGTATGTCTTTCGTAAGCGCTTTATTGATCTGTCGATTCCTAATCCTCTCGTGTAGTAGTAGCCGTTCTCATCCTTCTTCAGACTTTTAAGTAGCGAATCACTATACGGTTGTCTAACTGCATCTATATTGAATGTCCAAGTATTGCCTTTAGTGTAGAATAAAATAAGTTCATGTCGTTTAGCCCATCGTTTTTCGACTCCACCAACTTTAGAGAAAATCCAGACAATTTCGTTTTGGAAATTGCGTTCATTGAAGATTTTGTCACATAAAACTTTTAAGTAGTGTCCAGCGTGATAGTCACAGTGTAGGTAGAAGCTTCCTACTGCTTTAAGGATTCGGTGGCACTCTCTGAGTTTTGGTTCCATCCAAGCAAGATAGTTTTGTATTCCGCCTTTCCATCGGTCTTCATAGGCTCTTATCTCGTAGCCGTTGCCCCAAATCACCTCGTATTTCTTCTCAGTGAAGAATGGGGGGTCTGCGTAGATGAGGTCTATGCTGTTGTCAGGTATGTGCTGATGTATAACTGTTTGGCAGTCGCCACAATAGATTTTGTTTATGAATTTTTCAGACATGAAATCACCCAAAACAGAAAAAAAGGAAAGATGATTAATCGTTTTTGACTCTGCTGACAAAGAGAGATTTTGGCGTAGATGTAACAGTCAACTTGTCTATGACGTGCAGTGTTGAAGGGTCAGTGAAGGCTTGTATGTGGATTTCAGCTTTGAATGGCTGTTTCTTTCTCATTGGTGTCCACGCCTAGGTAGTATTTGGCGAGTATGTCAGTGGCTCTGTTCATGGCTTCTATGGGGTCGAAGCGGTCTGCCAAGTGCTCAGCAAGTTGAGCGTAGATTTGTTCTACTTCCTCAACAGATAATGCATTCATGCTTTTCACCCCAACAGAAAAAAAGAGGTTACTCGACTTTCACTAGCCCAGCTTTTATGCATGCTTTTAGAACTTTAGGGTGAGCCATCATGTGATTGAATACTGCCTCAACTTCTTCCTTTGTTCCTTCGACTCGAATTTGCTTTCCTGTCGGAGTCGTCATGTCGTGGCGAACTCTAATGTGATATGTTCCGATTATTGCACCTTTACAGACTTTGCATTTGATTTCCTTTGTTCCTTCATAGCTCCAAATGCCCATTTCGTGTCTATTTTCACAGACTATTTGTTTTGGCTCCTTTGTTAATTCCACTTTAGAGTGGGATTTGCACTCGTGGCAATAGAAAGTGAAAGCGAAATTTTCCATATCCGTCACCCATGTAGAAAAAGAGGAGAGTTTACTGTTAAACTTGCTCCCAGCCAACTTCTGAAACGCCTGCTTCAGCTGCCGAACATAAGGCTTGTAAAACTTCATGCTCTCGTTGAACACGAACCTGTTGTCTCTCCAATACTCTAGGAGGTTGTCGATGTTTTCAGGCAACTCTTTAAGTCTCTCTATTCGTTTCTCAAGGCGGTTTATGTAGTATTCCTTCATGGCTACGCCAAACATGGACCTCGAGAGCATCTGTAGGAACTGTTCTCGACTCATGGCTTTTAACTCGTCTATCTGCTTTTGACACTCGTCTATTTTGGCTTGGATGACTTCTTCGATGTTGTCGTATTGATAGTTTGCTTCTTCAATGAGGGCTAGTAACGTGGCTCCGTCAGTCAATATACATCACCCAAAAGAGAAAAAAAGAGGTTAAGAGAAGATTCCTTTTCGTTCTAATGGTATTTCTAATGTCCATTTGCCCCAATCTTGCTCTGAGATTACGTGTCCTAGAATGAAGCTGGCGGGTAACTGCGGTCCGACGGGTCGCTGTATTTCAAGGTTCTTAATGTCTATTTGATACCATAGCCCATCATTGTTTTTTCTTGCATAGCCGTAGCCCTCGAATCCGTAGACTAGGATTCCGAAGCCATTGTTAGTTAATACATGCCACAAGTCCATGTTAACTCTCTCGTGAGTTGTGCCGCCTCGTAGGTCGAACCAATCTAGTTTTCTGCGTTCCTCAATGTGAACTACGATTGTTCCATCTTCCTCAATAACAACTTTCTTTATCAAGGCTTTCACCCAATAGAAAAAAGGTTAGGTTTTTCTGATGAATCCTTCTCTAGGCGAGTAGATTGTGCCTTCTCGCTCAAGTTGCTCTAAGACCTGCTTAACTGTCTCCTCGCTGGCGCCTCGCTTCTTAAACTCTCTGAACACGTCTTCTCTCACGGCCCAACCTGCCTCAATCGTTTGCTTCACTATGTATTCTAAGATGGGTTGAATCCACTGTTTAGGCGTGGTAAAGTCTGTTAATGAGCGGACCCGTGCAGCCTCGATGTATGGGTCCAACACTGAGCCTCTGAAGAGTTCGCCTAGTGATGGTTGCTTCTTCGTCATTTTCGCTGGCTTCAAACTTTCACCCAAACAAAAAGAAAAAAGGGGTTTAAGCGGTTGCCTTTTGGGGTTCGTTGTCAATGATGTAGTTTCCATCAGCAAGCATTTGGCTCATGCAGTCTCCACAGAGACCTGCTTCGCCTCGTCTGTAGAGGGCTTTGGCTTCCTTCAGTGTTGTCGCTAGAACGTATTGGTGGCTTGCTGGCCAATTGCAGCCGCCGCATTTGGCGCCTTCCTTGACTATTGCGAACATTCTTAACTTAGCCAATGTTTTTCACCCATGATAGAAAAAGAGGGGTTTTAGAAGTAGTCTGCAAGCGTGCCTGACTTGGGCTTTTCCTTCTGCTGTTCTAAACAAATATTGCAGAGGTCTTTAGCGTATCCGTGTATGCAGTGGTCTTCTTGTTTTTGGCGTTCTAGTTCTTTCTGCTGGAGCTTGATGATTTCTTCCTTCTTCTCCTGTTCAGTGTAGACGTGGAAGCCTCTAGCGTCTATGACTGCTGTGCTCTGCATTATTGTTTTGGCTTGCGCCTCGTTCATTTTGGCTCTTACTCGTTTGCGTCGTTCCTCTTCTTGTCGGTCTTTGTCCTCGACGATTTTCTTTATGACGTCTAGGCTTTCGGGAAGCGGCTTTACTGTGTCGTTCATCTCGAAGTGTTCTAGCCACGTTATGTCTATGAGGAATTCAACGGCTCTGTCTCCGCCGTAGCTTGCTACTTTTTGGACTCTTAAGCCCGTTGATTCCTGCGCTCTTAACTGTCCGTAGGGGTGGTCGCTCATGCTGTATTTTTCGCCTTTTCGATACTTCCAGGTGTAGGCTTGAAGCCATTGAGGGAGAATTGTTAAGGCTCTTCGTAGTTTGCCCTCAGTGATGGGTTTTTGAATAGTGCAGATGAACCATCTTTCAAGTGTTCGGTCAGGTGCCCAATAATCAGTTTGGATGTCGCTGTCATCGAAGACGGCTTCTAGAACTACGATTCTCCCTTGATAGCCTTGTTCTGGTGGTTGCCATTTGGTAGGTGTTGGTATTCGTGGTTTAAGCTGATGGATTTCTCCACAAGGACAGTCGGTTACGGTTTCGCCTGCCTTCAGTTTGCCGATTATCTCAGAGGCTTTTTCTAGGCTCAAGTTAAACGGTCTGTGGTCCTTCTTAGTCATGCAGAAGATAGCCCATGTTTGCCTATTTGTTGCACTCATTATTTCACCCAAAGAGAAAATAGGGGAAGGTTAAAACTCTCGTTCTTGACAAACGCCTTCCTGATTGACCCAAATGATGCGCTTGCTACATCGTCCTTCTCCGCTTTTCTTTATGTTGTGTTTGCAGTAAGTAGCGGCGCATCTAATTTCTGTTTTCAAGTTTTACACCCTTAGAGGTGGTTTCTAGTCGGGTTGTGGCGTCCTTCTGAGAAAAGGAGGGATTTGAGGACCCCGCTAGAAACGTCACCCATGAGAAAAAAAACAAGGGAAGGTTTTAAGTTTCTTGCAGTCTACCATAGCCTTCGAGTATGCGGTCTCTTGAGATTATTCTGCCACAGTGGAAACATCGGCGTTCTTCGTCGTCGTTTAAGATGAGTTTGTTTTCAAAGATGGGATGCAGGTTTACTATGCCACATTCACACTGAACCTTTAGAAACTGCACATCGGTTAGAGGCTTCAAGACTTTTCACCCTAAGAGAAAAAGGGAGGGTTATTTTTGTTCGTAGACTAAGATGCCTTGGCTCTTGTCAAGTTTGGCTTTAAACTTCCTAATCATCGCTGCTGTCCATCGCATCAGAGAACACCCAACACAAAAAAGAGAGGTTTAAGCGATTTTGCACCAACCGTGAAGCGGTCCTATCCACTGCCAAACTCGCTGATACACCATTGAGCGACCTACGAGGCTAACTTTTACGCCTCTGTCCTCTAGGCTCCTTATGATTGCTGTGGTCTCCGTGATTTGCGCCGTGATAACTAAGTAACTCCGTTTGAAAAACCGCAGGTTCTTCTCGTAAGGCTTCAGATACGCTTTGACTAGCGTAAGGCTTCTAGCCTTCAACAAGACAACAGTTTTGAACACTAAAAGCGGTTGCTCCTCGCTTTCTGGAATGACTCCGTAGCGTTGCTCGATAGTGGTTTCCTTCTCCATGATTTCGAGAATGCGGCCGTATTCCTTCGCTAAGTCTTCAGGGCTTCTTTGAACAAACTGTTCGAGATGTTGCTTGTTTGCGTCATAACTAACCGTGTCGTCTATCTCTTGGACATCTATCTCGTATTGCTTGCAGAATTGAACCAAACGCCACTTTTCGAGAGCATTCAAAACTAAACACCCTAGCGTAAGCCGTGCCTTAGCCGTGTCGTCATCTCCTGCGCTAGTTTCCCCTTTGGTCTATTTGCCTCGTTTCTCTGAGCTGTGGACGGCGAAACCTAACGCTTGGGTTAGGTGCTGGGTGTCAACTCGTGAGCCTTTGCCTCACGTCTTGCCGCCTCAATTCCGACACTCAGAGGCGTCTAACTAGGCTAGTGTTAGGCAACCTCTGAACCTTACGGTTCAAAAGGTGGGACCCTTTAAGCGCATAGGGTGAATGCGCACCTCAAATAGGCGGGTCTAGATTAGAACACGACACGCACACGGCTTAACCCTTTTCGGCTGAATCCCTTACGGCCTCACAGCGTTAAGACGCTGTGGCATTGCTTCAGCGTTAACCTTTAACCGTGCCTTCAACCCTAAGCGACTCGTTGCGGGTCTTAGCGCATGGGTGCGCTGTGGTTCTCGCTCACGGTCTACGGTTGCGGGCTGCCTTCTCGGTCCATCCCTAACTTACTGAGGCTCCTCGCCTCGCTGATTAGGGCTTAATGATCCGAACCTCGGTTCGCCTTGAACCTACCTTATTCGGACGCCACATTATCGAATGCTCCCCGCACTCGACACATTAACCCTTATCTTACTTCTTAATAAACATGCATCCTTAAATGTTCAACAAAAATACAATAACCCGAAACTGTATTTCTAATCTACAAGTCAAATTTTCCATAACTCGCCCTTTTTACTTTTGGTGTATACACGAAAAGAGAAGGAATTAACTTTAGATAAGTAAAGTTATAAGGCAAAACCAACATAGAAAAGAGGCATGAAGCATAAGGATCGAAGCGTTGAAAATGACGTCAGAGGTTTTTGCGGTTGGCAATTTTTGGGCCGGGTCATTAACGAGGCTGAGGATCAAGAAAAGGGTTTAGTTGTTGCTTTGTTTGAGACAGGCGGCAGAGTGTCCGAAGTCATAAAGTTGAGGAAACGCCATTTCTATTTAGAGCTGAACCCTGAAGTCATTGTTGTTGACGCTATGCCCGTCGTCAAGAAGTATGAAAAAATCTCTGAGATACCAGACCCTAAAAAGAAGAGAGGCGTCAGATGGGTTACTCAGAAGAAAGCTGACTCTAGAACCATCCCGATAAAGAAGACGGATCCTCTCGTTCCCTACTTAGTCAACCACTATAACAAGGCTAAGGACTATCTTTTTCCCTCAATGAGCAGAGTTGAAGCCTTCCTCATTGTTAGAAACATCGGAAAGAGAATGGGCGACGACATCGTGCCTTTTTCATCCATAAAGACGTCTCAGCTCTATCCGCATTGGTTCAGAGCTCAGAGGGCTAGTCAACTGAAAAGCGAATACAACTTTGACCTGCTGGCCTTAGCAAGTTTCTTTCGTTGGAAGTTGCCTGGTATGGGTGCAACTCCTCTCTACACGTATCTGTCTTGGGAAGAGATGGCTAGAAGGATGGGTGTGAAGATTTGAGTGTATGCAGAGGTTGCGGAAAACAGTTTGTAAAGAATTCTAACCGACAAGAATTTTGCTCTAAGGCTTGTTATGTTGAACATCGTAGACGGGAATATCTACGAAACTTTATGCGGAAAACAATGTTGGAATACCAGACTAAAATTAAGCAGGTCCTTGGTAACAAATGTGTGGTTTGTCAGAGTCAACAACTTCTAGTTTTTCATGAAGTTAATGGCGCAAATCACGAGTTGAACACTAAAAAGTCGGCTCTACTCTTACATTCTGAGTCATCTTAGTGACTTTGTTCCCATGTGCAGAAAACACCATCTTCTACTCCATCAGACTGCCTTAAGCATTAAATCCGAATCAGAACTGGAGCAATTTATCACTTTGCTCAAGAAATTAGCCTAGTTCTTCTCTTCTTATTAACCCTATTCTTATGCTGTCGTGAACAAGTCGTATTAGCTGTTCCTTCATGCCATCAACCACGTCCTTATACGCTGGGTCCTCCATCACTTCTTCCAATGTTTTTGCTGAAACTAAATGGAAGCCTGAACCAGGAGCGCTGCCTCTGTAGCCACGTCCGCCTTCACCGGCTTTTTTTCCTCCTCCCTCACGGAGTTGAATGAAGTCTGCGCTTGTTAGGTCTACGAAGTCCCATCGGATTCGACCTTTATCCTTTGCTTCTATGATTCTGTTTCGACCACATAAGCCACAAACAACGTATTCTCTCTGAACCATTTACTGTTCACCTTCTGAACGAGACGGTTATGTTATAGTGGTGTGATTACTTAACCATTTATAGAGGTATGTTATACATCTCCATCTCGTGAACACTCCTTTGACCTAGAAGTCCTTAAAGAAGTGAAGGCTCTGTGGCGCCGGCGCCTAGAGGTTGCGTCAACTGTTGTCTCAGAACAGTGATGCTCAGCATGATGATTAGCAGCTATGCTCAGCAGGGTCACAAAGAGGATAGGTTTTTCTAGCTTTCTGGCTTCGGCTCTTCCTCTGCTGGTTTCTCTTCCGGTTTTTCTTCTGGTTTAGGTTCCTCAGTCATGATTTTTCACTAGAATTCAAATAGCACTCATATTTTATAAGGCTTACTAAGACTTCAAACCTTAACTTTAAGGCTTAACTTCAGGTGCCGGCAGTCAGGCTTGTTCAAGGTCCCATTGCTAGTTGAAGTAGACGAGAAAGAAGACAGAGTATGCATCTTAGACGAGGCTAAACCCGTTTGCATTAAAGAAAGCATGTTGGTGAGGGATGGTGCCGGCGCCTCTCTAAACGTAACGTAGTATTCATGTCCAAACTGAAACATCTTGGCTGCCTCAGCGTTCACGGTTGAAAATTTGAATAGTCCACTAGGTGTCGCTTGCCAGAACTTCTTGTTTTCCTCGCTTGTTCTAGAGACAGGAACGAACTCGAGGTCGTAGAGTAGAGTCGGCTGCTTCTTCTCGAAGTCGTATCCCTCTGCTGTTCTCATGGCAACGAAGCGGAACTTACACACGACTTCCTTACTTTCTGACATGATTGTTCACTGTAGCGCGCGCTACACTTAAGTTTTCAATATATAAAGAAGTCCATTCAAACCTATGCTTCATCGGCACGGAAAGTGCGGGGAGCCTAGTCTCGTGTCTCAGCCCGACAAGTAACTTTTATTTTTTTGAAAGCCACTCAGCGATTGCTTTTGCTTCTTCAGGGTGCTGTTTCACAAATTCCTCTGCTAACCCTGATTTTTTCACTGACTTTCTGAAGCATTCTTTGCATGTTACAGTGAGGCTGGCTGTGTGGTCTGTGCCTAACAGTAGCATGTCCACAAGGAATTCGCGTCCACAGTGTGGGCATTTGGCAAAGCGATACCCGTAATAACCCATTAAATCACCTCGACAAGTAACTGTCTAGGCTTGCTGATTTCCCGATTTTCTTATCTGTGGATTTCTCCATGTCTGCAAGTCTCTTTTTAGCGATTTCAACGTAACTTGGGTTCAACTCTATTCCAATGAATTTTCTGCCTAACTTCCTAGCGACCACGCATGTCGTTCCGCTTCCCGCCATTGGGTCCAACACTATTCCATCATTCGGAGGGCAGCTTGAAAGTATTGGTTTAACACAGATGGCTTCTGGGTAAACGGCGAAGTGGGCGCCCTTAAACGGCTTCGTGTTAATCGACCAGAAATCAGATGGGAAATAACCTTCGGGAAATCTGCGCTTGTGTGTATAAGGATGACCTGGAGTACTCATCCATGATTTATGCCGAACTGTGTGAGATTTAATGATGTCGCTTGGGTTCGCGCCTAACGGATGCGCTTCGACGAGCTGTCCCTTGGTGTGTGTTGCTCTTCCTTCAGCGCTTAGGCTTGAACCATGATGCGTGCCAATCTTCGTCACGTCACCAAAATTATATAAGTGTTCTTGCCCAATGTTAATAAGTATTAGTGAGTGTTCGCTTTGAACAATAGATTCGCAAAGCAGAGTAAACACACGCTTAATGAATTCTACTTTAGAAAGTGGAGCAACGAAATGGCTTACATTCTCGGTCTCATGGCTGCTGATGGAGTTGTTTTGATGAACGCTGTTGGAACAAACGCTACTGTTCGTTTTAGTTCTAAGGATAGAGAAGTTGTCGAGCTTATTCAGAAGGCTTGGAGAACCGATTGTCCAATTAGAGAAGAAGAAAGCCCAAGATGGAATTGGCATGGATACAAAATCGAGGTTTACAGCAAAACTATGGCTGCTGACCTTGCTCTGCTCGGTGTTGGGAGAAGGAAATCCTTCAAGCTTGATTTCCCACCAATGAGAGCCAAATATAAACCGCATTTTATTAGAGGACTTTTCGATGGTGATGGTGCTGTATGGGTGTCCTCTCAACATCACAAGATTCGGTTGTATTGGGCTGGAACTAAAAGCCTTTTGGAAAGCATAGCTAAGTTTTTTGCTCAAACTTGTGGTATTCGCCTCAGAAATGTTGAAGCCCATAGCAGTGGAAGAATTTTTGAGCTTGTCTATTATGACCGAACTGAAATCTTCCAAATCTCGAAACTCATCTACAGAGACAGCGATGGAATCAGACTGGAAAGGAAATATGTCAAAGTGAGAGATTTTTTCGGGAGCCTCTAAACAATCTCCGGGGTTTTTTCCTTTATCGTAGTAGAAATGTGATTCAGCATCGTAGCCTTCTCTGCTTGTGCGAGCTCTAGGGCTTCCAACAACCTCTGGGTCTTTCGCATATTTTCCTTCTGAGAACTTGAAAACATCAGACGGATTTTTTCCTAATGGGTGAAAAGCGTTTGGCTCAGACGGCTCAGGCGCTTGCCTCGCAGTCAACGGACCCTTAAACCCTTCGTCCTCAGTCTTATCTCTGAAAATGTCTCTTGGATTCTTTCCTTTAGGATGCGAAAGATCATCTGGGCGCTCAGGGTTTAATGCGAGATGCCTCTCTCTTTCCAAGCGCATTCGATGAGGGTTGTTGCGTAGATACGGTTCCTTTTTAGCTTGGAAGCTTTCAGGATAAGCATACCCCTCTATTTCTTGTGGAGATGCTTTAAGCGTCCCAAACGCTGAGACTCCGCCTTTTCCGCGCTTCACGTCTCGAACCCGCAAGTTAAACGGCGCCCAACCCTTTCCACTCGTATTTGTATCAAGTGCGGACAACAATTCATTCTTGATAATGGCAAGTCTCTCGTTTGTCCATTCTGTAGAATCGTTCAATGTGCTAACTGCGGCAAGAAGTTCATTGCAGAGATGGAGAGAAGAAGGCGAGCTTTTCGACATAGATTTTGTAGTAGAGAATGTTTTAAGGCTTTTCGGAAACTCCCGAATTGAATCCAAATCATAGTAGTAGTCGAAGCCCATCCACATTCGGCGCCACTTCTTCCGTTCCTCTCGTTCAAGTTCTGAACACTCCGACAGCAGCTTCCTCAGAACTGTCGGGCGCTCAGTCGAGACAACCCTTAAACCCGACGTTTCCTTCACGTATTGCTGAACGGGTCTCGAGTTACGCCACTCACCTGTCTCCATGTTACGCCACAAACAAGTCACGTCATTCTTCACGAAGTGGAAAATAAACTCGTAACTACATGCCAAACGGTCTTTCACGCTTGCAGGCATCGAATTAGGTTTATGCCAAATCGCCCGGTCCCGTTGGATCCAGCCGTCTTGTTGAAGGGCGAAGGCGACATGGAAAGGCATGTTCAGTTGTTGCTTCGGGCGAATCCAAACTTCACTACTTTTTATGCTCTGTGGAGGCTTCTTTGTTCCAAATCTGCTTCCCTCTATTCCAGCACACTCTTGAAATCCAGTTGTTTTTCCTTTCGCTCCATATCCTTGAAGGCTTCCAGCAAACGTGTCTCCCAAAACAATATACATGCTACCAGTCTTTTTGAGAACCCGCTTTAGTTCCCGACAAATCAACACTAAATGCTCTACATACATGAGTGGATGAGGTTCAAGCCCCAACTCTCCCTTCCAACCATTTGACCACTCCGTCTCAGTTTCCTTCCCGTAACAGCGAAGCCCCCAATACGGAGGCGAAAACATTACTAGGTCAACTGATTCGGCTGGCCAACCACGCATAACTTCCAAACAATTTCCACGCACTACTTCGCCTAGTGGAAGCATAAATCTTAAATGTTCATTCATGCTTTAAAGGTCTTTTGGGCTTGAGACGGAAACAAAAAGACCCTACAGCTTGTGGTGGGCGAGCAATAAACCCACATTGTCTCTCTCTGTGGGATTGCCACTCGCCCGCTACTACTCTGTTAGGGTTCGCGGCTGAGAATTCCTCTATTTTGAGGACTCGTCTGCCGCTTAGAAGAGCTTTCTAAAGCCTCAAGCCCAACAAAACTTCTAAAACCAGTTTTCTAAAACCGCTTGCATTTGTCGTTGACTGCAAGACCCAACTGCTAAGTTTTCAAGCTCGAGGAAATCGTCTATTAATCTGACGCCTCTCAATTTTTGAATGTAGCGATACATACGCGGGTTCGTCTTCGCCAACTGCTGTTCCCAATGTTTGAAGGCTGTGCATGGCATACAACCTGTTCGCTCGGCGCCTTTCAAGTAAACTTCATTGATTGGAATCTTGTTCTCTTTCAAATAGTCCCAAACTTGCTGGTGTGTCCAAAATGCTATTGGATTATACTTCGTGATTGTGCCAAACTTGTGTGAAGTGTAGTTCTGACCAAACTGAGAGAAAACAAACATCCTCGCCCGTGACTCAGCGGCTCTCATACCAGTCAACGTAGCCTTAAGAGCCATTTCCTCAACCGTTTTCTTGAACGGTAACTCTTTCAAATATATGCAGCACTTCGGTTTTCCATAAGAAGGAATCCCGCGCTTTAGTCGCCGGCGTGATAGTTTGCTAATCTAGGCAAAGGCGGTCCATACTCTTTCCAACACTGCCAAAATGACTTAAGAGGCTTCGTCTCAACCACATTCAGTAACCACTTATTCTGAAGCAAGTATCTATACTCTAAAGTTTCAGGATACTCGACACCTGTGTTGTTAAAAACGCTTACAATGTTTGGGTCAATCTTCAACACCATGTGCAAGACGACAACTGAGCATGAACCAAAAGAACAAGAGACACATAGGTCGCGACCGAATTTCTGGATAGCCTCTTCAACACACTGCTCTGGATCTAAAACTTCAAAGTCGTGTTCCTTACAGTCACGAAGCGCCTTCTTAATGCGGGCTTCCTCGACCTTCGGAGGAATCATTCCGTTGCAGTCTCTTCAGTTTCTTCCTCTTGTTCTGATGTCTCAAGTTTCTTTAGGGCATCGAGTTTAGTCCTTCTGTGTTCTTTCATGACGCTTGTGACTTGTTGCACGGCGTCGAACTCGTCAATTTCACCCTTTTCAAGCTGGTCCAGTGTAGACAAGATTTTGTCTATGACAGGGGGGTAAACTGGGCAAGGCTGAACCTCTGGCTTCTTCGGAGCTTCTTCCTTTTTTTCAGTTTCACTTTCACTCAACTGTCTCAGTCTCCTTTAAACAGATAAGAATGAATGTTCATTCAACCTTAAAAGTGCTTCGCAACTACTCTGGATACGCCTTTTTGACTTGTTTAAAGAGTTGTTTTTCTCTGCCTCGACAATATGCACGGTCATTTCCTTTAACGTATTGACAAAAATCCTGTCTTAAATCCATGCTTGTAGGCATTGCGAGAACGCGGAATAACGCGTTTATCTGTGGTAAGTAACCTCTTTCAGGTTCTTCTACCTTTGATTTTAAACCTTCACATTCGACGCCGTCTACAGAGACCTTGCATTTCAAGTCTGCTTCAGCTTCAAACAGGTCCTTCATTATTTCGTTAACTGCCGTATCAGTATCATAGTAGCGGACGCTGCCTCTATCTAACTCGATGTGGACAGCATGGCCGGGACTGCTTCCAACAGTCATCTCCGCTTTGTCGGCGTCTATTCGGCAGGCTAAAGGCGCATAGTCTCTCTCGCTGTAAATCTGTGAGCCTTCAGGAGCCAAGTCTCTTAAGTCTATTTCCGGATGAATTAGAACTCCAGCTCTAGTCGTAACTACTGCTTTTTGCAATTCCCTAGTTATCTTGTCCCAGAGCAAGCAACCCTCAATCAATTTCGGGTTAGAGGCTACTTGATCCGCCATGAGCACTTTCCTTCCTTATGCCATTTTCCAACATTGTCAACGTAAAACTCTAAGCCTCTATGATAACACGCCGTCACATCATTTAGTAGAGACGGCAAATTGTAGGGTTCACGTTCTCCCCACAGAAACGTGCATTTTCTCTTGAGGAGTTCAAGACTAACCGTGTTCACGTCCTCAATTAGGCTCCACAAGACACCTTGATTCTGCGGTGTAATCACACAGTCCTTTCTAGGAATGTTAGCACCTTCACAGTGGTCTGCTACTGGAAAAGCGTATTCAGCAACCATTCCAACATAGCCCGGAAGCCTAGCCTCTCTCTTCATGTTGAGCTCTCGCAGTTCATCCCGCATGATTCGTGAAGAAGCCATAATCTTCTCAAAAAACTGTTTATCATTTTTTGGAGTGTCCTCTCTCTCAAACGCCCTTCTACGACCTTCCTCTTCCAAATCTCGGAAAAGCAATTCGCGTTCCTTAAACGTCTTAAACGTTGTTTTCATCACATACTCAAGAGGCAACTCAGCCATCACATTCACCTTGTGCAGTTAAAGAAGTCGGCCAGCGCCTCTTTAAATTTCTCCAAGTTTATCGGCTTAACTTCTAAACCTACCCTTGGATATTCTGGGTCTACATGGATTCTGCATACATTTACGTTGTCTTCACAACAGTAGTCTAGATAAAGTTCACAAAACTTTTCCAAGGGAGAGAGAAGGTTTGTTCCAACAACTTTCTTTTTCTTGTCGTAGGAAACTGTGGATGTTGCTATGAACAAGGCGTCGTCTTCTCCAAACTTTTGTTTTGCCTTTTCAAATGACGGTGCATATCTAAAGTTGATTAAGCATTCCTCTTTGTCTTCCCTATCATAAGTAATATCAAATCTGAGTTTCTTCAGCTCTTCTCTGATTTCTGCACAAACATTATTAGCGTTGGATTGACTCACTATTCCTTCGCCTCAAGCAGTTTGTCTAAGGTTTCCTTTCCCTCTTTAACAAAGAACCTTGCAAGTGGACCCGACCCATGCAGAGCATTAATCATCGCGTCACATCCAATGACAAAAAACTTCATCCTATCTTCGGACATGTAGGCGCCGATTTAACGATTTTCTCAATTTCAGTAAGAACTTCAACCTCAGACTTAGCGTTCCTCTTCTGTTGGTCAGCAACCACACTTGACAGAAGACCTTCACGCACTAATGAGTCAGCGAGGTTTACGCCTTCTTGAATTATCCTTTCTAACCGTTTGATTCCATCCAACATATCTTCCCGCACACCCGGCTGCAAGCAACCAACCATGAAAGACTCACCTAACGCATTGAATACTTAAGTATGTTCACGTCTGCCTTAATCATTTCTTCCTCTTCTTTCGGAGTTTCTGGGAGTTCATCTCTTTTAATCGCTTTTTCGCGTCCCATCTCCTCTAAGTCTCGGAAGAGCAACTCGCGTTCCTTAAACGTCTTAAAAGTCGTCTTCATCACTTCTTCTAGAGACAACTCAACCATGCTTTACTCTACCTCGTATCCTCTGCGTCTCAACACAAATTTCAGCAGACTGTCAACATGAAGCCCAAGGTCGTCAGGGTGAACACCCTTGCACACAACATGGACATGCGCCTCTGGTCCAATGGGGTCTTCATGAATGTGAACTATGTCTACACAACACTTCGGAAGTTTATTAAAGTCTTCAACTGCCTTATCTTTTTCCTTTAATGGAACGGGCAAATCGCCTTCAATATGACATTCTAACGGTTGACAAGTCCAACCTAACGAGGGCTTAGTCATCAATTTTGTAGGATCAGTAGCCACGTCTCGGACATCCACAACTCCACTCCACTCTGCTTCAAGTATGCAATCATCAGCGTCCACAGCAGACTTTGCAATCATGCCCTTATCCATTAAACTTCTCGTGAAGTTTCTAATTCTCTCCGTTTGCTCTTCTCTTCGGCGCTCACAATCATACGCTTGGTCATTCATGTAGACGGCGTGCACTCGGTTCAGAAGTTTATAGACCAAGTCAGAGTGTTCCGCGCTCATAACATCACCGTTTCTTGCACAGCAAAACGGGAATGTAGTCAACATCTCCAAACCTAAAATTACAGGACATACAAACGAGTCAACCTATTTTTGTTTTCCCAACAGCGATTCTAGTTGAGATTTAAAGAAGGTTCTAAAGTCTTGCGGATTACCCAATTTGCCTTCTCTATCAGAGTTATAGAGTTCTGTGCCTTTTTCATCATACAAAATGACTTGGTTGCTACCGTGATACTTCTCCACTTTGAACCCGAATTCAGGTCTCAAGAACCCAAAAGTTTCATACAGTGCATATTTCCTGTCGATGGTTCTTTCAAAATTGTTAAAGGCTTTTGCCACACTATCAGTGACGCATTGCGCTCTATCCGTTGCCTTTTTGCATTCTGCCAATCTCATCACCTTGTTGGTCTCAGTTCTTTCCGTGCGATTCCCGCGTTGTCGGCTAAAACGTCTTTTCCCTCTACCGTGTGAATGCAACACTGCAAATGCTTCAAACTATTCCAAAAATCAACAGTCACCCTAGTCGTCTCCCGCATACTCTCGATTTCTCTCATGTTGCCTTCTGGACCAACAAAATGCCTCACACCAACAAGAATCGTGTCGTCTCTTCCATCCCTAGTTATGATTTGTCCACAAGCATTCGGCGTCGTGTCATAGAGCC
>Ga0315307_1000578_pt1 | contig 15879 bp, 10 predicted proteins | sample TDP2_MG_FD_203079 | JGI IMG/M metagenome (GOLD analysis project Ga0315307, IMG submission 203079) | Freshwater sediment microbial communities from Lake Towuti, South Sulawesi, Indonesia - TDP2 | ecosystem: Environmental > Aquatic > Freshwater > Lake > Sediment | place: Indonesia: South Sulawesi... | reverse complement strand
TTTAAGATTAAGGAAGTAAGTTGTCGTTAAGCTTGTCAGCGAAGGAATGGTGAAAACATAGTTGGTGCTGTCCGGTCCAACATCAATTATAGCAGTATTAGAATATTTCTCAGTCAAGTCCAAATTGTAAACTTTCGCACTGACATTCAAATCCGTAAAGCTTTCATAATGACTGTTGATAACGTAGATTGAACCATCATCGTAGGAGTACTGAACGTGCAAAGGCTCAGATGCTTTTTGGGCGCCAAAGTAAGAACCGCTTGGTCTCAAAGAATAATCATAGTGCTGCCATATTAGAGAAGGCCATGCGGAATTGAACTGCCATGTAATAACTCCTGTGGATAAGTACTTGTTCCTGCCCCATGCCTCCAACTCTGCGCGCATAGACTCATAATTCATCAACTGCGCCTTCCTACAGTAATCCTCAACTCCAGATGCCGCTCCGTAGCGTTTGTTTAAAGCATTCGTGTAATAGTCTAGGTCCGAGAAGGGTGAGCCTTGGGTACCACAGTGATAATCCCAATATGTGTCGATGGGCCACAAGTGACCCTCAGGCAGCATTTCACGCATACTCTCTATAGGCGGAACATTCTCACCTGGACCCATCTCAGTGCCAAAACCCCAAGCGCCACCTGGACTTTGCTGTAAATAATAGTAGACAGGTGGCTCATAGGAGTAAGGACCATTCATCTTCACCCCAGTTGGTCCCGTAACTGAGCTAGTCTTGCTCGACGCACAGGCCAAGTGTGGCAGCGTTGGAGCATAGGTATTAAGAATATTTAGATACTGAGTCTCAATACTAGAAGGAGGCAGTAGGTCACTCGCGTATAGCCAAACGAGGAGGCTGGGATGATTTCTTAAGCGAAGTAGCTGGTCTTTCTGGCTCTCCATGGCAACTGTATTATCAGTATTATCCCACTGACTCCATTCCTCCCAGTGACAGCAGCAACACCAACCTGCCATAACCATAATTCCATACTTATCGCAGAGTTCCCACACATGATTCGTTTCCAACTTCCCCTCCATGCGAATGGCGTTGAGATTCATATCCTTGGCATATTTAATCTCAGCCTCTTTTCTTTCAGGCAAAGGGCGAAACATCATGTCAGGAACCCAGCCTCCACCCCTCACAAGTATGTTCTGACCGTTAATCTTGAAAATCCTATAATTGTTAGCGGAGAGGTAAGAGGAGACTTCGCGAATACCGAAGCGAACAGTTGCATTATCTGACACTTCACTTGCAATTTCAAATTCCAATTTCAAATCATACAGGTTCTGTTTCCCTACTAAGTTAGGCCACCACAATCGAGGGTTGGCAATATTCAACTGGGCAATTTGACTGGAAGAAAGTGTAACCAGCTTAGTTTCTTTTGAATTCAAACTAACTGCTGAAGAAAACTCGATAACTTCAGGTTCGCCTTCTGAGGTTCCTCCCTCTGCTAGGTTAGTGACATTTTTGATTGTGCCTTTAAAAAGACCATTCACAGCTACATCTTTCAGATTAGTTAATTCGGCAGAAATGTTAAGATGCGCCACATTTAGAGAAGGTAAATCCAAGTCCGTAACCACGTAAGGATGCCTCATCACCACAGGTCCACTTGCATCAACATAAACGTCCTGCCAAATCCCCATATCCCTATCTGGAGGAGTCGGATTCCAGTCAACCCAACTATCCCAGAGATCAGTGTCCGTTGGGGCAAATACTTCCGCTGCCAGACAGTTATTCTCCACGAATGTAACGTAATTGGTAATGTTAAACTCAAATAACCTGTGCATGCCTTGCACCGCGACAGCGTCAGCAATTTGATGCCCGTTAAGCCAGATATTCGCCTTGTAGTTTATGCCGTCGAAGTGTAACCAGATATTTTTATTTTCGTATTCTTGTGGTGCTGCAAATTCAGTGCGATACCACCAAGAATATGTAGTAAGATCTGGAACAGATTGCAGGTTTATCCCAAAATACGGGTCAGGATAAACTCCATTCTCAACCAAAGCCGCCAAGACCGTGGATGGAACCGATGTGGGGTACCATCCTACAGGGCTAAAATCAATTGTGGATATAATTGCGCCAGTCTCTGGCACCAAATTGGATGATTGTATTGCCCAGCCTTCCTTTAGAAACAGCTTGTTATCCACTAAAGTGTACAATTGGGTCGCTGAATCTTCCTTTGGAAACACTGTGTTATATGCACCTACAGCTGTAAACAACGCTGCAACTAGTAAAACTGCGGTTACAATCACTATGCAGCCTCTTCTCCTCATAAAACCGCCTAACATTACAGTTTCCTAGCTAATTAAAAAATTTACCTAGTATTACATTCTAGTTCTCTTAGCAATGACGATTTGGTAAATGCAGCGAAAAGCAACTATTTCGCACGATTTTAAGGGCTGGGCGAGATTCCGACCTCAAACACCAGCGGAGATGTGCACGAAAAAGTAACAAAGACTTGGTATAACTACCGATACAGCATGGAGGAACTGGGAGCAATGGGTCGAATGCACAATCCTTGAGTTAGGAGGGTAGGAATAACCCATGTATAGTTTCGTCTGTCCAGAAAATAAAACGGCAGTTGGGAATATTTTTAATCAATTCTGATCCTATGTCTCCCGGCGGGTTTTCCAGTTCAGACCACCATTCTTTATCTCTCCTATATCCAATCTGAAATCCTACGTCTGTCTGCGAGAAATTTTCACCCCAAGACTTGAAATCGTTCACCAGCGAGGCTAAACCCTCGAAACCTTGCGAGTCATCGATAAAAACAATGTCTTCTCGGGCTGTAGGTGGCATATTTTCTGGAAGCCAATGTTTCAGAAACAACTTAAAGTCAGAGTTATACTGCTTTATTTTGTTTACCCATCTTGTCGCTTCCTCGTCTGTAACTGGAACTGTATCTTGGGTATCTCCCCAACGCCACTCAAGGTCTATTCCAAATCCTAGAACACTCGTGTGATTTCCATAACGTCCCAAAACTAAATCTATTAACTGGTCAACATCTGCGAATCCAGGTTCAACCTGCAACCAGACTTTGATTCCATTTTCATCGAAGGCTGTGAAGTAATCTTCATTAATGTCTCGCGTCCCAAAAACTATGTTCGGATACGTTTGGTTAGACGGAAAGGACAGTACACATCTCCCTCTTGCTGTGTCTACCCCACCCACAATTGCTATACCTGCGGGTGATGTGCCAGGTATGTTTGAAGCCACCTGTTTCGTTAAGTTAACCCAATAGTCAGGGGATCGGCCACGCCATCCTAGTGCTCGAAAGCCGGAATAAATCGTTTTAGAAGGCTTTGTAGGCTTGGTAAAATAACATACACCTGTGACCATTGAAACAGATACCAAAGCCAAGATCAAAGCTACATACCAACGTTTTAACATACAAAACAAATAGATTAAACCTTAATAAAAATATATTTGAAAGAAAACTAACAACTATGAATTATTAGCTATTAAGAAGCAGTGTTGTAAAGCTTGCGTTGTGAAAAATGGGCTTCGCAACCTTTATTAGCAATAATTGCTTTTTACAATGAAGCTCGTACACTGAAGGGGTATGGTTTATTACTAAAAATTGGCCTCGCCTCATACATAAGATATCGATAAACACATTAAAATATTCACTCCTATTACTCGGATCTTTTGCAGCGATTTTTCCATTTTACTGGTTGTTTCTTGAAGCCATCAGTGGCTGGGGACCCATATCATTGTTGCCATTGGATCCTAGGTGGGAGAACTTTATTGATGCTTGGAATTATATGCAATACCCACCACTCTGGAGGGCACTTCTGAATAGCGTTATAGTCTCTGTTTCTCGTACATTGCTTGTGCTCTTCGCTAGTTCACTAACAGCTTACGCGCTCGCTATATACAAATTCCGAGGTAGCCACGCGATTCTTTTGATAATCCTATCCAAAATGATGATCCCGAGTTTCACATTCATAATTCCCATGTACCTACTTATGATATGGCTTGGGTGGTTAGAGACTTATTGGGCCTTAATTATTCCTGGATTCGTGAGTGCTTTTAGTGTATTTCTTATAAGGCAGTATATAATTACTATTCCGAATGAGATTTTGGATGCGGCGCGTTTGTATGGTTGTTCTGAGTTTGGATTGTTTTGGAGGATGATTCTTCCGTTGTCTAAGCCAGCTCTCTCCGCCATAGGATTATTAAATTTCGTGTGGACTTGGAACGACTTTCTCTGGCCAATGTTAGTAATCAAAAACAGAGAATGGTACACAATTCAGGTTGCGCTCAGTTGGGCTACTCCCGGTTGGCGGTTGGGTGCGGCACTTATAACGCTTGCCACGTTGCCATCAATAATTTTTACAATTGTCACCCAAAAATATCTTATACAAGGCTTTAGTGGGCTTGGTTATGTGAAGAGGTAAAAATGTTAGTTACGTTACATAAAAAGAATCAAGCAAAGGCTTTATGATAAGAACGTTTTCACATGACGCAAACTAGGAATCAAGGATAAAGACGTTAAAGGCGCATAGAGAAAGCATCAATTAGAGTCAAGTACCTAAATGGCAGATAAGAACCTGCTGCAGAAAAAATAGTGGCAAGCGTTGACGTTTTGTTTTGTTATCTGTTTAACTTGTTCTTTGGGGTTCGTAGGTAGTATGAATAGTCATGGTATTTGATGAAGTCCGCGACAAAATCGTTTGCTGGATGACTGCACACTTGTTCTGGTGTGCCCACTTGTTGAATTGTGCCTTCTTTCATTACCGCCATCCTATCCGCCATGGCCATTGCTTCAACCAGATTATGAGTCACGTAAATCGTTGTGGTCTTCAATTCATCGTGGATTCTTTTAATCTCTGACATGACACGTAACCTGCTTGGGGGATCTAGGTTACTTAGTGGCTCATCCATCAAGAACACTTTCGGAGGCATTGTTATAGCCCTCCCTATGGCCACCTTCTGCTTTTGCCCCGCAGACAGTTGGTCTGGTTTTCTAGAAAAGAGCTGCCTGTCAATGCCAACCTGATCAGTCACTTTTCTCACTATTCCCTTGATCCTTTCCGTGAGGTATTTTTGAATTTTTAGGCCAAAACTAAGATTTGAGTATGCCTTTTCATCAAACACCTTCATGTGAGGCCACAGAGCATAGCCTTGGAAAACCATACTTACACTCCTTTCCACTGGCTTTAAGTCGTTTACAAGTTTGTCTTCGATGTAGATGTTTCCACTGTCCGGTTCTATCAGCCCTGCGATTAAACGCAGTATCGTTGTTTTGCCACAGCCATTCGGACCAACTATAACGAAAAATTCTTCATTGTTAGTCTCGAAGCTGACATCCTTAACGGCTGGAATATGGTCAAATGTTTTCGTCAGGCCTTCTAGCTTAACTTTTGCCAATCGTCATCACGCCCTTTAAATGCAACGCATAAGAACTTATAAACAGAGTGTTTTTAAAATTATATTATGGCTTTTTCTGTTTTTTTATCTATAATATGTATTCTGTTCATGTCAAATAGAATCCATGCCGTGTCGCCGGATCTGGTCTTATATGTCGGTGGTGCTACCGCCTTTATTATCATATCTCCGAGCTTTAGGTCTACGATGGCTTCGGATCCTAAAGGCTCCATGGCGTAAACTTCGGCGCTGATTGAGCTAGGCATCTGCGTTTCATGTAATGATATGTCTTGTGGTCTTACACCTAATATAATCTCAGGACTGGTTGCTTGCTCCTTTATTTCTTTCCCGAGATTTTTGGGAATTTCGAGGGAAAAGGCTTCTGAGATTAGGGCTTTCTTTTCTTCTTCGTAAGTGCAATTTACGAAATTCATTGGGGGGGTGCCGATGAAACCTGCGACGAATAGGTCTTCTGGCTTATCATATAGGTCAGATGCTATTCCTACTTGTCGTATTCTTCCTTGATGCATTACAGCAATTCTGTTTGCCATAGACATGGCTTCTACTTGATCGTGGGTTACACATATCGTTGTGACACCGAGCTTTTCTTGCAGTTTTTTAATCTCCACTCTCATGTGGACTCTGAGTTTTGCGTCTAGGTTGGCTAGTGGTTCGTCTAGCAAGAAAACTTTCGGATCCCTTATGATCGCCCTTCCCAGCGCTACTCTTTGCGCCTCACCGCCACTGAGTTGTCCCGGAACGCGATCCAGTAAATGCGGCATTTTAAGGAGTTCTGCTGTTTCTTTTAATCGTTTTTGGATTTCATCTTTAGGAACCTTACGCATTTTGAGTGGAAATGTGATGTTGTCTTTGACTTTCATGTGGGGCCAAAGTGCAAAGGTTTGGAAAACCATTGCGACGTCTCTGTCTTTTTCTGGTACATCGTTAACTAATCTATCGCCGATGTAGATGTTTCCAGATGTAGGGGTCTCTAAGCCAGCAATGCATCTGAGAGTGGTTGTTTTTCCACAGCCGGATGGACCTAACAGTACTGTGAATTCTTTATCTTTGATATGTAGGTTTACGTTATTTACGGCAACAGTATTCTTTCCAAAGACTTTTGTGAGCTTTTCTAATCTGACTTCGACCATTGTTTTTCATCTCTTCGTGTAGCTAAGTCCCGTGAAGCCCTTTATAAGATATTTTTGGGTGACTATCGTGAAAATTACCAGCGGTAATGTAGCTATCGTAATAGATGCCGCTACAAGACTCATATAATCAAAAGATGTTCGGAGCTCGAACAGCCCATTCAGTGCAACCTGAATTGTGTACCATTCTCTGTTTTTGATCATTAGCATTGGCCAGAGAAGGTCGTTCCAGATCCACACGAAATTTATTAATCCTATGGCGGAGAGAGCTGGCTTAGACAACGGAAGAATCATCCTCCAAAACAATCCAAACTCAGAACAACCATACAAACGCGCCGCATCCAAAATCTCATTCGGAATAGTAATTATATACTGCCTCATAAGAAAAATACTATAAGCGCTAAAGGCTCCAGGAATAATTAAGGCCCAATACGTATTTATCCACCCAAACCATACCATAAGTAGGTACATGGGAATTAAGCCTGTGAAACCTGGAATCATCATTTGGGATACGATCCACATAAAAATCAAGCGTTCACCTCTGAACTTATATTTAGCTAACACATAACCTGTCAGCGAACAAGCAAGCAGAAGAAGCAACGTATGAGAAACGGTGATTATGGTGCTGTTCAGAAGCGCTCTGAGAAGCGTGGGGTTAGGCATAAAGGTCCAAGCCCTAACATAGGTCGCCCACTGAGGATTCGACGGAATCCACCTTGGGGGAGTTGATGCGATTTCTGTTCTGGTTTTGAGTGCTGCAGTGGTCATCCAGTAAAATGGCAGAAGCGCTGCAAAACATCCTAGAAGTAAGATCAGATACGTCAATGTGTTTACCGATATCTTACGTATGAGGCGAGACCAATTTTTAGTAATAAACCATACCCCCTCGACGCAAAATTCTCATCTCTATAAGAGCTATCGCGAGTATTATTAGGAAAAATGTGTATGCCAGAGACGCTCCATACGCGAAACGGTTAAACTCAAAAGCCTGCGTTTGCATCCAGAGTACAGGTACCATGGTAATATCAACAGGCCCTCCACGAGTCATCATGAATACTTCAGTAAAGACCTGAAGCGATCCTGCTGTAGCAGTTAAGACGCAGAATAAAAGTGCCGGTTTCACCAGAGGCACAGTAACGTGTCTAAAGCTAGACCATGCATTAGCACCACTCATACGTGCTGCTTCATGCAGTTCATTTGGAATGCTCTGTAACGCTGCTAGGAATATTACTACATTAAGCCCAAAATATTGCCATATGCTCATTATCATTACGCTGACGATAGGTAGGACAACGCCGGGGAAGATGTCAAAGGGATAAGTTAACCAATACTGGCCCGGCAAACCCAAAGTTCTCAGGAAATAGTTGAGTGGACCATAAGTGTAGTCATAAAGCCATGTCCACACGTAGGATATTGCAACCGTTGAAGTGACCACAGGAATGAAGAAAATTGTTCTAAACACAGATCTGCCTTTAATTGCGGTGTTTAAGACTATGGCCATAATCAACCCACTAGTTATGGCAACTGGTTCGTACAATACATATACGAAGGCATTCTTTATGGCATTCAGAAAGGTAGGGTCGTCTGTTATTGCTCTTATATAATTTGCTAAACCAATAAACTTGGCGTTGGTTATAGGGCCTGTCGTGGCGAAATTGAAGTCGGTAAAGCTCATGTAAATACCGAAACCAAGCGTGTAAAACGAGAATATTGCCAAATCTAAAAAGAATGGTATCAGAAAAATGTAAGGGACAAGCGATCTTTTCATGAATCCTTCTCTCCAACAAGTGTTAGACACTAGAAGAATGAACCGTATATTAAGTTTTTCTATAGAAAACGATTCGCGAAAAGCTAAAATAGAACCATGTGATTAATCTAATTTGCGAAACAAAGCTTTCGCAAACGAGAGAAACGAAAGGAGAAAAAATGAAATTGAAGAAGAAATACTCAATGTGTCTTTTGGCAAATCTGTTGGTTTTCACTGTGGCATCAGCGTTTCTTGCATTACCTGTAACTGCGCCGGTTACTAAAATAACGTGGCTGACGCATTGGACTGAACCTGATGAGGGATTCTACTGGGGTAATGTTACTGCAGAGTACACAAAACTGACAGGTGTTACAATAGAGATGTATACTATAGATTTCGAAGGTCTCCATGATGAAATCAATAATCGATATCTTGGAGGGCAAGACACAGACATGATACATATGCATGGAATGTGGATAACTGAAATGGCAAACTGGAAAAAACCATGCCTAGCCGAACCATCCGATCTTGTTCAAGCGGACATACGAGCGAACTGGGCAGATCAAGCGGTGAAGGGATCTACTTGGAAGAATATAACATGGGGTTATCCAAGTGAATATAACAGTTGGGCATTGGTATACAATAGGAAACTATTCAACGACAAAATAGCCGACCCTAAAACGTCACTTGATGATAAGACATTTCTCCAAGGTGTGCTTAATAAACTTGAAACCGATGTGCCCCTGACATGGGACTTGGGGGCAACCAGCGAATTCGTAAGAGCTGCTAAGCTACTTACGGAATGGAATGCAACTCCAACAGGCGATGTGATATGGAAGTCAGGGTTCTCTCCCTTTATAGAAGGTATGTCCGAAGAACAACGCTATCAATTCTTGTCCATGCTTTGGTCAAATGGTGGAGACTACTTAAACCTTACAAGGCCTGCGCCATTGTTCAACAGTACAAATGGAGAACAAGTCATGCAGCTCTACTATAATCTTGGCTTCGTATACGACACATACGACCCTCTAGCCTCATTAGATTACTGGTTTGGGGCTTGGACACCAGAACAACAGACAATAGCCATGATAATATTCCCAACATGGATGACCGGCGTACGAAATGCCGCGGGCGATGCCTTCGCGAATTTAGGAATCGCACCAATACCAATCGGACCAAGTGGATCAGCATCCGTATCAGCCGTGTACAATTGGCTAAATGTGGTTACTCAAAAAGCTGTGGATAAAAAGGACGGTTCAGCCGAAGCTGCATGGGCCTTCTTGGACTGGATAAACGAGCCAAGGGCAGCTGGAAGTATTAAACTTCCGGGGGCTCCTGATATTGGCGATGTTCCTAGAGGAGATCAGGTTTCAATAATGGGTGATTACCTCATCTACGATTCCATTCTGCCCACCAGAAAGACTGATCAAGTAAACGGACGAGTTTGGGATCGTAGGGCAGCAGGACACGTTGGAAAACTCCTCAAAGATGACCATTGGTTCAGAGGGTTCAATGACACAGCTAATCTATACGGACATCCAGACGTACCCTTTGTAAAGGCCACAGAAGTGCAGTATGAGATTGGAACAATGTTTGAAAAAGTCGTAACCCTAGGTGCAACTCCAGTAGTAGACGTAGTAGAAGCAGCAGCAAGTGATATCAGCAAAATTCTACCCGTGACAGGCGACATTGACCTAAACGGAATCGTAGACCTCTTTGACGCTGTCATCTTGGTCAAGGATTATGATGCCGTACCTGGGTATAAATGGACCAGAGGACGATCTGACTGTACCGACGACGGCTATGCAGGCCTCGAAGACGCTATCATAATCATGCAAAACTACGGAAGAACATGGACTCCATAAATAGAGGAGGGAGGAGAAAAAAAATGAAAAAAATGAAAAACGCTCTTCTGCTGTCTATCATTATATCGCTTGTCACCACAACCCTAGTGAATTTGAGTCCGGTATACGCCAACCCTACCTTCGTTGCCGTTGATCCTTCAAGTCTCATTAGCAGTGACCTTACGCCTCCTGATACCTTCGACATCGACATAAACGTGACAGATGTCCCAACCCTGTACGGCGGCCTCTTTGGCTACGAGTTCAAGTTAAGATACTGGACAGCTGTTTTAGACGTCATTGGTGTCACAATCGGCCCCTTCCTACAGCCCACCTTCGAGGTGTGGAAAAATGAAATAAACGAGACCGCAGGCTACGTATGGCTCGCCATCTCCCAAGCGACAGGAGAGAGCCCGGTGAGCGGAAGCGGAATACTAGCGACAATTACCTTCGAAGTAAAGATGCTGGGTGGAACACCGCTAGACCTATGCGATACTAAACTCGCCGGCTGGAACTCAACCGGTAATGCGCCATGGTCAATCGACCATGATGCATACGACGGTGAATTCAGCAATGTAGGCCGGCGTCCCAAAGCCGATTTCTACTGGGAACCATTGAGCCCTGAAATGGATTTACCTGTGGTCTTTTACGCTACAGGTAGCTATGCTCTAGATGGTAAATACATTGCCAGCTGGGACTGGGACTTCGGCGACGGCACCGTTGGCTCTGGCGAGATCGTAGAGCACATTTACGACGCGGTAGGAATCTATACGGTTACTCTTACCGTAACCGACAACCTGTCTGCCCAAGACAAACTTTCTGCCACAATCTGGATCGCGCCGCCAAACGTGGCTCTAGCCGACCTAGCTGAGTGGAAGGCAAGGCCAGAAAAGCGCACCTATGATCAATCCATGGAGCTAACGAAGGGTAGAGACCTCATTAACGCCTTATATGCAGAAGTCCAGAGCTTTGGTGGTCGAACGGTCGTGGTCAAAGTGCGCTTCACTGCGACTCACGCTATAACCTTCGATGAAATAATAATTGAAACGAGTCCAGTTTGGCTAACAGAATATTTAGAGATAGCTATCTTTGACACTTCCACGGATCCGATGTATCTACCGGAATTTGACACCACCATCCACCCAATTGGCAAGTACTACGTGAAGGCACAATGCCTCTACCTGGACGCCGACGCCTACGCAGAGGACCCCTACCAACCCTTTGAAATCGGAGCACACGCAAAGACGTTCAGCTTCAAAGTCAAACCTTAAGTGTGAAAGCTACAAAACCTCAAAGCGCGCACACGCGCGCAACCCCCATTTTTTATATCCTCTGTTACCAAGAGGAACATATATGAGGCATAAAATTACCCGAATAATGGCGTTAATTTCATTTATAATCATGATGACCGCGACCATACTGCTTGGCAGCGCACAATGGTCGCCTGTTGACATGAGGCTCACATGGAATGATAGAAATGATTGGATGCCCTCAATTGCCCAAGCGAGTAACGGAAAAATCTGGGTTGTTTGGCACTCGCCCAGAACGGGTAACAACGATATCTTCTACAAAGTTTACGACTCATCTCAGGTACATCCGTGGTCGTCAGACCAGAGTCTAACCACTGATCCAAACGCCGACATTGAACCATCGATTATGCGAGCAAAAGATGGCAAGCTCTGGGTTGTTTGGGCAACCAATAGAAACGGAAACTATGACATATTCTACAAGACATCCAGCGACAACGGTACAACATGGTCATCGGACGGTAACCTAGTTGCGAACCCAAACGTAGACATGTATCCTTCACTCATGCAGACCAAGAACGGCACGATTTGGCTCACATGGTCAACGAACAGAACTGGAAACGATGACATCTACTATAAAACCTCTAACGATAACGGCACATCTTGGTCATCGGACAAACAACTTACAACAGCAGAAGAAGATGATTGGGACCCATCGATCATGCAGGACTCAGACAACATTATCTGGGTTGTATGGGTGAAAAATGACATCATCTTCTATAAAAAATCCCCCGATAACGGCACATCTTGGTATGGCAACGAGGCACTCACTAACAATGGATGTGTGAATTGGCATCCATCGATCATGCAGGACTCAGACCGCACGATCTGGATTGTCTGGGATTTGGATACAGAGGTGCAAAGCGACCTATATTATAAGTCTATGGTTTACGGCGGAACATGGTCGTGGGAAACAAAGCTAACCACAGATGGAGCAGATGACGCAATGCCATCTATTATGCAGGCAATGGATGAATACCTATGGGTAGTTTGGACATCATCAAGACTCGACAATTACGACATTTACTATAAAACAACCAGGATGCCCTCACCCCACGATGTGTCAATCTTCAGCGTCATCCCGTCTACAACCGTAGCCTACCAAGGCAAAAAAATTTCCATCGAAGTCGTAGCTCAAAATAATGGAACGAACCCTGAAACCTTCAATGTCACATGCTACGTCGTCGGCTCAACTCAATTAGGAAACGAAAGAATTTCTTTGGCTCCTGGACAATTATATCCAATAATCTTCCAATGGAATACCTCAACCACCACACGTGGCACGTACACAATAAACGCAACCGCAAGCATTGTCACAGGCGAATTCAAAAAGCGCAACAACTTTATGACTACTACAGTTCGTATCAAACTTCTCGGCGACGTGAATGACGACGGCAAGGTTGATACTTCTGACCTGTTTGACTTGGGCAATGCTTACGGATCCGACCCGTCAAAGCCCAATTGGAACCCAGACTGCGACTTTAACAGCGACAACAAGGTTGACGACTCAGACCTTTCCAACCTAAGTAAAAACTACGGGACGTCTCAATAAAATGGAGGCAACCATCAGCATGCTTCACCAAAAAATAAAACATCAAATTGGTTTCCACGGAATAAAGTTTAAATCTAAATAAGCACATTAAACACCTAACTTTGGTGGTGGAAATTGAAGAAATCTCTTTTATTAATCTTCATCATTTCGCTTTTGGTTAGTATGGTCAACATGGTTGTAGTGATTCCAGTTTATGGACCAGTCCCTACGCCTACGCTTTACGTGGACCCTCCCAGCATTGTAGACACAACCATGACGGCTGGTTCCACCTTCTCCATCAACATAAACGTCAAAGACATCACTGACCTTTATGGCTATGATTTTTGGCTAAACTACACTACAACTGTTTTAACTGCCACCAAAATTACCTTAGGCTCCTTCTTCCCACCTGAAGCATTCATTTGGATATCACCCGCGGACCAAATAGACGACACCGCAGGCTGCGTACACTACTCTGTCACCATGCCTCCTAATTCGCCGTTCGGAAAGAGCGGAAGCGGAACATTAGCAACCATCAGCTTCACCGTTGACTCCATAGGTGAAAGCCCTCTATACCTTATAGCTGATAAGCGCGACCCCCCCAAGCGTCAACTCCTCGACCATGCTGCCAGGTATATTGTTCATAAGGAATATGACGGCTACTTCACCAATGTACTGCGACACACAAAGCTTTACGTAGACCCCGAAGAAACCATTAACCCAGATCTTACCACAGACGCAAACTTCGAGATCAACGTAAACGTCTTTAACGCCACCAACCTCTTTGGCTATGAGTTCTTCTTAAATTACACTACAGCTGTTTTAACCGTCACCAACATTGCTTTAGGCTCTTTCTTCCCATCTGACTCGGAGATTTTGCAAGAGGTAATAAACGACGCCGTGGGCTACGTATGGTACAGTGTGACCATGCCATCGGGTGCCCCTGCAGCGAGCGGAGACGGAACATTAGCAACCATCAGCTTCATTGTAGACTCCATTGGTGAAACTCCTCTAGACCTCTGCAAAACTAAACTCCAGGATCCTGTTGGGCAGTCTATTGCCCACAATGTATATGACGGTTACTTCAGCAACAAACCCATAATCCATGACATAGCCATCACCGAAGTTAAAACAACCGTGACCAAAATAGAAGTCGCTGGCAACTTTACCGCTCTCAGACTCGTAGAGGTAAACGAAGTGCGTGCCGGTGAGAAATTAAACATCACAGTATCTGTCAAAAACAACGGAACCATACCTGAAACTTTCAACGTCACCGCCTACTACGGAAACAGTGCCGTCAGCACCCAGAACGTAATAGCCCTCTCAGAAGGGTTCTCAAAACCACTAGCCTTTGAGTGGAATACAGAGGGTGTAGCTGAAGGCAACTATACAATATGGGCTGAAGCAAGCCGCGTAGACGGGGAAACCAATTGGGACAACAATAAGTTTACCATGCCAGGTGAGTTTAAAGTGCTCGCAAAGCAATTGCTCTTCATGGAACTCATCGTTGTCGCCGCCATCATTGTTCCCACCATCTTCGCCGTGGCGATCTACTTTGTAAAGGTCAGAAAACCAAAGCAAGTCTAGTTTGGGTATCTGTAGCAATGAACCTATAGCAACCTTAAAATATTCCTTGAGTATATTTTAGGCTTGAGAGAGAGTGGAATCTTGAAGAAACTTTCTATATTTTTCATTACTTTGCTCTTGGTCAGTATGGCTGCGGTAAGTCAAATTGTGATCAGCCCTTCCCCAACCACACTTTACGTTGATCCTTCAAGCATCATTAATAATACGACACTGCTACCACAAACGCCGAGGATAATTAGCCCTATGGCTGATGGGACGTTCACAAATTGGACTCGGGAAAATCTCCTAATTAGGCCGAATGGTGGCGGAAGCTACTGGGGCGGGACTGGAAGAATTATTACTTTTAATCCGAACAGTCAAGGGACCTTCTCGGAATGGTCTTCTTGGACTCACCTCCTACCCGCGGGCGGGGGAAACTGGTCTCAGTGGGCTGGAACCTTTGAGATGTGGGATGATGAGGATGAGTGGCCAGGCAATGACGCTGACAAAACATATGTTAAGGTAAGCACGCTTGAGTGGGCAAACCCGACCAACAAAAATTATACATCAGATTTGGAAAATCCGCCTGCCGAATCTAAAGCTTCAAGCCCAAGCGGCGTGAAGGTCACCTTGGTTGCAAGAAACACTGCGGGGACTTCGGGAACTTATGAGAAAGTGCAGCCGATACTTTGTACTGTAGTGAATTTGAATGTTTCTACCAGGGACACGGTTACTGGCTGGGATGGCTGGAACGGCACTCCATGGTTGGATAAGGCAGATTATCCTTCGAATTATATTACCAGCAACACCGCAAACGACAAAATTGGCAACTTCACTTTTGCAGATGTTCCCATAGGTTTCACACCGAGTGCAGCGACATTGCGCCTTAAAACTTGGAAGAGCGGTGATGTTGGCGGCTCCGACTACATGACCATTTACCTGTTTGACGGAACAAGCTGGACATCGTACACGGTTACTCCAACCAACACTACTGCACCTGGAAACTACGAGGATACTAACGTTTTCAGTTTTCTAGGTACGGCAGCAAAGATTAACGCAACTAAAATGGCAATCAAGCATATTGCAACTGGTGATGCAGACACAATAGGCGTAGACCATGCTTACTTAAGTGTCACAGGTACCTGGGATGCAAATGTTAATGATAGAATAGCCGTTGCTGGCTGGGATGGCTGGACGAGAACGGGAAATAGCCCATGGTTGAATGCATCAGACCATCCCTCGCATTATATTACAAGCAACACCGCAAATAGCAGAATTGGCAACTTCACTTTTGCAGATGTTCCCATAGGTTTCACACCGAGTGCAGTGACATTGCGTCTTAAAACTTGGAAGAGTGGTGATGTTGGCGGCTCTGATCAA
>Ga0315307_1000577_pt1 | contig 15894 bp, 15 predicted proteins | sample TDP2_MG_FD_203079 | JGI IMG/M metagenome (GOLD analysis project Ga0315307, IMG submission 203079) | Freshwater sediment microbial communities from Lake Towuti, South Sulawesi, Indonesia - TDP2 | ecosystem: Environmental > Aquatic > Freshwater > Lake > Sediment | place: Indonesia: South Sulawesi... | reverse complement strand
GACTAACAGGAATACTACCAAGGCAATAATGATGAACGTTATCAATGCTCCAATGAAGTGACCTATTCTGAATGGGCCTAGGACTATTAGTTCCCAGTTTACATTCGGCACAACTATGCTGATTATAGGCATTATGAGGTCATCAACAACAGCTTTCACCAGACCGCCTAAGTACAAGCCCAAAATAAAGGCTACTGCCATTCCCATGACTCTATACTGTGAAAGAAAGGCTTTGAACTCATTCATCATTCCCTTTGGCGGAGGCGGAGGCGAGGGGGCTGGTTTGGGTTCTAGCAGCTGCCGAATCTTCCTCAACTCTTCCAGCATCTCGTCGTTTCTTGGCATACACATTTCCTCATGCTGGAAAAGCCTAGCCATCAGATATGTCGTTTATGAAAAGAGACTATGGAAAAACGCACTCGATATTCCAACTTAGTCTCTGCCACAGTCTTGAGAACAATTAGTGGGCATTGTTTTCCTAAGTCATCCTAGAAGAGATATCCCAGCCAGCTATGGTAGTTTGATCTTCAATGGACATATCATGCCGGCAGCTGTATGGAAATTAACGTCAATTCTTGTACCCGAAGTGCAGCCTTGGATCCCCGTTCCCCCATTGTATCTCTCAAGCCGAAGCAGCAACCTCACTTGATTCCCTTTTGTCAGGCCTATGTTTATCGACGAAAGATCCGCCTGTTGTATCCCGTTGACAGACAATGTAATGCTACCTGTGGTGTAGTCTTTGATGTGTATGGCGTTTAGGAAAATGTTGGTGATAGTAGCGTCGGCTGAGCCCGTGTTCTTCAGCTCCACTGTCAAGCTCCAACCGCCGTTGGCAAAGAGGGTTTGGTTGAATTCCGCATAAGCTGATGTGATCTCCAGTTGTTCCGATCTCATTTGCCCAGTAGCTAAGGCTCCCATCCAGTAGCTTGACGAGATTGCAACTACGATAGTAACTGAGACTAGGATTATTGTGGATAGTACTGGACTCATGGCCTTCTTGACTCTGGTCAAAGCCACTGTCACCTCTTGAACCCATAGGCTGCCAGAGTGTCTAGGTAGACTTGAAGCAGGCTTTGCGTAAATGGGTTATGAATGCAGGGGATAGGTTCAAAGTATATATGTAGAAAACCGTTTGGTCGATGCTACAGCCTCATCAGGATGTATTGTGCTAGACTAAGGGATGCGTGCCGATAAACAATCCAGAGATCACCAAGATGTTGTTCACGGTACCAATGTAAGATGCAACCGAAAAAGCGTTCACACTCGCCGTCCGAAGCTTCCTTACAGGTATTGCTCTAGTCAGAAAAGCTAACACTCCCCAGAAATACAGTAGTGCCCAGACAGGATGATACTGAGGGTTCGTTTCGATAAATCCCATGCCCAAGCCAATGGTAGTGGTCAGATAGTCAGAAAGAACTCCTCCTAGAGCAAAGGCAAATGGGCGCACCCAAGCTCTTAGGGACATGTTAGTAATCCATCTCTACAGTATTGGCTAGGAATACTGTTTTCCCACCTAAAACGCTTCTGAAACTCTTTTCTAGAAATGGCAGGCGAAAAGGACATAACTGGAGCGCATCGGAAGCTCTTTACGCTTTCGTGGGCCATGAATTTTAGGTTCATAAGCATTATATGAAGTCCATTAAAGATGGATTCAGCGACCCGCGATTCAGAGGCCAAAGGAGGTGATCCAAGGTCAGCAGGAAAAGCATATTGATAGTTGATGACGACAGACTGATCTTGCGAAGCCTCAAACAAATGCTAGAGTTCGAGGGATACGAAGTCTGCGCTACAGAGACGGGTCAACAAACCTTAGAGAGGATTAAGGACCAAGCCTTTGACCTAGCTGTGCTTGACATCAAGCTGCCAGACATGGAGGGTACAAGACTCCTCGAAATCATAAACGAAACCTCACCTGAAACTGTGAAAGTAATGTTGACTGGGTATGCTACGTTAGAAAATGCTGTAGATTCGCTGAACCTGGGAGCAGACGCCTACCTAATGAAGCCGGTTGACCCCCAGCAGCTACTACAAGTCATCAAAGGGAAACTGAAAGAACAGGAAGACAGCTATGACCTTGGCCTGGAGAAAGTAAGAAGATGGATAGAGAGCCAGATTAAGGACAGGAAAGAAAGCGCAAAAGACTATCAAATGCCAGAGGAAAAAGCAGAAGACCTTCTGGAGATTCTGGACTCCTACAATCAAATGCTACAAGAGAAGAACAGGATGCTGGAGCATTCAAACGCTGACTTGGAGAACTACAGCTATGTGGTATCCCATGACCTCAAAGCCCCCCTGCGAAGCATCCGCTCCTTTGGCACCATTCTTCTAGAAGACTACAGCGAGAAGCTTGATGAGACTGGTCGCGACTATCTGAGGAGGATAGTGAAAGCATCAGAGCACATGAACGAGCTTATTGAGGATCTGCTTACCTTATCGCGTGTAGGCCGAAAATTCACCATGGTCGAGAGGGTTGATCTCAACAACTTGTTGGATGAAGTGATGTCAGATCTTCGCCCCACTATCGAAAGACGAAACGCAGAAGTCGTCGTCAGCAAGCTGCCCACAATACTCACACAAAAAACTTGGATAAAGCAGCTGTTCATGAACCTCATTGATAATGGATTGAAGTTCAACAAGTCCGATAGACCCAGAGTTGCAGTTCAATGTGACCTTAGGGCCAAAGAATACCTGTTCTCCGTGAGTGACAATGGAATCGGGATAGAGAAGCAGCATCTCGAACGGATCTTCAGCTTGTTCGTAAGGCTCCACACGAAAGAAGAGTATGAGGGAACGGGAGCTGGCTTAGCGATTTGCAAGAGGATCGTTGAGCATTTCGGCGGCAAGATCTGGGCGGAAAGCACCTTCGGCAAAGGTAGCACTTTCTACTTCGCCATACCAAAGAAGGAGAGAAGCTAAGGAAGGAGAGAGGAAAGACGAAGAAGACAGTAGTTGTCCTCACAATTTCTGACAGGGATGAAGATATCGTGCGAGCTTACGCCCTAGGCTGCAACAGCTATGTCACGAAGCCTTTGAGCTTCTTCAGGTTCGTCAGGGCTTTAGCAGGAGCTAGTCACTGCTGGTTGGGGATTTCAAAGGTCCCAGAGGAGTCCGACCAAGGCGTGATGTGGAACTCTACATGACTGATAGAAGACACAGTTCGCAACAGGCAGAAGTCGAAGATTCAGATGCGCTCTTGATAGAGGCGGCCAAGATCTGCTCCGATCCCGATAGCCAACAGACCGAAAAGCATAGCAACGGTCCCAAGCCAAGGCTGGATTCCAAGGGAGAGGAACAGGCTCATGGAGAACCACGTGGAATCCAGATACTTCACATTGAGGATAACCCGGATGATCAAGTGATTCTCAGACGATCGCTTGAAAAGAATCTGCGTATTGAATTCGCCCTGGAAACGGCTGCAACCAGTACGGAAGGCCTGAAGAAGATTCAAGAGAGGAATTTTGACCTAGTTCTTCTTGACTATCAGCTGCCCGGCATGACAGGCATCGAGTTCTTGGAGGAGCTACGAAGAAGAAATCTCAGGGTTGATGTCATACTCCTCACTGGACACGGAAGCGAGGAGATCGCTGTGGAATCTATGAAAGGTGGGGTTCGGGACTACTTTACCAAGGACCGATTGCACTCGAAGGACCTTACTCATTCAATCAGTAACATGGTCATAGAATCTGTGGTGTCAAGACTTCGTGGACCAGAAGCCGCCAAAGGGATCGTATCCCTCATCCAGAGTTCCTCAAAACTCAGAGGCAGAATCCAAGAAACACTAGAAGAAAGAGAAGGCAAAATGCCCATTCAGGAACTTGTGTCGACACTAGAGAGGCTTACGGCGTCACGTTCAGTGGTAGAATGTCCTTCCTGTGGCTCAACCATGTCAACTTCCTTTTTGCAGTGTTCAGAATGCGGAAGTCTGGAAGTGGCCAAAGAGGATACATTGGAGCATTTTGTATGTGGGTGTATTGAATTCCAGCAGAAGTTCGAACAAGGAGGGATCCTCATCTGCCCCAACTGTGGAAAAAGACTGGGAGGACAAGGAGCTGACTACAGGAAAGTTGAGTCTTGGTTCAAATGCTCAAATGGTCACCTAGCCGACAATGCAACTGTAAGGTTTAGGTGTGCCAACTGCAAGAGTATGTTCAATCTTGAAACTGCCGGTCTGAAGAAAGAGTATTCATATCAGGACCAAGAATGAGATGGCATTGGCAATGTCATTGGGCGAGACCCTTTTTTTTGATTGACAAGGCTTGCCGTTCTTCGCCACGAGACTTTCATAGGCTCACGTTGAAGAATATTAGCGTGAGAACAATGAGTATCACTGAATGATAGAGGCCAGCAGATAATGAACCTTCCCCAATCTTGCCTGCGATTAGACCACTGAAAAAGGATTCTATGATTGAGGCCCAGAATAGAACTGAAGTATAGAACTTGATCTCAAGGACGCCAGTCAACAAATCATACTCCCCGGCTGCGTCTGAGACTTGGCACAGAGGAGCAAGAAACTGGCTTAGCACAACACGGGCAATCACTAGGAATATGAAAGCGGCCACATACATCGTCACTATGTATGGTCTCATATTGTTGCGCCGTTCTTCTCTGTATTCGTCGAGGCTTTGGAAAAGGCTGATGCTCGTTTCCAGTACCTCTACAATTCTTCCACCCATTTGATGCGCCTCTGTCAGTACTGTGGATAGTCTAAGAACGCTTGGACGTCTAAGGCGTTCTGCGAGTGACCGAAGGCAGTCTTGCCAGCTTTCCCCAAGCACAAACATAGAGATGGAGCGTTTAAGCTCAGGCGATATGGGGCCGTAGTCTCTCTGAGAGGCTTCTTCTAAAGCTTTCGGGAGGGCTACCCCTGAGCGGACCGCTTCAGCAATATCCCTCAGAAGCCTAGGGACATTTCTATCTACTTGTCTGCTCCGTCTGTAGTTGCTGATCTCCACTACGGCCGGGAAGGCTAAGGCTGTTACCAGACCTAAGGCAATAGCATTGTTTGCTTTCTGGTTCAGTGGGACTAGATAGGGCTGTTGAGGCGCATAGAGCCCGAGCGTCAAGGGTATCGTCGCAACCAGAACGCCGACCAATGCGGACACGCCCCACACCGCGATCCTATGCTTTTGCTCAAAGTACATCCCTATTCCTCCTCTGGAAGAACACTGTTGAGAATCAGCAAGAATACTGTGCCCATAACTGGGAGTCCAAAGAAAATCAACAGGTTCAGCTGCAGCGCCGGCGACAAGCCAAACGCAACATTGCCCATAACGGACAATATCGTGAGCATAACTATGAAGAGTATAGGCGCCATCACTAATGATGTGATGTAAATCTCTCCGAGAACAGCCAAATTGTTAAGGGTTTTCTTTAGCTGCTCGCGCTTTGCGTGGAGCAGCCTCTCTGTCTCAAATTTGAGGAGGCTTTTCAAGTCTCCGCTCGTCCTTGCCGTGTTTATTATCGCTGCGAGGAGTTTCGAGAAATACTGCGAAGGGCTACGAAGCGCGATGTTGTTCAGTGAGGAAGCAACATCTGACCCAAACATCCTGACATCAGTGAGGAGCCTTCCAGCCAACTCTCTGACGGCGTCATGCGGTTCGACCTCTGCTACTCTTTCAAATATTCTTTCGATGGTGAGGCCCCCTGCAGCAAGAATTGCCATGTAACCTGTGGTGTAGACAAGGTTTGCGTCGACTTCTCTTCCTCTTTGAATGCTACGGACCAAAGGATACGCAATGAATGCGATTGGCACGAAAAGCGAGATGGTAGATGAGAAGGTTGTGATTGCCAGAAGGTAGCGAATCGGTGTCAACTCAAAGAAGAAGGAATGGATCAGGGCGCCAATCACAAAGACTAAGCCAAATGCCAACAGGGTGGCCAAACACATAGCGACCAGGTAAGATTCATAGAGCCGGGAAATGCCGCTTCTGTAATACGCATGCTTGAAGAACGCGAGATGCGGCATCGCCTTTCGAAACAGCCTGTAACCAACGCCTGTGAAGTAGCCCATCCCTTTCACACTCACGAGCTGAGCATGGCCTTTCTGTAGATCTCGTCGGGACTGATGTAATATCTTCTGACTATGTCGGATACTTCCCTATGGCTGCTGATGTTTTGTCGAGCCATCCACTCCAGAACGCGTTCCCGCCTTTCCATTTCGCTTGTGAGGGCGCGAGTCGGAACATGCTTAAGGTGGGCAATCCTTCTGAACGCCAGACTTTCATCAACGCTCTCGGTCCTAGATACGAATGAGTCGCTTCGAGGATTCCATTCGTACATCACCTGAAAGATGGCCCTATTCGTTTCCTCAGCGACCCCAACTATTTCCGAGACCTCTACAACCCTGCGTACCGTGGCGCCACGCAGGTTCGTCCTCCTGATCAAGACAACTGCGTTCATCATGGGAATAAGCATCGGTGGTATATTCATGGGTCTCGTCACGAGCCTTTTTTCCACGGTTTCAACATCCTCAGCATGAATAGTGCAGAGCCCACCGTGCCCAACCGAGATGCTTTGAAATAGCGTGTAGGCTTCTTCGCCTCTTATCTCGCCCACAACGATGTAGTCAGGGCGTTGGCGCAAGGACGACTTGAGTAAGTCGAACAGTGTTACTTCCTGTACTCCTGGCTGAACTGCCGGCCGTGTTGTCATCGGTATCCAGTTCTCGTGGAGATGAAGCTCGCGAACCTCCTCAATTGTCACCACTTTCATCTCAGGTCTGATGAACATTGCAATTGAGTTCAACAAGGCCGTCTTTCCCGATGCTGCGGCGCCAGCGATCATTATCGACCGCAGGTTCTCAATTAGTACCCAGAAGTAGGCACCCAAGCTGGGAGAAATCGTGCCAAGCTTGATCAAGTCGATGACGGTGAACGGATTTGTCTTGATCTTTCTTATGGTGAACGTGTCCCCACGCTTGGAAACCTCTTCCAGTGTGAGATGAACCCTAAACCCTTCTGGCAAAGAACCTTCCAAGATGGGTCTTGAAACGGATATCTGGTGTCCAGCCTTGTAGGCCAAACGCATTATGAATGCGTCCAGTTCATCTTTGGAAGCATACACTAGGTTAGTCGGGAGCGACTCGTAGTGTCTATGCCATACGTAGATCGGGATTCCCACTCCATTACAGCTAATGTCTTCAACATTCTCGTCTCTCATGGGAATATCCAGCGTACCATACCCAAGGAAATCTCTTTTTACGTAGTAGAGGAACTTCCCGACAGAGCCAAGAGGAATTCCGAGTCTGTAGGTCTTTACTGCCTGCTTCGCCCGGTCGTTAAGATGTTCTTCCGCGAGCTTCTCATCCTTCAGAATAGCCAACGGGACATTGGCCTCTTCCTTCAATATTGCCTTGAGCCGTACTAGGATCCTTTTCTCTTCCTCTGTCATTGTCGGTTCGATCGTGAGGTAGACGCGCTCTCCAGTTTCCCTATTGCTCTGGATTCTTGCGTACCCATAGGGATAGCTGACAGCGTAGAAATTCTTTGGCATGTAGGACATCGCAGTCTTAGCTCGGGTGTCAGATTCATTGTGAAGATTGCTGGTGACAGAGTTTGCTTCCATCTTTACTACCCTTCATTGGCCCAAAATATGCGAATGCTGCACCTCCTACTCCTCGTCGTGTCTGCCAAGCTTCCACTATGTTTAATCAGGTTCAGTGGCTGCACTTTACGCGAAGTCGTGTTGTATTCGTTCGCTACACAAATGAGCGAGCAACTCGCGTAGCTCAGCAACTCTACGATAATCACTAGAAGAGCCTCGCCTGCGAAGCAAGCCCCTTTCATGTAGGCGCTAAGCTTTCCATTGCACCTCATCTCTGGTCCCCCTTTCGCTAACAGCTACTATTTGGTACGTCTCGTTGACTTGGATAGGAATCGGAGAAGCAAACTTCACATTTACTACTGCACCACTTACCGTCACAATCCCTCTTCCCTCATTCACTGAAGCTTTTCTCCCGTCCAGATAGACTGCATCGATCGCAAGCTCGATCATTCCATAGTTCAGAATCGTGAGATTGAGCTCGCTGCTATTATCCCACCAGACGGTGATCACTGCAAATCTTTCTTTGGCATGCTCCTCTTTCCCCATTGTATGTAGCATAAATGAACTCCAAGATGCGCTAAACGTATCCATGCTGTAAGAGTACAAAGCGGCACCAGCGACCGAAACCACTAGAAGTATCACCAAGCTCGCAACGACTTCGCTGACCCCTCTTTCGTCAAGTCTAAGTTGCTGGAGCATTTCGAGCATTCAACCTTCTCAAAGGAAGACCTCAGGCAAAAGAGGGATAAAGGCTTGCTCTCAGGATGCCGTCTAGGTCTTGGCTTCGACCGACTGGCTGACAGAAGTACCGTCTGTGCAGGTTACTTTGACCTCGTATGTAAGCCCTGCTGTCATCGTATAGCTTACAGAGACCGTGCCACTAACCTCGCCAACGCTAAGGATGTAGTCGCTTAGGGTGAAACTCATGTTTTGCCCGTTGACATACACGCGCGAGATCGTCAACTCCTTCTGGCCTACATTCCGTATGTAGACCGTTATGGTGCCCGGCGAACCCGCTGTCGCGTAAAGCGAATCGAACTGCAATTCACCCTTGGTGCCACTCGGAATGTTAGTAGCTCCTCCCAGCCAGCCCATGACGTAGGCATAGACAACGACACCAGAAGCAACAGCAAGCAGCATTAGGATCAGAGCAGATATCACAGGGGAGAACCCGCCTTTAGCCCTTAGAAGCCTCCTCAGTATCCTCATCCGCCTTCACACTCTTTTAGCGAAAAGTCCCCTTAGACCGAATAAATAGGTTATGAACTGAGAATCTGGATGCGTGAGTCTAGACGGGAGCTTCGCTACATGCCTAGATTGGAGTGTCTGTGGCGCTAGGGCAACTAAAGAAACATTCACTGCAAGATATGTAACGTCAGAAGTAATTTGGTTGGCAACGATGAGTGGCGATGGGGCACTTAAAGAAACGTTCACGGCAAGGCCTTTTGGCGTATAGGGGTTTGGCTGATCAAAACCAGCTCAAGTCCACAGTGTAGATATGTTGTTGTGTTAACTGCACTGGTTCCATGGACCCTAGATTGGGATTGCGGGTTCGTAAATCAATAATAGTTTTTCATGCAAGTCCAGTTAGTTAGATGAGTTGACGGTGAACATGTTCCCTTCGCTCATGCGGGATCGGCGAGGAGTTGGCACGGTTGTCGGTACAGTGTTCTTCCTCCTTGTCTTGATGACGGCATTCATGTATTATGGTCTTAGAGCAAGTCTAGCGGACAGGTACAACGAGACTCTTCAAGAGATGCAGGAGCTTGATCTCAAGAGAAGCAAAGAAAGCCTTGAGATACTTCGCATCGCTTTTAGCAACGGCGAGCTCAACATCACTGTGAGGAACAAAGGCTCCAACATTGTTCACATCATCTGGTTAGGCATCTTTGACGAGACAGCGACGCCAGAAAAACAGGACTACTACAGAGCAGATTTCTATGTCAACCCCGGTGAGACCGTAACCAACGTCGGCAACGACACAATCCCGAGTTTCGACGGAGAAAAACGGGTTCTGCAACTGGTCACAGACCTAGGAAACACCTTCATCAAGAACTATCCAGAAACAGAAGTTGAGTACGACTACGTTGACGCTGAAGGCGACCCGCCGGCAATAGGAACTCATAGCTTCTTTGAGGCGCAGAGATCGGGTCCAGATGGTGTAGTGGACACTCTTCAAGAAGTCATCAACGACCAAGAGGAGTGGGTGTCTCCAACCGGCTACGAAGACCCGGGAAATGAGTGGTCAGCCGAAACGAACGCCTACGACGACAACACAGGAACCTACGCTGTAGACGACATCCCGGCGGGAAGCTGGAGTAACTACTTGATCCTCACACGCAACGCCACAACTTGCGCAAAAATACAATACTTCATAGGAAGACAGAGCGTACAAATCGCCCAAGTTGAGATCGACATCTACAATGGCACGTGGACTAACGTATACAGTGGAGCTGGAACATGGAACACCTGGGCGAACGTGAGCTTTGTCGAGACAACAGTGACGATGATGCGGTTCAGGTTCTTCAACAACCATCCTGTTCAGCCAAGGCAGGCCTACGTCTATGAAGCTGACTTTCTGCGAAGCCCAACTCTCAATTACCAGTTGGACCTCGAAGTCCAATGGATAGCAGCCGACTATGACGAAACATATGAATGGCTGTGCATCTACGCAGGAAGAATGGGATCAGAAGACCTTCGAGTAGATGTTTGGAACGGCGCCTCATGGATGACAGCGATCGCGAGGTTGGAGACCGGATGGAACAGCGTCGACGTATCAACCTATCTTACTTCATCAACCTTCAAGATAAGATTCAGAGGCACCACTGAGACAGGTGATATAGCTCAAGATAGCTGGGAGATAGACGCAACATTCCTTCACGTCTGGACCAAAAAGTAGCCTGAAGCAAGAAGACCATAGTAGAGGAGGAGCTATTGCACGCAATAGGCCCTTCCTTCTCTTCTTCTTGCTCCCCTAACGAAGCGTAATAACTACAAGCATCAGGCACCATTTCGATAGTGACTGGCACGTTTCTTCTTATCATTGTCTCAGAGATTCAGAGTTCGAGGTAACTATCCTCTAGAACGAACTTTCTGAGAGATTTTGCAAAAAGTATATTAAGTATTCTCTTGCAGAAGTCAGTTCATGAGCTACGGCTACGGGGGGCCGATCAGTTCGTTGATCAATGGTCTTGCAGCCTTGCTAAGCCTATTCGCTTCGTATTTCTCGCCCGTCACCTCCCGAAAAGTTGTGGTCGGTCCAAGCCTAGTTAACCAATTAGTTTCCTCAGGCAAGCTCGGGACTTTCGTAGAGACATACGGTTCACTCAGCTTGCACACTGAGCACTGCAAACTCCTACATGAAGAAGCTCAAGAAGCCCTTAGGAGATATATGGACAAGGGTCTGGCCGAGCTAACAAGAGCTGATCAGGAAACTGCTGAACTGTCCAAAGTCTTGAGGCGTCGCCTGAGCGAAGAAGAGTCTCTGATTCTTGCACAAGTCTTAAGCTATGGTGACAGCTTGGCTTTTCTCGGAAGCCGAGAAGCAAAAAGCGCAGCTGTAGCGCTTGGAGTAAGACCGTTGGGCTATGAAGAATTCGTTGTCGAAGCTTACAGGCGGGGTCTGATCAGTCCCTCTGAAGCCATGCATACATTGGGAAGATCGTTAGAGGTTGCGTAGAAAGTGGTGCCCACTGACAAGAACAACAGCCTAGACGAATTGGAGGATTTGCTCAATGTATCGAGAAGCATTCTTTCGCGAGAGATAGGCAAGGACGAACCTAACAAACGCGTAGAAGAGATCAGCTTAGAGGCTGAACGACTGCGCAGGAAAAGGATGAAGAAGACTGCGCTCTTGTCGGTTTTGAGGGGAGGGTCAATTCTTATTCTCGTTCTTGCCTTTGGTCTGCTACAACATGATCTTAGTCTATATCTTCTCCTTGTTGTAATTGCCTGCATGGGGTTAGGTCTATCCACGTTCCTAGAGCGAGGAACATGAAAGTCAGTTTCCTCCTATGTGCTTACAACGAAGAGAAAACTATCAGAGAAACGCTAGATAGCATTCTAGGGCAGACAGTCAAGCCTGAGGAGATAGTAGTAGTCAATGACGGATCAACGGATGGCACCGCTCAGATTCTCGAAGAGTATGAAGGAAGATGCAAGGTAATTCATCTACCTAGGAACACAGGAAGCAAGGCCACGGCCCAGAAGAGGGGTTTGAAGCATGTTACAGGGGATATTCTGGCCTTCACGGACGCCGATACGGCCTTGGATCCCAAGTTCTTGGAGAATGGTCTACCATACTTCATAGACCCTCTGGTTGGGGGAGTCTCAGGTCGTGTACTATCAAGAAAGCAGAATTGGCTTACATCCGTCAGAGAGATACAGTATCTTGTCTTTCAGAACCTGTGCAAGAGGGGAATGAGTGTGCTAGACTCAATAACTGTGATTCCCGGTTGTGCTGGTATCATTAGGAGGAAGCTTTTCCAGCCATCCCTTGACACTCTTACAGAGGATATGGACATAACGCTTAGAACCATCGGGATGGGTTACCGTGTCATCTATGCTCCCAACGTTAAAGCTTACACTCAAGATCCGAGTGATGTCAAGTCCTACGTCCGGCAGACGACAAGGTGGTATTCTGGATACTTTCAGAATCTCAGAAAATATTACCCATCTGCTCCTTTGAGAGTCAGGCTACAGTTGACGCTTCCAATTCTAGAGAGTTTACTAACACTCCTTGCGGTAATGATGATCCTTGGCACATTACTCTTCTCCGCCAACTTGGTTCTTTCCCCGTTCCTGTTCCTTGAGGTTCTCGTAGTCGAGTCGTTCGCCATGTATGGAGTTCTCAAGCACTCCAGAAGCGACCTGTTAGTCCAAGTGCCAACGTACTTCCTGATGAGAACGGTAGACCTATACGTCTGGTTCAAGTGCCTTCTGAACGAGCTAATCCGTCGCAAAGCAGAGCACAAATGGCTTAGAGCAGAGAGGACCTAGACCATCTTAGCTGAACCCTTCGACCGATGAATTGCGAGTAAAGACGTGAAGTTCACAAACCACTTCTGCTCTCCCCTTCTCAAGATTCAAGCAGATACTAGTTGACAGGAGCACAAGCTTCTGGGAGCCCCAAACTCATTCGAGGAAGCAGTGAAAGCTGCCAAAGCCCTACTTTCGGAGGAAGCAGTGCCTGACGAAGCCTCCTCACGCCAAGACGAGTCGCCACCAGTGTCCACACGGCCACCTGAAGCCGAAGCAACCGACGAAAAACCAAAACGGAAGTCAGCCAACCGCAGATTTCTCATCTTCCGATAGTTGAAATCGTTCTACGCAAGAGCAGTCTGCACGAACCTAGCTCACGGGCCCCCACTGCTGCGTCCTGGGACGATAACGCAGCTATCCAGAGCCAATCCCATATCATTCTTTCGGGTTGATGCGTGAGTCGGCAAGCATTCACCAGCAAACCAAAGGTTCGACTGATAGTCCATAGACGTATTGCGATAGATCAAGTCAGTAGTGTTGGTCCACAATTCTTATTTTGAAGCTATAGGATAGCAGTGTCTCAATGTCCTATTCCGGAATTCGAGAGAGAATGCGGATGAAGTGGCTCGTAGCGGGTTTACTAACCATTCTCATGTTCATGTCCCTTCGAGCAGTCTCTGCGAGCGAATTGGAGTATCAGATCAACTCTGTCAGGATCCTTGTGTATCGGGATGGCTTGGCACATGTCATTCAAGAGATGACTGTGAATGAGACTCTTCCTTCCATCCAAATTGAGCTTCTGGCTTCGCAAATTGAGAACGTGATCGCTCTTGATGAGAACCGAACGGTTCTGAGTCATGATATAGACGGGCTCAATGTCACTGTGTATAGTCTGGGGGCCAAGAGCGTGTTTCTGGAATATGATACTGCCTCACTGACTAAGAAAGAGGCTGGCGTGTGGACCTTGGTCTTCAGAAACCCCTATAACCTCACGGTCTCCTTGCCCGAAGAGTCCACAATAATGTACCTTAATCAGCTGCCGTCTGCTATAGACGCTGAAGATGGCAAGTTGGTTCTGTCTTTGTTTCCGGGCGACTGGGAGATAAGTTATGTATTGCCTATTCTTCCACCCGCAGTTTTCAGGGTCAGCGGTCTCACGGTCAGCCCAACGGAAATTGAGGTTGGCAAGAACGTGAAGGTCTCTGTCATGGTGACCAACACGGGAGAAGGGGCGGGCTCATATGCCGTTGTCCTCAAAATCAACCAAGTAGCAGAAGAGACCAAGACCGTTACGCTTGAACCAGGAAAGTCCACAACAGTGGAGTTTAGCGTGACTAAGAGACAGGTGGGAACGTACAGCGTCGAGATATCTGGGCAAAGTGGCGAGTTCAGAGTGAAGGAGCCTTCTTTCCCGATTCCTATAGAGTACCTAGCCGTGACGATCACACTTGCAGTGGTTGGCGTCGGACTCTTTTTCGCTAAGAAAAGAAAGCCCAAGGCAGACAAGATCATCAAAGATCATCTTGACCTTAGAGACGAAGATAAAGAGGTGATACAGTTCATTGCGGAAAAGGGTGGAAGAGTCTTCGAATCTGAGATCAGGGAGAGATTTCCAGATATGCCCAGAACGACTCTTTGGAGACTGGTTAGAAGACTGGAGAAGATGGATATAGTAACGGTGAGAAGGATAGGACTCCAGAATCTGATAGAGCTAAGGAAATAGGGAAATAATGGTTGAAGGGCAGGCCTGCCTTCACTTCTCTTTGGGCCCGCCCTTCCTGTGTTCCGGCAGTTCCTTGTGGATCCCCGTCAGCTTGTCTCTGATGTCCTTGATGACATCGATGGCTTCCTTGAGCTTTTCCATTCTCATTTCTCTGGCTTCGTCGATCAATCCTTGGACTTCATTGAGGAATTCGTCCATAAGCTCGTGGTTACCATTCGTGTCTTCATATCCTAATGCCTCTAGGACAGCAGTGATGTTGACTCCTTGTTTCTGTGCTCGTTCAAGCATCTCTTTCGTCTTTTCCACTGAGTTCTTGATGCCCATCAGGAAACTCTCGACTCTCCAGCTCGTTGTCCACTCGGCGAGGCTTTTCAGCGCGGTGAAGGCATCATGAACACACTTCTTTGCTTCTGTGAGGTTGGCCGCAGCCATTGTTGCGTTATGGTACACTACTATGGCGTCTCTGGCTTCGGTAAGGTTGTTCTGTGCCAATGTCAAGTTGCCACGTATCCAGCCGATTATGGTTGCTGCCTCCGCTTCCCTTTCAGGGTAGAGTTTGAAGTAGGTGTTGTTGGCATCTCTGATCCTTGCTATTGTCTCATTTTCCCGGTCTATCGCGACCAGTAGTCCCTTGGCTTTCTCGGCGCTTTCTGTGTCTACGCCACCGTCATTTAGTAGCGTGTGTAGTTTCCCGTAGAGCTTCCGGAAGAGGGTCATTGCCTCTTTAGCCAGCTCGATGGCATCTTGAGGGTCAGAAGCAGACTTTGACTTTGCTTCTTCCAGTTTGTCGTCAGCCTCAGTATAATTCGCCTCAAGCTCATCTGGGATGGCTATGCCCTTGCTTTCGATGAACTCTATCAGCTCATCCACTTTGGCTTTAGCTTTCTCGGCGATCTCGATGAACTTTAGGGCTCTATCCTGTTCCTTTTGCGCATTGGCATACAATATAACCGAGGGGACGAATGTCACCATTAGCGTTGTGAGCAGGGCCAAGGTGGCCAGTCGGTTGCTTTTCATCGCATTTTTCACCGCAATAAATGTTGCCGCCGCGTGATTTAAGGGACACTTTGGGAAGTCCGTTTCAATAGATGAAACGGCCGTTTCACTCTTTAGCACGTTGCCGTGTGTGTTGACATATGACGAAGGCCCTCTTCTTTACTGGTTCAGGCCAAAACGCAACAGATTCGAGCTCTGAAGTCCGGTGTTAGTGAAGGAGTCTCCGGCCAAAGGCGTTAAAGCGGCTCAAGTTTTCATGATCTAGGCCGTGGGGGGCTGCTTAGGCCAGCTTTTTGCCACACCTGTAACAGAAAGCGGCCCCAGAAGGGTTCTTCTCTCCACAGTTAGGGCAGACCTTTGCCTCTTGGCCGGTTGCTCTTCTGATTTGCTCTCTTGCTGTCAGGAAGGCTTTCTCGATCTCCTTGGCCGCTGTTGAGAAGGCTTTCTCGACTTCCTTCCCGATTTCCTGGAAGGCGTCTTGCCATGGGATGGCGACGTTTTCTTCTCTTCCTTTTTTCGTTCTCACACCGCATTTTGGACAGAAGCTTGCGTTCTCGGGAAGCTCTGCGCCACAATTGGAGCAGAACACTATTTGTCACCTGTAGTAAACAAACGGCGAACACCGATATTAAGTTTGATGGAAGGCTACAAGT
>Ga0315307_1000575_pt1 | contig 15917 bp, 12 predicted proteins | sample TDP2_MG_FD_203079 | JGI IMG/M metagenome (GOLD analysis project Ga0315307, IMG submission 203079) | Freshwater sediment microbial communities from Lake Towuti, South Sulawesi, Indonesia - TDP2 | ecosystem: Environmental > Aquatic > Freshwater > Lake > Sediment | place: Indonesia: South Sulawesi... | reverse complement strand
CGCCTTTCTCAACACATCCTATAACACAGTAGAATTCGAAGCTTGAATCAGCTGTGTTTTTGAACCCGTGAAGCTCGTTCGTTGCGAAGTAGAACACATCCCCGGGATTTGCTTCAAAGGTCCTGTCATCCATCACAACCTGGCCTTTCCCCTTTGTGACAATGATCTCCTGTTCCCATGGGTGCTTATGGGGGGCCAAGTAGCCTTCCGGCCTGATCGTGAAATACCGGAGCGCGAAGTGATGCAGGTATTCGTCTCCGCCAGTTCGCAGGTCAGAGATCCATCTGATAGTTACGCCTTCAGCGTCACTTCCGTAGGCCTCCTTCACGTCATATGCTATGACCTCATCAGCTCTTCGCTTGATCATTTTCGACATCTCTTATAGTGATGTAGTGTGTCTGTTTACAGAAGAAAACTTCATCTACACTGTTATTACAGCTTTCGCTTCAACAGCCATATCCAAGAAAGCAGCATACCCAATCATCGAGATTGAAGTGACCAAATCTTTCTCACTTATCGCTCTCTTATGAGCTGCCTCGGAGCACGCATAGAATCTTACTTTCTCATTCGTGAGAAGTCGTCTGAATCGTTCTCCAATATCTGGATCTATCTTCTCAGCCGATCCGGTTCGTGCAAGAACAACTCCTTCTGCATACAGAAAGACGTTAACTTCGAAGTTCATGCTTGAGGCTGTTTCTGCAAGGTGCAGTAGCGATGATGCTCTGCCTACTTCCTCAGGGCCCCAGCCGAAGAGTAAAACCACTTTGTCTGTCATATCCTCATTCTCTCCTAGCATCCTGCCGCGATGCAAAGCATCTTGGGCAATCCGCTGATCTTGCACAGTACGCCTCGGGCGCTGCTCGACCCCCTCTTGAAGAGGCCTTCAAACTCCTCCACTGTGATTTCCGCCTCCTCTCGAATGGTCTTGACCATGGGTAGGGAAAGCCATTTCTCGTAGTATTTCCTGACACTGTGAATACAACTCCAGTGAACCTCTGTAAGCGCTATTCCAAACTGTTTCTTCGCGATCTCTTCTGCAATCTCTTCATTCCAAATGCGAGGGTTGACTAAATACCCTTCGTCATCAAAGGGGCTTGACATAGCTCTCACTACCGTTGTGTAGATAGCGGTTCCTTCTGAAAAGAATCACTGTTCTTGGCGGTGCATTGTGTATATATGCCTCGTCGCCTATCGGTGGGTGGGTTGACCGTGCATGAGTGAGGTAACCTTTCCCTGTAGAGTGACAGCGGTTCATCCTCATTATGACGCTTTCGGTAACGAATATGTTTGCGTGGAGTTCTCCGTGGAGGCGCAACGGCCCCCCAGCATCATTCAGATGCCTAAGGAGGCGCCTGAAGAGCTTTCGGCGGTCATACCGATCGTTTCCCAAATTCCGAAGATGATGGTCCAAGGCAAGGCGTACAGCAACCGGATCGTTCTTTTCCTCACGGTTCAAGAGTGGGAACGAATGGAGCGGAAGTACCAGTATGGTGACGACGCTGAGGTTAGCATAGGGAAAGACGGATCTATCAATGTGAGAGTTGAGCGCGGGTAGGAGCGCAACCGTCTTTCATGCAGTTATAGCTCGAGACGATCACGGGCTATGAGTATGACAGCCGGCTTTAGACGATGAAATCGCACCAGTCGAAATTTCATCTCTGCAGGAATGATCCAAAGATGCCAGAAGCTTTCTGATCTTTTGGGCCTGGTGCCAAGACCTAAAGCTTTGATCCCCCTCATTCATCTCAGGCCGAACAGGAAGAACAGTATGTGAACACCATTCGTTTGTTGCGCCCAGGCAAGTCTCGTGCATGCCCATTCCTTCTTCTACTTGTGAGCGTTCTGCTCGGACTGGTCTTCACAAGTTTTTCGACAATATACGCCAGATTTGTTGTGTCTCCAAGAGATTGGCCGAAAGGAATCGAGATTGCCAGTGTTTCGTCTAGTGCAGCGTTTTTGTCAGCGACCATCGACCGGTTCGATAGGATTCATATGATGTTTACCGACAAGCGAGCTGACCATGAAACCATACTCTACATGAAGATAGATGCGACCGGAGAGATGCTGATTCCAGTCTTTCAGATATCGGACAGTTGGGCCACATCTACTTCGCCGTCCGTAGCGATAGATTCAGCTGGAAACGCTCACATTGTGTGGGTGGACAACAGAGATGGAAACGACGAGATATATTACGCCAAGGTCGATAACTTGGGCACGAAGATCATTTTCGACAAGAGATTGACGTTTGATCCTAGGCAGAGCTTGGCGCCAGCCGTTGCTGTTGACTCAAAGGGTAATGTGCATGTCGTTTGGCAGGATCTAAGAGAAGAGATTACAATATTCCCTGTTAACTTCGAAGTCTACTATCTGAAGCTTAACAATAATGGAAATGTTCTCGTTTCGGAGAGAAGGTTAACACCAGCAGACACGAGGTACTCTTTTGGTCCCTCAATTGTGGTTGATCATAAAGACCGAGTCCACGTGCTCTGGATCGATAACAGAGATACAGAGCATTTGCCGTTCCATGAGGTGTTTTACAGGAGGCTGGACTTGGACGGAAACGCCTTGAGCGAGGAAAAGAAGATTACCTCTATCTCTAAGAGGGTGACTCCCCCCAGAGCGCCTAGTCCGATAATTGATTCCCGTGGCAATTTGGTGCTTGCTTTTCTGGATGAGAGACCTCGCTTGAAATTTGGGGTCTACCTGAAGCGGCTTGACTTCAACGGCACATCTTTGGGACCAGATTTGACAGTCACATCCTCCTCAACAGATCTTGGCGGATATGCAGGCCCGCCAAGGGCCACGATAGATCGTAGCGACCGGGTCTACGTTATCTCTTCAGATTTGAGATCTGACTGGGGGCCTCAGAAGCTATATAGAGATGAACGTTTTCATGTTCTGTTTGGCGATTGGAAGTTCACGCCTCTTTACCTTGAATTCAGAAGACAGCTTTATGGAGTTAGGCTGGACGCCGGACAAGTTCTTAATGAAGACTGCATCACCTCTGGGCTCGAAAGCTCGATGATGCCCTCGATCTGCACGGATTCACGTGGAACTATGCATCTGGTCTGGCTTCAGGCGAGAGACAAGCTAAGCACTATCACATACGCCAACAATGCTGTCCCTGTAAACCTGCTTGTCGGCTCGATCGTTGCAGAGTATCGTCAAAGAATCCTGTATGATTGGCAGGTCGCCCTTGCCGTATTCATATTCTTCGTGATGCAGGAGTCTTTCTTTCTGGCGCTATTCTTGACAGCGGCGGTTCTAGTTATTGTCTGCGTCAGACGGGGTTTCGGATCTATGATACAGACCGAGCCGAAAATGATCGTCATTCAGCTTCTTGCTCTAGTTCTTGTAAAGGCTGTGATTGTTAATCTTATTCCGATTTCGATAACTTATCCACGCGGGATCTCCCAGCTCCTGACAGGTTTCCCAGCGGCTATGATGACCGTCAGCGTTGCCATAGTTGGAAGAGTTCGAATGGCAACGAAAAGTAGACAGATGTTCGTTGCTTCTACATGCGAACTGCTAAATCTCTTCTACACTCTATGCCTCATTGCTCCTCTGGCTCTGGAACCAGTCTACTAGTCGATGGCGAGTCTAGGCCGAATGACACGCCACGTATCTGTCGCCAATACGCCTCAGCGTAGGCTCATCTTTCATGCATGTTTCCTTTGCGTAGAGGCATCGTTTCTGGAACCTGCAGCCCTCAGGAAGGTCAACAGGACTTGTAACTTCTCCCTTTATCGGTATCTCTCCGACCTTGATCTCTGGATCCGGAACGGCGACCGCCTTTAGCAACGCCTTTGTATATGGATGAATTGGATCATCTATTAGCGGTTCTGTGGGTCCCATCTCGACTATCTTTCCAACGTACATTACGGCGATCCTGTCGCACATATACTTTGAAACGGCCAGGTCGTGTGTTATGAATACGTACGTTAAGCCCAGTTTGTCCCTTAGTTCAAGCATCAGGTTCAGCATCTCGGTTCGTATCGAGACATCTAACATAGAGACCGGTTCATCTGCCACTATGAATTTCGGGCGCAGCACCACAGCTCTGGCCACACCTACTCTCTGCCTTTGGCCCCCGCTTAGCTCATGTGGAAAACGGTACATTATTTCTGGGAGAGGGGTGAGATGCACCGACTCAAGAGCATCAAGAACCATCTTTTCCTTCTCTGACTCATCGCTTGCAGCTTTGTTGAGTTCTATCGGCTCTGCCACTACGTCAAAAACCATCTTCCTTGGGTTGAGAGATTCGTATGGGTCTTGGAATATGATTTGCATTCTTCTTCGGAGAGCCTTCATGGAGTTCTTGTCAAGTTCGAAAAGGTTTCTCTCGTCGAATACGACCTTTCCTGAGGTAGGCTCGACGAGTCTCAGGAGAAGTCGTCCCGTCGTTGTCTTGCCGCATCCGCTCTCACCAACAAGCCCAAAGATTTCTCCGTCTGCAATATCGAAGCTTACGCCGTCCACCGCTCGTAGAAACTGCTCCTTTCCGCCGAACACTGAGGAGAGGAATCCTCTTCGAACTGGGAACCATTTCGTGAGGTCTTCGACTTTGACTAATTCCTTCATGTCCGAGGCCTCCTACGAAACTGCATGACAGGCAACTAGGTGGTTCTGTCCGAGATCTCTTATCTCAGGCTCTTGACGCTGGCATACGTCCATCGCGATCGGACATCTTGGATGGAAGCGACACCCTTTAGGCGGGTTGAGAAGATCAGGCGGAAAGCCAGGAATTGAGGACAATCGTTTCTTTGCCCCCTTTATACTCGGGAAGGCGGAAATCAATCCTTTCGCATATGGGTGCCTTGGGTCTTTGAAGACGGTGAGTGTATCCGCAAGTTCAACGATCTTCCCGGCATACATTACAGAAGTCTTTTCACATATGTCGGCAATAGTGGATATGTCATGGGATATCAGCATGTATGACAGGTGGAGTTTTTCCCGCAGTTCCACCAGCAGCTTCAAGATCTGAGCCTGAACAATTACGTCAAGGGCAGTAGTGGGCTCATCAGCTATTACAAAGTCTGGGTTGCAGACCAACGCCATAGCGATCATGGCTCTCTGTCTCATCCCGCCGCTGAACTCGTGTGGATAGTTGTTGGCTCGTGACGGATCTATCCCCACAAGTGAGAGAACTTCCTGAACCCTATTGTTGGCCTGTGCGCGGTTAACGTTCCGGTGAAGCATAATGGCTTCGGCTATCTGATCTCCAATCTTGTGGACTGGACAGAAGGCGTTCATCGAGCCTTGGAAGACCATCGCCATCTTTTTCCATCGGAATTGCTGGCGCATTTCCTCCTCGCTTTTCTTTAGGAGATCCATGCCATCAAAGAGTATGCCTCCCCCTAGGATCTTTGCATTGGATGGTAGGAGCTTCAAGATCGTCAGTCCGAGGCTTGTCTTTCCGCACCCTGATTCTCCGGCGAAGCCTATCGATTCACCTTTGTTCAGCTCGAAGGATACCTTGTCGACGGCGTTGACATCTCCTTCCAAGGTGCTGAAGTGCATCGTGAGTTCTCTAACTTCTAGTAGAGGGGGCATGCATCTACCTCCTTCTCAGCCTTGGGTTCAGAACCTCTTCCAGAGTTCTGCCTATAAAGACAATACTAAGCGCCAACAGCAGTAATGCTATCATTGGCGGGGCGATCCACCACCAAGCTAGTGAGGCGAAGCCGCCGAAGTTGTAGGCCTCGTTCAGTACCTTTCCCCAAGACGGGAAAAGCGGGTCTCCGAATCCAAGCACACTCAGGCCAGCTTCGGTCATTATGGCTCCAGGTATCGAGAGGACAAATGAGTATGTCAATAGAGGAACCGTTTGAGGAGCTATGACTTTGAACATTATGTAGAGGTCACTGCCTCCTGCCGCTCTAACCGCCTCGACGAACGGCCGTTCCTTGAGAGAGAGGACCCAAGCGCGAAGTTGCCTCGCCAACCCCATCCACGACAGTAGAGCTAGAATTGAGATAATCATGTATATGCTTCGGCCGAACACCAACATGACTAGTATTATGATGGGGAGTGTAGGTGTCTGGATAAGTGTGTCTGATACAAACATGAAAGCTTGATCGACTGGACCTCCTTTGTATCCAGCTATCACTCCCACTATCACACCAAGTATGACTGCTATCGATGCCGATAAGATGCCTACGATAAGTGACACACGAGTTCCATACACAAGCTGGGAGAAGATGTCTGCTCCCTCATGATTCGTACCTAAGATGCCGTATGCTTTCCCTGGAATCCTGAAAGACACGGGGCTCAGCGTGATTTTCACTTGACCAGAGTCTCCCGTGATTCCCTCATCGAGGATCGATATGGTCAAAATAACCGTGTAATCTGTCTTGGAGGAGAAAATCATCTCAGCTAGGTTGCGCTCCAGTAGGCTGACTCCCAACCTTCGTGCCATCGTTGGGTCTCTTGAATGAATCGTGATCCTATTGTCTCCGAGACGTGAAAGGTCTGAACTTCTCCAAGGGGGATATGAGTCGTAAACGACAAACGTCTTGGCGTCGGAATTCCTTGTGATTGACATCGCGAACTTGTAGGTCACACCAACAAGCTTGGTGACGGTTATTCCGATTGGAAGCAGGGCTACGAATGTCCTTGGAGGCGCATAGGGATATCCGAAGGTACATGTCAACGTCAATTCAGTTTCTCCGTTGCCTTCTAGTCCACTCCTCTCGTAGTATACTGCAAGATCGGAGGCTGCGCTGTCAAGCTTTAGAAGGCTGGCGCGATTGCCCTGGACCTTGCGGCTCCAATCCTTAGAATCAATCCGCATGAAAAGGTTCCTTGGAAGATCCTCAAATCCCGGCAGTGCTGTCAGCCATATCGGCCTCGCTAGATCGTCTGCCACATGTGTCTCGTAAATCGGGTCATGTGTCGCTATTACGGGTGCGAAGACCGCAACTACAACGTTTGCGACAAGCACTATGATCCCGAATATCCACATCTTCCTTCGCATCAGTAGCTGCACGGTCTGACGACGATGAAGCCCAAATCTCGCTAGTATGAGACGCCTGCTCGCTTGTGATGTCATCTTAACCGAACTCTTGGGTCAATGTAGGATATTGCAATATCGGCGATGAACAGGGAAATTGCTGTAATCACAGCTTGAATGAAAAGAACGGCTTGTACAGCTGGGTAGTTGTAGGATGAGATCGCTTGAAACACGTATAGTCCAAGACCATACCAAGAGAAAACTGTCTCAGTGATTATCCAGCCACTGACGACTCCGGGTACGGAGAGAGCAACAGACGTAACCACGGGAGGAGCTACACCCTTGAGTACGTGGCGCCTCATGATACGCTTCTCTGACAAGCCCTTGGCCCTTGCGGTGAGAACATAGTCTTGCTCCATCTCAGTGATAGCGAGGTTTCTGAAGTAGTACGTCCTGCCTCCGAAGCCAGTTATCACAGACGCCATCAAAGGTAATGCAAGGTGCCAAAGATAATCCAGAACTCGCACGAAGGGATCGGGTGGAAGAAAAGGACTCGTTGTTCCGGAGACCGGGAAGAGCTTTATTCCCCACGTAACCGCTGGAAACCAAGCTAGAAACGTCAGCAAAATGAGGCCCATAAGCCATATTGGCATTATATATGAGAAGACACTGGACTGGATTATCGCAGAATCAACCCTCTTACCTCTTCTAGTTGCAGTGTACAAGCCGATTGATAGTCCAATAATGAAGTCCAATAGGATAGAAGACCCTGAGAGAATAACTGTGTTCGGTAGTCTCTCCATTATTTCATTGACGACGGGTTGCCTAGTAAGAAATGAGAACCCGAACTCGCCCCTGAACAGGTTCAAGACATATCTGATATATTGATGTGGGAAGATAGGTTCATCAAGCCCAAATTGCTTTCTAAGCAGGATCTTCTGATCGGGCGGAGCATCTAGGTCTATCAGAAATCTGGACGGGTCGATACCCATTACGTAGGTCGGAACGACCCTCAAAAGAACGAACTGTAGTGTCACCACAGTTACTACGAGGATAACTCTATCCGACCCTCTTTTGGCAAGGTATCTACTTAAACCGGGCAACCGCTCTCGCCACAGAAAAAGGGGGGGAGGTTAATAGATCTTGGTCTCACTAGGCAGCTTTGGCTGCTGTCCCACGTTTCTTTCTAAACCAGAGTGCTGCTCCTACTAGAGCAACCAATATGACGACAACTGCTGCAATCAGCCACTTGGCAGGATAGACCGTTACGGTCGCAGATGTCACCTTTGATACGAAGCCGAACGGCAGATCCTGTTGCGCCTTGACGTTTACCGATAAAGTGCCTGACATGGGTATCTCTGCTATGGCGAACCTGTAAATGCCGTCCTTGACATGTTTAGCCGTGTATGTTTTTCCCTCGACAGTTACAGACACTGTTGCGTTGGTGACAGGTGTATTCCTGTAGTCTGTGATCTTGAGCTCGACTTCAATGGGTGCATCGTCGGCGAAGACACTGGTTGGAATCTTCGTGAATGAAACTGTCAGGCCCTTCTCAGGATGCCTCATGTAGTACATAGGATTCCATATGCTTACTAGATGGGACCCTGGAACTAACTCCCTCAACACCCATGCGCTTTGACCGACTAACATGGTGAGGCCCTTGACAGTTGGGTGAGAAAGTTTCGCTGGGTCGTCCTTCTTTGGGTCCTTGAGCTTCGAATAGATGTGTTCAGGCAGTGGGCGATAGCCTTCAGCGTCCCTTTGGTATGTGAAACTAGTGCCCTCCAAATATGCTATGAACGTCTGAGGGTTCGGTATCTCAGTCTTGTAGGTCTTCTTCTCGAAATCGCCATAGTATCTACGTGTCTTCCATTCCTTGCCAGGATACCAGATCGTAAAGTTGTAGTCTTTTGCCGTTACAGGTTCCCCGTCTTGCCAAGTCAAATCCTTCCTCAAAGTCATCGTTACCTTCGTACCTTTCACGTTCGGCTTGATGTCGAATGCTTCGATTACCACCTTCTCGGTAGGTCTCGGGAGTCTCTTGTAAACATCTTCTGGGGCGCTTATCGTATTGGTTTCGTAGATGTCGCTAATGATTGCGCCCTCATGAGTCCAAAGATACGTCATCGGGTTTAGAGTGCCTACGACCGCCCCCACTACGTCCCTTAAAGTGTATCCGAAGGGCGCGGCTGCGATATGCACATTCAAGTAATCCAATGAGTTTCGTCCAAGGGGCGTGTCGATCCCAGGAACTCTTTGCAGCACCATGCCTTTGATCTTGCCACTAACAGCCGTAATGCCTATGGGAACAGTTGTTCCCACCCATGGAAGTATTCTTTCTTGGAGTATCTCGAGGGCTCGGTGGCAATAGGGTTTTGCTTCGTCCACTGTTGGGGCGAAGTTGAACTTGTTCAACACCTCATCCAACTCCGCGTCTCTTACTCCGCACTCATTCCAGCCGCCCAGTGTGTCCTCCTCTGATCTGAAGAACGAATACAGGAAGGTGGGATACATGCCCAGGCTCCAGCCCCACATGTACATGTCATGCTCGTGAGTCTCAGTAACCAGTTTGTCCAAGGTAGGACCGTCCACTGTTCTGATCCTAATTCGAATGCCCAATTTTTCAGCTTGTGAGACTATGTGCTTTGCCATCATGAATCGTGCCGGATTGGTTGCCTCTGGCAGAACCAGCACTTCTAGTTCTCTCAACGGGGTGTTGGTGCGTGGGTCAATCCGCATACCATCTGAACCTGGCTTGAAGCCTGCGTCGTCAAGCAACTTCTTTGCCTTGTCCATGTTATATTCATAGGTCTTCGCCTTGGGGCTGATCCAATCGCCGTAGAGTCCAGGCATCGGCGTGAACGTGGCGACACCGTACCCCTTGTACGCCTCGAATACAAAGTAGTCTCTGTCTATCATGTGTGCCAACGCCTTCCTGAACTCGAAGATGTTCATCGGATAGTTGTCAATCCCACTTGGTTCCTTCTTTTGTCGAGTGTTGAACTGTAGAGCGTCTATGACACGTCCCATCGACTCAAGGAAGAACGCATCCGGTCTGTTCTTCTTTATTCGATCGACGTGTTCACTTCTAACGCCCACCCAGTCTATTTCGTCAGCTTCAAAGGCCACAAGCCTTGACTCGTATGCCAGAATTATCTTGTAGATGATCGCGTCTGAACGAGGACCGTAAGGTTCCCATTTCCAATCCCACGGTGGCGCGGGTTTCGCCTGTCCGACGGTTGGTGTGATGGAACTGCAGTAGAAGAATGGCGCCAACATTGTCACTAGAAGCATTGCACAAAGAATTTTCCTTTTCAAGGTTTGATAACCTCAATTGTTTGATGGGGATGTTTAGCTTTAAAGCTTTGGAAGAGCGCTCCCGGAGCTTAAAGCCATAGGAAGAGGGAACAGAACATGAGGTTGGGTTGGCATGTACGCTCGGACAAGAAGAATAAATACAAATCTTGGTCCCAGCTATGCAAGATACTTGCGATCGGCTAGATAGAAAAGGGCACATGACAGATCTTTTTGGCGGGGAGTAAAGAAGACGGAATCGCGAAAAGGGAGAGCAGCGACGATCACGGTGCTGCTCCTTCTTTTCATAGGAGAGGTCGTTGCTAGCGGTTTTCTTCTCACCGCTACCACTGTAGCCTACGTCAGATCAGTGGTGACGCCGCGGGAGTGGTCTTTCGGAAGACGGCTGGTCGAGATCAACGAGTTCTTCTGGTCTCCAAACATTGCAGTCGATTGTACGGGAGCAGTTCATGTCGCATATGCTGACTATCAACAGAGACAGGTTAGATTCTACTACGCAAGAGTGGATGCAGCAACTGGTAGTGTCGCAAACCCGGTGCTTATATGCGAATACTCTGTCTCCCTAGTGGTTCCGAGTCTGGCCGTTGATCAAGAGGGAAACGCGCACTTGGCTTGGTTAGACGGCCGAGAGAATCGCACAGAGATTTACTACGCAGAGATTGCGGGGTCCCCCCCTACGCGTCTTCTCGAGAGAAGGCTGAGTTCCAATTCCACTGACTGCGGTGAACCCTACATTGCAGTAGATTTCGAAGGGAACGCTCACGTCGCGTGGCACAGCAAGAAGGGAGAAGTAACGATCACACCAATAGACTACGAGCTATTCTATTCTAAGATCGATAAGGCCGGGGTCATCGTTCTCCCAGAAATGATGCTCTTCCCGTCTGATGGACACTATTCAGTCAAACCCTGCCTAACCATTGACAGAAAGAGCGTGCTTCACCTTACATGGATTGACAACCGAAATACAGAGATCAGAGACTTCCATGAAGTATTCTACAAGAAACTAGATAGTGAATGGAATACCCTTAGCAACGAGACGGTGGTAGGTCGCATCCCGAAGGCGGTGAATGTCGACCATGCGCCAGCTGCTCTAGTTGACCGACAAGGGAACCTCGCTTTTGTGTTTATAGATCGTTCGCGAGGCCGACTTTATGAGATCTATGCAAAGAAGATTGACACCCAAGGCAGGGTTGTTTTCGATCGAGTAAGACTTGCAAGCAGCCGAGTCTTCTCTGAAACAGGGTTGCCCTCGACAATGCTTGACAATGATGACAATATCTGCGTCGTCTACGGGGATGTTAGGCCAGATACGGCGATTGAAGAACTTCGCAAGAATTGGGCGTTTGAAGCAATCTATGGAAAATGGCGATTTACTCCATTATATCTAAAGCTTCGTTGGCGTGTCTTCTTTTCCAAGATTGATTCATCCGGACGATTGTTGGCTGAAGACGGGCCCGTGGTGAGGAATCCTTACAGCTCTTCGTCTCCTGCCATAGCAGTAGATTCACTGAATGTTGTACACGTAGTCTATCTGGAAGATGATAGAGAGCAATACCGGTTGATCCATGTAAATAGTGTTTCAGACAATTCTCTCTCGCTTCTTAGAGGGGTATCAGATCAATCTGACAGGATTCTTCAGAATCTTGGCTTATCCCTAGTGCTTGTGCCAGTCTTCATGGTGAGCAATGCACTTCTCCTTTCTCTGTTTCTGCTCTTTTCGATAATGCTTTGGGGCTTAGGACATTGGATGAAGAGATTTCGCTTTCTTCTTCACTCACCATCTGCATTGCTTGCCTCATGTGTTATGCTAAAATATGTGGCATTAGCTCTAGGATATGACAAGATAGTGCAATTCTACCCGTGGGGTCTATCCCAAGTGGTAACGGGCGTTCTAGCTGCGTTGATTGTTCGCCATGGTTTGAAAATCATGAAGGCCAAGATCGAGTCAGTTGGCCCATACATTGTGCTTGCTGCTGCTTGGATGATCTTGGACACATTCTACAATCTGTGCTTGATTTCGCCGATCGCAATAGAGCCTGTCTATTAGCGATCGTGCTTGGGCCAACCCAGCTCTTCAATCAAGAGCATTCATGCTGAGCGGTATTGACGCGTCATTGTCGAGAAATGTGTGACTGCGTCCGGTATCTCTAGAGCTCAGACCGTCCGCTATCTTCTTCGTAGGCGTGGGTGGAATACTTCTTCAAGGGTATATCCGATGAGTACGAAACCTAGGGCAAGCAGTAGGATGGCTGTTATCGGTGGCGCTATCCACCACCATGCTAGTTTGGAGAATCCTCCGAAGTTGTAGGCCTCGTTCAGTATCTTTCCCCATGACGGGAAATACGGGTCTCCGAAGCCTATGAGGCTCAGTCCCGCCTCTAGGAACACCGCATTTGGGACTCTCATGGCCAAGTAGTAAGCTACAACTGGGACCAACTGCGGAGCGATCACGTGGAACGCGATGTAGGATCTACTTCCACCGGCAGCTACAGCCGCCTCGACGAAGGGCCTCTCTCTCAGGGATAGCACCCAAGCTCGCATCTGTCTGGCGACACCCATCCACGAAAGGATCGAGATCAGCGCGACTATTATGTAGATGTTTCTTCCTAGCACCAACATTATCGTCAGGATGATCGGGAGATGTGGAAGCTGGTTAAGGGTGTCTGTAAGGAACATCAGAGTCTGATCATACATGCCGCCTAGATATCCTGCTGTTAGACCAACAAGCAATCCCACCACTACGACTAGTATCGCAGCAGAGACTCCTATGATCAGAGATATTCTCGCGCCCCAGACAAGCTGCGACCAGATATCTGCCCCAAAGTTGTTTGTTCCCAGAATTCCATACAAGAGGCCCGGGATTCGAAATGAAACGTTTCCAAAAGTCGCCTCAAGTTTTCCTGGAGCCTCAGCCCCCCTCTTGTCATTCAGGAACAGATTTATCAGCAGCTCATACGAGGACTTTTCCGAGAAGATTTCCGTAGCAATATTCTGGTACAGCGGATTGATTCCAGCCTGCCTTGCCAGGGCCGCGTTTCTGGAATGCAAGATCAGAACCAAATCTCCCCACTTGATGTAGTTCGAGCTTCTCCAAGGAGGGAATGAGTCATGAATCACGAACCCCTTCAAATCGCCAACTCTGCGAAGCGTGACGGTTATTCGATACGCAACCGTTTCAGTATCAGTCACGGTTATGTTCACGGGAATTCTAAGAACGAAGGTTTTCGGCGGAGCGTACTGGTATTGAAACTGATACGTCAACGAGGCTGTTGCCTCTCCTGGCCCTGATGTGTTTCGCTGATCATATTGAAGAGTAAGTTCTGTACTCCTAGAGAACGATGTCCAAGCCTTACCATTGCTCCCAGAATAGGAGACCGTCCATTCTTGCTGACGAATTTCCATGTTCATGTTTCTTGGAAGGTCGCTGCATCCGGGTAGGGCCGACGCCCATTCGGGCATGGCGTAGTCGTCTGCGACCTGCATGTCAGTTATTGGGTTATGCCAGGCCAGATATGGTGCCAAAGATGCCATGACGATGTTGAGTGCTAGAAGACACATGCCAGCGATCATCATTTTCCTTCTGAACAGCGTCTTCCAGCCAGTTCTCTGACTCTTTCTGGCCAGCATTCTTTGCATGGCTTATCGCAACCTCACACGTGGATCGGTGTACATGATTGCAATGTCTAGGGCGTATAGAGAGGCTGCTGCAACCAGCCCTTGCATGAATAGCACCGCTTGGACGGCAGGGTAGTCAAAGCTGTTTATCGACTGGAGCATATATCTGCCCATTCCGTACCAAGAGAAGATCGACTCAAAGATCACTCCTCCCGCCATGAGTCCAGGCAATTGCATTGCAAGTACCGTCAGCACTGGAGCTGAAACACTTTTGAGAATATGTCGACGCATTATGGAGGCTTCCTTCACGCCTTTCGCCCTCGCTGTGACCACGTAGTCCTGTCCCAACTCGCTCACTGTCATGCTCCTCATATAGTATGTCAACCACCCAAATCCTGCGATCACCACCGACATGAGAGGCAGACTCAAATGCCATAGATAGTCCGCAAGACGAATCCACAGATCAGGAGGAAGCATCGGTGAAGTTGTACCGCCTATCGGGAATAGCTTGATGCCCCAGACTATTTGTGGCGCCCAAGCCAGACCCATCAGCATTATTAGGCCCATAAGCCAAGCGGGCATAACGTAAGACCAAATCGCAAGCACAACGATGCCTGAGTCCATGCGACTACCTCGTTTTCTCGCGGCATACAATCCGGCAATCAAGGCAATCGTCCAAATCGACAGCATGGATAGGGAGTCTAACGCTACTGTGTTCGGCAGTCGATCCATTATTTCCCCGATCACAGGTTTGCCAGAGGCGAATGAGTAACCGAACTGAAAAGTGAACAAGCTCAGAACGTATCTCGCGAATTGATGTGGAAAGACTGGTTCATCAATCCCATATTGCCTCCTCAGGATGTTCGCTACTTCGGGAGGAGAATTGGGGTCGATGAGGAAGGCTGTCGGGTCAAAACCCAAAACATAGACTGGTACTACGCGCAATAGAATGAACTGCAGACTGACTACCGTAAGTATGAGGACCAGACGGTCGATTCCGCGCTTGAGTAGGTATCGACCCATGCCGGCCATAAAAAACGCCCAACAAAAAAGGAGGGAATTGACGCTACTTCTTGGTCTTTATCTTCTTGACATACACGAGTGCCGCGACGACCACTACGACTGCGATGACGGCCAAATAGGGCGCGTACCTCTGCCAAGCAGGGGTCACCGTAAGCGAGAGCGTTTGACTTCTGGTCAGTTTTCCGTACTTTGTTCCTTGCTCCGCCTTCAGAAGCACCTTGTATGAACCTGCCTCAAGACCTGACACAGTCCCTGAATATGTTCCTCCAACTTTATGCGAGAGCGAGATCTCCTTGGCGACTTTACCGTCAAGCTGGAATGTTGCTTTGACGGTCCCGTTCTCCACGGTTCTCTTCAGGTAGTCCGTTAGTTTCAACGATATCTGTGTAGACTCGTCGTCGTACATGCTTGCAGGCACTGTGATCTGCTCGAGTATCAATCCCTTATCCGGATGTCTCATGTAGTAGTTCGGATTCCAAACTGATAGAACGTAGTTTCCTGCAACATATTCCTTCATGATCCATGGACCGCTTCCTGTAAGCATGGACAGGTCGGGGTTCGTTGGGTGCTTTTCACGAGGTGGAACACTAGCCTTTACGTTCTTGACGTTCTCCCAAAGATGCTTCGGGAGCACTCGAAGCCCTAAGACATCGAGCCAAGTCATCCAGCTTGTGCCGTTGACGTAGACATTCATCGTAGAATCGTCGACAATCTCAGTCTTGTATGTATCCAATATCCATTTATCCACGTAACGGTACAATTGAAGTTCTTTGCCTAGTTTCCAGATGCAAAAGTCAATATCCTTCGTGGTGACCGGAACCCCGTCATGCCAAGTGATATTCTTCGCCAAGTACAGCGTAACTTTTGTCGCTTTGCCTTTGGGGGGCACATCGACCACTTCGGTCTTAAGGTTCTGAAGGAGACGCGGGATGTCTTTAGTCGAGTCACTTGCGTCTGCGGGGTTCGAGGCGTGAAAAGGCTCATACATTCTCGCGATCACGTCTCCTTCGTC
>Ga0315307_1000574_pt1 | contig 15936 bp, 14 predicted proteins | sample TDP2_MG_FD_203079 | JGI IMG/M metagenome (GOLD analysis project Ga0315307, IMG submission 203079) | Freshwater sediment microbial communities from Lake Towuti, South Sulawesi, Indonesia - TDP2 | ecosystem: Environmental > Aquatic > Freshwater > Lake > Sediment | place: Indonesia: South Sulawesi... | reverse complement strand
GCATGAGCGTTCAGTAGTGAAAATCCGGGAGGATGCCCCCCTTGATGTGGTGTGCCTCTTAGGCTGTGGCACCAGCGCTGGCATAGGTGCTGTTCTCAATACAGCAGGGGTCAAGGCTGGCGAAAGCGTAGTTATCTATGGCTGTGGTGGCGTGGGATTGAGTGCAGTTATGGCAGCCAAGCTGGCTGGAGCAGGGATGATCATAGCTGTAGATACGTTGGATACGAAACTGGAAATGGCTAAGGAACTTGGCGCTCATTACATTATCAATGCATCCCAGGAGAACCCCCAGCAGAAAGCCGTTGAGCTAACTGGCACGGGGGTACACTATGCTGTTCCATGCGTAGGTAACGCGGATGCTATTATGCAGGCCTATGGCTCCCTTCGTATGGGAGGCAAGTGCGTCGTAGTCGGATTGCCACCCATCGGTGTCAATCTCAATATCGCTCCCTATGAACTTCTCCTAGGAAAGACTATTACCGGAACTACCCAGGGCGACATAAGAGCGTTTGTTGACATACCAAGATATGTTGATTTATTCATGGATGGTAGACTCCCCATTGACAAGCTGATCACCAAGAGCTGCAACTTGGAAGAAATCAATGAAGCCTACGAGGCACTGGTAAGGGGAGAGGTAGTACGCACCATAATCCGGTTCTAGTGCTAGTCTTCCAGAAAAGAAATCTCTTCACAGGAGGTTGTCATGCCTGATAAAACATTCGATGCGGTGATTGTTGGGGGAGGGAATAAGGCTTTATTCCTTGCCATGTACCTGACTAAGTATGCTGAGATGAGCGTCGGCGTATTTGAGCGGAGGCACGAGATTGGCGGTTGCCTGGCTACTGAGGAGACGGCAGCCCCGGGTTTTCGTACCAATAGCCATGCCACACTGCAGTTGCCCTTCTACTATTTGCCACTCTGGCGTGATTTCCCTGAATTCTGGGAATATGGGGCTAGGATCGATCAACATCTCTGTACCGATGGTGCCATCTTCAGAAACAATCAGACCTGCCTTGCCATTTACAGTGACAAATATGATATGAGCCAAGAGCGTACTGCCAAGGAGATTGCCCGGTTTTCGGAAAGGGATGCTGAGAAGTGGCTCAAAATGAGGAAGGTATGGTTAGGCAAGGAGATGCAGAATGTGCAAATGGATCACATTTTTCGGCCCGCGGAGGACAAACTCGACCCCAAAGTGCTCGAGAGGCAAATAGCTGTGTATCCACAGCTAGTGGAGATCGGAGCGGGGGTAGAGCCGGACCCGCTAATCCTCATGTCCACCCATACCCGGAATGTGCAGGAGCTATGGGAAAGCAAGGAGATGCAGTACTGTAATCTGAGATTTGTTCTTGGATCAGCAATGGATGTCAACCAACCAGGGGCGGGCGCTTGGACGTTCGGTTTTTGCGCCACAATGCCGAATATAGGTTTCTGCCCGGGAGGAACTCACCAGGTAGCTCATGCTGCCCATCAGATTCTAGTGGCCAATGGGTGCCAGTTCTTCACCCACTCTGAAGTAGATAAGGTCATCATAGATAATGGAACTGCCAAAGGCATCCGCCTCACAGATGGCACTGAAGTTGGGGCGAGAAAGTTGGTGGTGAGCACCTTGAACCCGCAGCAGCTCTGTTTCGATTTGATAGGCAGAGAGCATATACCTGAACGGATGGCGCGGCGTGTGGAGCTTCTGGAAAGCGTTTTCGGCTGCTTGATGTGGTACAGCTTTGCCGTCCATGAAGCTCCAAAGTATGAAGCCGCCGCCTTTAACCCGGATGTAAATGATTGCTTCTATCTTGGGTTGGCAGAGGATAATGACCCTGGGCATGTCGCCAGGGAGTGCTATTGGACAAGGCTGGGGAAATGGCCCCCCCTGGAGGACTATTGCCCCACGGTCTGGTGCCATAGCCTGGTTGACCCCAGCTATGCGCCCCCGGGGAAACATATTGTCAATCATGAGCAACTTGGTCCGCCTGCCTCCGCCCACACTGAGAGAGAGTGGCTGGAGATAAAGAAGCGGTATGCTGAAGAGCTGATGAGCATCTGGCAGAAGCATGCCCCCAACATGACCTGGGATAACGTTATCGGCTGCGACTCTAGCACCCCCTACGATCAACTCCGGCTGAAGAACCTGGGGCCCAATGGGTGCATGGCCCTCCTCGACCGTGTGCCGTATCAGACTGATGATAAGAGGCCTATCCCTGAGCTGGCAAACCATAGGACTCCCATAAAGAATCTCTATGCTACCGGGTCCGCTTGGCATCTAGGGGCAAATTCGGGGGCATCAGAGTCCTACAACTGTTACAAGATTATCGCCAAGGACATGAATCTGGGCAAGCCCTGGGAGGAGCCCGGGAAAGAGGAACCCGACTCTCTATATCAGCTGTGGCTAACTATACTGAAGAGGTTGCAGGACTCAGCGAAGGTGAAGTCATAGCAGTGAACTCCTTGGCGGAGAGGGACGAAAAATACATGCAACTGAACGATCACAACGAGTCCCTTTGCGGCCAACACGTACTCCAGTATCCGTACCGGCGGGCGACGGGACCGATTCTCGGCCGCTTCTTTACTGAGATTCGCGATAACGGGCGGTTCTTGGGCGTGAAGACGTCTTCGGGCAACGTCTTGTGCCCGCCGGTGGAAGTAGACCCGGACACGCTGGAGGATCTGTCAGTGGATGATCTCGTGGAGGTGGGCCCGGCGGGTTGTGTCACGAGTTGGACCTGGCTGAGCGAGCCCCGTCCGGGCAACCCGCTGCAGCGACCCTTCGCCTGGGCGCTCATCAAGCTCGATGGCGCAGACTCAGCTCTCCTACATGCGATAGATGCTGGAAGCGAGTCTGTCATGCGAACAGGGATGCGAGTCGTCCCCCGCTTCTGTGATGAGCGGAATGGTGGGATACGCGATATTGCCTGCTTCGTGCCGGAGGATTGACTATGGCCGAAACACGAAAGCCGGTCACTCACATCAAGACGCCCGTCGCAATTCACTACAACTACTCGATTGGCGCAGGGCAGAGCATATTCATGCGCGCTATTCGGGAAGGGCGGATTTTGGGGGCGCGCTGCCCGGACACCGGCAAGGTCTACGTTCCCCCCCGGCTGACGTCCGTCGAGACCGCATCGCCTATGACCGAGCTTGTCGAGCTCCCCGACCAGGGTGTCGTTTACACCTACTGTATCGTCAACATCAAGTTTTACGACCAGGTCCTCGAGATCCCCTACGCTTACGCCTACATCGTTCTGGACGGCGCTGATAGCGCCATCATGCACCTGATCCAGGAATGCCCGGTTGAAGAGATGCGGCCCGGGATGAGGGTGAAGGCTGTGTGGAAGGACCCTAAGGAGTGGACCGAGTCGCTGGAGAACATTCGGTACTTCAAGCCGACAGGGGAACCCGACCTGCCGATCGAGAAGATCATGAACGAGATCCGGAAGAAGTCGTATGCGTGAGGTAGCCATTATCGCCTTCGGGCAGACGCCGAACCGGCGAAGAGAGCTGCATCGAAACGATGCCGAAATGGTAGCCCCCGTCGTCGCAGAGCTGTTGAAAAAGGTTGGTATTTCGCGCAGGGATGTGGACTTCACCTGCTCTGGCTCCTCTGACTTTCTGGCGGGATATTCTTTCTCATGGGTAATGGCCATCGATGCACTGGGTGCCTGGCCGCCGATCCAGGAATCCCATGTCGAGGGCGAGGCGGCCTGGGCCCTTTATGAGGCATGGGTGAAGATGCTCTGTCAGGAGGAGATCGAGGTTGCTCTCGTATACGGATTTGGTCGCCAGAGCATGAGTTCGCCTCGTGACGTGCTGGTATTGATGAATGACCCCTATCTGGAGACCCCTCTGTGGCCGGATACGATCTCGCAGGCTGCTCTGCAGGCACGGGCGCTTCTCGACGCGGGGCTGTGTACGGAGCGTGACTTCGCAGAGATTGCAGTACGGAATCTGCGGCACGCGCAGAGCAATCCTTTGGCACAGCTGTCGGGGCAGCTGGATCCCGATGCGTTGCTGAAAACACCGACGATTGCGTCGCCCCTGCGAAAACACGACTGCCCGCCGATAACCGACGGGGCATGTGCTGTCTTGCTTGCTGCTGGCGACAGGGCACATGCGCTGTGCAAGCGACCGGCGTGGATTCGAGGTCTGGCTCACCGGATCGACGTTCAGTCACTGGGCCGTCGTGACCTAACCCGCTCCCGCTCGGCGCGGCTCGCCGCGGAGGCGGCGGGAGCGATCGGAAGGCCGATCGACATCGCAGAGCTTCATGCTCCATTTACTCCACAGGACTGGATCCTGCAACGGGAGCTGGAGATCCCGAAGGGCACCGTTATCAATCCCTCAGGCGGTGTTCATCAGGGGAATCCCATGATGGGGGCTGGACTGGTCCGCTTCGGCGAGGTGGCCGCACGCATCATCCGCGGAGAGGCAGACCGGGGTGTGGCTCATGCGACACAGGGGCCCTGTCTGCAGCAAAACATGGTGGGCGTTCTGGAGGCAGAGTGATGGGCAACCGTTGCGCCGTCATCGGCATAGGACAGACAAAGCACACGGACAAGCGCCTCGATGTCAATCACATCGGGATGGTCCGTGAGGCGTGCAATCGTGCGCTGGAAGACGCGCGCCTATCCTGGAAGGAAATAGACGCCCTTGTAATTGGGAAAGCACCAGACACCATCGAGGGAGTCATCTGTCCGGAACTTTACATGGCTGAGGCTCTGGGCATGGTGGGGAAGCCCCTTTTCCGGGTGCACACGGCCGGGTCGGTGGGAGGGACGACGGCGATTGTGGGCTCCGAGTTAGTACGAGCCGGCCTGCACGACAAGGTGCTGGTGGTGGGCTGGCAGAAGCAGAGCGAGTCGGATATCACCTGGGCTCTGTCGCCTCATCTGCCCTTTGATCCGCCGCTCATGGCGGGAGCAGGCGGCTTCTTTGCACCCCATTTCAGAGAGTACATCCGCCGCTCAGGTGCGCCGGACTACGTCGGCATCAAAGTGGCGGTGAAAGACCGCCGGCATGCCCTGAGGAATCCGTACGCTCATCTACATCAGCCGACGGTCTCCTTTGAAGAAATCCGCAACACACCGATGCTGTGGGACCCGCTCCGTTACGGAGAGACCTGCCCCTCGAGCGATGGAGCCTGTGCTATGGTTCTTTCCAGCGAGAAGTATGCGTATCACGGCAGCGCTCGACCGGCGTGGATCCACGCCACCGAGATGCGCTCCGAGCCCACGATCATGCCGGGACGAGACGAGGTCAACCCGCGTGCCGGACGCGACTGCGCCGCCGCGCTGTACAAGAAGGCTGGAATCACCAATCCGCGCAAGGATTTCGACTGCGCTGAGATCTACGTCGCCTTTTCGTGGTTCGAGCCAATGCTGGCCGAGACTCTCGGCTTTGCCGAACCCGGCGAAGGATGGAAGCTCAGCGACTCGGGTGCCACATCGCTGGATGAGGGGGGAGACATCCCATGGAACTGCTCCGGCGGCGTGCTCTCGTCCAACCCAATCGGTGCGTCGGGAACCTTACGCTTCGCGGAAGCGGCGCTTCAGGTTCGAGGCCAGGCCGGGGCGCATCAGGTAGATGGAGCCCGGCTTGCCCTGGCCCATGCGCTGGGGGGTGCTTCCCAGTTCTTCGCAATGTGGATTGTGGGTAGCGAGAAGCCATGAATGACTTATCGTGCAAATATACCAATGTCTTTGTGCAAGCACTTTCCTAGAAGAGAGGAGATCCCATGAAGAGAAGAGATCCCATGGCCGACCCTGTAGTGATTGTCGAGAAGGAGGGGGCAATCCTGATCGTTACTTTGAACCGCCCCGAGAAGAGAAACGCCATCAACAGCGAGGTCATGTGCCGTCTCTATGACGCCTGGACCCAATTGAACGACGACAACGATCTGCGTGTGGGTATCCTAACTGGCAGAGGAAATACCTTCTGTTCCGGCATGGACTTGGAAGACTTGAAGAAGCTTCGTGGCGACGAGAAACAGGATGAGTGGGCCCATCGCGTCCTAAACACACCGGATCTCGCGTGGACAGCCTGGCTCAAGGTCAATCGGCCGAAGAAACCAATCATCCTGGCCGTCGAGGGCCATGCGCTCGCGGGCGGCACAGAGATTCTGCAGGGAACCGACATTCGCGTGGCCGGAGAGAGCGCCAGGTTCGGGGTCACCGAGGTGCAACGCGGGCTCTTCCCGCTGGCCGGCTCGACGGTGCGGCTACGGCGTCAGATGCCATACGCAGTTGCGGCCGAGATACTCCTCACTGGGGAGGACATTCCTGCTTCGCGCGCCTACCAACTGGGACTCATCAATCACGTGGTGCCTGATGGTCAGGCCTTGGCCAAGGCCAAGCAGATCGCCCAGCGCATCGCGGAGAACGGACCTCTCGCGGTTCAGGGCATCCTGGCGACGCTGCGCAAGACCGAGATGCTTACCGAGGACAAAGCCTTCGAGATCGAACTGAGCTACGGCATGCCGGTGTTGATGTCCGAGGACGGAAAGGAGGGACCGCGAGCCTTTCTCGAAAAGCGCAAGCCCATCTTCAAGGGCCGCTAATGTCTTTCGCTTTTGTATGATTGGCTGTATACTTGCATAGGGAAATGTCGTATAGTAGGCCGATAGTTCCCATGAGAAACCAGAATCAAATCATTAAGGAGGAGTCCGATGTCAGCTTATGGTAAATTTCTGCGGGTGAACCTGAGTAGTGGCAGATGCACCACCGAGGATATCCCCGAGCAGGTTAAGACTTTCTGGGTAGGTGGGCGTGGCTTCGGCGCTAAGTATGTCTATGATGAGCTGGCCCCAGGGATAGACCCTCTTGGCCCCAAGAACAAGGTATTCTTCTCCGCCGGGCCCCTGGCGGGAACCAGTGCCCAGGGCTGTGCCCGGTGGATGATCCTCACCAAGAGCCCCCTCACTGGCACCTTCACCCGCTCGGTGGGCGGGGGCGACCTGGGGGCCTGGATCAGGTTTGCCGGCCTGGATTTCATCGTCATCGAGGGCAAGGCGGCAAAGCCGGTCTACATCCTTATCGAGAACGGCAAGGCCGAGCTTCGAGATGCCAGCGCCCTCTGGGGACTGGGCACCAAGGAGACCCAGGCCCGGCTGGAGGAGGCCCATGGCAAGCGGGTGCGCACCGCCTGCATCGGCCCTGCCGGGGAGAAGTTGGTGCGCTTTGCTAGCGTGCAGTCTGGCATTGGGTCCGCCTCCCGGGGTGGGGTGGGCACCGTCATGGGGTCCAAGAACCTCAAGGCGCTAGCCGTCATCGGCACCGGCCTGGTTACTCCCCATGACCCCAAGGCCTTGAAGGCAGCGGTGGCAGAGCAACTGGAGTGGGTCAAGGCCAATCCAGTGTCAAGCATATCCTTTGAACTCATGCGCACCATGGGGACCCTGGCCGCCATAGAGTATTGCAACCCTCTGGGTATCTTCTCCACGCGCAACAACCGATGGGGGCAGATGGACGGCTTCATGAACATCGCCGCCGGTGAATACCAGAAGCTCCTGACCAGGAAGTACGGTTGCTATGCCTGTAGGGTGAGGTGTTACAGCGGCTACGAAGTGAAGAGCGGCCGCTATAAGTCCGTGTCCCTGGGCGGCCCCAACTATGAGTCGGTGTGGGCCTTCACCGGGGTCATCGATAGCCCTGAGCTCGAGCATACCATCTACGCTGATACGCGGCTCGATGATATGGGAATAGACGCCATCACCATGGGCGTCACCATCGGCTGTGCCTTTGAGCTCTTCGAGAAAGGGATCATCACCACCAAGGACACTGATGGCTTGGAGCTTGTCTGGGGCAACCACGATGCTGCTCTCCAACTCATTGAGAAGACGGCGCGTCGGGAGGGCTTCGGCGACCTGCTGGCCGAGGGCTCCATGCGGATGACCCAGCGCCTGGGCAGGGGAGCCGAGGCCTATGCCATGCATGTGAAGGGCCAGGAGATCCCCGGCTATGAGCCGCGGAGCCTCAAGGCCACCGGCATGAACTTTGCCACATCCAACGTAGGTCCCAACCACAACTATGGCTGGGCGCCCCAAGAGTACTACGGCGCCCAAGTACCGCGACCAACGGATCCCTACGCTGACGAGGGCAACGCCGATATCACCAAGTATAATCAGGACTTCGTCGCCATGCTTGAGACGGGCATCCAGTGCGTAATTTACATCGACTGCGACTGGATCACTCCTGAGATCTTCTCGAAGCTACTGGTGGCGGCCACCGGCATTCCAGAGCATGGGGACCCCCAATACATGTGGAAGGTGGCAGAGAGGATCTACAATATAGAGCGCGCCTTCAATATCCGCGAGGGCTTCAGCCGCAAGGATGACAGCTTGCCTAAGCGCATGCTCACCGAGGAACTCCAGAAGGGGGCGGCGCAGGGTCAGCGGGTGAGAAAGCAGGACACCTTCCTGGACCAGTACTATGAGCTGCGGGGGTGGGATCGAAATGGCATCCCCACCAAAAAGAAGCTGAAGGAGTTGGGGCTGGGGAATCTGGTCAGGGACATCGTCAAGTAAGTCCTAAAGTCAGAAGGATTGAGACAAGGGCCACATCAGGTGGCCCTTACTCATATCATGCAGATCTAGCTACCCGGGTATTCCCCCCGGCTAACCCAGTTGGTCTTGCTCATGATTCCCCCTTCCCCTGTAGCGCCAGCACGTGACGGATAGATTCGTCGAACACGGACTTGTACTGTCTGTATTCCTCCGAATGGCTCAGATTGATCTGGACCCATTCACGCATCTTTGGCTTTCCCATGGGTCGGAATGGGACGGCGTTCCGGTCCGCATGTAGCAACTTTACTGCTGATCGCTCAGGAAGCTTGACCCCAACGCCTTGCTCATACAGACAGATACAGAGCTTCTTGCCAGCGTAGTAGGCGGGGAAGCCAAACATCTTGCCGGGCCGCACATAAGGGTAGCCCAGAAGCAGGTCATCGAGAACGGCCTTGTGTTCAGAATTGAAATTAGCCACTACGTGCTACTCCGAGCCGAGCGAGTGCCTTTTGAGCAAGTCATAAGTAGATCACAGCGATACTATACCGAATACTTCTTCATAATGTTCCTCGCAAAAACGCGTGCACGCTTTAATCGTTTTGCATCAGGTTGCCCCAAAGTAGCCGGACGATGCTCTGCCCAAGCTGCCCATTGGGGATCCCCGCTCGATTTCATGAACTCTGCTATTTCCTCCGACAATTCCCCTTGGCAGTTGAACAAGCCGACAATGTTCGCGCCAACCGCTGATGCGCGACAAGCCTCCAGCCATTGTGGAAGAAGCTCACCATCCTCCGGCGCGGCATGCGTTATGAAGAGTGCTATGTCCTTCCCCGCGGCGTGTTTCTCCAAGAAGACCTTCGCTGGCTGTGCTGGCCCATATGCTTCCACCGGGAAACCTACGAAGCACAGATCATAACCTTCAAGGCCATCGAGCGCTTCCAGTTCTTTGATCTCCTTCTCAACCTGAATTGCCTGGAAAATCGCTTCAGCGACCTTCTTGGTATTTCCAGTCCGGGACACATAGGCAACCAATACTTTCATAGTACTGCCTCCTCCTTCCTCGGTTTTTGGGTGTCCTCAGAACTATACCAGCCAAGTATGAACAGCGTCAATAGCGCAAGAGGTTATCCACGGAGTGATTCTGCTACTAGCTTTGGAGTAGACAGCCATTATTGGGTAGATATAGCAGTCAGACTGGTACTCGGCTAGTGCTTGCATAAGGTGGGGTACCTGGCGTAATCTCGATATATGATTCATATAACGCACAACATCGCGATTAATGAGACCGAGATCCAAGAGGAGTTCATTCGCTCTTCGGGACCTGGTGGGCAGAATGTCAACAAGGTTGCCACAGCTGTGCAGCTTCGCTTTGACGTCGTGAACTCCCCCTCCCTGACCGTTGGGGTTCGCCAACGTCTGGTTTCGCTGGCTGGCAGGCGGATTACTGAAGACGGCATACTCATTATCGACGCTCGGCGGTTCCGTACGCAGGGACGGAATCGTCAAGACGCGATCGACCGGCTTGTGGAGCTGATCCGCAACGCAGCCCAAAGTCCAAAAATCCGTCGCAAGACAAGGTCGACACTAGCATCAAAGATACGTCGGTTAGAAAGCAAGCGTCGCCGCGCTGAAACCAAACGCATGCGGGGGTCTGTGCAGCCTTCCAACGAGTAACTACCAACTGGCGAAAGCCGGTGCCCAATTAGGTTAACACCTTGCCAACATTCACTCATAATGTGCAATGCAGTCCAGGCTTTTCAAAGCAAAGCCAAACAAATGCGACCCAACGCAAACAGCCACAAACCCCAAACCACGAGACATTGATTTGAAAGGGGATTTGGTATGGTGTATTACGTCCAATTCGTTGTCCTGATGTACTGCCACATCTCAACTGACTCGCCTCATCTAGCACAGGTAAACTACTGAGGTATCTCGAATCCCTCGGGTAACTGACCGTATATCCAGGTCGATTCCTCAATACGTTCTGAGATTCTCCAGCCGTCTGGTGTACGGACGAGTTCGTCATTATAGTATCCGCCAAAGAATATCAATTCTAAGCCCTCTTTCCCCTCTTGAAGGGACAATCCCATGGGATTGTAAAACATGCATCGTGATCTAGCGCTATCCCCGTTTAACGTGATGCTGAAATTGGTCACGTAATGCTGCGTCATTGGGAATACACCCAACGCTTTCGCAAGCCATGCCTTGATCTCCGGCAGTTTTCCACTGATCCCTCCTGCCGACCTATAATCTATGAATGCATCAGGGGTAAACACAGTATCCAGCATGTCATATTGCTTGGAGTCAATGGCAGTGCAATACCGGGTGAGTAGGCCCTGGATATCAAGGTGATCGGATACTTCCTGAATGCGATTCGGTTCAACCATGGTACTCCTTTCTTCATTCTTCCGATAGATTCACGGATCCTGCGCCTGACTTCAGAATGGTTTCCTAAACAGTGGCTTCAAAGGAAATGTTTATCCCTCGTCATTTCTGGTGCGTCGCATTAGATCATCAGTTGACTCGTGTTTGATCACCAACTCACTACGCCCCACTGTCCCCGAAGGTATGTCTGTGACATCGGTTACTGACGTGAAGACCACAGGCAATGGCTCCCTCGTCATCAGTAGCTCCAAGGCCTTTTCAGCGTCATAGGGAACGAGTTGCCGCTTTTCAGTATGGGGCTTGAATATAATGGCAGGCCTAGTGGTTCGGCTGCTAGGCATGTTTTCCAGATCCCTTCTATCTCCATATCTCACCACCAGAGCACTCAATGGTCCAAAATCAAGAGCTCTTGTAGGGCAAGCCAACACACACATTGGCTGCTCGCCCAGATCAAGACGGTCGATACACATAGTGCACTTTTGTGCCTTGGGCTCACTATCAGCACTCTCAAAAACAGGTGCACCATAAGGGCAAACGTCGTAGCATATTCGGCAGCCGTTGCATTTCTCGCTGTCTATCAGCACAGCTCCGTATTTCTCTTCCTTGTGAAGAGCTTGGCAGGGGCAATTGCTGACGCAGGCTGGCTCCTCGCAATGGTAGCAGGTAACCCATTGAAAATGCATGCGTATATTGGGAAAGCTGCCCTTCTCATATTCATAGATCCTCAGGTACTTCAGCGCTCCTGGAGGAAGACCATTCCAATTCTTACAAGCGACAGCACAAGCGTGGCACCCCGAACATCGGCTCTGGTCGAAGAGGAAACCGTATTGCGCCATTATGCTACACCACCTCACTTCTCGACTTGAACCAGCCCCTTGCAGGGGAACATTCCGACAGTTGTCATAGGTAGATCCTCGTTGTGGATCAGCAGATTGGGAGCTCCTCGCGTATCGACGCCGTCAGGCATCAACTGGCTCTTGGTTTCGCCTGGGTTGTACCAGCCGCCGTGGAATACGAAGATACTCCCTGGCACCACCCTGGAGGTGACGTATGCTGGTATCACCATCTCCCCTATGTCGTTGTAGACCCTCACCAGATCATTGTCCTTGATGCTACGTGCCTTAGCATCAGCAACGCTCATCCAAACGGCATGCCGGTAGCAGTCCCCCCTCAGCCAGGGATTGTTATCGAGGAATGAATGCACCCGGTAGAGGGAGTGGGGAGACGACATGAGGAGCGGGTATTTCTCCGAATCATGGCTGTGGAAGGTATCCTTTCCCCCAAGGGTCATCTCAGCCATTGGAGGCAGATTTCCACCGCCATAGCATTTGCCACTTCCAGCAGGGTGGTCGTTAGTTGCAAAGTGATGTGGCCCCCTGGCCAGGAACTCGGAGTAAAATTCGATCTTGCCGCATTCTGTGCCCCTGAAGGGATTCCTGCCTCTATCCAGGTCTCTTTTGAAGGGGTAGTATGATTCTTTGATCTCGTATCGGAAAACTGGCTCCCTCTGGAACTCCTCCCACCCCAGAGGGTTTAGTGGTTTAACATCCTCTCTCGCAGCCCACCTCTCGTAGGCTTCCCTGTGCAATCGCTCCATGGCTTCATCCCACTCGTCATTGGCCACATGGGCCAGGCGCGGGTTATAGAGCTCGGCTATCCCCAATCTCCTAGCTATCTGGGTCCAGAACCAGTCGTAGGATTTTACCTCGCCCATCGGCTCGATGCACTTCTGACAATAGAGGAAATAGTTGGCCAGATTCATCCCGGTCCTGAACAGATCCTGTTGGCCGTAGATTGCCTGGCAGTTCCTGCCCTCGAAGGCTGTGTATATCTGGGGCAGAAGTATGTCTGCATATCTTGCTGTGGGCATTTCAGCATATTGCGAGAATACCACCGAGAAGCCGACTTTCTTCATGGCCCGAATGGTGGTGTTTACATCTGGTAGGCTGTTAAGATGGTTGTTCCCATCCATGAAGACCATCTGAATGTTGGGGGTGGGGTTGTCCGCCTTATTGCCGATGATACTGTTGTACTCCTCTGCGCTGATCTCGCCCGTGTCCAGCTTCTCCCTGATGTCGATGGCCTTGGCCCATTTGAAGGCAGCCATCAGGGTAGGAGGGTTGTAGGTTCCAGGTTGTCGTTGCCAGTCCACCCTGGGCGATGGCCCTGCTGGCCAGCCCAGAGGCAGACCTGTTTCGGCTGCCGCTGTTCCTCCCGGAACGAGGGCATTGCCGGTCAGGGCCTGGAGGTACATGGCTGCCCTGGTAGGGTTCTCACCATAGAACTGGCGACCCATAGACAGGGAGACGTTGAGATTCACTGGCTTGCTTCTGGCATACAACCTGGCAAATTCCTCGATGGTCTCCGCAGGAACACCACATATTCCCTCTGCCCATTGTGGCGTCTTGTCCGTGCCATCTTGCCTGCCCAGCACGTAGGCCTTCCACCGCTCTAGGCCCTTGGGGTCAACCCATTTCGCCACAAACTCCTTATCGTAGAGGTCCTCTTTGAACCATACGTTGGCCATGGCGATCATCATCGCCGCATCGGTGGTGGGCCGAATGGGAATCCATTGGTCAGCCAAGACCTCTGCCGAGGGTGTATATCGGGGTTCGATACATATGATCGGGATGCCCTGTTCCTTGGCGCGGAGGAGGTTATAAGCCCATCCACCGCTCAAGGTCGATAGGGGGTTCAGGCCCCAGAGGACGATCAGCTTTGAGTTGAACACCTGAACCTCGTCCTGGCGTAGTGTTGCCCTTGCAATTTCCTTTCCCAAAACCCACCTTTCGGGCTCTTCCCAGCCATTGGTGGAATGGGCAGCCCACCCTGCAATCCCTGCGCCAAACCAAGGGGCTAGGGGAAAACTGCACTGGCCGAAAATGCTGTACGGATGGTGTATGATGGAGAAGGGGCCGTAGTCCTTCTTGATCTCCACCAGCTTTCCCGCTATGGTATCCAGCGCCTCGTCCCATGATATCCTCTCGAACTTGCCTTCGCCCCTCCTACCGATACGCTTCATCGGGTACATCACCCTATTAGGATCATATATCATCTGCCACTGCGCATATCCCTTGGCACAAGGTCGGGTTTGGATGAGGCCCTTGTTTATTGTCTCTTCAGACAGGTAACCATCCTCCCGCGGTATGCCAGGGTTGATGGTATCATCTGGTTCACAGGCTACGATTACCCCATCCCTGATGCGTACCTTGAGAATGCAGTTCCGGAAACAATGATACCCGCAGGAGGTATACTTGATGAGATCATCGGCTGGTCGGCAGGGGCTGTATCCAGCTGTTTGACTCATGTTGGCTGTGAATCCATTCGGCTGGGCTCGTCTAAAGGAATCCTCTCGGAAATTATACCACATCCGGTTTGGATACAGATTGAGACATTGATGTAACAAAAGTCCACAATGTGCAATGCAACTCACGCTTTCCAAAAGGAAAGCCAAACCTACGCAGCCCATTTCAACGTAGCGAAACCACCAAGCCACGAGACGGTGATCTCAATAGGAATCGATGATGGGCCGGCCGGGTACAAAATATTGCCAAGGCTTGGGGGGTGTGATATAATAATTAGTTACTGGGGCCCTCAACTAGTAGGGCCTCAGCCCTTTTTGCACAGGTTGTCAACCTGATTCATTAAGAATTGAAGACATTTTAGGCCGATTTCAGCTATGAAAACACCCTGAAAATCGGAAATTCGACAGCATTACTTTTAATCAGGGTATTGGGAGCATGGGATCTGGCTACTGCATCGTGATAAAGGTGTGGTCCACCCTGAAGATACCATCCGATGAAGAACCATGATGGCGAGTTCACTTGACCGTAGCTAGAGGTCAGTTGTATCGCCTTTCTTGTCCTTGACGAATCTGGCTCCCATTTGAAACGCCTTTTCACAGTCCAATGGAAATACTTCCTTGCGTCTCTTTGCTTTCTTCTCAGGGTCAAAAAGGTCATTAACCACCTTTGAATAATCCTCAAACTGATAAGTATCATAGCAAAAGAGCGACTCTGAACCACCAAATATTATTTGTAGCATTGCTTTGTTAAAACCGACGTGTTGACCCCAACCTGATCTCTCCATCTCCTTCTCCGTAACATTCATCGTATATATAAACCCTGTATTGATCCTTCTTGGGAAAAGCGTCTGTGGTGGATTATTGTATGTCATATACGGGTACATCAGGCGCTCCATAAACGATTTCATTACTCCTGAAACAGTTCCATAATAGATAGGAGAACCCAGGATGATAGCATCGGCTTCCTCAACCCTTCTTAGTATTGGTGCCAAGTCATCCTTTACTGCGCACTTGCCATAGCTTTCGCCACCCTTTGTTTTACATGCAAAACAGCTCTTGCATCCTTTAAAGTCCAGATCATATAGATGAATGAGCTCTGTCTCTGCTCCCTGTGAGGCAGCTCCTTCCAGAGCTCTGGTCAGCAGAGTTGCTGTGTTCCATTCTTTCCTCGGACTTCCATTAAATGCCAGAACGTTCATTTACTGTGCCTCCGACAAGACTAATTGTTCTCTATTTCATGTTGCCTTCAAATCCACCTGGCTGGGCTTACTCTTTCAAGCTCCTTTCACATACCCATTCTCTCGGAACCAGTTGACCGCCTTCCCGATAGTTGTTTTGATGGGCGTTTGGGAAAAACCCAGTTCATTGACAGCTTTGGAGATATCGAAACAGAAACATCTACGGCCCATTCGCACCATTGGTACAGTGATGATGGGCGGTCTCTTGGCAGTTTTGGCAACGAATTGGCTCACGTATGCTAGCATGAGAGCAACGTGATACGGTATTCTCAACTTTGGTGTCTTAGCCCCTGAGACCTCGCCAATCAGTCTTAAGTAATCTCTAAATGGCAGGTTCTCATTGCCCAGAATATACCTTTCACCGATTTTGCCTTTCTCGGCAGCCAAAATATGGCCTCGGGCCACGTCTTCCACGTCGACAAAATTCTGAACGATATCGATGTATGCGGGCATCTTCTTGTTGAGAACATCAACAATTATTTTACCTGATGGAGTTGGCTTAATGTCTCGGACAC
>Ga0315307_1000570_pt1 | contig 15991 bp, 11 predicted proteins | sample TDP2_MG_FD_203079 | JGI IMG/M metagenome (GOLD analysis project Ga0315307, IMG submission 203079) | Freshwater sediment microbial communities from Lake Towuti, South Sulawesi, Indonesia - TDP2 | ecosystem: Environmental > Aquatic > Freshwater > Lake > Sediment | place: Indonesia: South Sulawesi... | reverse complement strand
AGCTGCCCCACTGCCAGCACGTGTACAGATGGACCGCGGCGAAGTCAATGTGATCGGCCGCCTGCTCGAAGACCACCTTCCACCACGGAACCTGGCTGCTCTCGCGCTCTCTTCCTGTGCCCTCGGCCCGCGGCGGGCCATTCGCACCGGTCTTGATGCTCGGGTCCGCCCTCTTCATGGCCTTCGCGAAGTCCACCAGATCCCGGGCGTAGTCCCTCACATTGACGGTGGTGTCTATGTAGCCCTCGTTGCCAATCTCCCAGTACTTGACCGCGTACCCCCTCTTGACATTGGCGTACTCCACCCAGGCCGCCGCAGCTTCGACGAGCTGCTTCTTCTTCACCGCACACCCAGGTACATGGAGCGCGTCGTAGCAGGCGACGACGGTCGGCTCCGCGCCGAGTGAGCTGCACAGGGCGATGAACTCGTCGAAGTCGAGGAGACGGACCTTCCATTGGCCCTCAGGGGAAAGCAGGGGCTTCTCTCTACCCTCCGTTGGGCCGCGGACCAGCGTCGGCCGGGGCCGGTCATAGGGGGGCACTGACCAGAGGTAGTTGTCCGACTTGTCCCCGCCGGGGTAGCGAAGGGAGCGAACCCGCATCTCCTTCAGCGCCTCGGCCAGGGGCCGGGCGCCGGGACCGCGGTTCGCATCGTGATCCACCAGGTAGTCCACGTTGATGCCCAGCACCCTCGGCTCGGCCCGACAGATCACGTCAGAGGCATCCACCTCGAGAGTCAGATCGGCCATCCGCCCGCCACCTCCGGGGCAGCAATCGCGCGCCCGTCCAGCGGCCAAGGGAGAGCGAGGCTACGTCAGCTTCACCACCGCCACGCCGTACCTGTCGAGCTCGATCGCGCCTGCGGTCGTTGCGTTCGTGATCAACTCTTGCTTGCCAGGGGGGACAGCAACCGTCTTCTTGTCCTCGCTGTGGTTGACCAGAAACAGCAGCTTCTTCCCGCCGCGCTGACGAAGCGAGACCTCGACCCCTTCGGGCGGCGCGAGCGGGGGCTCCACCTCTGCAGTCCTCAGGAGTTCGGCAACGAGTTGGTCATAGAACTCAGGCTCCCTTGCGATCATCCCGACGTAGTAGGCCCTCCCTCGGCCGAAGCTGTTGCGGGTCACGGCCGCGAAGGTGCTGAGATGCCACTGCTCATACCCGGCCAGCACTTCCGCGCCCTCCGGGGTGATCCAGTCCACGTACTTGATGGCGGTGAACTCGCCCTTCAGCCTCTGCTTGCCGACCACTCGGTAGGCCATCTGCTCATCCATCGCCTCGTACTCCTCGATCACGAGCCCCAGTGTGTCGGTGAGGGGGCCGGGAAGTGTGCGGTCATAGCACAGATTGGTCTCGTCCTTCACGCCGAATCGGCAGTCGGCGAGGAGGACTCCGCCGTTCTTCACGTACTCGACCAGCCTGGTGGCCACCCTATCTGGCACCAGATGCAGGGCCGGCGCAATCACCAGCCGGTACTGAGACAGGTCCTCGGTCGGCCTGACCATGTCCACAGTGACCCCGGCCCGGAACAGCGCCGCGTAGTAGCGCATCATCGCCTCATGATAGCTGTTGCCGGGGAAGCCTGGCTGGATCCACAGCGCCCAGATGCTCTGGTAGTCGTAGACCACCGCCACCTCCGCCTTGACCGCAGTGCCCTCGAGCTCCTGCGCGAGCTGGTGGCACTCCCTCGCCACCTGGGCCGCCTCCCGGTAGCGGCGCAGGGGCTTGCCGTCGTGGCCGAGCAGGCCATGCCAGTACTGCTCCCGGCCCGCGGTACAGGTGCGCCAGCGGAACCAGATCATCCCGTCGGCCCCATTGGCGAGCTGCTGGTAGGCGATCTGCCGGATCTCGCCTGGGCGCGGGTTACGGCCGAAGGTTGACCAGCCACCTGGCCCCGCGGTCTGCTCCATCACCCAGAAGTTCTTCCGTTTCAGCCCCCTCATCACCGCGGCCGCGGCAGAGGAACGGTAGTGGATCTCGGGCCTGCCCCATACCGGGTAGTTGTCCCAGCTCACGTGGTCCAGGTCGGCCGCCAGGTCGTAGTAGTCCAGCTCGCTGTACAGTCCCATGAAGTTGTGCGTCACGAAATGGTTCGGGCAGAGCGAGCGCAGGATGCGCACCTGGTCCCCCTGGAAGCGCACGTTCAACCATGAGACATAGCGCTGGAAATCCAGGCAGAGGCTGGGGTTGTGCGTGCCCAGGTAGCCCTCGCCGGCAAGTCTCCAGGCCTGCTCTTCGCCATCCGGGAGCTGGACCTCTCCCCAGGCGCGGTACTTCTGGCCCCAGAAGTGGGTGCCCCAGCGCTGGTTCAGCTCCTCGATGGTGCCGTACTTGGTCCTCAACCAGTCCTGGAAGTCGGCGCGGCATGTCGGGCAGAAGCAGACCGGGCCGCCGAACTCGTTGTCCGTCTGCCACCCAATCACGTTGGGAGTATCGGCGAAGTGCGAGGCCATGGCGCGGGTGACTCGCTCGCTCAGCAGACGGTATGCGCCGGAGGTGAAGCAGTTGTTCTTGCGCACTCCCCAGACGATCCGCTGGCCGTTGGGCCGCATCGCCAGCGTCTCGGGGTACTTGCGCGCCACCCAGGCCGGCATGACGGCCGTGGGAGTGCCCAGGATCACGGAGATGCCGTGCTTGCCCAGGGTGGCGATCGCCTCGTCGAGCCAGTCGAACTCGAACCGCCCTTCCTCCGGCTCCATATTGACCCAGGCGAACTCGGCCAGGCGGACCACGTTGAACCCGGCCTCCTCCATAAGCTTGGCATCGGTCCCCCAACGCTCGCGCGGCCAGTGCTCCGGGTAGTAATCCACTCCCACGTACATGGCGTCTCTCCTACAGAGTCTCTTGCATTACCGTAGTCGGCAGCCGTGCACCAAGGCGCTCTGCACAGGCTCTGTGCGCCGTCTCCTGCATCACCGTCGTTACGGTGATGCAAGAGACGCGGTAGCACCAGTGGGGCATCACGCGGGCACCACAAACGGCCCCGCTGTGACATCGGTGGTCGCCGCGCCCTGCGCCCAGGGGCGGCACCGGGATCGCGCTGACTGGTGGATCAAGTCGGGAACCGGCTGGTCACTCGCGCCGGCACGCAGAGAGGCGGAGCGCCCGAACGGGCGCTCCGCCCGTTTCGGTCCAGGACCATGGCCAAGCACCGATCAGGACCAAACTCGCAGCGCTGCGCCCGAGCGCTGGCGAAAGGTCGCGGTGCGCCGCTCCAGCCACACCTCTAGCCGCCAGGCTTGTAGAACCGGGCGATGCACGGGTCGCACCCGTCGCACCACTCCGGGTAGCCGCCAGACCAGGGCCACATGCCGTACGGGTTGGGTATGCCCTTCTTGCCCTGCTCGATGCACGAGCTCACGAAGGCCCTTGCGCTCATCCACGACGCATGTCCGTCCATCCATCCGATGTTCGACCCTCCCAGGTGGCGCGTGTAGGGCTTCATCAGCTCCGGGTCCTTGGCAAAGGCCCCGCCCCTCGGCGGCAGGTTGTACATGAAGTCACCGCAGTAGCTGCCACAGCCTCCCGGGTCGTCCCATGGGGCCCAGGCGCACCACTCGGAGTTGCACTCGGCCGCGCACAGGTCGGGATAGGCGAGCAAACCTGGGCTGTCGTAGTCCACGCAGGCTCCAGCATCGTGGCAGACCACGAAGGCCGTAGCGTCCTGAACCTGGCTAGTCTTGAGTTCGCTCCAGGCGAAGTTTACACCGATGCTCTGGATGAAGGTCTGGCTGGCGGCCTCGTTGCGATCGCCGGCCCAGTACTCGAGGGCGTGCCTCTTCTGGATGAAGCTGTCGGTGATGGCGCCGCCCCACCCATTCGGGAAGCAGCCGTCCTTGGGGCAGATGTCCTTTCCGCTCCCCCACTCGCCCTTGTGTGCCACCAGCTCTCGGAACCAGTCTGGGTCGCCATAGATGAACATGGCACCGGCCTGGATCTTGGCGCTGGGGCAGTTCCATACCTGGCGGTTCCTGACGTACTCGTCGAGAATCACCGGATACCGCATGTAGGGATTGGCGTGGTCGGTCATCTGGCCGCAAGGGTCGTCGAAGACCGGGCCTCCTCCCGGCCGCGTGGCGAAGAACTCATACACCTCCGGACGGTGCTCCCAGGAGGGCCCTCTGTCGTAGTCCGTCAGGTACATCTGAATGGCGGTGGCGATGTTCTTGACGTTCGCCAGGCACTGAATCTTGCGCGCCGACTCGCGCGCCCTGGCGAAGACAGGGAACAACATCGCCGCGAGGATCGCGATGATCGCGATCACCACTAACAGCTCAATCAGAGTGAAGCCTCTGCGTTTCCGCGCCATCATCTGCTCTTGCACCTCGCTGATGAACAATGCTCGATGTGCGCTTCACGACACCAGACTGCCGCTTGCTCTCACCTCCTTTCCCTGGGCTCGCTCCGGCCGCCCCTCGCCATGGGCTTCCCCGGCACGAGCATTATGGGCCAGGCACCTCCCGCCGTCACTGGATAGACCCACGGATTTCTTGTAAGTTCCTGCGGCCGGCCTCGATCCAGTGCACGACCATGTTGCCGCTAGCGAGGTCGGCATCAACCTCGAGCAGGCGCGTCTTCCCGTCCGCGCTGGCGCTGGCTCGGGGCAGTGCATGCACCTTGACGGCCCTTGCTTCAGGCGATGTAGAAGGCATAGAGGCGAGACTCCTCGGCCCCCCAGAACTGCTCCAGGCAAAGCCGAAGGCCCTTGAGGCGCCGACCGATGGCCAGCCGCACCAGCCGCTGGTGATTGTCCTGCACGCGCTGCGCGATCTGCCAGCTCCCCCCAGACAGCCCCTCCAGCCGGAACTGCCGGGCGATCGGCGCGGGCACACCGGGCTCAGCCTGCTGTTGGTGCCCCGGGAACAGGGTGAGGGCGATGTCCTTGTCCAGAGCGCTGTCGAGGACAATGGTGGCCTGGCGAACCAGCATCTCCTGAGGGAGGAGATAGGCGACCCAGTCCCCTGGTTTGCACGGCCAGGCGTGCGTGTTCCCGGCCACGGGGCGGTTGATGCCATCGCGCAGGGCCTCCGGGTCATCCCGGGAAGCTGTGAGCCGAGCCGCCTTCGTGAGGGCCGGCATCTCCTGCTTCACCCACGGCAGGTAGCAGTCATCGGCGAGCAGCGCTTGCTGCAGCTCCCCGATATGATCGAGCATTGCGGCGGGGTGGGCCGATCTCGCCACAGCCAGCGCCGCGGCTGTGCCCACGGCCTGGCCCATGCTGGAGCAGGTTCCCATGACGCGGGTGCTGCTCAAGGCCGCGTGGGTGGCGCTGTGGCAGCGGCCGGCGAAGATAAGGTTGCTGATCGTCGCTGAGTAGAGCGAGCGGTAGGGAATCCCGTAAGGGGCAGGGGCAGGATGGAAGATGGTCGCTGGCGCGCCGATCTTCACCGCGTTGAAGCCCGCCGGATGATGGTCGTCCATCGTCCAGCCGCCGTAGGCCACCACGTCATCAAACCGACCCTCGGCTTCGATATCGTTCTGAGTCAGTACGTGCGCCCCGATGTAACGGCGGCTCTCACGCTTGCTGGGAAGGAACTGAACCCACTCGAGGGCCCACTTGTCCGCGCCGTAGTCGCCGCGGTTCTTGATGTGGTCCCAGACGCCGAGGGTGATGCGCAGCAGCTCCTGACGCACAGACTCGGTGTCGTAGATGGTATGCTGCTCGCCGCCGAGCTCGATCCACCAGTATCCCATCCGCCACCAGTTCAGGTCTGCCGCGCCATAGGGCAGCTCATCGGGCGAATCATAGCGATAGGCCCACGCCGGGGGCTCAAAGGGCTGCGGCGTGTCGTGCTCCCGCGCCTGGAACAAGCAGGTCATGCCCATAGTGCGGTCGTCGGCCACCTCCGGCGCGATGGACTCCCCATATTCATGTCGCGCTTCCCGGCCCATTCGGAAGGGATGGCCGGTGAGCGGGATGAGCACCCCGTCACCGGAGCAGTCGGCGAAGATTCGCGCCTTGACCACATGATAGGTCTGTGTCGTCATCTGCCAGCCAGTAATGCTCTCCAGGCGAGAGCCAGCCGTGCTCGCATCGAGGCAGGTGCAGTTGAGGAGCAGGGACAGGTTCGGCTGGTACTGCACCGTGTCGTACAGCACCAGATCCCATATCGCGTAATCGCGGTGCCGGTTCCGCCGAAGGTTCTCGAGGCGCAGCTCCTCGAGGATGCCCGTCTCGCGGAGGTACGGGATCTGGCCCGCCCGGTCGGCGCCGCAGATTGGCACCCGGCACTCGCTGGAGGCGTTGCCGCCGAGCACTGGCCGGTCGTGCACCAGCACCACCTGAGCCCCTCGCCGCGCCGCGGCGAGGGCCGCGCAGATACCCGTCATCCCCCCGCCAACCACGCAGAAGTCAGCGTCGTGCACCACTCGCCTGAAGGCGTCCTCTCTGGCTGACATGTCTCCATTCCCGGTCCGCGGGCCCTCGCAGCAGAGCGGCCCAGCTAATCCTGGTCTGGCGAGAGCTGCAGATGCTGGCCTGGCCCACGCAGCACTCGCCTGATCTCCTCCGGGTCAAGCTGGCGCGGCTGCACGCCGTGCCGCGCGGCCAGCGCGGCGGCGACACCCGCGGCTTGCCCGGTCTTGCCCGCGATGGGCATCACCCGGTGGGAACTCATCGCGATGTGCGTGCCGCTGATGCACTTGCCTGCCACTAACAGGCCGTCAACCTCGCGCGGCACGAGCGCCCGATACGGCACCCCATAGTGCGCCACTTCCAGCCCGCGCGTTAGATCCTCCCCTCCCTCCCAGAGGTCCAGCCCATAGTCGCAGGCTGCGATGGTGTCGCTCGGGAAGGCGCCGGAGCGAAGGTCGTTCTCGGTGATGACGTACTCGCAGAGGATGCGCCGGCACTCGCGCACCCCGATCCGCGGGGCCAGGTAGATGGCGAACCCGTGCTCGCGCAGGAGCGCGTGATCGCGCTCCATGACCCTCAGCGCCTCCCGGTGCGTCGTCGCCAGCTCAATGGGGTCCCGGGTGTCCCGGCAGGGCAGCGAGCATCCCCAGCACAGGTAGAGGCCAGGGTCGGCCCCGAGCTCCCGCTGAGGGGCGCGCGCCGCCCAGGCCTCCTCCTCGCCGCGGGGCGCGATCCCGTGGAGCACCGACACCGCTCCCCCGGCCTCCAGCTTGCTCATGTCAAAGGGCTTGCCCACACCGGTCCTCTGGATGAAGTACATCCAAGTGCAGTGCTGCACCCGGCTGTCGGCCTGCGGCGGCGCGCTCGGCTCGTGAAAATCGCCCTGCGCATCGCGGCCGTACATGGCTGCGCAGCCGGCGAGCGCGGCCACGATGCCTGATCCGGTGGCGTCAATGGTCACCTTGGCGCGGACCTCGAGATCCTGTCCAGGGAGCACCTCGACCCTAACGCCGCCAGCGGCGGGATGGCCCGAACCATCTGTCTTGATCACTCCGATCGCTCTTGCGCCAGCCACCACCGCGGCCCTGGGCTCCTGGTCGAGGAGCTGCCAGAAGGCCCTCTGGAAGCTCTCCGGCGGCCAGAACTGCGCCCCGGGAACGGGCGCGTAGCGGGTGCTGAGCAGCTCTGCCGCCTCCTTGAGGATGCCGCTGAGGGTCCCCCCGTAGAACAGGGTTACGTAGCAGTCAGAGGGCGCGCCCCCGATGACAGGGTCCTCTTCCAGCAGGATCACCCTCGCCCCGGCGCGGGCCGCGCCGATGGCCGCGGGGATGCCCGACGCTCCCGCGCCGACCACCACAACATCCGCCTGCAAGCTCTCGCGTTGAGCCACTGCCCGAGCCCTCCCTTCTCTGCCGTTGCTTCGGCGCTCTAGTCCCGGAGACCCGCTGTTGGCAGCAGGCCGGAAGCAGGGAAAGTCAGCGGGCGGAGCGCCTTCCTGGGCGCTCCGCCCGCTCATCGGGTCATCTCACCCCACAGGACCTCTTGCATCAGCGTGATGGACAGACGCGCACACACACCCGCTGCAAGGCCTCTGTGCGCCGTCCCCTGCCTCACCGTCGTCACGGTGATGCAAGGCACGTTGAGATCACACGAAGCGCTGTGCCCGCGGGTCGGGGTTCAGTAGATCGCCGGGTAGAAGCCGCAGGCAGAGGATGGGCCCCAGCGACAGACGCCCATCTTGTTGGAGTAGTTGCACTCGCCCTTGGTATCCTCTTTGTGCTGGTTGATGAGGGCCTCGGCCGGCACCCAGGCAGCATGGCCGTCCATGTAGCCGATGTTGGTGCCCCCCAGATGGCGGGCGAAGGGCTTTCGCAGCTCCGGGTTCATCAGGAAGTTGATGCTGGGGTCGCTGCCGCCGCGGGCGTGTACCGATATGCACTCCGGGCATCCCGACATCATGCTGCTGTAGCAGCCGGAGTCGTCGAACCAGCTCGAACACCAGCAGTTGGCGCACTCCAGGTTGCACAAGTCCGGGTAGGCCATCAGGCCCAGGCTCATGGTCTCGAGCCAGTTGCCGCCATCGCTGACCACAATGAAGCTGGCCGCGTCCTCCACCTGGGACAGCTTCAGCTCCCGCTTCTGGTTCACCCCGTTGAAGCTGATGCCGAACCAGAAGTTGCCGGGGCCGCCCTCGCGGGTGAGCCACTCCGTCGGCGCCTTCTCCTGTTTGAAGGAATCGGTGACACTGCCTCCCCATCCTGGCGGGAAGACGTTCTCCTTGATGCAGAGCAGCTTGCCGTCGCCCCACAGGGCCTGATTCGCGACCACATTACCGAACCAGTCCGGGCCGGAGACGATCACATAGGGGCCAGCGATGAGCTTGGCGCTGGGGCACTGCCAGACATCCCGGTTCCTGATGTACTCGTCAAGGATCACCGACCAACGCAGATAGGGGTTGGCATTGTCGGCCAGCTTCCAGCAGTCACCCTCCCAGTAGGCGTTGCCGCCAGGAGCGAGATCGAAGAAGTCGTGCACTTCCTGCCGGTGCTCCTTCGGGGCCATCCTGTCGTAGTCAGCGAGGTACATCTGTGTCGCCATGGCGATGTTCTTCACGTTCGCCAGGCACTGGATCTTCCGGGCGGACTCCCTCGCCCTGGCAAACACCGGGAACAGCATGGCCGCCAGGATCGCGATGATCGCGATCACCACCAGCAGCTCGATCAGTGTGAATCCTCTCCGCCTGCGCATCACCACCGCACCTCCTTCCCTCGGCACTATCCCTTCCCCAGGGTTTGCACACACCTCAGGAGCTGTGAGTCGGCAAGGGTACCTCGCAGGATGAAGCCGCTTTGCATCACCTCCTTTCTCCGGCCTGGAACCTGTAGCCGATTCCGAATCCTGGCCGGCGCGCCCTTCGCGACTCCCAGTCGCAATGCGGCGGCATCAGACGCCTTGGTGTGTTCAGTATAGGCAGTCCCCGCGCAAAATCAAGTGGGCCGACAGGAGGTGAAAACGCGCGTTTGCGGGGCCGCCTCGGTCGGGGCAGGTTGGCAACATGCCCAGCCTGCTCGGCCTGCCCGCCAATGCCAGGATGGGAAGGTCGAGGAATGTGCGAATAGCTGGCGCATGACGGGGAGCGATAGGGTGAGGCCAAACCTGTCCGGCGGGGTGTCCTGGCGAGCCGTCGTGCTGGCCTACGCCATCCTGCTCGCGCTGGCCTCGCTGTCCTTCTACATCGAGATCGTGCGGCACCGGGTCGCCGACGTCACCTCGGGCGTTCCCGCGGTGGCTCCTGTCGTCGTGCTCGGGATGCTGCGGCTGCGGGTCTGATGGTGGCCGTTCCATCCTCTGGGCTACATCGCCGCGAATAGCTGGGGCGGGCACTGGTGGTATATGCCATTGTTCGTGGGATGGGCGCTCAAGTCACTGGTGATACGCCATGGGGGCCTGCCACTGTACCGGCAGACCGTGCCATTGGCCATCGGCCTGATCGTGGGAGATGTCACGAACACGGGGCTGTGGGCGGCGGTTGCGCTCGCCACGCGCGGCCGAATGTGAGGGATCGCGCGCCCGCGCGAAGTGGCCTCGCCTCGGCCGTCGAAGGAAGGAGAAGCCTATCCACAGGAGGCGATGATGAACTTGGCGGTGCTGACTGAGGAGCAGATCAGGCGGCTGCATGACGCCTCCCTGGAGATCCTCGAGAGGACCGGCGTGCACCTCCCTCATCCTGACGCGCGGAAGCGCTTCGCCGAGGCCGGCGCAAGGGTGGAGGAGGCCAGCGAACGCGTCAGGATCCCCCAGCCCCTGGTGGAACGCAGCCTGGCGCAGGCCGGCAAGTCGTTCACCATCTACGGGCGGGACAGGAGCAAGCAGGCAGTATTCGGCAAAGGATGCCGCAACTACAACTCGATCTCCGGCGAGGCGCTGTGGATAGATGACCACACTGGCGAGCGTCGCTATGCCTCCCTGGCCGATGCGGCCACCGCGGCGAGGCTAGGAGATGCTCTCCCTGATCTGACCATCGTCGGGGCGATGTGCGACCCTCACGAGCTGTCGCCCGAGTACGGAGGAGTGGCGGTCGCGGCGGAGCTGCTGCGGAACACCACCAAGCCCATCGGGCTGTGGTTCCACAACCGGACCGTGTCCCGCTTTATCGTCGAGTTGATGATCGCCGCGGCGGGAAGTGAGGAAGAGGCCTCTCGCCATCCTGTCACCTACCCCTTCCTCGAGCCGATCAGCCCGCTGCGCTTCCCGTTCCACGGCGTAGACGCGCTCTACGCGACCGCTCGCCTCAACCTGCCCGTGCCGATTGGTCCCATGGCTCAGACGGGCATGTCCGCCCCGGGCACGCTGGCCGGGACGCTCGCCCAGGAGAATGCCGAGATCCTGGCCGGAGTCTGTATCAGCCAGCTCATCAGCCCAGGCGTGGCTGTCTGCTACGGCGGCATCCCCCACGCCTTCGACATGCGCACCACCCAGTTGATCTTCGCCGGCCCCGAGCAGGCGCTGATGGCGGTCGCCATGACCCAGATGGGCAAGCACTATGGGCTGCCAGTGTACATCAATGTCGGACTGACCGACAGCAAGGTCCCGGACGCGCAGGCGGGGATGGAGGCCGGGATCACCCTCATCTGCGGGGCGCTGGCAGGAGCTGATATCTTCGGCCATCTCGGGATCTGCGGTGTGGACCAGGCCTCCTCCCTGGACATGTTGGTCATGCAGCACGAGCTGATCGGCTACGTCGAGCGCCTGGTGCGAGGGATCGAGTTCACCGAGGAGGCGCTGGGGCTGGAGGTCATCCAGGAGGTTGGGCCAGGCGGCACCTTCATGGACCAGGAGCACACTGCTCGCCACTTCCGCAAAGAGCTGTGGTTCCCCCGCCTGCTGGACCGCGAGTTCTATGACACCTGGGTGGCGAACGGCTCGAAGACGATGGCCGAGCGCTGCCGGGCGGAGAAGGAGCGGCTGCTCAGAGACCACCAGCCGGAACCCCTCTCCCCCGAGGTGGACCGGGAGTTCGAGCGCATCCTCGCGGGAGCGCGGAAGGAGCTGGAGGCGGCAGGGGCGAGCTGGCGCAGAACAGGCTGAGATGTCAGCGCAGGATTGCGGCACTTGACGCAGAACCGGATGGCAGGCGGGCAGTAGGAGATCGCCTATGCGCAGGGCGGTGATTGTGATCGCCATCCTCGCCGGGGTCGGCCTGATCATCGTACTGAGGCTCTCGGGAACCGGTTCCCGAGACACCGGCACCACAGATGAGCGCGCCGCGTCGGCCAGGGTCAAGGGGAAGATAGGGCGCCCGCCCGCAGTGGCCGGCCTGTTCTATCCCGCGGACGCGAGCGGGCTTCGCGCCCAGGTGAACGCCTGCCTCGAGCAGCCGAAGGGCGCAAGCCCACCTGGCGAACCCGTGGCACTCATCGTGCCGCACGCTGGGTACACCTACAGCGCGGGCGTAGCCGGGCACGCCTATCGGCAGATCCGCGGCAAGCACTTCGACACCGTGGTAGTGATAGGCCCCAGTCACCGAATGTCTTTCCGGGGTGTAGCCCTGAGTGGGGCCGACTTCTGGGACACTCCTCTGGGGCAAGTGCCTGTTGACCGGGCTGCGACCGAGGCCCTCGCGAAGGCCGACCGGGATGCGGAGGTGCTCGATGAGGCCCACCTCGGTGAGCACTCAGTGGAAGTGCAGCTCCCTTTCCTGCAGACTGTGCTGAAGGACTTCCAGCTCCTGCCGCTGCTGATGTCCGACTTCTCGGAGTCGAACTGCTCGGCCCTCGCCAAGGCCCTTGCGGAGTGGGCGCGGGGCCGGTCGGTGCTGCTGGTGGCGAGCACGGACATGTCGCACTACCCCGCCTATGACGAGGCGGTCCGCGTCGACAAGGAGGTCCTCAAGGCCATCGAGGCCATGGACGCGAATGCAGTGGCCGCCACCTGCAGGAAGCTAGTTGGCGCAGGCACGCCCGGCCTGGCGACCTGCCTCTGTGGGGAGGGCCCCGTGAAGGCGGTGCTGATGGCGGCCCGGCTGTTGGGCGCGGATGAGGCCAAGGTCCTCCACTACGCCAACTCCGGCGACATCGCGGGTAGCCCTCGCGACCGTGTGGTCGGCTACTGCGCGGTGGCGCTCTATCGCAAGAGCAGCGCTCGGGCATCTCCGCGATCACAGGGGACCGACCTGAGTCCGCCTCAGCAGCAGCGGTTGCTATCTCTCGCTCGGGCCACAGTCGAGGAGTACGTGACGACAGGCCGGTCGCCGGAAGTCCATGAGACTGATCCCGCACTCCTCCGACCGGCGGCCGTCTTCGTCACCTTGAAGCAGCACGGCGTCCTCCGGGGGTGCATTGGCAGCCTGGAGCCCGAGGGCCCACTCTCCGAGGCGGTTCGCGATAAGGCGATTGCTGCCGCCACCCAGGATCCCCGGTTCTCTCCGGTCAGGGCGGGCGAGCTGGCCGACCTGGAGATCGAGATCTCAGTGTTGTCTCCCCTGGAGCAAGTCAAGAGCGCCGACGAGATCAAGCTTGGCACACACGGCGTGGTCGTCGCGGCCGGCCCGCGGCGCGGCGTCTTCCTGCCACAGGTGGCCGGTGAGACCGGCTGGACCCGAGAGGAGTTCCTGGAGCATCTCTGCCGCGACAAGGCCGGGCTGCCAGCCGACAGCTGGAAGCGCGGCGCCACCCTCTATGTCTTCACGGTTCAGTCTTTCGCCTCGCCCGCGCCGAGAGAGCAGCCCCATGGCACGCGGTCAGGCGAGTGATCCCCGTCATCGGGGCGAAGGGGGCGGGCCTGGGCGGGCCCTCACCCGGCGTGAGCTTCTGAAGACGCTCGCGCTGGGCGGCATGGCTGTCGGCTGCGGGATGCTTGGCGCTTGCCGCCGACCCCACTCGGGAGCGGCCCATTCCGCAGGGGGCAGTCAGGCCTGGAGGCCGCCCAGCCCGTTCCGCCGCGACGGGGTCGTGGTGATCGTTCGCGGGAAGGGGGCGGTCAACAGCGCCCGAAAGGCAGACCGGGCCCTGGTCGGCAGGATGCTCGAGGCCGGCCTGACGCGACTGGTCGGAGTAGGGGATGCAGTTCAGGCCTGGCGGCGGCTGTTCGGTCGTGACGACATCATCGGCCTGAAGGTCAACTGTCTCGGCGCGCCCACGACACACACTCATGTGGAGGTGGCCCTGGCGGCCGCCGAAGGCCTTCAGGGCGCCGGCCTCCCAGCGTCGAACCTCGTCATCTTCGACCGGCTGACTGACGAGCTGGACCGCGCCGGCTACCCGGTGAACGAGGGAACTGGCGTCCGCTGTTACGGCACCGACCGGGTGGGCTACGATGCTGAGCCCACCAACGCCGGCGAGGTCGGCTCCTGCTTGAGCAGAATCGTGTCAGAGCATTGCACTGCCCTGGTGAACCTGCCGCTGCTCAAGGATCATGACCTGGCCGGAGTCAGCATCAGCCTCAAGAATCACTTCGGGAGCATCAACAATCCGAACAAGCTTCACCTCAACCAGTGCTCCCCCTATGTGGCCGACCTCAACCTGGTGCCTGCTATCAGGGAGAAACAGCGCTTGATCGTCTGCGACGCGCTGGAGGTAACCTATGATGGCGGGCCGACCTACTGCCCCGCGACCACCGAGCGCTACGACGGCCTGCTGATGGCGACCGACCCGGTGGCCCTCGACCGGGTGGGATGGCAGATCGTCGAGGGGCTGCGGGCGAAGGCCGGGCTCGCCTCCCTGCACGCTGAGGGCAGGGAGCCTGGGTACATCATGGTCGCAGGCGATGCCCAGCACCGCCTCGGCGTGGCCGACCTTGCCCGCATTGAGAAGATAGAGGTCACGCTGACCTGAGGACCAGCGATGCCGCTGACTCGCCGACAGTTCCTCAAGCTTGGAGCTGGATGCGTGCTGGGAGCGGGCGCGGTGGGCGGCGCGATCCGCCTGGCGGCCTCCGCGCGCTCCCGGTCAGCTCGCGGCTCCGAGCCCGCGGCCCGCGGATGGGTGCGCCGCGCCCAGTACTACCGCAAGCTGGAGAAGCAGCGGGTCAGCTGCTTGCTCTGCCCGAAGGAATGCCAGGTGGGGCCTGCGGAGCGCGGCTTCTGCGGAGTCCGGGAGAACCGCGACGGCGAGTACTATACCTTGGTGCACGGCCGCGCCGCCTCGGTCGGCGTTGACCCCATCGAGAAGAAGCCGTTCTTCCACGTGCTGCCCGGCAGCCCCATCTTCTCCTTCGCCACGGCCGGGTGCAATCTCGCCTGCAAGAACTGCCAGAACTGGGAGCTGTCACAGTCCCGGCCGGAGCAGGTGCCGGCCGTTGATCTGCCTCCAGCCAAGCTGGTGGAGGCCGCGCAGAAGCAGGGCTGCTCTCTCATCGCGGGCACCTACTCGGAGCCGACAGTCTTCGTCGAGTACATGCTGGCCGTCGCGAAGGAAGGCAAGAAGCGCGGGCTTCGCTCCACCATTGTGACTGCCGGCTACATCAGCCGCCAGCCAATGGTTGACCTGTGCCGCGAGCTGGCCGCGGTGAAGGTTGACCTGAAGTCCATGCGCGAGGCCTTCTACCGGAGTAACTGCGCGGGTGAACTCAAGCCGGTGCTCGACGCCATCGAGCTGATACAGAAACAGAGCATCTGGCTCGAAGTCGTCTATCTCGTGATCCCGACCCTCAATGACAGCGAGCGGGAGGTCCGCGATCTAGCGCGCTGGATGAGAACCCATGTAGGCCCCGATGTACCCCTGCACTTCAGCCGCTTCTACCCGCAGTACCGCCTGAAGAACCTGCCTCCGACTCCCTACGAGACCCTGTCTCGGTGCCACCAGATCGCCCGGGGCGAAGGACTGCGCTACGTGTATGTCGGCAATGTCCCCGGCCACCCGGGAGAGAGCACGTACTGCCCGAAATGCAGCAAGCTCCTGATCCAGCGCCAGGGATACCACGTGGGAGCGCTCAACCTCAAGCAGGGCCGGTGCAAGTTCTGCAACCAGGCGATTGCCGGCCTTTGGTCGTGATCAGCTCGTGCTGGTGGAGCGCTGCCCCTTGAGCGCGCGTCTTGTTCTCGCGTGTCTGCTGATGGGCTTCACCGCGCTCGTCGCCCAGGTCACCCTCACCCGAGAGCTCCTGGCCCTCTTCTATGGGAACGAACTCTCGATCGCCCTGGTGCTCGCCGTCTGGCTGGTGGCGGTGGCCGCGGGCAGCGCCGCAGGGGCCCGGGTGGCACCCAGGCTCCAGCTCTCGGAGCGGGCCTTCGGGTGGTCGCAGCTTGCGATGGCTGTGCTCCTTCCTCTCTCTTTGCTCACCTCCCGCCACGTCCAGGTGGGCAGCCTTGCGCCTGGCCAGGTGCTCGGGCCGGGCGCGACGCTGCTGGCATCCCTGGAGACGCTGGCGCCGGTTTGCCTCGCCGCGGGCCTTCAGTTTGTCCTCGCGGCCTCCGCTGCGGCCGCGCGCCGACACAAGGGGAGCGCGGACACGTCTGCGGTTGCCCTCGTCTATGCGCTCGAGGGAGCTGGCGCGGTCGTCGGCGGCATCGCGTACCACTGGTGGTTCGCCGAGTACGCCATGCCTCTCGCGACACTGGCGCTTGCAGGTTTGCTCAACGTGGCCTCCGCGGCCGCGTTGCTGCGACTGCGCCTTCCCTTCGTCGGCTTGCCCATAGCCGTCG
>Ga0315307_1000566_pt1 | contig 16013 bp, 14 predicted proteins | sample TDP2_MG_FD_203079 | JGI IMG/M metagenome (GOLD analysis project Ga0315307, IMG submission 203079) | Freshwater sediment microbial communities from Lake Towuti, South Sulawesi, Indonesia - TDP2 | ecosystem: Environmental > Aquatic > Freshwater > Lake > Sediment | place: Indonesia: South Sulawesi... | reverse complement strand
GCCCTCACGCGGCGAAGATCGCCGGTTCAAATCCGGCCCGGCCCACTGCAAGGTCGAGTTGTGTTTTCGGTTCCTCACAACCTCAGACATCAGAAAGTATTCGACCCATGTGTCTAGGCCGAGCATTCTAAACAGCGAAACACCTCTTCAATCATCGCTTGGAAGCATGTTCCTCGTTGTTCAAGGAGCCTACAGCCTCAATCATCGATTCTTCTAGCAAATCTGTCAGGAAACCAGACAATTCGCCAGGGGATGGGCTTGGGCAAGAGCATTCTTGGCCACATCTCAATGATCGTCACCTTGATCTGTGAGGCTCAGAATTTCCCGTACCTCCACACTTCATCGTACATCGCAACAATGTTTTCGACAGGTGTTACTGGTTGAATGTTGTGGCAAGGAGCCACAATATAGCCAGTTCGGTCGCTGGCAAGTATGTCGATGCAGCGTCTCACTTCCGCACGCACTCCTTCGGTAGTTGCGAATGGGAGAATGCGCTGATTATCCATGCCGCCATGAAAACAAAGGCTCGTACCGAAGTCCCTTTTCAAGCCTTCTAACTCCATCCCAGGGCAGGCCCACTGTAAGGGATTCAGTACGTCGATCCTCATGTTTACTAGGTCAGGGATAAACATGCGGATCGCCCCGTCGTCGTGGTGAAACACATTGATGCCGAAGCCGTGTGCCAACTCGATGTGCCTTCGCATATGCGGCTTGTAGAACTTTCGAAACGTATTCAGACTTATCATGGGGCCAGTCTGTGTGCCGAAGTCGTCAGTCACCTGAGTCACGTCGATGAGTCCGTCGCATGCTTCGAACATGCGGCGATGGTGTTCGTACAGGAAGTCGGATATCTGGTTTAGAAGGCAACGCGTGAATTCAGGGCGGACCCAAGGATCAATCAAGGAGGTCTTCAGCCCGCGGAGCTTGTTGTGTTGAAAGAAGAGTGCCGTGTACCCGCACATGATGACTTGCTTCTGTTGAAAAGACTCAGCAACCTTCCGCATTCCCGCGTAATCAAACCAGTCTGTGCTGGGCCATTTGTGCTGTTCTAGATCTTCGATGGTTTCAGCCTTTGCCAGAGGATTATGTGATATCTCATCGTATGTGCCCGTTCCGTAGCTCACCTTTCTCGTGCGGATGCCCCAGTAGTCCATAGTCTCGTCTTTGGCGACGCTGGGCAAAGACGGACCAACATACTTGGGTTCAAGGCTGGCCATTCCGTCAATGTGTAGAAGCTCATGGATGTTCGCGTCTTGACCGAAGTGCTCCTTGAGTTTTGTCCAAACTTCGGGCGTTGCCCAGATGTCCGTTGGGACACGATCCAATGGCTCATGCCTTATGGCAGCTAGAACTCGTTCTCTTGAGTCCACGTTCACATCCTTTCTCCGCTAACTAATATAGCTTTGTAGGGAAAGCCGGTACAGGTTCCGCCAACGCACAAGTCGCTGGTCGGGGATGATGAAAAGGTTTTACGCTGGTTAGGCGCTTTAGGTATGCATGCAACTCAAGAAGCTATTGTAGGTTGATGCGAAAAGGCGGCGCCAGTCTTGAATGCTAGAGAAAGAGCAATGGCGGCTTACCGTCGTGAGGAGCCTGACAGGATTCCATGGCTAGTCTATGATGGGCTTTGTCCTAGAGGCTTCATGGATCGCAAACTGAGAGACAAGGGCCTGGGCTTGAAGGTTTCGGCGGCTGTTCTGAGGGAGGAGATGCCTCATGTTCGTGTTGAAGCAAAGACCTCTGGTAACATTGTGCAAAGAACCTATCACACTCCCTTAGGCGACCTTTCAATGAAAGAGAGAATAGGACTTCCCGAAGGTGCTGGCAGCTCTTGGATCGTGGAGCACCCGGTTAAGCAGGTCTCGGACTTCGAGGTAGCTGAGTTCATGACAGAGGACACGGAGTATGTGGCAGATTATGAACCATTTGTGAGGACCGACAGGAACCTCGGCGGCGACGGCATAGTCTTAGTCTGGGCGGGGCGTTCACCCATGCAGAAGGCTCAGATCGAACTCATGGGCTACCGCAACTTTGCCCTAGCGCTTCACATGTGCCGGAAGGAGTTGGAAAGGTTGCTTAGAGCATTAGAGAGGAAGATGGACGAGCGATACCAGTTGCTGGCTGAGTCACCGGCCGAGATCATAAACGGCACAGACAACATCAATAGCGTGATCGTCAGTCCAAAACTCTTCGAGATGTACATCGGTCCGTTCTACCAGAGGCAAGCCCAGCTCCTTCACAAGAAAGGCAAGATCCTCGAAGATCACATGGACGGCAAGCTAGCACGGCTTAAAGACCTGATTGCCAAGACTGACCTAGACGCGATTGAGGCCTTTACCCCCCCGCCCATGGGAGACCTCCCGCTGGCAGAAGCCAGGTCCGCGTGGGATGGAAAGGTCATAAGCCTCAACTTCCCCGAGTCTGTTTTCCTTGAGAGCTCAACGGCAGTTAGGAGATACGCATTGAACCTTTTGGGGGAAGCGGCTCCTGGTGACGGTTTCATAGTGACTATCACGGAGGACATACCATTGGAGCGCCGTTGGCTTGGTCTGTCAATCGTCACAAACGTGTTACGGAAACATGGCTCCTATCCATTACGGGGCTAAGCTGATGGCAGAGCAGGCAGACGGAAAAGAAGAAAGTTATGAAGGTGGAGTGCGAGGCAACCTGATTCTAGAAGGTTATGACGCCTTTGATGTAATCCGCCGGCTTGTCTGAGGCAACTCTGAAAGCTGCCATTGCATCTCTGTATGGGAACCTGTGTGTCATAAGGAGATTCTGGTCGAAGACACGCTTCTCGAGAAGCTTCACGGCGTCGTGAAAGTCCTTGTTGAAATCCGGAGATGAAGCGGGCGACGTATTCAATATCGTCAATCCTTTGACGTGCCACTTCTCAGTTGGCACTGTTTCGTCTACCACATGTCTTCCAAAGATGACGAGTTTTCCAGATGGCTTCAAGAGGTCTGTTGCGAGATAGAGGGCTCCTGGCGCGCCTGAGGCTTCGATCACAATGTCAGCTTCGCCTCCGAGTATCCGCCTTACTTCCTCCACCGCCTTAACCTCTCTTGGGTTGACTGCGTGATCTGCTCCGAACTTCATGGCTAGGTCCAGCCGCTCGTTCAGGAGGTCTACCGCGACTAGGCAGTCCACGATTGCCTTTGGAATGGATTGAAGCAGAAGAAGCCCCATGTAGCCGCAGCCGATGATGCAGACTTTGTCTCCTATCTGAATCGCTGATCTTTTGATGCCGTTGACGGCGCATGCTGCTGGCTCCGAAATCCAAAGGGCCAGGTCCTCTACGTCGTCTGGGATTCTGGCGATGTTTCTGCAGTCTGTCCTGTAGAACTGGGCGAAGGCGGGTCCTCCTAGAGTAGTAACCCTTTCTCCCGGCTTGACGTTTCTGACGTCTTCTCCTGTTTTGGCTACAATTCCGACGCCTTCGTGACCCATGACTCTGCCGCCGGGAAGCTTGCCCTGAAAAGCGTAGACATCGCCCATGCATATGCCACAGGCCTTCGTCTCAACCAGGACTTCGCTTCTTCTTGGTTCTGGGATGTCTGACTCAATGATCTCGGCTACGCCTTTCGATATGGATATGGCTTGAGCCTTCATTAGAGCGCACTCAACCTAACCGACTGTGATTAGGCTAAGATTAGCCTTTACTGCATGAAAGGGCATATGCTTTCTTCTCTAGAAGCGGCTCTTGGTAAGATAGTGGCCTTCAGTCTGCTGAGAAAGCTTCCACTGCTGCTGCTATACCTGAGCCGAGCTTGACCGTGTACCCTTCCTTTTTCATGCCGCGTTCAAGCGCTTCAAGGACTAGGATGACGTTTCTTTCGCTTGAGTTGATCCCCATAAGTCCGATCCGCCAGAGCTTGCCTTTGAGTCTGCCCAGCCCTCCGCTTACCGTAATGCCGAAGTCTTGGAGGAGAGTCTGCCTCACGTTCGCATCGTTCATTCCATTTGGCACTTGAACGGCATTCAATGAAGGGCATCTGTAGCCCTCTTCGGCGTTCATTCTGAGCCCAAGAGCTTCGATCCCTTTGATCAATGCTAAGCTGTTCTTCTCGTGCCTTCGCCATCTCGTTTCGAGTCCTTCTTCGTGAAGTATTCTCAACGCTTCCCTTAGGGCATAGACGAGCAAGATTGGTGCAGTGTGATGATAGACGCGGTTCGTCTTGATCCAATACTCTTCGATCGTTGAGAGGTCAAGGTACCAGCTCTGAACCTTCGTCCCCCTATTTCTTATACGTTCTAGAGCTCTCTCGCTTGCCGTTATCGGAGCCAGCCCCGGAGGACAGTTCAAGCACTTCTGTGATGCACTGTAACATACGTCTATGCCGAGTTCGTCCACGTTCAGGTCGCATCCGCCAAGAGAAGTGACCGCATCCACAATAAGGAGAGCATCGTACTCGTGCACGATCCTTGAAATGTCCCTTAGTGGTTGAAGTACGCCTGTTGAGGTTTCTGCGTGGACGATGGCAACGGCGATCGCGTTCGATTCTGACAAGGCTTTCTCGACTGCTTCTTTCAGGATTGGCTTGCCCCATTCAGCCTCCACCATCAACGGGTTTCCACCGCATCTGTTGACCATCTCTCTTATGCGTTCGCCAAAGAATCCGTTAATGCACACGACAACGTTGTCACCTTTCTCGACGATGTTGCAGATGGCGCTTTCCATCCCGGCGGAGCCAGTGCCAGAGATCGGCATAGTTATGTGGTTACTTGTCTTGAAAACATATCTTAGTAGCTCTACGGTGTCGTCCATGACCTCCATGAAGTATGGGTCTAAGTGCTCCACTATCGGCGAGTTGAGTGACCTCAAAACCCTAGGATCAATGTTACTAGGCCCCGCTCCTAAGAGAAGCCGTTCAGGCGGGCGCAGTTCTTCATAGACCTTTCTAGCCATTTCTGACACTTGCCTCAGAATTTGACCCCAATAGCATTAACGTTCCAATATAAAGGCTTTGCGCTTACTGAGGGGCAGAGACGATGAATCCTTACCGTGCGCTTGTCCGCAAGTGTGGTTTGATCAGTTTCTCGGCATTTCTGTGGAGAATGTCGTGTCGGTCTTCGTCCGTTATGCGCGAGAACAAGACACAGCCTATCCCATAGTGTGGGTCGAACCAGGGCAGGTCGGTGCCGAACAGAATCTTTTGGGACCCGGCTTCTTTGACCATCCACTCGATCACTCCGTTCACTGTGTACGCGGCGCAGAGCTCCAAGTAGACATTAGGGTAGTCTTTCCCGACTTGGATGGCTTTCTCCCACTCTCCGTATCCTGAGTGCCCCATGAGTAGCTTGGCATTGCGGTATTCTTCGGCCAGTTTCTCGACCAAGCTCGGCGAGTCATAAGGGCTATTTCCCCAAGTGTGCATGAGAACAAGAAGCCCCTTTTCGTCCGCGTACTTGAGTGCAGGTTCGTACCGGGGACTGGTTATTGGGTACTTGTGGTAGTCTGACAGGAACTTGAACCCAACGAACCCTTCCATTTCTGAGAAGTGGGCTACTTCGTCCTTGGTTCTTTCCGGGTAGTTGGGGTTGATGACCCAATATGCTCTGAACATATCTGGGTACTTCTTCACAACCTTCGCCATTTCAAGGTTAGCCTTGGTGTCGATGAGCGAGGCGTGGGAGCTCGATACTGCCAACTTTACGCCACAGCGGTCCATGGTGCGGATCATGTCTTCAGATGTGGGATTGGGAAAGTAGATGCCTTGGTATGGTCCGAGGTGCGCGTGCATGTCGATCACGGGGCAGGATTCGCTCCTCCCTTCCTTCATGAACTCCTTGGTCAGCTGGGAGACTCTCACATCTTGACCCTCCTAAGCAACCGTTCGAGATTGCCTGAAGCGATCTTGCGGCGTTCCTTTGTTGTTATGTCTGCACCAGCCAGAGTTAGCTTGGGTCCGCCCGGGTTCCACTTGGGATATCCCGTTCCGAAAAGGAGTTTTACAGCGCCATATTTCTTGCAGAAGTCGGTAATGCCGCCGTCAAGCTCGTATCTTGAGGTGTCCAAGTGCAGGTTCTCATGCTTTTCGATCAAGGGTCTGAAGTACCGGTCGTGCCCCCAAGGGCCGTGCTCTGTGACTACGAGGGTTAGGTCTGGGACTTCGGACAGGATAGTGCTGACTAGGTGCCAACCTGAAATGCCCCCACAAGACTGAGTGATGTCGATGAAGAGGGGAATGTTTCGCTCAACCATCAAGTCATACAGGGGTGCCAGAGATGTTCTTGTCATGAGGTATCTGTGTTCTGCGGGGAATGCTCGAAAGGCGCGTATGTTCCTTTCCTTCATCTTCCTTACGATGGTTTCCATGGTTCCAAGTTCTTCTGTCTGCAGCGGCAGGATCGCAAGTGTTCCGTGAAGCCTGTTGAACGCTTCTATTTCGTTGAGTAGCATATCGTTGCCGATTACAGGCGAGTCGTCGCGCTGCCGAGCGTGATACACTAGGGCTTCGTCTATACTGCAGTAGTCCATTTCCTCCAAGAGGTTCTGGGCTGTTTCGGCATACCGGATGGGTCTGATCATTGAGGTGCCGAAGCTCATGTTGCAGTCAAAGAACTTCACTTGCATTCCCTTCTGTTACTGTTGAAGCTCGCGCCCCTCCGCCATTTCTCGCTCTCAAGAACGCTAAGCAAAGCGTGCATCTCCATATCTCCATAGATCGGCCATTTGATGTCCAATCCTGCATTGGTCAGGGGTTCTACGCCTTTGAAAGCTGGATTTAGCATGACAAGAACCTCTGGATATCTTCAACGGTTGGGTCTCTATAAAAGGGTTAGCTCTACACTGACCCTGCAGGGCAAGGGGAAGGCCTTAAAATCCTCTGGCGAAGGCCTCCGTGGGTTCAAATCCCACTCCCCGCACCAGAAATCGCGACTGACGTTTAAGTTCTCGGTTTTCACACCCAAGGATGATGTTTGTTTCATAACGCAAAAGAGCAATCAACATGGGTTCAAATTGTCAGAGTCAGACTTGAGTTATTTGTCCATGAGATGTACGAATTGGCTTATGTTTTGTCTGTTTTTGCGTAGCGCACTTGTAAAGGAACTCAAGATTAGTGAAGAAAAAATTATCAAAGAATAACCACCAAGTCTCAAAAGGTGGAGGAATGGGTTGAAGATAAACTTCTTCGGCGGATTTACCCGATTTCACCATGTTTGTAGCGATGTTTTGGAGTACCTGAATGTATTGAGCCATCACCGAGAGATCTGCAGATCGCCCGACCGGGCCGTGCCCAGGAACTGCAGTCTGTATTCCTAACGCTTCGATCTTGCTGAGAGATTCTTTCCAGTCCGCAGGAAAACCACTTGGAAGATATGGGTGTATGTTGATGAAAAGTAAATCACCCATAAAGGCAATTTTTTCTTCTGGCAAATAGAGAACAATGTCGCTAGCTGTGTGCCCAAGAAAAGGCAGAAGCTCAACTGTTCCTTGTGTTCCGTGTATTACGAGTTTATGTTCAAACGTGACGTTTGGTAGCCGTGTTTTCAGTTGAGGATGTGATTCAATCATCGCTCGGTAGTAAACAATCAAGAAAGCAAGTTCTCGACGTCGTTTGGGATCTTTTTCAGCATCTAGCTTTTGTTGAGCGTCGATAATTCGGTTGGGAAGATTCTCCTTTTCCCAACTAATTTCTTCAGGCTCTTTTTGGGCAATTGCGTCACAGGTCCATGTTGTGCTGATAATATCGACATCCGGAGAAAAGACCTGGTTACCACGAATATGGTCCTCATGATAGTGGCTGTTGACAATGTAAGTAGCCTTGGACGACGTTAATTGCTTAGACGCCTTCAAGAGATCTTTAGCTGCGTCTGGAGAGATGAACGTGTCAAAAATAATGGTTTTATCACCAACGTCGACAATACCAGCATTGCAAATAGCATAACCTTGCTCAGAAGCAACCGCAGCATAGACGCCCTCTGCTAATTGCTCGATCTGAAAATGTTTTGACTCTGGCAATTGAGGCGGCATCGAGAAAAATTTCCTCCTTTTCTTCGCTTAAATGTCTTCGTATTTGGATATATAAAAATGTCATTAGAACCAAAGAAATTAATGACGTCAGTAGTTGTTATGGCTCCACTGCTAAGAATGCGCGCCTAGGTAGCTTTGAACTCCCGTTAAGGTACAATCCAAGTTGCTAGCTCCTTAAAATTCCGAGAATTTAAACCGATGTTTAAACCTAACCCCCCGCACTGAACTCTGAAACCACGTTAAAATCTCGGTTGTGCACACGGAGGTTTGCTGTCTGACAAATGCGGGGAATCATTCTCCTAGTCTTCTTCGTATACTCTCCATATTCTTTTTCGAATTTTTCGAGAAGCATACATTTCTCCATTCTTATTCTGTATAGAAAAGAACGATTGAGCCCAAACATCAAGAAAAAGCCGGAAGACGTCTTGAGGAAATTGCAGAGCAAAGTATGACAAGACAGAGTGTCTGCGGGTTACTTACATGCAACGTCCAGAGTCTTTGCAAGTCTTGTCAGTTCATCATGGCTCATCCATTCGGTCTTCAGATATTCGCAGATTCTCTCGTCACTCAAACCCATGTTCCTCGCCTCCTGAACTACGTGACGGTATGCCTCAATCTCAGTCGGTCTTTCACTGTAGCCGTACCGAACATCAAAAAGCTCTTTCCCTTCAATGAATTGTCTGACATGGACCAGTTCGTGGATGATGTCAAGGAATATGCTGATTCTGTCACCGTTTCTCAGATAACGTGAACTGACCATGAGATGTCCATCTGTATCGCTTATCCACATGTAGCCTCCAATCCACGTAAACTCAACGATGAGATTTCGAAGTACTTCGTCTGTTTTCTCGCCAAAGATCCTGCGGACAGCTCCAACCTTCTCAAAACCCTTGAAGTAGTCAGTGAAAGGGTGAATTGATGAGGTGAAGTGCAGCAACCTATCTAGGCGTAGTGTCCTAGCAATCTGCAGTATTCTGAGCATTAATATTTCACGGGGATCTATGGCCACATTCCTCCACGCGGCGCGCTGTTTCACGTAGACATTGTCTTTCGGTCCATAGTGATCGCTTATCTATATTTGGATCAAGGTGGGCAATTATAATATGCTTGTACTTTCATAGGATCAGATGATGATCATGAAGGCCAAATTCGCATATGTAGGAATAAGAGTAACCGACCTGCAGAAATCAACTGATTTCTACTCGAAACTACTCGGCATGAGAGTCTTAGGTCGAGGCAAGATCGAGCAAACAAGAGGCGAAACAGTGGGCCTAGATTGCGAGAACACTGGTTTCATCTTAGAGCTCAACTACTACGAAGAAAACAGCCCCTATAGCACTGAATACACCGTCGGAGAGGGATTGGATCATCTAGCCTTCAAGGTTAACGATCTCGACAAAGCCTTAGAAGAAGCCCGACTAGCCGGGCACCGAACCATCCTAGAAATGAAGGCCGACGGGGGACGATGGGCCTACATAGAGGACCCAAACGGAATCTGGATCGAACTCTATTGACGTCTACAGTCAGCGCGGATTCGGCGTTAGATGTTTCCTTAGAGTGAGCAATGTCTAGACTTTCTGTGTGCGTCTGTTTTGTGGTGACGTAGATGGCCAAAACAAGACTCTGCTTTCTATATCGCGAATATCTTGCTTCTATAAGTCGGTTCTGTGAAATAGCATCGATGGCACCGTTGAGGGCAAAACTATAAAATGCCCGGCTACCAACATTCATGTGATTACCATGAGATTGCATCCAAAACCAGATTTCCCCCATGATTTCGACCTTCAAGAGGAGATTGACCGAATAAGAGCCCATCAGATCAAACGGGGAATCCCTAAGCCGACTAACCAAAATCTAATTATCGCAACCTGGAATCTCACCAATTTTGGGTTACAGGAGAGAGAGGATAAACACATCAGAATGATGGCTGAGATAGCTAGACCGTTTGATGTGATCGCAGTACAGGAAGTTGCCGACAACATCAAACATCTGAGTAAGCTTCTGGATTACTTGGGTGCAGACTGGGATGTGAAGCTAACTGATGTAGGCGGTAACACTGAGCGGTTAGGGTTCATATTCAAGAAGGGAAGGTTGGAGATGACGGAGCTGGCTGCAGAGCTGGCCATGAAGGGTTATGAAAGAAATAAGATTGTAATCACTGTGGGAGATGAGTCTGGAACCTTGCATGAAGAGCTATTCATGGGGTTTAACAGAAACCCATATATGCTTGGGTTCAAGGCGGATGGGTTCCTATTTACTCTGGTAAATGTGCATCTCTACTGGTCCAACCTCATGTGGCGAAGACTAGAAGCCACTGCATTGGCCAAGTGGGCGAAGAGCAGAGTAAAGAAGCTTTTTCCTCCGAACAACGATATCATCCTAATTGGGGACTTCAACATGTACAAGGTTGAACCGGGCGACGTGATCTACGACGATGTCGTGAAAAACGGGGGCTTAGTATTCCCCAAATACGAAACTGAATTTGTGGGCACTAATCTAGCGGGAGATGGTGACTATGATGAACTTGCCTTCTTCCCTAGCCGGACTGAGGAGGATTTCACAGGGCGCATTGGTGTATTTGACTTCGATGATGCCGTCTTCGCTGAACTATGGCCAAAAGATTCTGAGGAGCCCAAGAAAAAGAAGGAGAAAAAGGAGCGATTCTTCCAGTACATCCGGTACTATTTAGCCGATCACCGCCCGCTCTGGGCTGAGTTCCATCGACTTGGCGACAACTGATAGTGAACGGCTTCAGTGCAGCAAGCGATCAGGCCGATAGGCTACCTGGCAACAACCAAAGTCGCAGCGTAACCCTTTCCCCGCAAATGCCTCTTTTCCGCCTAGACAATTATCTCTTGTCAAGGCATCACGAACCAAGCACTCTCGTGAAACAAGCGACAAAGGGACGCAGCCGAATTAACGGATAAGATGGTCCGAAAGAAGTCTATATGTGTCTAGAATGCTCATTTTGGCCATACGACGTTGAAGAAAAAGGAGGTTAAAGAAAAAAGAGGGATAGGCTAAGATGCCTTCACTGATCGGGGGAGGCCTATTTTCTTTCTATGAGTTCGATGAGTGTTCCATCTGGATCCTCAACAAAGGCTATCAGTGAACCGCGTGGACTGAGTCTGAAAGGCTCATCCGTGATCTCAATTCCTTCTTTCCGCATTATCGAGATGGTCTTCTCCATATCTTTGACTTCGAAGGCGAGATGATCGAACACCCTGTCCTCGTATTCTGCTTGTATGAACTTCTTCTGGTCTCTGTAGAGCGTCAGCTCTAGCTTTGCTCCTTTTCCTTCAGGGTCTTGAAGAAACGCGATCTCAGCGTTGTTCTTGGGGATCTCGTGCCGATGCAGAAGCTTGAGTCCTAGTAGTCTCGCATAGAAGTCAATCGACTTATCCATGTTGCTTGTCCGAACACTTGTGTGAGTAAACATGCTTTCACCCATATGCTCTATTGCATTCAACACATATAGGAATTAGGATATATCATATTCCCATTTCGCCGGGAACCAGAGGGTTGATGGAGTATTGAACTATATTCCAATAGCTTTTAGCTAGAAGGTGGTAAGTGCTCCACGTAGATGTTCATGTAGGCTTCGTCCATTGTGACTTGGTAGCCTGCCTTTCTTATCTCCTCCAACGAAAGTCTTAGCCAGTTCCCGAAGGAACCTTCCGCATTATTGCTGGGGTCGAATGAGCTAGTTCCACTGTATCCCCTGATTCGGGCAACTTGGAGGAGAATGTACTTCGCTGCCCAGTAGTCAATGGCTACTGGGTCCGTGCTTGCTGCAATGACATTGACCCTTGTGGCGGTCCGGTAGCTTGTCGCAGGACCCATGCCTGGATTAGCGTTCACCCATATGGCATCCAGAATGTTCAAGGTTGGGTACCTTGTCTCAACCATCTCGGTTCCCATTCCGCCTTTTCCGACGGACTGATGTGAACTGGCTCCGAGACGGCTTGTCAATATGTCGGATACCACGCCCATGTAATGTTTCACGCTGGCTGTGACTCCATATGCGCTGTGGCTTTTCAAGACTGGAACATTTATCACTTTGAGTTTGTTGTTGTAGGTTCGCGTTTCAGGATTCCAGATTCCGTGTTTGAAGCTGACGTAGGTGCCAAACTTTGTCTTGAACTTTGGGTAGGACACCTTTATTCCTGTTCTAGGATTGGTTGTCGCATTGACGATGTAGCCGTCCTCCAGGTCCCCCTCTGAATATTCTTTCACAGTCTTCGTGGTGATCGCGTCCCAGAGATAAGTTGAGACCCTGTAGGAACCAGCAAACGAATCGACTACCTTCTGAACGGATTGGGAATTGTCCTCTGCATTGCTCTTGCCCCAAGAGAAACTTCCTCCGCTATTAGTTGACCCCGCTTGGGCCTGACCATTGTCAGCCACTACGATTTCGCCAACGAATCCGTCCGGATGGTCGAGTATTGCGCGGATTAGAGCTCTTAACAGGTCAGTGTTGGTTCCCCCTCTCTCTTGCCATTGACTGTTAACCTTAACGAGCACCACATCGTCCCTAGCGAAGAGGCCAATCTGGCCCCTATTCTTGCCAAAGGCCGATGACCTATAGAAGAGCAGTTCATGTTCACCCATGAGGTTTATCAACTGAGTAACCCCACCATCAGTCCCTGAGGTACCATTTACCACGAAAATGTCTGAAGCAGGCTGGGATGCAGCTGACTTTCCTGTTAGGGTTAATGCGACTATTGGGGGCTGCGGCCTCGGCCACATTTCATAAATGACCAAGGAACTAGCTAAAACTGCGACTATGGCAGCCGAAATAAGGAGTTTTCTTCGTGCAGTAAATCCGCGGGGAACGGTCGAAAGGAAAGGAAGAACGAAAACCGTAAGCCACACATAGCTGTTTGCTGCGGCGGCACGTTGGCATGGATAGGCAGCTCTCGACGGCTTCGTCCCTGTTCTGAGCAAGAACCATATCAGGCTGAGCAAACCGACTGCGAAGGCGTTCTGGCGGATCCTATGAACCGGCTTCTCAAGAAGCGTGTGAAGCCCCATGATTTGATCTGTCGATCCGTCTCTTATCTGCATTACTCACCGGCGTATTTCCTAATGCTAAAGGTATGATCTTGGTAGCGGTCATGTATTTACCTCCACGTTATTGTTTGAACGCAGAACATAACGGATTGAGGATAGACATAGTCTCGCTGTTCTGCACCGAACTGTTGAGGCCCAATCCTTCACAACTGGACTGTAGATCATGCTCCCTTCCGCCTGCTACCTGACGTGTTGAAGCATTGCGCGCCACATCACGTCGTCCGCTCTACCAGGAGGGGAGAGGGCACAGATTAGCCTTCGGAGACAAATTCACTCTCAGAGGCGATGCCGAACAAGGAAACTGGTTTTGCGTCCTTGAGAGCGAGGTTCGGCATGACAGATTCTCTGAATACTTAGGCTGTATCCCTTTCCCGCAATCTGAGACTATTCGAATCTGCCTCAGCCCGATGGGCTGAGAGAACGCTTAAATGCTCGGGCCTGCTGAAGGATGTTTGGCGGGGGTACCCGAGCCAGGTCTAAATGAAAGGGCTAACTCAAGTACACCCCGAAGGACAAGGGGGAGGACTTAAGATCCTCTGGCGAAGGCCTCCGTGGGTTCAAATCCCACCCCCCGCACCAACATCTACACCAAAAGACAAACCAGCACCATTAGAAACTCTACAAACTGCCGTGTCAAAAAACATGTTCATAGCGCAATCTCCACACACTGTTTGAAGATGCTTCAGTCGCTTTTTCTTATTTCCATATAGTATTTCAATGCCTCATGAAGACCGCTGATAATAAGCCCAATCCCGAGACCCATGTACAATCCAGAGTTGAAAAACAACCGGTTGCGTAGTTCCATCTTCTCCCGAACATCAAAGCTCACCGTGACGCTCTGCATTTCGAAAGGTCCAGGATTGAGCGTAAGATCCCAGGTGAACCATCGGCCTTCCCGCTCAGGCCACACGAACTCTGTTGTTGGAAGAGGAGAGGTCCGTCTGACTTCAAATCCTTCTGGAAGACTCAGATGCAGGTTCACCTTGCTTCCCCACATGCCAAGGATAACACACGCGTTCGGGAAGAGGCCACGAACAACATCATGGACCCTCGGGCTGACTGGGAAAGTCACGCTAAAGCTTGAAAACCCCTCTCTAACTATGAAATCTCTCCAGATTGGGGCAAATCTCACTGAATAACGCGTCGCTTCTGGCGAAGGGACAAATCTGATGTACGCTAGAGAGGTATTGTTGCCTATCGCTAGTACTTGCCAGTCAGTAATTCTAAGCGGAACTGGTTTCCCTTCGTCACCGCTTCCACTGATGCCTAGGTCAGGAATCTCAACGCTGTAGGGAATCTGAAAGCCGACAACCGCTTCGTCCGGAGATGATATACCCCTCACAAAGAAATCGGCCGTTATCTTCCCCCCGGCTCTGTTAGCATCCAGATCGATATCGTACATCACTACTTGGCCGCCCTCCCATTCCGCTTCAAAGGTGGTGAACACAAGAAATCCAAATGGAGCCGACCACTTCGGAATGGACACTACACTAGCTTCGCGCAGGTTATGCGCTCCAAGAGCGGTCAGAAAAAGTCCAACTCCGATGGGAAAAACGACGACAACTAACGCAAGCAATCTTGTTAGCCGCTTCAACAAAGAACGCCCCATTACACCTGAAAAATATCTTCCTTCATCACGTTATTAAATTATTGCAGAGAAAAAGAAAGATACAATTTGAAGTGCTGAAGATGATGGAAGAGCAAAATGTCGTGACGTTCGTCATGACGCCTTTATCTCAAACAAGAAATGCAGCGATTTTTATGAAATGTGTCATGACACCTTTATAAGGTAGGTTTAAGTTCGAGTTATAGTGCGATACCCCGCACCAGTGACCACACTACGAAACTTTTTGAGTTTGGATTGTGGCTATCAAAGAAAGGAATTAGGGAGAGTACGGCGCAGAGATGATCTACTGATCATCGTAGGCGACATGTTGTCGAATTAAGCGCTTGAATCGTCATCGAGTTAAGCCAGAAAGCCCTAATCGGCACATGAGTGGCCTCTGAGTTATTTGCCAGCCTCTAGCGGTTGCAATCCTGGGTTCAGGAAATTGGCTCTGGCGAGGAATGTTCGCGCTTCTCAGTTCTTGTGGGATCGATTGCTAGTAGCTGGAAGACTATTGCTGCTGCGATGCCCATTAAACCGAGACTCAGCGCCATGCCTCCATAATCGAACACGAGAAGGGCTAGTCCACCGACTCCTGCTCCGAGAGTTGAGCCCATGCTACTGGCAGCGGAATTCACTGACATCATTGTTCCGCGGAACCCTGGAGTCTGCTCAAGAGTCAAACTGCTTGATGCCGTAGATGTCATACCGATAAACAAACCGCCTAGGAACCTGGCGGCCAGAGACAGCCATAGGTTAGGCAAGCTGGTGTAGGAGACTATGAAGACTCCACCGATAAAGGAAGCTAGAACCGTTAAGGGTTTCCTCCCAATCCTATTTACGAACCGACCACTGACAATGGCCCCTAACGTGAAGAATAACGCTCCACCCAAGACGAATATGGAAGCCAAACCTGTAGATACGAGAAACCGTTGCCTGTAAAATGAGGCACTATAGACGAGAACAGCTTGGTATGTAGCCATTACAAGGGCACTGCCAATCAAGCAAGCATCAGCAGATCTGTTTGAGAAGACTCCTTTGAAGCCCTCAAAAAATCTTCCCCGGCTCATCGCAACCTGAGGCCCGCCAACTATTGTGGGTAAGCCTTTTGCAGCCAACAATAGGGTCAGGAGAGAAACTGGAAGGACGTACCCGAGGAAAGCCAAGCGCCATCCTCCGTAGATGTCAATCAATCCGATGACTGGTGACCCGACAAGATACGATACGGCAGCGCCTGTCATGATCCATCCAATTGCTTTGGGCCGCATCTCGAGAGCGAAATGCTCTCCAACCAACGCAAAAGTCATCGGCACGACCATAGCCATCCCGAGACCTGATATCGAATAAGATAAGAGC
>Ga0315307_1000565_pt1 | contig 16027 bp, 4 predicted proteins | sample TDP2_MG_FD_203079 | JGI IMG/M metagenome (GOLD analysis project Ga0315307, IMG submission 203079) | Freshwater sediment microbial communities from Lake Towuti, South Sulawesi, Indonesia - TDP2 | ecosystem: Environmental > Aquatic > Freshwater > Lake > Sediment | place: Indonesia: South Sulawesi... | reverse complement strand
CGCCCTCGAGGGCGGAGAGTATTTTATTCTGCACTTTATAGAAGTTGGCACCCTGATAATCGCTACCCTCTGCGATGAATAGCCCCTTACCGCCCTCGACAAAGGCCTTGATGGCGACGACGGTAGCGTCCGGCGGGTCGATCCGGAGCTGGGGGATCACTAGGATGTCATAGGGGGCCAATAGGTCAGCTGTGATAGGTTCAGTGCTATCGCCCGTGATCGTGTACCCTAAAGTCTCGAGTGCCTTGATGAGATTTGAGCACCCCGCGGTATCATAACTGACGCCGTACCCCTCGTACCATAGCACCTTGGTCGCGCCCGGGACCATCCACTTGAATGCACAGTCTAGAAAAATATCGAGATAGGGAAGGGGGTTTGCCTCGTATCCCGCCCTGGCGTCATTCCACCTGCCGTACTCAGGTGCACCTTCTATATCCTCAAATGAGGTCGCCACGCCTGCGGCGACGACCGCGCCTGCACCGACTTCCCTAGCCATTACAATGGGCGGACGATCGCCGGCTTTGTACCACTTCCAGGGCTTATCCCCCGTGTTGTTCACGTTATAGGTATTTTCCTTTCCGCGGGCTATGACGACAACCTCCGGATTTTCCGAAACCGCAAAGCTCGAAGTTAAAGACGTCAACGCCGCCGTAATCATCAAGATTATTAAAATGCCGCAATTTAACGTCGCCTTACGGTTTTTCCCATCCATCAAATAACAGCCTCCGTTATTCTCAGAGAAAATGAAGGGATATAATTTATAAGTGTTTGGGAGCTGGAAAGCGGCCACATTTCATAAATTGAAATTTGAAGGTCAAAAAAGTAGCCCCCTTAAGTTTCAACCGTCACATCAAGCAGCTTCCACGTCCAAGATGGCCAGGGGTGCAACTGATAACCTTTGACCTCTGCCCGCGCAAAGTGGAGGACTTCCTGCTCACGCCACGGCACCCAAACACAGTCCTCCATGATCATCTGCTGGGCCTCGTAAAGCGCTTCAAGCGCCTCGTCGTCGTCAGCTAAAAACGTGCGATCAATCACCTGTTCGGCATTCTCGTGATCCCACCAATTCCTGTTGGGTGACGGGGCTCTATCCGGATGAAACATCCAGAAGATTATGTCCTCGTACGGCCAATTCCAGTCCAAGAGATACATTTGGTGCTCTCGGTTTCTAATCGTCTCCTCGAGGATACCGAAATTTACTATTTTATAATCGAGATCTATTCCAACTTCCCTGAGCTGATAGTACAGCGCTTCAGCGACCTTACGATCTCGGTCCATCGCGAGCAATTCTATTTTGGTGCCCTCTGGGAAGCCGGCCTCCGCTAGAAGTTGTCTTGCTTTCTCTGGGTTATACTGGTAGTAGTTCTCAACCCCAGGCCAATAGCCCCAGTGTCTAGACGTCAATGGACCATAGGCTGGAAAACCGATGTTATCGACGGCATCTTCGATCAACTTCTGCTTGTCGATGGCATAGGCGATCGCCTGCCTTACCCGCACATCACCCACCCACCTTCCGCCCTGTATGTGGAGATCGTTGCCGTTCTCGTCGTACCACTTCTTCGTGATTGGGTCATAAGTGCCGTGCCTGCCACCACCAGTATGAAAACCTATATAATCCATCGCAACCGTTGGACCTCGGAAGACCTGAATCTCCGGATTCGCCTCGAGCCTCGATATATCCTCTGCGGTGACCGGCGGCATTAGGAAATTAATATCCCCAGCCTCGAGCGCGGCGACTCGCACTACGCCCTCCGGGATCACCTCAAGGATTACTCCGGCTATTCGAGCTGGCCCTCTGTTAGTGTACATCGCGGGGCCCCACTTGTACTCGGGGTTTCGCACGAGCACTATTCGATAGTCTCTGGTCCACTCCTTGAGCATGAAAGGCCCAGTACCGCAGACGTGGGTGACGCCATAATCCGCGCCATATTTTTCCGCGCAGTGAGGACAGACGATGGAGCTGGAGGTGGTGGCGAACCATTGAATGGCATATCTATCCTCCTCCTCGAAGTGCACCCTTACCCAATAGTTATCTTTGATCTCGACGTTCAATTTTTCAACAGAAGCAACGTGCTTGCTGGTAGGCAGAGTTCTCGCCCTATCGATGGTATATTTCACCGCCTCAGCGTTGAACGGGTGCCCGCAGTGGAACTTGACGTCCTTGCGCAGGTAGAAGTCGACATAGAGTGGCGTCACCTCATATCTCTCAGCGAGCAGGGGGATCAGGCTCATGTCCCAGTCGTAGGTCAGCAGGGTGTCCGTCAACAGCGCTATCGTGTGCATTGAGGGGTCGTAAAGAGTGCGGTGGATGTCGAGGATATCCGCGTCAATATTTCTACCCATGATCAACCATTCGCCAATGCCAAGAGCTACTGTGGCGTCCATGGTAGCTCGTGAAGAGCTCGCCTGAAGTTCCTCTTCAAGGGGAGCTGCTACTTCCCTCGCCAGCTCTGCCCCGATCTTGGCTGGAAGTTGGCTTAACATCTCATCTTTGATCTTCGCACAGATTCCCTCTAAGATATCCTCTACATCCTCCTTAGGTATTTTTTCCGAAAGGGCAGCGAATTCTTCCTCAATAGTTTCTTGGGAAACATCGGTGAGAAGTTCGGATAACGAGAGCTTGAGGTTCTCTAGCTCCTCTTCTGAAAGGTTCTCCTTAACATTCTCGCTAAGCCTAACGTCGACGACTATTCGCGGGACGTTTTCTGAAGCTACACTCCACGCGGAGGTAAATGCATTTTTCAACTCTGACTTAGAAACCTCCTCAGGGGCTCCACCTCTGAATACGAAGTACACTCCCACCAAAAGCACGATAACTACCAGAACCGCCACACTCTTCTTCAAATTCAGCCTCCTTTTTCGTTATCACCTTTTTCGTTATCATATATGCGGTTCAGCGAGATTTCGACCATAGACCAGCCCCATCACCAATTCCCCCCCATTTATAAAATCACTTCCTCTTCGCGGCAATAGGGGGGCCAATACAAGTAGTAAGCTTAAAATATTCGCCGTAGCCCGTGGTATGTAGGCTGGGTGTTAAGTGAAAAGTGGATCGTAGATTTGGAGGGGAGACCATAAAGACGGGATATCGGTGGTTTTCAATATTCATGATTCCGCTACTTTTCGCTCACGTAAGTGCTGCTTCATCGATGGAGGCTGACGCTGTTCTCCCCGCAGCTCAACCTCAGGCTTCTGACCCTCCTACAGACATCCATTTGACGTGGAGGCGGGACGACACAGCCCACACGATCGTCGTCACCTGGAAGACGTCCGACGCAGAAACTGGAGATTTAGTTTTATATGATACAGAATCCGGAGGAGGAAATCCGGATAGTTATGAGAACTCAGCGACGGGGAGCCATCACACTTACTCAGGTGCGAGGGGCCATATTCACGATGTCGAGCTAACCGGGTTATTGCCTAACACGATTTACTACTTCATCTGTGGCGGGGAGAACGGCGGCTGGAGTGATGAGCTGAGCTTCCGAACTGCGCCAGAGACTTCAGCAGATATCAGATTTGTTTACGGGGGTGATTCAAGATCTGGGGGATCCGATTGGCCTGAGGGAAGGGACAACGTATCGCGCGCGATGGCAAAGCTTAATCCGGCTTTCGTCATTTTCAGTGGGGACTTTGTCGACGAGTGGAACGACCAGCGGGAGTGGGACAACTGGTTCGCCGCAGCGAGCATGTATTGGATAGATAACGATGGTTTAACCCTACCGATCATCCCGTGTATAGGAAACCACGACGTCAGAACCTTAGATTATGACCCCCAAATCGACGCCACGAACTACTACCAGCAGTTCAACCTGCCGGGAAACGAACGGTGGTACTCGCTCAGCTGGGGGCCAGACTTACGGATGATGGTGTTGGACCTGGAGATGACGGCCGAATACGCCGCCTATCAGGAGCAGCTCGACTGGTTGGAGGACGAGTTGATAGAGTCAGAGGACTACTTGTGGAAAATGGTGGTTCTCCATAGGGACATGGTTTCCTCGAGAGGCCCCGATCAGCGTTTGGTGGACGACTTAGCATTTTTGTTTGATAAGTATCACGTCGACCTAGTGTTAACGAGTCATTTCCACGTTTACGAGCGCTCTCACCAGCTCGACTGGAGTAGGGCGCCGGGCGAGATCATGCCTCTCGGAGAAGGGGTTGTTTACCTGGTCAGTGGTGGATGGGGCGCGCCACTTTACCAAGGTGAGAACAAATGGTTTACGGCCTGCGGCCCGGAGGCAAAATATCACTTCGTGCTCATCGACGTGTTCGAGAATGGCATGCTTAACTTAAAGGCGATAGATGTCGATGGAAATGTTTTTGACGAGTACGTCATCCAGAAGGAGGTGTCGAAGGCCGCCGAGGTGCCGATCGTGGCAATATCCGCGGTTGTCATTATAACAATAGCTGTAATAAGTGCATCGTATTTCCTTAAGTCGAGAAAAAGCCGCTGAAAACTAACCGCAGCCCATTCTCAATGACCTACTTCCTCTTCTGCATGAAGTATGCTGCCGCTGCGATAACAACAACGATTACGACAATTGCCGCTGCAATTATTGGCCATGGCCTTTTGGGGAGCTCTACTCCTATTTCGACGATCAGACTGAAACTCGTCTCAGTCGATACCCCAGTCCCAATCACTTTGACGGTGTAATCATCTCTCTCTAATTTTTTGTTTTCCCTCTTTAGGTTCTCCGCCGGAGGGGTGTCCACCACTATTTCAACATTTTCGGCCTGTCCGCTGGCCAAAGTTGACTCCTCGCGCTCAAGCACAACAGGCCAGCCCTTCGTGCTGGTAAGCTCGATTCTATAGGTGTCCACCTCAGTGCCGTCATTATATACTGTTAAGGTGAAAGTTGCCTTCCCTCCAGCATTTACTGTCTTTGCCCCTGGCCTCGCACCCGCTGAAACAGCATAAGGGGGGTACCAGACCGGGTGATCTACAAGGTAAACTCGTAAGTCCCATGGCCAGCGGTTATATTGTTCGTTATCGGTCACTTGGTCATCCTGCACCCTGATGTTAACTCCTAGGGCTTCGAGGATCGGGTTGTTATAGACGGCCCCGCAATATTCTTGGTAGTCGGCTTGATCGCAGAGAAACAGGCCCCCGCCCGCGCGTACCCAATCCCTGATTGCTCCGATCTCGGCGGAGGTGAAAGCTCGCTCAGGACCGATGAACATTAAAGCGCTGTAGAGCGCAAGGCGCTCGGCAGTTATTCCATCCGTGTACGTGTGGACCGTATAACCACAAGCCCGCAGGTAGTTTATCCACTCGGAGCATCGATCTGCACTGTGGAAGGCATCGGAGGGGGTCCAGTAAAATAGCACCTTATGCTGCGCTGCATTCCCCCAACGCACCAACCAGCCCATCATGTTGAAACTGAGCTCTTTCATTCCCAAGGCTTCGAGGCCGAAGTGAGAGGTCGGCACGGTTCGGAAGCTGGGTCCAGGGCCATAAACAATGACTCGACCATTTTCGACCTCCGCTGCAGCTGCCACGGCCGGAAATTCTCCCCTGCCGAGGGGCACTGGATACGGTTCCCTATAGCTTTCATCGAGCGTGTTGGCGGTTTCGGTCCCGATGATGATGGGCTGAGCTGGAGGCTCAACTATGAGCGAAGGCGTGCTGAATTGGTAGACGACAGGACTTTTTCGGATTAAGGGATGGGTTGCGGGAAGGAGTGGATATGGAGGCTCCGTCGACGGTAAACGAGGGGCAGTGGATAATACCACCGTCTCTTGAACACCCGTACCGGCAACGGTAATTCTGACCAAGTTCTGAATTTTGTCTTCCATCGCTGGGTCGACGGTAATTTTGACCGTGACGTTATCCTTCCCGCCAGCTGGGAGCGTGAGCGAGGTCGGAGAAACCTCCATGTTCCATCCTAAATCATCAACTGCAGATATCGTGCAATTATCTCCGACGAGGCCGAGGTTGGCGACCTCTGTAATAGTCTGGATGTTCTCGCCCGGTATTGCCGCAACTATCGTGGGCCTGAAATCTGGAGTTACCTGGGGGCTTTGAGTCGGCGTTGTTTCAACTATCGATACCGCCACCCTGTATGGCGTTGGCAGTGCCAGCGAATGGGGTTTGTAGAAACCGATTACATTCTTTCCCGTCGAGGCTTGATAGAGCCCACCTATTTCGGTGGTGGTATCGATCTCATAGGTGTAACTATCCGAAGCCCAAGTGGTGGGGTCCGCTAGCGTGTCGCTCTGGAAGAGGTACGGGAAGTCAAAACCCGCGAGGATCTTGTTGCTCACCTCGCAGAAGTTATATCCAGCGTAGTCTGCATTGTTGATCACGAGTAGACCTCCGCCAGCGCTGACGAAGTTGACGAGCGCGGTTACATCATTATCTGGTAACAGGCTCGGATCGCCGCCTGAATATCTATCGCCGAGTTGTATCCCGGGTATGACAACTATATCGTAAGCACCGAGGTCGATCGCTGAAATAGGCTGAGTGCTGGCTGCGGTGACCGTGTAGTCGAGTGCTCTAAGCGCATCCCCCAATTGGGAAGCGCTGCCCGTGATCTTTTGATCCGCATACACGCCGTAGCCCTCGTACCAGAGCACCTCGGTAGCGCCGGGCGCCATCCACTGGAAGGTTAGATCCAACAGGACGTCCAAGTGAGGGCCCGGGTTGGTAGCGGCATTCCACCTTCCGTCCTTCATCGTGGCGGCAATGCCAGCGGCAGCGACTCCACCACTTCCCCCATATTTATCTGCAATCATGACGGGCGGGTAATCGCCAGCCACATACTTGCGATAGGGTGGAGGGGTATTCATCCTGCTCTTGGTGTAAGCTGAAGGGCCGCCGCGGACTATGATGATAACATCAGAATTTTCCGCCACCAGAGAACTCGAGGTCAGAAATGTTAACATCGCCGTAATTATCAGGATTGATATCAAAATGCCGCCTTTCGTCATCGCTTTGCGATCATTTTTATTCATCACATACCTCCAATTTGCCTCCATTAATCAGAGGCCGTTTAGTTAATAGTTTTGGAGTTATCAAGGGGGTCCTTTATCTCTGCCTCAACCCTATGATGAAATCTTGACCAAGTATCTCGAAAAATGAAAGGGGAAGCGGTCCCGGTTAAAATGGCTTTACTATCAGGACCGCTGCGATTATTACGATGACCACAACCGCAGCCCCCACGTATACCAATGGGGAAACTCCCTGAGATGATCCAGCCTTTGCCGTCGCAGTGCACGTGCCGCTGTTTTCGTATCCGGTGCCCCTCGCCGTCACGGTTATAGTCGTTGAATCACCTTCGGCCGCGTTGTCCGGAATCTTAATGCTGAGCCTGAAAGTCCTTGGAGCCCCTCCATCGAGTGTGGTCGATGTGATGGAGAGAGTTGGGTCCCAGCCCTCCGTATCAGTGGCCTCCAAACTGAAGGTATCCCTATCCGTGCCCGTGTTTGTGACGGTTACTGAAAAATTGAGCACCTCGCCCGGATCGCCCGACTGGCTCGCCGGCGTAATCGCCACCACCACTCCTTTCCCTGGGGGTGGTTCGTTATCCGTTGGGCCTATAATGGCACGCGCCACGCAGCTCGCGCTGTTTTCATAGCCCGTGCCTACCGCCCTCACGGTTATCGTGGTCGAGTCGCCGTCGCCCGCGTCATCCGGGATCTCGATGCTGAGCCCAATGGTTCTTGAAGCCCTTCCATCCAATGCGATCGATGCGTTTTCGAGGGCTGGGCCCCAGCCCTTTGTATCCGTGGCCCTCAGGCTGAAGTTGTCCCTATTCTTGCCCGTGTTGCTGACGGTTACTGAAAAATTGAGCACATCGCCCGGATTACCCGACTTGCTTGCAGGCGTAATCGTCACCTGCACACCATTCTCTATGTCGATCACCGTGTAGATGACCCTCAGGAAGGGACGTAGCCGGGTGTCCCACCACTCCCTAGACTCAAATCGGCGGTTCGTGCTCGGGGGGCAGTCGTCCGCCGGGCGCACGCAGAGGCTCACTATCTTATCCCCTGCAAATTCACGCTTAACAAAGGAGGTGACGGTCCAGTAATACGGTTTCGGCTCGGACTCGCTTCCGATGGATATCAATTTTGTATCAAGGGTGGCTCCATATGCTTTCTTGTTAATCCAATTTATATCGTACTCATACCAGTCGTCGTCGACCTCGCAGGCCAACATCTCCTGAGCGGCACCATATGCGCTCCAGCAGAAGAGGTATAGCCTTGCCTCAATTATATTTGCGCCGGATGGGATCTCCGCGAGGTTATCAAACATAAGGTACGCATATTGCCAGTTCTCCATATAGCGGCCGATGTATAGGGCGTTCTCACCGCCATAGCTATAATCAGGGATCTGTTGGGTCACATATGCGTCGGCTGTCACTTCAAGTCTTTTGGCTGCATGCGCTATAACAGTATAATCTTCGCTGACCGGATATTCCCTAGCGGTCGCAGTCACTATTATCTCATCTTCGGTGCAAAGGTCGGTGCCGGAGGGTATGGTAACGCTTAGTATAACCGTCTGGTTCTCGCCTTGGGCCAATCTAATCAGATAATTGTCAAGGGTCAGGCTCCAACCTGAATCATCCCTGACGGTGAGGTCAATTGTTAAATCCACATTCTCGGCGCCGGGGATAGGAATACCGGTGTTGAAGACCCTGACCCTGTATGTGATCGTTTCGCCGGGCATGCCAACTTGGTACTCCGGTATGGCATACACGGCTATACCGGGCCCTAATTGGACTAAGGAGCAGCCACCGTATGCGCGGAATGTCGTCCTTCCGGTAGCGCGTTGGTAGGCATCACCTATCGGGTGCGTGGTATCGACATCGACGATGGGCCTATAGTTGTTTCCCCCCGAAGTGGGAACGTCGGTGTCACCCGTCGCATTATTAACATCATCGTACACGGAGTCCGATTGGAAGCCAAATAATTTACCCTCCCAGCCGAAGCCGAGATTTATTAGAAACTTGTTCATGACCTTGAAATAGTTACCCTTGCCGCCTGAGGGGCCGAAGAAATCGCTCCCACTCATTATAAGCAGGCCCTTCCCCCCCTCGACGAAGCTCTTGACGGCCTGAACATCAGCATCCGGCAACAGGTTCGGATCACCGCCGTCCCCACCACCAGGAGGGGTGGAGGGGAGCTGCAACTCCGGCAAGACGAGGATATCATAAGGCGCCAGTAGCCCTGGGGTGATCGTGTCAGTTTTAAGACTTCCGGAGATCGTATAGCCCCCCCTAGCTTCGAGCTTCTTTACCAGATTATCGCAATTTGCTTGAGATACACGCGCAGTGCAGTAAACGCCATATCCATTGAACCAGAGCACTTTTTTCCCAGGTGACAGCCACTGAAAGATCGCATCCATGAGGGCAACGAAATTATCGCTAGCTGGTAACATACGACACTCAGTGACGACTCCCGAGGCGACCACCTTACCACTGCCGATTTCATCAGTCATCATCATCGGTGGGTAATCGCCCTGGACGTATGTTTTTAGGGGCGCAGGAGGGTTGCTATTGTAACTATAGGCTGTTCCCTTGCCCCGAACGAAGATAGGATTCACTTGGGCTTCTGATATGTCGGTCAGGGCCAACAATGGCACCGCTAACGAAGTAGCCACAAAAATCAGAAATAAAGCAGCCCTGAAATGTCCGGCTCCCACCTATTTCCTCCTCTGCATGTCTTCGCAAATTGTTTGAATAATTGGCTATTTAAAACTAACTACCGAAAATTCCAAGGTACCTTTTCCTCTGGATCAAGGTGAATTATTACAGAAACTCGCCTTATCATGTGGACGATATCCTGCCCTGCAAGTTCAGAGTCGCAGGATATATCGGCGCCTCGTTAAAGACAACATGCGTAAAATCCGGCGCCAGGAATGCGAGCGAGGGGAGGGGAGGTGGATTATCCCCTTCTTTAGCAGGATTGCTATCGTTGCTCCTCCCCCCACGGCAGCGGCTCCAATCCCGATCGGGAGAAACGGAAACTCGGATGTAGGCAGGGGTTTTTCCTCGGCTGTCGCGATGCAGGTGGCGCTGTCGCTCTTCGTTGGGTCTCCCCTCGAGGTCGCGGTTACTGTTATCATCGTCGAATCACCCTTGACTGCATCGCTCGGCACGGTGACGCTTACGATGACCGCGAGATTCTCACCTGCTGGGATCGTGAGCAGGTTACCGGAGAGGGTTGCCCCCCAGCCAGCGTCATCGCTTACCGTCAAGTCATAGCTGTCCTCGACCTCACCCGTGTTCCCGACCGTGGCGGTAAATGTGAGGTTCTCATCCGGTAAGCCCGTATTCTCAGCTGGAGATATCGTCACCTCAACACCCCTGACGACTGGTGGGATGGCACGGGTGGCGTGCGCTATGCACGAGTTCTCGTTCTCAACGGTGTTGTCGAAGACGGATCGGGCGATGACCTTGATGTTGTCCCTCGTACAGTTCTCCGCGCCTGCTGGGATGATGACGCTGAGCGTGGCGTTACCGAGAGTACCCGGCCCCAGCGATAAACTCGATGGGAAAACACTGAGGGACCAGCTCTGGTTATCGCTCGCGCTCAGCGCGAAGTTGTCTCTGACTTCACCCATGTTCGTCACTTTAACCGTGAATGTGATGCTCCCCCCGGCTTCACCTTCCTTATAGCTCGGCTCGATCGAAACCCTCACCCCCCTCCTGAAGGTCCCGACGACTACGACGCAGTTATCACTATTCTCCATCCTTGGATCCTTCCCCGAGGTAACGATGACCTTCAGGTTATCCCTCATGCCAGGCATCGCGTTATCGGGTATTCTGACCCTCAGGGAAGTCGTCTTGGCTAAATCCTTTTGGACATTTGAGAAGGAGTTCTCGTCAAATTTTAGGTTTTCCCACCCAGCATCATCCACGACCGTCAAGCGATAGTCGTCAGTTTCGAGCCCGTTGTTTTTGACCTTTATGGATGTAAATACGACGGTGTCCCCTGGAAGTCCTTCTATAATCTCCGGAGAGATTTCAACATTGAATTTAAGATAGGTTACGTGGGCGGTGCAGGTGCTCTCGGCGTACTCGACGCCCCTTTCCCTGTTCTCACCGAAGACCTCGAGATATGGATCATAGTCATCGTATTCCTTCGAGCGAGCCCCAGCCTCATCATGATCATTTATCAGGCACCAGCTGGCGATTTTATCATTTTCTAACTCCCTCAGCACGTCCTTGGTCACGTCCCAGCTTTTCCAGCCCGTGCCCAGATCTATGCTGTCAGTTGGGTCTTGGGCTCGCGGGTGATTATCATCCCAAGTTATCGTGTCTTCGTCCCAATTGTCATTTTCAGAGAAGTAGGCCCCGGTCCTCACAAACTCCTGCGGTATATAAGAGTAGTCGAAATAGAGCCACAGCTTCGCGCACACCAGATTTTCAGCGTTTTCGGGCAAAGACAAGTTGAACTTCAGCCACGGTATCTTGCCCGCCCCTATCACCAAACTGTTCGTGTTATGCGGTTTATTTCGTTCATCCTCCTCCTCCCACACATATGCGTCATTATCGGGGGGTTTAATATTCTCCGCTGACAATGCTCGAGCGACCGAGGCCTTCCACGTGAAGGTCACGTTGTTTATCGCGTAATGAGGTGCGCCCGAGGGGACGTGAACTACGAGCGAGGTGCGTTCGCTGACACCTGGGTCGACGTTTTCAAAATCCGATCTACCAACTATTTCCCGAGCCCAGTTTTCATTATCAAGTTTAACCTTAACGAGCTCGCAGTTCTCGATGACGGTGCCCGTGTTCGTGACCCACACGTCATATTTGATGTTATCTCCTGGAAAGGGCCATTGGTAGTTCGGCGAGACGGAAACCGTAAGGCCCACGTAGCCAGCGTGGGCTGTGCAGCTCGCGTTGTCTCTGACGGTGTTGTCGGCTTGAGATATTGCGGTGACAGTTATGGTATCCTGGGTGCAGACTCGGGCGTTCTCGGGCACGGTGACGGTTAGCGTCGCAGTCCCGTTCTCGACCATTGAAACCTTGATGTTCTCGTTATCGATCGAAAGGCCCCAGCCCGAGTTATCGCTCACGGTCAGGGTGAAGTTATCGTTCTCTTCGCTTGTGCTTGTGCTCAAGACTTTTATCGAATAGGTTAGGCTATCCCCGGGCACGACGCTCGTGACCTTCGGCGGGGTGATCTCTACATACACGAGCATGTAATGGGCAGCACAGCTTATGCTTGTGCGCGCATTCTCATTATCTTGCGCAATTACGGTGATTGTGATATTGTCCTTGGTACCGGGCGCGGCATTCTCTGGTATTCTGACCCTTAGCATCCATGTCCCGTTCTCGCCCGGTGGCACGATTCTCCTGACAAGCATGGTGATTGTCACGTTGTCGACGTGCCACCCCGTCCCCACCCCGTTCTCATCTTTTAGGTCGATATTGTCGCCAGAGCTCAGCACGTTGTCTAGGTTGTTGTCTATCCAGTTCTCCAGTGTGTAGTGCCTGCTGTTATCGGGGTAGAGCTCGTGAAGCCGGGAGTTCTCGGGATCCCTTAGGTTTTCGCGCAAATTGTCGAGGTATTTCTTATTCTCTCCTGTCTGACTGACGACGATATCGTATTTCACATCGACAACTTCGTGCCACCACGTCAGCATCGTGTTCTCATCGTGAATGTTGTCAAGCGAGATTATGTCGCCTAGCCCCAGGACGTTATCTCGATTTTCATCGACCCAGCCCTTCAGATGGTACCATCTCGAGAAGGTCGGCCAAATCTCATGCCACCTAGAGGAAATTGGGGAACGTCTCATGTCCTCATTTTCCCAGCGCGGAAGGTTCTCAGGATCGAGTTCGATGTGCATGTCCTGCTCGAGGTTATCTATTGTTGGTTTCCAGTTTTCGTTATCCCCCACGCTGAGGTTGTAGTTCCTTTTTTCCCAGCCCAAGTTTTTCACTGTTACTGTATAGATGATATTTTCCCAGCGCGGGCGGCTTTGGTTTTCAGGCGAGACCGATACATGTATCTCGTACCGCCCAAGGCTGTAAGCGATTACGAGCCGTGGCAAGTATCCCGGCCAATCCCTATGCGTGTAAAAAGTAGCTAGATGGTCCGGTGGGCTATTTTCCTCCGCATCGATCAAGCATAGGCTCACAATCTTATCGTTTTCAAATTGCTCCAGTAAGTATTCGCTTATGGCCCATTCATACCAATTATCTCCCCCTGTCACTTCCACACTACCGCTGATGGGTTCCCCTTCCTGGGGCATGTTTCCCCAGGTTATCGTGTTCTCACTCCAGTTATCATTGTCCACGCGATAGCATCGCACGTTCGCCTCGTGCCACCCAGGCGAGGTGCGGAGGAGGAGCGTCCCCCCAGCAAATTTCGAGCCCTCGGGGAGGGATACCCCCCTAAGGTCGAACTTCAGGAATATTCTCATTGGATTATCCTCGGATCTTCCGACCCTCAGGTAATCGTTATCGCCATATTTGTTATCAGGATATTTCCCCCACACCAAGGAATCGTCGATCCGCGAAATTTCCGGGCGGAGGATTTCTCCCTTTGAGAATGCGATACACGAGGCCTCAGCTCTGATGTTTTCATTCTCAACTGAGGTTATGCGAACGATTATTTTGTCGCTCGTGGCCTGCGGGGAATACCAGGAAACTATGACACTTAACGTCCTCTCCCCATGCGACTCAGCCCAAATAGTAATGTTCTCGTTGTCCAGAGTCGGATACCATCTCGGATTGGGGACGGTTATGTTGTCCTCAAGGCGGCGCGTCCCGGCGTTATCCTCGACCGTCAGGTTAAAGCCCTTCGAGTAGGTGGTGGGGTTAGTGACCCTCACGGTGTAACGGAGGTTCTCCCCCCTATAGCCCTCCTGATACGAGGGTAAGATGGACGCAGTCGGGAGCACTGACTGGGCGATGCATGAATTCTCATCCCAGATGCTTTCGTTATCGACTGAGGTGACCCTGACAGTTATCTTGTCCTCGGTGCCCGGAGCGGCATTGTCGGGAATCTTGACCCTGAGCGTGGTTGGCTTGTTCTCGCCCGGTGGCACGTTGTCGAACAGGGCATTTTCAAGCGCCAAGGCCCAGCCCAAGTTGTCCCAGTTCTCCAGGCGATAGCTGTTGTTCTCCCATCCAATGTTCTTGACCGTCACCCGGTACTCAACCGTCCTTCCAGGATAGTCATAGGCATAGTTTTCTACAGCATTTTCTCGGGAGATCGAAACTCTTACCCAATCTCGGGATGGCCTGTAGAGGATCCTGAGGTATGGTTTATAAGTAATATTTTCCTTTGAAAGGAACATAACCCAGTGATTTGGTGGGATGTTCTCCCCGACCCCAATCATAGCGAAGCTCGCTACGTTATCGACCTGATATTGGCCCCGCACGAAGTCCGTGACGTTCCAGGAATTCAGCCAAGGTCCTGGTGGAGGATCAAATACTATCTCCTTTGGCCCATCCAAGTTATCGCCGATCGATGGCTGATTGTTCCATATTATATTGTTCTCGCTCCAGCCGTCGTTGTCCACTCGGTGGCATTGCACGTTTTCACCGTAATATAGGTTCTCTGAATAGAGGTAAAGCCATACATTCTCGACCGTCCAGCCGACTGGAACCGTCGGTAGTTTGAACTTCAGGAACGACCTAGCCCGACTACCCTCCAGCATTCCGACGTATAGGTTATCGCCACTATAGTTACTGCCACGAGCGGCAAAACGCACGTGAGCGTCGTCGGTTGGATAGGTCCTCTCCTCAAATAGCTTCGAGTGAGCGATGCATGAGTTTTCAGCGCTAACATTTTCGTTCTCGGCCGATGTCGCACGGACGGTTATGTTGTCGCTCGTACCTGGCGGGAAGTACCAAGAGACCGTGACCGTGAGCGTGGTCGTCCTGTTCTCGCCTGGTGGGACGCTATCGAAACGATCGTTATTGAGTGCCTTGAGCCAGCCCAATGTATCCCAGTTCTCCAGCCTGAAATTGTCCGTGATCGTGCCCGTGTTTTTGACGGTCACGGTATAGATGAGGTTTTCCCCTTGGAAGCCCTCCTTATTTTCGGGTGTGATCGACACGCTGACGCCCGCGTAGCCCGCGTGCGCTATGCAGCTCGCGTTGTCAGTCACGGTGTTATCATTCTCAGAGGTGACGGTGACGGTTATGTTATCGCGGGTGCACGGGACGGCATTCTCGGGTATCGTGACGTTGAGTGTGACATTCTCAACTCTCCCCATCGAAAGTTTTACCAAATTCTCAGAAAGCGTTGGACCCCAGCCCGAGTTGTCGCTCACGGCCAGAGTGAAATTATCGTTCTCCGAGCTGGTGCTGGTGCTCCAGATACTAACTGCATAGGTGAGGTTATCCCCTGGGAGGGCGCTGTTCTCGGAGGGTGAGATGGATACATATACGGCTAGGGAGTGGGCTATGCAGCTCCCTGAGCGGTTTTCGCGGTTATCGGCCTGTGAAATAGCAGTTATGGTCACGTTATCACGAGTGCACGGCGTGGCGTTGTCTGGGATGGTGACGGTGAACGTCTTGCTGTTTTCATTGTCCCGTCCCACGTTCTCGATCCTGTTCTCGGGGAGTGAAAGCGGCCAGCCCGAGTTATCGCCGATCGTCAAATAATAGTTATCCTGAAAGTCCACATCGTCCGTAGTCGTGTTCCTCAAAGTCACGGTATAGGTGAGGTTTTCCCCGCGGAACCGGCTCTGGTTCTCTGGAGAGATCGCGACCTCAAAGTTCACTTGAGCAAGGTGGGCTATGCAGCTGTTCTCGGCTCTCACATTTTCATTTTCATCTAGGATCGCTATTACGCGGACGTTGTCCCTTGTGGAGGGTGCAGCGTTGTCCGGTATCGTGACCCTGAGCGTGGTCGGTCGGTTCTCGTTTGGTAGCATGTCATCGAAGCGGTTGTCGTCGAGAACCATGGGCCAGTAAAAATTATCCTTGTTCTCCAACTTGAAGTTATCCTTGATGCTCCCCCTATTCCAGACGGTCACAGTATAAGTGAGCGTCCACCCGCGGAGGCCTGTCTTCTCGGCGGGAGAGATCGAGACCTCCACGCCCCTGATGATAATAGAGTAAGC
>Ga0315307_1000561_pt1 | contig 16052 bp, 15 predicted proteins | sample TDP2_MG_FD_203079 | JGI IMG/M metagenome (GOLD analysis project Ga0315307, IMG submission 203079) | Freshwater sediment microbial communities from Lake Towuti, South Sulawesi, Indonesia - TDP2 | ecosystem: Environmental > Aquatic > Freshwater > Lake > Sediment | place: Indonesia: South Sulawesi... | reverse complement strand
TCATTGATTATATGAAAGCGCTGCGGTACCCCCTAGAATAAAAAGGGTACGCCCAGAATAATGAAGAAGGAGGTACTGCAGCATGACACATTATATAGGATGTGACGTTCACAAGAAATACTCTGTGTTTGTGGTGATGGATGATAAGGGTAGGGTAAGTCGGCCCAGAAGGGTGGAGCATGATCGGGAGGGCTTTCGGTCGTTCCTGGCAAGCCTTCCACCCGGTTCGCCTATCGCCGTGGAGACTACCGGCAACTGGTACTGGGTCATCGATGAGATGGAGCGTGCTGGACACTTGCCGGCTCTGGCACATGCCATGAAGAGCAAGTTAATGATGGGGCAAATCAACAAGACAGACAAGCTGGATGCCGATGGGTTGGCAATGCTCCTGAAGAACGACACTTTGCCTTTGGTCTGGATTCCTCGGGGAGAGCTGAGAGACCAGCGTGAGTTGCCGCGGATGCGTTTGGTGCTGGTGCATATGAGGACGGCTCTAAAGAACCGCGTACATGCCACGTTTGCCAAGTATGGAATTCAGTTTGAAAAGGAGACCGACCTTTTCGGAACCAGGGGTCGCCAGGCGATGAGCAAGCGGATGCCGGAACTCCCGCCCGAGACCAGACATTCCGCAGAGCAGGAGCTCAAGCTTCTTGACCAACTGGAGGAACAGATTGATCTGGCTGAACAGAGGATTCGCCAAGTGATAGCGGTGACCCCAGATATGAAGCTTCTGATGAGCTTACCTGGAGTGGGACCGGTGCTGGCGATAACAATTGCCCTTGAGGTAGGGGACGTAGGGAGATTTCCTGATAATCAGCACCTGGCTAGCTACTCAGGGATGGTGCCCAGGGTAAACTCCAGCGGAGGCAAAACCCGCTTTGGCAAGACCCGTCCTGATGTTAATCATTATCTCAAGCGGGCCTTTGTCGAAGCAGCTAACGTCGTGGTGCTCAACCAGAGCCGATGGCCTAGGCGCCACACGGTGAAACTTTACCAGAGGGTAAAAGCAAACAAGGGGCACGGTAAAGCTGTAGTGGCTGTAGGACGGCACCTAGCGGAGTCCACTTACTGGGTGCTTAAGAAGAAAGAACCTTACAAGGAGCCGGTTTCGTCGAAGCAAGGGTGAGCGCGTGGATCGCATGAGTCGATAAGAACTCGTTCATTGATTGCGACACCCCCGGAACATGCTCATGCTGCACTGACGGCGAATACATGCGTCCGGTGAAACGGAACGAGCTGACAAAAAAGGAGGTGTTACTAGCGTCAAACATGGTTGACAAACGCAGCGTTTTCATACATGCGACCCCGATTTATCGGTCGAATAGACTCTTCGAGGGGAAGCAATCCCGATCTGGTGACTATTTCGGAGCTTATTCTGAGATTGCTTCGGTCGCCCTAGGCGACCTCGCAATGACACCCTATCCCAATGGATTTGAGGAGAAAGTGCCACATCTAGCAAGGGAGAAGCGCCCCGATAAAGCTCCTTTGCCCGCGGACAAACTCCTCTGCCGACATTATCCGCTTGCCCTCAAGCTGCAACTGTAAAAGCCCCAAGACGCCCTCACCAGCCTGCACCCCGACGGTGTCACCCTGCACTTCTTCTATAGCTATGACCCTTCCCGGTTCACCTCCGCCAGGCAAAGGGATCGCCTCGATAACCTTCAGCAGCCTCCCCTGCCAGGTGGTATAGCAGCCGGGCCAGGGCTGAAAGGCTCTCACCTTCCGCCACAACTCGATAGCCGGGCGATGCCAATCTATCTCCCCTTCTTCTTTGGTGATGAGCCTAGAATAAGTAGCCTTCTCATTGTCCTGCGGTTGCGGAGTTAGCTTACCCTCAAGCCAGATGGGCAGAGTCTGCATTAAGAGCTGACCCCCAAGTTGAGCCAGCTTAGCCGTAAGTGACCCGGTGGTGTCCTGAGGCGATATGGAGACCTGCTGCTGAGCCAACAGGGGACCGGTATCCATACCCCTGTCCAGAAGCATGATGCTTACCCCGGTGATTTCGTCACCAGCCAGGATAGCGGCAGCCACAGGGGAAGGACCGCGATGCCGGGGAAGGAGCGATGGGTGAATATTGAGACAGCCAAGGGGAGGGATGTCGAGAATGCTCTGAGGCAACAACAGCCCAAAAGCGGCGACTATAATCACATCAGGACGCAAGCTAGCTAGCCTTTCTCTTTCCTCAGGCGGCCGTAAAGAGGGGGGCTGCCATACTGGCAACCCATAGTCTAGCGCTGCCTTCTTTACCGCTGAGGAAACAAGCCCACGCCCCCTGCCCGCTGGCTTATCCGGTTGGGTATAAACAGCCAACACCTCGTGCCCCCCGGAGACAAGGCGGTCTAAAGCGGGGAGAGCAAACTCGGGGGTACCCATAAAAACAACTCGCATTGCTGGCCAAATTCTATCATGGAGGCTCGAATTCAACAATGAGCTGTATTGCGAAGGTGTTTAACTGTCACTCTGAGCGAAGCGAAGAGTCTATAAGGAGATTCTTCCTCATAGAGCTCAGAATGACAAAAATCAAGGTCGTTAAACGGCCCCTCCGTGTTTTATTTGCCACAAAAATTGAATTAGTTTATAATGGATTATGAATGGGAAAAACAAGAGGCATCCTCTATGCTGGCAAAGGTGGAGTAGTAAAAACCACTATAGCAGCAGCTACCATTTGTCGCTTGTCAGAGCTTGGTCGCAGGACGCTAGTCGCAAGCACTGACACCACCCATTTTCTTGTTGATTCCTTCAGTACCTCCCTTGGCAATAGACCCCAGCTTACCACTCCAAACTTGATGGCACAGGAAAGCAGCATACCTCAAACCTTAAACACCTATTGGGGTACCACTCAGCAGTGGATGGCAGATTTATCATGCGTTCTCGACTATTATAATAGCAAGTAAAATTGAAGGGGGTGCGATGTTCATCATCGGCGAAAGTATACACATTATTTCGAAGGTCGTTTCTCAGGCAGTAAAGGAACGAAACCCGAAGCCAATTCAGGAATTGGCCATAGCACAGACTAAGGCTGGTGCCGACTATATAGATTTGAATCTTGGTCCAGCGAGGAAGAACCCTGAGGAGACGGTGCAGTGGCTGGTGAAAACAGTTGAGGAGGTCACCAACTTACCACTGTCAATAGATACACTGAACCCGGTGGCTATGGAAGCAGGGCTCAGTATCTGCAAGAAAAGGCCTTTGCTCAACTCTGCTTCTGGACGGACAGACAGTAAGGAACGAATGCTGCCCCTGGCCAAGAAATATAATACTGATCTGGTGCTTTCAGTGCTCACTGATAGAGGCTGCCCTCCTGACGTTGAATCGAGAATAGAAAGTATCATGGAGACGGTAGCCTATGCTAATGAGCTTGGCATTCCTAATGAGGACATCTGGATTGATCCCATCCTCTTACCGGTTAGCGCTGACCAGAAACAGGTCGGCGAAGCTCTGGAATTTATGAAAATACTGCCCGATATCCTCCCTGGTATTAAATCAACGATAGGGCTCTCTAATATATCCAACGGAACCCCAGAAGAACTCAGGGGAATCCTCAACCGCACCTATATGGTAATGCTGGGGAGGTATGGACAGCATTCTGTAATTGCCGATGCTCTAGACAAGGAGCTTATAAGTCTGAACAAAGGCGAGATGCCAGAGATTACCAGTCTCATTTATAGGGTGATGGACGGAGAAGAGGTGGACCTCTCTTCTCTCTCGCAGAAGGAGCGAGACTACCTGAAGACAACAAAGGTTCTTAAGGGTGAGACGCTATATTCCCACTCATGGCTGGAGGTCTAGAAAATGAGAAAGGAGGCGAAGAATGCAATTTAAGGCACCGGTTGAGTCATATTCTGGGCAAGTCAGAGAAATAACTATAGGTAAAGGAGCCAAAGCTTTGAAGATCGGGGGGGAGACTACCCTCCCCTTTCATTTCTTCGACGAGGGCTCAATCCCCAATCCTCCCCGGTTTGCCCTGGAGGTCTGGGACATGGAGCCGGTGACCTGGGCAAAGTGGTTGCTTGAGCCTTTCAAAGATGTAGTATCTGATCCGGTTAAATGGGCCATGAAGTGTGCCAAGGATTTTGCTGTCGATGCTGTTTGCCTTCAGTTAGCGAGCACTGACCCTGCAGACAAGGATACCACACCAGAAAAAGCGGCGGCGCTGACCAAAAGGGTAGCGGAGGCAATAAATGTCCCCCTCATCGTTTATGGGACGGGAGACGAAAAAAAGGATGTCCAAGTACTAAGCAAAGTTGCTGAGGTATGCGATGGTGAAAACCTTCTTCTGGGTCCGGCAATCAAGGAAAACTACGAGGAGATAGCTAAGGCAGCTTTGCAACACGGACATGCTCTCATTGCTCAAACTCCCCTCGATATCAATCTGATGAAGGAGTTAAATATTAAGCTTGGCAAGTCTTTCCCTCCAGATAGGATTGTCATCGACCCCTTGAGTTCGGCATTGGGATACGGCATGGAATATAGTTTTACCTTGATGGAGAGGGCAAAGCAGACAGGGGTGATTTTTAAGGATGGGATGACCCAGATGCCCATTATTGCCAATCTGGGAGGAGAATGCTGGAAGACAAGAGAAGCCAAGGAAAGCAAGGAACAAGGAATACTCTGGGAGGGGGTGACCGCCCTCTCCTTGCTTTTAGCCGGAGCAAATATCCTGGTCCTGAGACATCCTGAAACACTCAAATTACTAAGAGAAATAATTAGACGGGGGTAAAAAATGGCCAAAGTAACAGAAAAGAAAAAAACAAAGAGACAGGAAGAGGTCGAGAAGATTATAAAGGCAAGTGACCCGTGGGAGCCGGTAGGTCACACGCCTATGCCTGAGCTTCCTGATTTGAGAAACTGGGACATGAGGCTGCTCAAGACCTATAAACCGTGGTATGCGCCCTTCTGTGACCTCTGTTGTTTTTGCACCTATGGTAAGTGCGACCTCACTGCCGGGAAAAGAGGAGCCTGCGGAATTGATATAGGTACTCAGCAGGGAAGGATTGTGCTTCTCGCCTGCTGCATGGGACTTTCCGCCCACGCTGGGCATGCCAGGCATATTATCGACTACTTAATCGAAAAGCATGGAGAAGATTACAAAATCGACCTGGGAGCTAATGTGGCAGTCGAGGCACCAAATATCAGGACTGTCCTCGGATTGAAACCCGAAACACTAGCAGATTTGAGAACGGCGATCGAGTATGTCGAGCGGGAACTCCTTCACCTCGTCTCATCACTTAATACGGGTCAGGAGGGAAGTAACCTAGACTATGAATCGAAAGCCCTCCATGCCGGTATGCTGGACCATGTAGCTATGGAGGCGGCTGATATTGCTCAGACTATAGGCTTCAAATACCCCACCTCCATCGCTGATACTGCGCTGGTGGGTGCGGGTTGGGGAGCAGTGGACAAGAGCAAACCGGTGATCCTAGTGATTGGCCATAACCCCGCCACCTCAACCAACATTATTGATTATCTCCGCAAGAATGACCTCTATGATAAGGTGGAAGTCTGTGGAATATGCTGCACCGCCTTGGAAACAACAAGATATGCTGACAAGGCAAAGGTGGTAGGTCCGCTTTCAAGACAGCTCTTCTTCGTCAGGACCGGGATCGCTGATGTGATAGCAACCGATGAGCAGTGCATCAGGACTGATACCCCAGTAGAGGCAAGGAAGGTGGGCTCTGCCTTCATTGCCACCTCAGATAAGGCCTGCTATGGGCTTGAGGATGCCTCCGAAAGGGATGCGGATGAGATAGTGAAAGAGATGGTAGAGAAGGGAAAACAGTTCCTCATCCTAGACCATGAGAAGGCAGGAGAGGTAGCCGTAAAGGTGGCCCTGAAACTTGCCCCGCAAAGGAAGAAGGAGCTTATAACCGAAAAGGAAGCCCAGGAGCTGGCCAAAGTCTGCCGGGAATGCGAGATATGCGAGAGGGTTTGCCCCAATCTATTTTCCATTGGCAAAGGGATACACCAGGTCGCTGAAGGAAATTTCGCACTGTTAAGAGAAATCTTCGACCAGTGTATCGGCTGTGGTAAGTGTGAGCAGGAGTGCCCTCGCCATGTTCCTATTTTCACCATAATGCAGTTAGCCGCCAGCAAGGAAGCCTATAACGTAAGGGCAGGGCGTGGACCCATTATGGATACGGAGATACGGAATGTCGGGGCACCTATAGTATTGGGCACTATACCAGGGGTTGTCGCCTTTGTAGGCTGCTCCAATTTCCCTGACATGGAAGATTTGATTGAGATGGTGGAGGAATTTGCCCGGAGGAGGTATATCGTTGTCCTTAGCGGCTGTAGTGCCATGGTAGCTGGAATGAAGAAAGACGCCGATGGCAAGACCATCTATGATAAGTATCCTGGCAGTTTTGATGCTGGTGGGGTGGTGAATGTGGGCTCCTGTGTAGCCAACGCGCACATTACGGGAGCAGCTATAAAGATAGCCAATATCTTCGCCACCCTCCCCCTGAGGGCAAACTACGAGGTTATTGCTGACTATATTCTCAACCGTGTTGGGGCTGTTGGGGTGGCCTGGGGGGCTTACTCGCAGAAGGCAGCCAGCATTGCCACTGGCTGTAACCGGCTGGGAATACCGGTGATACTGGGACCGCACTCCTCAAAATACAGAAGACTCTACCTCTCGAAAAAGGGAGAGGATGACTGGACGGTGATGGATGGGAGGAAAAGGGAGTTGGTTAATACCGGGGAGCCTTCTCCTGAGCACCTGATTTATGTCACAGAGACAAAGGAGAAGGCGATGGTGAGCATCCCCAAGCTCTGTATCCGGAAAAACGATACTCCTCAGGGTAGGGGAATCAAGTTGAATCATTACATCTCCCTGTACAAGAAGTATATGGGGGGCGGGCTCCCGGAAGACCTCCATCTTTATGTTAGGACTGATAGGGACCTTCCCATTGTCTACAAGAAAGAGGCCCTGGCATACCTGAAAGAGATTGGCTGGCAGCCCAAGCCTGTTTTGAGCCTGCCTACCTTGATAGGGACATATCCCAGCAAAGTACCTCTAGAGGCTGTCATCCACTAAAAGGAAGGAGGACAATATGGTATTACCGCTTCATCGGGTAAATGTGCTCACCGGGATAAAGGCAGCTAAGGTAATAGAGGATGCGGAGGAGTATGCCGGTTTGATTCAACGGGCCAAGAGACCTCTGCTGGTACTGGGTCCTCGGCTGCTGGAACTGTCGCTCGATGGAAAGCTTCTTCTGGAGTATGCTCTGGAAATAGCCAAAACAGCCAATATCCCCATATGCGCCACAGCCCATGTTAAAGGGAAGATGACAGAACTGGGGGTAAAACCAGATAGTGTCTATGATGCGGTGGAAATAGTCAATCACCTCAAGGATGCGGAGTGGCCGGGGGTTAGAAAGGAGGGTAATCACGACCTAGTCATCTTCTTCGGTTTCAGGACCGACCTCGGGGGACAAGCCCTTTCCACACTAAAGCACTTCGCACCACATTTGAAAACGATGACCCTTTGTAAGTATGTTTATCCTAATGCTGACTACTCTCTTCCCAATTTCAGGAAAGATGAGCAGTGGAAGGCATTTCTGGATAGCTTGATTTCTAACCTGAAAAAGGGAGGGTAACGGTCACCCCGAACCTTTCCTTCGTCAGAGCAGGCTCTTTGAAGGCAAGGGTCTCGAGATACTTCCCCTCGAAGAGTCTTGTCGACCGATAAATCGGGGCCAGAATAATAAGAATTAATATGAGAAAGGAGAAATAAGTATGGCAGAGTTTCATGTGGACATGGGTCCTCAATATGAGGGAGAGACGGTTAGAAAAGAGGACCTCTACGTTGAATTTGGTGGACCGAAGGTGAAGAGCAAATTTGAGCTGGTAACCTTGAAGAACCCAGAAGAAGTGGAGCATGAAAAGGTGGAGGTTATCGGACCTGATATAAAAGATATGCAGGAGGTGGGAAGCTATCCCCTGGCTGTCTTGGTCGATGTTGCTGGAGAGCAACTGGAGAAGGATATGGAGCCAGTGATTGAGAGAAGGATACACATGTACTGCAATTATATAGAAGGACTCTATCATATGAATCAGAGACAAGACATATGGATAAGATTGAACAAATCCTCTTTCAAAAAAGGGCTCAATTCCTTGAAAGAGATAGGTGATATGCTCATCTTCCTCTACACTTCAGAGCTGCCGGTCATTGAAAAGATCTCCATTACCTTTATCACGGACGAGAAGAAGGTAGAAGAGTTACTTCCCCAAGCCCTGAAGGTCTATGAGGCCAGGGATGAGAGATTAAGGGGCTTGAGGGATGAGGATGTAGATACATTCTATGGCTGTGTTCTCTGCCAGAGCTTCGCTCCCACCCATATTTGCTTCATCACTCCTGACCGGGTGGCCAACTGCGGGGCAATCAACTGGTTTGATGGAAGAGCAGCGTATAAACTTGATCCAGAAGGCCCGGTATTCGCCGTGCCCAAAGGTGAACTAGTAGACCCAGTAAAGGGGGAGTATAGCGGGATAGACGAGATCGCCAAAGAAAGGTCTCTGGGTTCCTTTGACCAAGTTTATCTTTATAGCGCCTTTGAGCATCCCCACACCTCCTGCGGCTGCTTCCAGTCCATCTGCTTTTATATCCCCGAGGTAGATGCTTTCGGCATTGTGCATCGGGACTTTGTCGGTGATACAGTGGCCGGGCTGCCTTTTTCTAAGATGGCTGGGACGACCTCTGGAGGAAAGCAGGTAGAGGGCTCCTGCGGAATGGCTCTAGAACTCGTCAGGTCTTCAAAATTCTTCCAAGCCGACGGAGGTATTCGAAGGGTAGTATGGATGCCCAAGGCGATAAAAGAAAGATATAAGGATGCTATCCCTAAGGACCTGTATGACAAGATAGCCACTGAAGAGGATGCTAAGACTGCAGAAGAGCTTGCCGCATTCCTGGAAAAGGTGGGACATCCCTGGATAAAAGGCGAAGTCGAGCTTCCCTGATTAACTAGGTAGGAGGTTGTCATGCCGATTAAAGGAACCGATATTGTTAAGAAGCTCCCTGAATCAGGCAAGAAGAATTGCAAGGAGTGTGGTTTCCCCACCTGTTTCGCCTTCGCCATGAAGTTAGCCTCGGGGGGAACGACACTGGCAAAATGCCCCTATCTTTCCCTGGAGGTAAAAGCAGAGCTCGAAGATGCCTTAGCCCCAGCAATAAAACTGGTTACCATAGGTTCCGGCGAGAAGGCCCTGAAAATCGGGAATGAAGAGGTGATATACAGGCACGAAAAGACCTTCGTCCATCAACCTGGTATTGCTTTGCTTATCTCTGACAAGGAAAGTGAAAGGGAAATCGAAGGGAAAATAAGGAAGATAAAGGAACTGGAGTTCCCTTGGATTGGGCTGACCCTTAAAGCGAATCTTCTCGCCCTCCATTTTGAATCGGGGGATAGGTCTAAATTCGAAGCTCTGGTAAAGAGGGTCTATGAAAGCACAGACCTGGGGATGGTTCTAATCTCGGAGAACATGGATGCCCTCTTCTCAGCCAGGGATATTTGCGCCGATAGGAGGCCTCTTCTTTACCCCATAACAAAGGAGAATTTGGAAAAGGCCATCCCCAAGATCAAGCAGTCTCCTACACCCTTGGGTGTTCGCGCTGGGAGCATTGAGGAACTTATCCCCCTGACCACTAGATTGAAGGAGGAGAAGCTGGATGAACTGGTCCTGGACCCCGGTTCCAAGAACTTGATGGAGGAAATAAAAGACCAGACTTTTATTCGCCGGGCAGCCATAAAGCAGACCTTCAGACCCCTTGGTTACCCGACCATTGCCTTCCCCTGTTTTCTGGCCAAGGATGGCTTGAAGGAAATCCTGGCTGCTTCTCTTTTCTTAATTAAATACGCCGGGATTATTGTCCTTTCCAACGTAGATAAACACTCCCTGCTTCCCCTACTGGTTCAAAGGCTCAATATTTATACCGACCCTCGAATGCCTATGTCAGTAGAGGAAAAGTATTATAAGATAGGCGAGCCCAACGAACAATCTCCCGTTCTGGTCACCTCGAATTGGGCGTTGACTTACTTCATCGTATCCTCAGAAATCGAAGGAAGCAAAGTCCCGTCCTTTCTTTGTGTGAAGGATACCGAAGGGCTTGGCGTCCTCACTGGTTGGGCAGCGGGCAAGTTCACCGGTGATTCAGTTGCTCCGTTTATTAAGAAATGCGGTATTGCAGACAAGGTGAAGCATAGGAAGCTGGTTATCCCAGGGAAAGTAGCTCGAATTAAAGGCGAGTTGGGAGAAGCTCTGCCAGACTGGGAGATCGTAGTTGGCCCCAGGGAGGCTAGTGAAATCCCCGCTTTCCTGCCAGGTTTTGCAGCCAAGCTGAAAACCTAGGGGAGATATGACTACCACTATTGTCGTTGCCGGCAAGGGAGGAACCGGCAAGACTACCATTGCTACTCTGCTTATACAACTCCTTTCTCAGAAAGGAGTTGTATTGGCTATTGATGCAGACCCTGCCACCAACCTCCATCAGGCTCTCGGTGTGTCGCTGGGCAATACAGTGGGCAGAATACGAGAGGAAATGACAGAGGCCATAAAACTCGGCAGCCTCAGCCCCACGACGCCTAAACAAGACTACCTGGACTATAAGATAATGTCAGCCCTGGTGGAATCGAAGGGGTTCGATCTTTTGGCCATGGGGCGCCCTGAAGGACCGGGGTGCTATTGCGCCGCCAACAATATGCTGCGTCTTTCCATCGATCGGCTAGGCCAAAATTACCGCTATGTTGTCATTGATAGTGAAGCTGGAATGGAGCACATCAGCCGTCAGACAACCAAGGATATAGATATCCTGCTCATTATTTCTGACGTTACCCAACGAGGCATCAACACCGCAGCCGCCATGAAAGAACTAATGAAGGAATTGAGGACCCAGGTTGGCAAGATTTGTCTGGTGATTAATCGCTCCCTGAATGGGCTGCCTCCTGAGATAACGCAGACGATTGATAGGCATGGTTTCGAACTGGTGGCTACTATACCCCAGGACCCAGGGATGGCTAATCTAGAGGTGAAGGGATTACCAATCACAGAGCTTCCCCCAGATTCTCCTCTGCGAATCGGAGTAAGGGAGCTAGTCAGTAAAGTCGGGCTTTAGAATAGAGCGCAGGAAATGAGCCTTAGAGATAAGAAGCTAATAAGTTTAAAGGAAATTGAGGGGCCGATAAGCCCCCACGATGGTTTTGTCAAGCATGAGATAGACAAAAGGAAAGAGGCTTTGGGCTATGTAGACGATGTCTCCCGGCTAGCGGAGTATATAGGGGGTGAGATAGTATCTCTGGGGTTGGGTGAAGATTGGGCAATGAAGAAGGAGATTTTTCCCGGGATTGAAATCCTCTTCATTTATAATCGCGCCGATGAGGAGTTCCCCAGCAGTCTCAGGGCTCTTTATTCTGGCCAAAGGATAAAAAGTATCCGTGGGGAGGACTTAGCCGAGCTTACCATTGCCTGTGTCAACCACATGCTTCGGTATGTAAAGGAGACCGTCAAAGACCCCCCCGAGATCTGCACCAGAGTATGAAAACGCTTACCACCAAGGAGATTATAGACCAACTAAGGCCAATCTTAGCCCGCCATAGACGAGGGAGAGCTTCCCTGATCACCATCTTACAAGAAGTGCAGGAGAAGTTCGGCTACCTGCCTCGAGAGGCAATGCTAGAAATTGCCAATTTTATGCCAATCGCGGCGAGTACTATCTACGGTGTAGCCACCTTCTACAATCAGTTTCGCTTTACACCAATGGGGAGACATCCGATTAAGGTATGTCTGGGGACTGCTTGCCATATGAAAGGAGGGAGGCTTGTTTTGGAGGCATTGGAAAGGGAACTGGAAATTAAGGTGGGGGAAACCACCCCAGATGAAGAATTCAGCCTCAATAGGGTAGCCTGTATTGGTTGCTGTGTCCTCGGTCCGGTGACTGTAATTGGTGAAGATATTCATCCTAAGATGACGTCTTTCAAGGTAGAGGAGGTTTTGACTGGGTTTAAGGAAAAGACTCAATCAGATACCTGAGATAAATGACTTTCGATGAAATTCAGCGTCAGGCAAACTCGGAGTGGGAAGCTCTTCAACAGAGCGAAAAACCCCGTATTCTCATTGGCACGGCTACTTGTGGCAGAGCAGCTGGGGTCATCGGTGTGCTCAAGGCTTTCGAGGCAGAGATAAAACGCCAAAAGGCCGAGGCTCTCATCACCCAAGTTGGCTGCATAGGGCTTTGCTATGCCGAACCTTTAGTGGTCATCATTAAACGAGACAACTTCAGCGTCTGCTACGCTAATATAACCCCAGAGATTGTCCCCCGACTTGTGGCAGGCTACATTCTAGGTGATGACCCTTGTCTTGAGCTTGCCCTAGGTACTTTCGAGATAGGCAAGGGAGGGGTTCCTTTCATCCCAGAGTTACCTCGGTTTGAAAGCGAGTTGCGCCTCATTCTGCGTCACTGTGGCTATATCGACCCTGAGAATATAAATCAATATATTGCCAACGATGGCTATAGTGGCTTAGTCAAGGCACTAGGGATGCCCCCAGAGGAAATAATTGCCGGGATCAAACTATCTGGACTGAGAGGGCTGGGAGGGGCTGGCTTCCCGGTGGGTGAGAAGTGGGAAATATGCTACAACGCATCGGGAAAACCAAAGTATGTCCTCTGTAATGCCGATGAAGGTGACCCAGGCGCTTTTATGGATCGCGCTCTTTTGGAGAGCGACCCACACTCAGTCATAGAGGGAATGATTATCGCTGGTTACGCCCTGGGCAGCCCATATGGCTATATCTATGTTCGGGCGGAATATCCCCTGGCAGTGAGACGCTTTAGAATCGCTGTAGAGCAGGCAAAAGCATTAGGGCTATTGGGTAAGGATATTCTAGACAGTGGTTTCCGCTTTCAAATTGAAGTGGTGCAAGGCGCTGGTGCTTTCGTCTGCGGGGAGGAGACAGCGATGATAGCTTCTATTGAAGGCAAAAGGGGTATGCCTCGACATCGACCTCCTTTCCCCGCTGTGTCTGGTTTATGGGGGAAACCAACCATAGTGGATAATGTAAAGAGCTTTGCCAGTGTTCCCCTGATTATTGCTCACGGTGCGGATTGGTATACTGGCATGGGGACGGAGGGTAGTAAGGGCACAGCCGTCTTTGCCCTGGCAGGCAAGATAGCTCACACCGGGCTAGTAGAGGTGCCTATGGGCACAACCTTGCGCCAGCTTATTTATGAGGTTGGGGGTGGGGTGCCAAAGGATAAGAAATTTAAGGGGGTGCAGATCGGCGGACCGTCAGGAGGATGCCTCCCCGAAAGCCTAATTGACACCCCTATTGACTTTGACTCCCTCACTGAGGTTGGGGCAATGATGGGTTCTGGAGGCATGATAGTGATGGACGAGGACAACTGCATGGTAGATGCTGCCCACTATTTCCTTGACTTCACTCAAAAGGAGTCCTGTGGCAAGTGCACCATGTGCCGGCTAGGGACAAAGCAGATGCTGGATATAATGACGGACATCGTAAAGGGCCAGGGTAAGACAGAGGATATCGATTTACTTGTTGAGTTAGCTGAGGATATTAAGCAAGGCTCCCTTTGCGGCTTAGGGCAAACAGCACCCAATCCTGTTCTTACCACCATCCGCTATTTTCGCAGTGAGTATGAAGCCCACATTATGGAACACCGCTGCCCGGCACTAGTATGTAAAGAGCTTATCGCCTACTATATTCTCCCTGATAAGTGTGATAGGGGGTGTGAGCACTGCGTGCTCACTTGCCCTGCCGAGGCAATTAGCGGTGAAAAAGGCAAAATAAAGGTCATTGACCAGACAAAGTGTGTTAAGTGCGGAACCTGCATGGAAGTCTGCCCTCCCGAGTATAATGCGGTGGTAAAGCTCTCACCTCCCAGCCTGGTGCCTTCTAGTTCAACTTGACGACATGGAAAGAAAGAAAACTTTAGATTCAATCCTTAACCCTACCTCAGTAGCTATTGCCGGGGTTGCTCCAGGCAATTTGGGACAGGCGTTCCTTGATAGTCTGCTCGATTCTGGCTTCCAGGGTAGAGTCTATCCACTTAACCCTAAAGGTGGGGATGTTTCAGGCATAAAGGTCTACGCCAACATCAAAGACGTCCCCGAGCCAGTTGACTATGTCATCTGCTGTATACCAGCTCCTGCGGTGCCCCAACTGATTAAAGACTGTGCCGCTAAAGGAGTAAAGGTGGTCTCCATTTATACCGCCGGCTTCTCTGAAAGCGGAAGCCGCGAGGGCAAACAACTGGAAATAGAGGTCTGCCATTTGGCTCAAGCTAGTGGAATCCGAATACTTGGTCCTAACTGCTTAGGTGTGTATCACCCCGAGGTGGGATTATCCTATGCCTCCGATTTTCCCAAGGAGAGGGGAGAGGTAGCTCTTATCTGCCAGAGTGGTGGCAGCATTATCTATTTGATTCGAGCCGCTGCCCTGAGGGGGGTTCGCTTCAGTAAGGCTATCTCTTATGGAAATGCCTGCGATATCGATGAAAGCGAATTACTTGAGTACTTCACCAAAGATGTCGAGACTAAGATAATCGCCTCCTATATTGAGGGCGTAAAAGATGGCCAGCGGTTTCATCGAGTTCTGAAGGAGCTGTCAGCTACAAAGCCAGTCATAATCCTCAAGGCTGGTTACACCCCAGCTGGAGCAAGGGCAGTTGCCTCCCATACCGGCGCTTTAGCTGGGTCCAACGAAGTATGGGACAGACTTCTGCAGCAAGCTGGAGCAATACGGGTTTACGACTTAGAGGAGCTGGTTGATATGATGGTCACCTTCTCATACCTATCTCTCCCCAAAGGAAGGAGGGTGGCTACATGTGGAGGTGGTGGTGGATTCAACGTCTTGGCTACTGACGGGCATGCTGAGGCTGGCTTTATCCTACCACCGTTACCTCAGCAACTTCAAAAAGAGATTAGCCAAGAGATTAGGAATTTCGTTAAGACCGACGCTGGAATGATCCTAAGCAATCCCTTTGACATTACAAATATAGCATCCGGCGAAGGCCATTACGCTATCCTCAGGAGATTGGCTGACTATAAGGGTTTTGATTTACTGGTGACACATGTCAGCGTCAATAACTCCGAATGGCCATATGTTGGCGCTTCTTACAACATCTGGCCTGATATTTTTACCGATGCTACTATCAAGGTTCATCATGAGGTGGGTAAACCCACAGCGGTGGTAATTCACGGCATCCTCTCAACCCGGGACCTGCAAAGAACCTTAGAATTACAGCAGAAATGCTGTGATGCGGGCTTGCCTGTCTATCACTCCATAAAAAGCGCAGCCAAGGCCATTGACCGGTTCTTGCGCTACCACGAAAAACGTCTGGCGTCAGCAAGAAAGGGTTGTTGACAGTCCACAAGTGGGGATTTATAATACCTGCACATCACACCGTGACCGCACAAACGATGGCAAAATGCCCAGACTGGTGACTTTAACCGGGAAAACTGGCACCATGCTTTTGTAGAAGGAGGAAAAATGAGTGGCCCATTGGAAGGTGTAAAGGTTGTCGATTGTACTACCTGGCTCCAGGGGCCGTTTGCTGCTACCCTGCTGGGAGACCTAGGGGCTGAGGTAATCAAGATAGAACAGCGTGGTGTGGGAGACCCCTTGAGGGGGTACCTAGTGGGTCATTATCAAGAATATCAACGTAACGTGCCCTACAGAAGCATAAACCGCAACAAACGGGGAGTGGCTCTAGACTTGATGAAGCAATCAGGGAAAGAAATAGTTTACCAACTCATAAAGAAATCAGACGTCTTTATGCATAATCTTCGCCCACAGGCAGCCAAAAAGTTAGGGCTAGATTATGATGCTTTATCTTCTCTTAACCCAAGGCTGGTGTATGCCCAGGCCTCCGGCTGGGGACTGAAGGGGCCTGAAAGCGAAAGAGCGGTATTCGACGCTGCAGCAGCAGCCAGGAGTGGCTTAATGTCCGTTCTGGGCGAAAAGGGGGCAGCAGAGCCCAAATATAATCAGAACATAGCGCTCTGTGATATGGCAGGAGGCCTATGTTTAGCTATGGGCAT
>Ga0315307_1000559_pt1 | contig 16085 bp, 15 predicted proteins | sample TDP2_MG_FD_203079 | JGI IMG/M metagenome (GOLD analysis project Ga0315307, IMG submission 203079) | Freshwater sediment microbial communities from Lake Towuti, South Sulawesi, Indonesia - TDP2 | ecosystem: Environmental > Aquatic > Freshwater > Lake > Sediment | place: Indonesia: South Sulawesi... | reverse complement strand
GGATTAAGGATGGTAACAGATGGAGCTTTGAAGTCAGTCTTGAGCATGAATTTTATCGTGCCATATCCATTCTCTGCAATCAGGACAAGGTGGTAGAGAGTCATTGTTCCATTGGAGGGGGACGTATAGTTGATAAACATGTCCTCTCCCCAGTATTCACAGCTATCCGAGGCATTAGTACCCCTAACGCCTTCACTTTCTAGGCAGTATCCACCAACAAGCCCAGATGAATCGTGCGCGCCATATAATCCGGGCTCCCAAGCAATGGGCACTCCGTTCAGAAAAGACCCTAATCCTATTAGTGGATTTGCCATAAGGTATAGCTGTACTTCGTACATGTCCAGATACTGTTCTGGTGGGTCAGGAACTTGGACTATAACTTCAACACGTTCGCCAGATGATGCGAACTCGTATGCGAAACTGGTGTTCTCAACAGGCTTGTTGTCTATTTTCCCCACCATATACTGCTCATACCATCGATTGCATTCCAAGTGTTCAATGACCATGAGTGTGCCTCCTTTGTCTGCCTTGCTTTCTCTAGCATCATTTACTATGAGGATGCTGTAATTGCCTGAATACTTTGGGGCAAAGAAGGGGTCTTTCGTAGTAGTTCCCAAATGCTCTGGCAAACCTGCGGATTCAGTGTGAAGAGACTCAAGTTCCCCAAGCGGATTGTAGACGTAAACGTCGTAGTCGGTCTTGTTTACGGAGGAGCCGTAATCAATCCAATCCCCATAAAAATACACATGATAAAGCGAGTTTGCCCTTAGGTTGTAAACGAATGTCCAGTTTTTGCCTACCGGAATATCAGTGGCATTTATTCTGACTGGATAAATTGGTTTTCCTGTATAGGTCCAGTTTCCAAGGATATATGGAACCTGTGGTTGACCCATAACCTTGTTGACTATCGTTGAGTTACTCTGGAGGACATTCATGCCTATGACAAGTGCAAAAATGAAGAATGCAAGGTTCTTGTGTCCACTCAACGGTAATCCTCCAAGCTGCTCTATATCCGCATGAAACTGGTTCGAAAGAAAGCACTATATCTGAAAGTAAAAGAGTTATGAATAGCCTGTCTATATTCGTAGAATGTACTTCTCTTAGCATTTGTAAAACAGGATGATGATGGATTCATTGAGCAATCCATTTGTGTTGATCAACTACAGTCGTGTCTTCTCGAATGCTAGCCAACCATGTGTGTAGCTACCCAGACCCCGGCTATTGAGACTATAACAAGCACCATTGCGTGTTTGAACCCGGCTGACACCCTTCCAGAAACGATCTTCCCTGTTACTATACCAAGAGTGAATGAGTGAAGCACTAATGGTGTCACCAGCATCTTAGTAAGCTCTTTGATAGCGATAAATGTCCCGCCTATGACACTCATATCAGTGAACAGTTGCAGCAACATCAACGTCGTTACTGTCATGATTCCTGCTCCCATGTAGGGGACGACGAAGAGAGGCATGAGAAGAGACACGCGTTCTTTCTCTAGTTCCCTTGTTGATTCAGCAAATTCAGCTAATGTTTCAAGGCTTTCTTCTGTTCCCCCTCCAACCTCTATCGTGTCTATCAGCAAGTAGAGATTCACCAGAGACAGCCAGCTCCTAACCCTACTCTTGAAGCCATAGAATACTTTTCTCAGGGGGATACCCCAGCTTATCTCGGCACTCATCAGTTTCAGATATTTTGAGAATCTGCCATAATCTCTGGCGCATAGCGTCTGAATGCTCTTCTCAGGGCTTAAGCCTGTTTTTCTGTTCTCAACAAGATCCCTTAGAAAGCTCGTCACCCCCTCAAGGACCCCTCTCTCTGACCCTGAATAGTGTCGCTCAGAAATGTACATGGGCAAAGAGAGAACTATGAGGCTAATGGCCAAGCCTAACGAAGGCTCGCAGCCCGGTCTAAGTGAAAGCACATCTCGTAGCAAAGTGGGAATGCCAGATACAAGTGGTAGGATAGGTAGACCCGTCACGAAATATGGCAGTACAGTCTGCGAAATCACGAAGAAGGATAAGGGCACTGACACTAGTAGAGCTAAGTATGTCTTCCACTGGGAGACAGGATAGCTGATTTGAAGCGCATCCGCGAAATAGAGGAAAGCTATTGACGAACCTGGCAGCAACACAAACGAGAAAAGCATAAACGTATCGGGGGGAAACGCTTGGAATTCTGGGAAGCTCAGCGAGACGATAAAGATCATATAGATCCCAATGCCGCCCAAGATAGTGACTATTGTGTATGCTTCCATGAGCATGCCCATGTGCTCACCCATGCTCTTTATTCTGGAAGCCATTCTTTTGAACATGGAGTCCGTTTGGCTGTATAGATAGTGAAGTGTGTCACCTCCAGTTTTTATGGTTGACGCATACCCAAGAAGCAGCTCCTTATACTCTCTTAATCCGATGACTTTAGCAGCCTTGGCCATAGCTGAGACAGGGTCCATTCCTGAGGAAAGAATGATCTTCTCGATTCTTCCTATCTCATTCCTCAGTTTCGGAAGCAAGTCCGTCTCTCTTATCCTCAAGAGACTTGCATATGGCGAGAGCCCTCCGCTAGCCATGACGCTAAGATACATTGATGCATAAGGTATTTCATTTTTCAGCCCAGAAATCGCATTTGATGTGAGGACCTTGGGAGCAGCTACGCCAACCAACAGCGTAATCAGAGATGGAGCGGACACGACGAGTGCAAGAATCGGAAGGGGAAGGAAGGGTGGCAGCAACTCAAGAAAGTATAGTAGAAGGAAAAAAAATGGAAAAAGCAGAAGGATATTCGCGATGAAGCCGACTATGCTAAGATAAACCTCAGGATGAATCTTCATATTTGCGGCTTCCATGTCGTCCTCTATTCCCTTGAAAACCCTTAGTAGTCCACGGCCAAGGATGTTGAAGTGCGCATAGCAAAATTCTCCAAACAATCTTTCGGTTCCCCCGTCCAGCACATGGACCTACTTTGATCTTACCCGGACTTTTTCTCCTTTCATTCTGTTGTAGTAATCTGCAATGGCCTCGGTAACCTCTCTCTGGTTTCTCTTTCCAGCCTCCAAGATCTCAGTAAGGATCATCTCCCTACGACTGATCTCTTCAAGAATATCTGCCTTGGTTAGACCCTTCTTGATAGCGATCTGCTTAAGAAGGAAGCTCTTGTCCAAATCGGTATGGAAGACATCCTCTGTTGGCGACCATTCTGAGATGAGGCCGTACTTTTCGAATTCGGCAATCTCCCATACATTTCTGGCTCTCCTGCCGAAGTTGAGGCCTAGTTTCTTCTTGGGCAGCTCAACTCTGGATATATATATGCAAGTGTTCATGAGCGGAATGTAGACTTCAGCCACATTCATTGGCTCTGATGTGAGACGTTTCACGGCTCGATCTAGACTGTCTGCGTGCATAGTACATATGCCACCGTGACCTGTTGCCACGGCTTGGAAGAGAGCGTAGGCTTCTTCTCCCCTGATTTCTCCGACGATGATGTAGTCGGGTCTGTAGCGAAGGCTGAGTTTTACGAGCTCGAACAAGCTGATCGACGATTCGTCGGCGGCCCCAAACCTGAAACCCCGCCGGCTAGTCAGTTGAACCCAGTTGTCGTGTAGCGAATTCAGTTCTGCTATCTCTTCAACGGTGACAATCTTGTCGTTAGGTCTCATTAGGCTTATGAGGGCGTTTAGTGTGCTGGTCTTACCCGCGCCTGTTCCCCCGATGACCATCATGCTCATTTTGTTCTCTAGAAGAACCCAGAAGTAGGCGCCGAGCTTTGCATCTATTGTCCCGATGTTGATAAGGTCAATGATCGATAAGGGGTCCTCCTTGAACTTTCGGATGCAGAAGCTGCTGCCGAATGTTGAGACTTCCCTTTTGAATGTAGATGCGAGCCTGTGTTTGCCAGGAAGCATTGCGTCAAGCATCGGATGTGCGCTTGAAATGTGCTTGTCGCCCATGTGCGCCATTTTGACTATGAAGTCGTCGTAAGAATCTTCGTCGCTGAATTGGATATTTGATGGAACACTTTCATATTTTCTGTGCCAAACATATATGGGTTTAGCTACTCCATTACAGGATATATCCTCTATGTTTGGGTCGTGCATCATCACGTCTAGGAACCCGTAGCCTGCTAGGTCCCGAATGACATAGTAGTAGATTTTTTCCCATGATTTTGCCTTTAGCCTTCCCAGACCGCTCTTGTATTTTTTTGCCAGTCTGCGTGCTTCTGACAGAATGTATACGGCGGGATCGATTTCCAACGATTCTGGTGGGTTAAGTTCCATCGTAATCAAGGAGACGAGTCTTCTGTAAACTTCTTCCTCCTTCGACCTGAGCTCAACCTCTTCCACAATGTAGCTAAGGTTCCCCTCATCAGAGACTATCTTAACCTTGGCCAGTGGATTGTGTATCCAATAGCTCTCCAGAACCTTATGTTTAGGCGATAGTTCTTTCACAACTTTATAAACCGACCTAACCTTTTTCTCGCGTGAGAACAGTCTTGAGAAGAAACCCCTGCGATGACCTTCCGTGGCTACCTCCATCTTTTTTCTCGGAATATCGGATTTTTCAGGCTTAACAGCCTTCTTTTCCAATGATGTCCATCCTCTAAAAGGCCTTAGATGGATCGCTTAGTAGATCAATCTAACACTCCTAGTAGCGAATCTGAAGTAACACTTGATAAATGATTTGTGAACTACGTTTACGTATCTGAAAATCATTAGCAACCAACCAAGCTGTCATTTGCGGTGGTTGGTCTTCTAATCATTGTGAAGCTAGCTATGTCTGTGCAGTCAGCTCTGACGTTTTATGGTAGGGCGTCGCTTGCGTCGTTATCTAGGGCTGCAGCACATATCCATCCTTCTTTTTTCACGCCATGTTGACGCCTTCCACACTGCAGTTAAGGATATTGTTCGCGAAGAACGATGCGGAGACGATGACCACCATTAGCACAGTAGCTAGTATACTGTGGCTTTCGATATTGCCTTTGTGCCTATAGGTATCCTCATCTCCCGTCGGTCATCGAGAAAAAGAAGGGAAAGAGGGGAGTACGCTTCTATGGCAGCTTCACTTGAACGGGGTAGTCTCTGCCCGCAGCACTGTGCATCTTTAGATCGATCCTTGTGCCTGACGTACAGCCCTCGACACCGGAGGGGCCGGTTGCATTGTATTGCTGAACTTGGAGACTCAATGTCTTTGCACTGCCTTTTGTAACTGAAATGAAGATGGATGCGAGTTTTGTAGACGTGTCCCAAGTGGTGGTGCCGTCACTGAGGAAGATTGTGCCTGAATCATAGTTCTTCAAGGGTTTAGCGTTGAGAAACACATTATCGATTGTGGCGTCTGCTGAACCTGTGTTCTTCAGTTCAATCGTGATATTCCATCCGCCGGCATTATTGAATATATCTGCATCAAATGCCGCGTACGCTGTTGGCAGTTCTATCTGTTCAAAAGCTGTGTATCCGCTAGCTATTGTGCCCATCCAGTAGGCTACTGAAACTGCAACTACTATTGTAACGGAGACTAGGATGACAGTGGCGATCACTGGACTCAGAGCCCTCTTATTGTTTCTTATAGTTTTTGTCACTACTTTCTCACCTTTGATGAAGAAAGTGATGGAACAGTTGATAAATCGGTTGTGAAGACATGGTCTGACTCTGAAGTACATATCTAAAGGACATAAGAGGCAGCCAAACACTTCACTCACATATTGGTGAGTGAAGTATGCGAAAACCTTGGAAGGAAAGGTTCTTTAGTTCATAAGCAAGATATTCAGTCTCCCGGAAACTCTTACCATAAAGGTATTCATTTCGAGCCGCGGTATGCGCCCTTAGACACGGTGAAAAGATTGGAGGAACGGCTAGAGATTACCAGAGTACTACTAAGCCTACTGTTCCTAGCCATTTCCTCGTGGTTTGACTTCAAGACGAGGGAAGTCTCTAATCGACTGTGGGTGTTTTATGCCACAAGCAGCTTCTCACTATCATTCACCCAGTTTTACCTCAGCTACATCAGAGGAGACCATGCCCTTGGGCTTCTCTGGCTGTTCTCTTTCGGGGTAACCTCTGGACTTTCCTTGGTACTCTTCTACCTTGGCTTCTTTGGAGGCGCGGATGCAAAAGCTCTGATCTGCCTATCCATAGCCCTTCCGGTCTATCCCGCGGTCGTCCGCGATCGCTTCAGAACCCTGACCCCAGTATTTCCGTTGGCAGTACTGAGCAACGCCGTTTTAGCATCCTCGTTAATGGTTCTCGTGATCGCTTTCCATAACCTGATTCAGCTCGTCCAGCATAAGGGAAGACTGTTCGAGGGACTCAAGAACGAACCACTGAGGAGAAAGATACTCGCTTTTTTCATAGGTATCAAAGTACAGGCAGACAGGCTGCAGAAAAGGGACCACTACCTGCCCTTGGAGTATTCCACAAGGAGTGAAGGCGGTGAAATCGTTAGACACTTGCGCATAACGCTCCGCCTAGAAGACGAGACAGCTAGCTCCAGCAACGATTTGAGCAACCTTGCCAAACAGATTGAAGGAAAGGTTTGGGCAACACCAGGACTTCCATTTCTGGTTTTTGTCACCGTGGGTTTCGCTGCCGCGCTTCTCTTCGGGGACTTCACCAGCTGGCTGGTTTCCCAGATGACCGCGACCCAAAGTGCCTAAGCTCAGCATTCTGGTCAGCTCTTCGACTATCCCATGTGAAACCCTTTGACTGCCACGCTTCTGTTGCGCATGGCTGAAGGACTCATGCGAGAACCGTGCAAAGGTTTCGCAGCAAGCTTGTTAAAGAATCTTCAACGAAATCCTTGTTCTGCCAAGGATTCTTCAACATTCAGGAACCTGTGTTGTTGACTTCAAACTTTACCAGCTTTCCCGTTGAACTTTCTTCAGTATTTAAGGAAAAAAATTTTTTCTGCGCACAGTGTGAAAAAAGCCGGGAAAGAAGCCAAATCAAGCCCAGAACAACCCAACAAGAGGAGTCGAACCGAGCTCAACATCGTGGCCAGCTTTCCCACTATCCCACACAAACCCTACGTAGAGTTTTTTCCGTGGGCTGCAAAAGGAAAGTCAGAGCTTCGGAAAAAGCATAACTATCGAGTCTGTCCATATTCCTACGCCAATGAAAAAGATGAGACTTGTAGCATCCTCAGAAAGTGTGGGTGTCTACTGCCCAGAAGACGGTAGATTCTCGTTCTTCAACAGCCCATATCCGGCGCACCGTTCCTTTGCTGGAATTGACGTGTATCCCAAAGGAACCTTTGGAAGCACTATTGCATCCCCAGTTCGCGGCTATGTGACAAAGATTAGAAAGATCAAGTGTCCTCATCCAAGAGGCTTCCAAGGCTCAGACTACGATTTCGTAGTCCTCCTCCGAAGCGAAGAGAATCCGGAAAGGTGCGTCAAGATTCTTCATGCCCAACCATGCGTCACAGTGGGCGACTATGTTGATGTCGGAACGGGTTTAGGGACGCTTCTCAGATCTGGGTTCTTTGATTTCTGGACGGACCCCCATGTTCATCTCGAGGTAAGAAATCCTTCAGATCCCCTTCGAGCAAGAGGAGGGCTTGAGCTTGCAAGACTGGCAAGTATCGGTGACTCAGAAGCAACAGGTAGTGAATTGAGCGGAATCGTGGTGGAATCAAAGCGAGAATACTCCTTGGTTGCCCCAAAAAACAAGCCAAGCCACGGCATACCGGTCGATGTGGATGGTCAGGCAGGTCTACTGGACGCAGGCATTCCACACTACGGGTGGTTTGGAGTGCACACGAAAAGCGTGCCTTCCGTGGGTGCGACTGTCAGGCTTTGCAGCAGGGAAATAGGAACAGTCGATTCTGTTCATAATGATATGTGCGTGGCAAGGTGTTCCAGTCCCGTCTTCTTGTGCAAAGGGAAAGCTGTTGGGCTGTCTTTCTATCTTTACCCTTCCTCCTCGCCTCTCGTAAAGATCATTCCTAATCGACTTGATCAGCTGCCTTTGAAAAGGTACGAAGAGGTCTCGGTAGTCATCTCTTGAAGTTCCACTGTCTCGTCCCGTACTTCTCAGCCTTCAGCTTTGCAGCCAGCTGTTCCTCAAACTCGAGAGTTTCTCCTTCTACTAGCTTCACTTTGAAGGCTTCTTCGAAACCGCTGCTCAGTGCACCCTTGAGATCGTCAAAGCTAACCTCCTTCTTGAGTAGCATCTCGATTGAGGTAACTCTTTCCTGTACTGACCTGATCAGTTTGTCCCGGATCTTCTCGTTTGGCACCTTCAGAAGAGTGAACATCAAAGCAGGGTCGACCTTCCTAAGGATCGTGCCGTGTTGATGGACAACATTCATTCCTCGGGTCTGGGCGTTCCCCGAGATCTTCCTGCCTTGAACAGTTATGTCGTTGATAGGTTTGAACTCAGCTGGCACTCCGAGCCGACTTAAGCCCAAGACTAGGCCCGAGCACAGCGTCTCATATGTCTTCTGGAAGTCTTCTGAGATTAGTGCGTGGTTCTCATCTATGATTAGGCTATAGGTCAACTCGCCATCGGTATCATGGTAGACAGCTCCCCCGCCGGTTCTTCTCCTTACATACCCAATGCCTCTCCTGTCACAGGCCAAGGTGTCGACTTCTTCTTCCATGCTCTGGAAGTAGCCGATCGAAACTGCGGAAGGTTGCCACCTGAAGAACCGCAAGGTATTCGGCACAAGGTTCTTGGACCTTGCCACTACTATCGCCTCGTCCAACGCCATGTTGTGAAAGGCATCGCAAAGCCCCGTGTCTACTAGACGCCACTCCTCAGCCACCGTCGCCACCAGCCATCATGATGCATTTCGCAAAGTCCTCTGGGGAAGCACCCAGAAGAGTCGCCTTCTTCTTCTCCACCAACGTCTTCATAAGACGTATGAGAGCTTTTTCGTCAAGCGGATGCCCTGCCAGTTTCAGCTCGAGGTCCTCGATGAGTTCCTCCGGATGAAGGAAGAAGTCCCCCGTGATCTTAATCGCCTCTATGAGGTTGCCCTTCCTTGAGAGTTGAACCTTGATGAGTTTGCCGCCCTCGACCTTGTATTCCGCTCTTCCCAAGTGTCTTGCCCCTAAGACATCAGTGCATCAAGATAAATATCTTTTGACCAGTCTTCCAGGGCTTACGTCTTGAATAAGTGCTCGAAGCTAACCATATTCCCACAGCTCCGGCAAACCTTGGGACGCTGAACCGACGAAAGACGACCCGGACCCGTTGATGCGTCTCACTATTTCTTGGCTTTCCGCTCTTTCCACAGAACGAGGTTGTCTACGACCATCCGAAGGGATTCGAATACCTCTTCTCGGCTAAGCTGGTTTACATCAAGTATTAGGTGGAATGGCTTAAAGTCTTCTCCAATGCTGAATCCGTACAGCTTTCCATAGATCTCTTTGGTCTTGCTCTCCTTCTCTCTCAGATATCTGAGGGCCTCTTCGATGCTCAAGCCATCTCTCTCAGCTATCCTCTGAGCCCTTACCTCCTCGGAGGCTTCGAGCCAGACTTTGAAGCCGTCCTTTAAAAGCCACGGCATAGCCCAACTGTCAAGGACTACGCCGCCTTTCCCAGCCCATTCGATCAGTCTCTCATCGACCTTCCTGTCAAGATCGAGGTTGCTCAGCCGTTCATTCATGAAGCGTATGCCCTCCTCTGTTTCCCACCATCCCTTACGCGTTATCCCGTAGCCTAGGTCCGCTGCTACAGCTTTGAGTGCGTCCCCGCCGGAATAGTATCTGAGGCCATAATGGGCTGCGAGCTTCTTGGCTACCGTGCTCTTCCCTGAACCAGCCATGCCGCATATGCAGAGAATCATCTTCTCTCTTGATGTTCGTTCGGGAAGCTCACCCTTCATTCAATGTTGCTCTCCTCGGAGCTCACCTTGTCGTTTCCGGCTGCATGCCCACACCCATGCTTACGCCCAAGATACGAGAGACAAGGGAGCTCGAAAGCATGGAGCAGAAGATGTACCAGTAGAAGAATGACATTGGAACGGGCGGGGGTTCAGTGAGGAAGGGCAAGGCGAAAGGCAGATAGGCGACACTGCTTGCTCCATAAAGGAAGCCGAGCAATTGCCACATGACTATGAAGAGGCCCATATTGCTGAGCATGCTGAACATCTGGCCTTTACTAATCTGCGACTGCATTTGTGAGATCCGTTTCTCTTGCTTCTTCAACTTCGCCATAAGCTTCTTGTCGCCGGCTTTCTTTGCTCGGGCCATGTCTGCGTTCCACCTCTTAATCTCGTCCTGCCACCCTGCTGTCTTTTCTTGGTTCTGGAATTTACGGTTCAGCAACGTTGTTGCGAGTGACATCATGAAAGACACGCCCAGTATTGAGAGGGCTGAGACCCATTCCCCACCTGCCATTGTGAATCTAGCCTCCGAGCAGTTTTCTGAGTCCAGGGTACATATCTTCAATGCGTTCCTGCATCAACTGCTGATAGTACTGGTAGACTATGCTGACAGAGAGCAGGATGCCCGTGCCTGTCCCAAAGGCGCCGAAGAAGTCTGCAACTGCTGCCAGCGCCCCTACTATCAAGCCTCCTAACACGGTAACGACCGGAATATAGCGGCCTAGGAGTGCCTCTATCGGTTTCTCTGATCTGCGGAATCCTGGTATCTGCATCCCAGAGTCCACGAGCTGCTTTGCAACTGTTCTGGGGTCTAGTCCGCCTACCTCAAGCCAGACAGCTGAGAAGATGATGCAGAAAACGATGAGAATTCCAGCGTAGATGAGGTATCGAACAGGGTTCTCTAGCACTTCTGAGAATCCCCGCGCGGGAGCTGTGACATAGTACGCCAGCCCGCCTGTTGGCACTTGGCTGCCCTCTTCGTAACCGAATTTGCCCAATAGAGTTATGTACTCTGCATATGGGCTGTCCTTATAGTTGTTCCAGATGAGCTGAGACCAGAGAAGAACATTGCCGAATAGAGCTGAAGCAAAGATCACTGGCAGGTTTGAAACGTAAAGGAGGCTGATCGGGTATTTGCCCCTGAACCCTCGGAAACGCGAGTGGGCTACTGGAAGCTCAACCCTTATCCCCTGAGCATAGATCACGAAAAGGAAGACACCTACCGTGGTCAGAAGCCCAACTATGCTGGGATTGCCCACAGAGCTCAGGACAAGTGTGTCGAGAGCCCGTCCGACAACTAGAGTTTGAATGAGCGCAGATAAGACACCGTGGTATCTGTCTTCCTGGATCGCGGGAAACGGCGAGAAGAGGTCTGACACAATGCGTTGGGCTACGCCAGCTAGGATGAAAAGGCTTATGCCGCTCCCGATCCCCCAGCCCTTCTGAATCATCTCGTCGAGAAGCATTAGCACTACGCCAGCTGCCAAAAGCTGAACGAAGATCACGACTGACTGAACCGGATCTATGTTGCCGTAGAACCCTCCCACAAGGTATGCTGAGGCTTGGAACGCTGTCAGGATCACTGAGAAGACTTTGCTGGCGCCTGTGAAGAGGGAACGGTCTTCCGTGTTCGAGAAGTCAACTTGGATGAAGCCGGAGCCAGCCAGCATCTGAAGGATCAATCCCGCTGTGACTATGGGTCCTATCCCGAGCTCCATCAAAGTGCCCTTGGTTGAAGCGAAAATCACGCGGTAGTACAGAAGCCCTTCTTCGCCCACACGCCTCAGGCCGTAGAGGTCTACTTCGCTCATGACCAAATACAGCACAAGACCGATACCTGTCCAGAACAGTTTCTCATTGAACCCGACCTTCCGCTCCGGCGATCTAACCTCCGGAATAATCTTCATCACGGGCTCAATTGCTCTGAGGAATCTTCCGGGCAATCGGCTCCCTCAACGCGGTTCAGCTATCTTGGTTTCGCCTTAAATACCTTCACGCATCAGCCCAGCACTTGCGGGAACGCCCTAGACCTGTGCTCCCTCTTTCAGCACTTCTCCGCCAGCTTCCTCTATCTTTCTAAGAGCCATCTCGGAGCATGATGGGACTTTGACAGAAACAGGTAAAGTGATTTTTCCTCCGCCTAGAAGCTTGGTGTATCCCATCTGTTCTAGATCCACGAACACCTTGGTCTTAGAGGTTCTCTTCTTTGGACGAAGCTTGAACGCGATCTCTTCGAGCTGCTTCAGGTTCAGGATGCTCGGTTCCTCTCCGCCTCTTGGCGATATGAACCGCACCTTCTTGAAGTAGTCTGGCTCATACCTCAGCACATAGCTCCAACCGTGCTTGTGGCGCCCCACTTTTCTTCTCCCCTTCTGAGAAGACTTTCTGTGCTGACCGATTTGACCGTAGCCATGGGTTCTCGATGCGCGCATTTTCCTAACCTTTCTAAGTCTGTGTGGCATCCTTCACAGTCCTTCCTTGACATCACGTCATTCTTTTTATGAGGTCATTTACGGCTTCGCCTCGGTAACCCGTTTCACCGTTTCCCCTGTAACTCTTCTTTACGCTTCGTTTGAAGCCTTTTCTTGGTGGGTGGAGACGGAAGACAGGCTTGATGTCTCGCAGGCTTCTGAACTGGACGTCTAGTCTATGTATGGCTTCAGCCAGCTTGTCCAAGGAATCGTAGCCAGCTTTCCTAGCGTACTCGTCATCCAGTCTCTCATTTCTGATGCTTCTGCCTCTCTCTTTCAGGAGAAGGGCCACCGTCTCTTTCGATGCTTCGCCCCAAGTCACGTAGCTCTGTGCCTTTTGGAGCATACCGCTGTAAGATAGGCGGTCGTCCACAAGGGTGGCGTGACAGTTGCGAGTGAGGCTAAGCATTCCCAAGGTGTCTTGGACTTCGCGTCTCACATTGCTCGCGCCTCTGACTCGGACAACAGCCAGACATTTCTGTCCCTTCTCCACCTTCATCACACCCAGTCTGACGGAGTGACGACTTCATAGGTCTTTTTCAAAGCATCGAAGACCGCGTAAGCGAAAGAAGGAATGGTTCTGGTTGAGCCGTAGCTCTTGGTCCAGCAGTCCTTGACCCCTGCAAGTCTGAGGATTGCTTTGGCGCCTTCGCTTGCGACTAGCCCTAGACCACGTGGACCGGGTATGATCTTAACTTCCACTCCGCCCCTTCTCCCAACAGCTTCAAAGGGAACAGAATGAGGCTGACCGCATCTGCATTCCCAGCTGCCGCATCCTCTTCGGATGATAATGATGTTTAGCCGCGCATCCTTGGCCCCCTTCTCAATAGCCGTGCGAACCTGACTTGCTTTTCCAGCACCTAGGCCAACATAGCCGTCTCTATTTCCAACCGCCACGATCGCTTTGAACCTTGATTTCTCACCCGCATCGGTCTGCTTCTGAACAAGGCTTACGTTGATGACTTCCTCCTCCAAGCGCGGCAGGAGAAGGTCAACTATCTCGGCTTCACGAATCTTCTGGCCTTCGGCGAAAGTCTCCTCTAGCGAAGAGATCTTGCCTTCTAAGACCAGTCTTCCCAGTCTCGTACGAGGTGTCCACTCTTCGATTCTCGCGGTTTTTTTCTCTTCTACTTCAGCCAACATTCTCACCTGGGCTTGGCAGGCTTCAAGGCGTGAAGCACATTGCCAAAGACTTTGCTACCAGGCTTATCAGCAGTTTGGTGAAGGAATCAACGTACACTGTAAATTTAAACTTATCGACCCACTTTGGGCCAAATCTTGACAAAAGACAGCGACAACCATCTGAAGGGTCCACAATCGCAGAACGAGGGGCTTACCCTCCTATAGAGAAGAAAGCGCTTTCTGTGTAAGCGTCCGGAGCCGAAAAGGGAATCCTCTCTTATGAAAAAGCTTAAATGCCAAAGGCCCCATTGGGGTTAGACGGCATAGCGAGCCTTCCGGAGCACTACTCGACAGCTGCATCATGTCTCTCGTCCGCTTCGGGGCTCTTCAGCATGGTGTCAGAAGGAAACGGAGGGTCAGAACTGGTCAAAGGATGGAAATCCATATCGATTTCAGCTGATCTCTACGAGCAAGCCAAGGCATTCTTTGAAAGGAACAGGGAAGAGCTGAGGATTAGGGAGGGGATAGGTAGCCTAACAGGGTTCCTGAACTTCTGCGTAAGACAGTACTTCCGAAAGAACGGCATAATAGCTGAATGATCGAACCGTCGTCTTGGACGAAAACCGCTAGCTCTCTGAAGTCGGTCCAACAGTATGATATGATTCGTTCTTTTGTCTCTTATTCTACTGAGCTTGTTAACTGCAGATCAAAGGCGGAGAAGTGGGATGAATGGAAGAGCCACAAGGCTCCTTGTCCTGAGCCTTCTAGCTGCCGTGTTCACTGTGGCTTTCACCTTCGTGACGATTGAGGCTCCCGCGATCATCAGCCGTCTTCTGCCAGCGTTCTTCCCAGACTATAACCCAGCGTTTCAGGCTGAGCTCATAGAGGGGTTGATATCGAATCTAGGGCCCGTGGCCTACGTCTGCGTCGTTGCCCTTGCAGCCTTGGCAGTCGTGGGTTTCAAGATCGGGAAGGCAAAGCTTTCCTCTCTCGGGTCTCTAGCTATGTTTCTGCCGACCTTCGGATACTACTCCTTCGGCATGTTCTTCCTCACAGGCCTAGGGATCCTTCGAATCCTGTGGGTACCGTTCTGGGATGTATCGAGAAGCTTCGTTATATTGAAGCTCGGCGACATTGCTTATTTACCCTATGCGGTGTTCGTCTACCCGTTCTGGGTTGCTGGAATGGACGTCAGAAGGGTCCTCGCACATTTGGCTGTGGGGATGGGCCTCCTCGTGTTCTTTCTTGGCACGGTCGCTTGGTTCTACGGGAAGCTTGAGCGAAGGAAAGTCATAGACTTCTGGGTTTACAGGTTTTCAAGGCACCCACAGTATCTGGGGTTTCTTGTCTGGAGCTATGGGGTCATGTTGCTGGCGACGCTTTCCACGTTTCCCCGCGGGGGTTACTATCCAGGGCCAAGCCTGCCTTGGTTGCTGTCTTCGCTGATCATCATGTGCGTTGCCTTCAAGGAAGAGGTTGAAATGACAAAGACCTATGGCCAGGAGTACCTGAGGTATCAGCAGGCTGCGCCATTCATGGTTCCTCTCCCAAAGCCTATTTCTTCAATCGTGAAAGTGACCAATAGAAGACTCATCAGGAAGGAGCTTCCAGAGACTGGGAAAGAGATCTTCTGTGCGTTTCTTTTGTATCTGGCGATTCTCGTTCTGTTGTCTCTTCCATTCTTCGTTCTGAACTGGCCTCCGGGATATGGCTGGAACTCATGGCCCCGTTGGTGATGATAGCGGCCTAGTGCAGGTTTCTTTGACTGACGTCCTCGAGAACGGGCTCCATATGCGTGAAGACAGCTACCTTCAGCATAGATGAGTTAACCATTTAACCCGCCATGAACATCGACCAAGTGTATGATTGGAGAACGAGTTCTCATAACGGGAGCATGCGGTTTTGTGGGCTCACACATGGTGGAACTTCTGGCATCTAGAGGATGCTCTGTGGTGGCAACAGATATTAGGGCAGATCCTATCGTAACAGAAATACCGAATGTAGAGTTTCACATCTCTGATCTTACCAGAAAGAAAACCTTGGAACCTCTCTTCGACGGGATAGAACGTGTTTTCCATGTTGCAGCACTATTTGATTACCGAGCACCGTGGGAACAACTCTACCAAGTTAACGTTGCAGGCACAAAGCATCTCTGCGAAGCAGCCCTTAACGACGATCTTGAAAGCATGGTTGTCTGGAGCTCGGGTTCAGTCTATGGCATGCCTGATGAGATTCCGGCCAAGGAAACCACTACACTGAAACCTATCAACAACTACGAGAAATCCAAAGTGGAACAAGAAAAGGCTGCCTTTGAGTTCTTCAAGCAGAACGGTCTTCCCGTTACCATCTTGAGGCCAGCTTCTATCTATGGTCCGCGTAGCAAGCAGGGCACGGCAGTTCTGATTTTCATGTTATCTAAGGGAGAGCTCCCGGCGATTCCGGGTGACGGGAGATCGCGTCCAGCCACTGTTCACGTTAGGGACGTGGTGGGTGCTGCAGAATATCTTTCCGGAAAGCAAACGGCAATAGGCGAATCCTTCAATATCGGAGACGACTCGAAATATAGTATTGAAGAGCTTCTACTTGCGGCCGCGGAAATGCTAGGCGTTAGAATCAGGAAACTCCATGTCCCTATCTGGGCGCTCAATCTTTATGCAAGTTGGTCTGAGTGGCA
>Ga0315307_1000557_pt1 | contig 16109 bp, 16 predicted proteins | sample TDP2_MG_FD_203079 | JGI IMG/M metagenome (GOLD analysis project Ga0315307, IMG submission 203079) | Freshwater sediment microbial communities from Lake Towuti, South Sulawesi, Indonesia - TDP2 | ecosystem: Environmental > Aquatic > Freshwater > Lake > Sediment | place: Indonesia: South Sulawesi... | reverse complement strand
TATGCCGCCAGAAGAAACAGCGGCCCTGCGCCGGCCGGGTAGCTTCGCTGAAGTCCTCGTCTACCGGCGTTCTTGGTGCCCAGTCCCACCCTTGGTAGTTCTGGCGCTCTCCATCCCACCGGCCAAGCGGCCGGCCAGCCTCCAGGAAGGCGAGTGTCTGCTCGATGAGTTCGTGGTCGCACGGCACCACACCGGCCCAGGCGAGGTGCAGCGGGCCGCAGGCGACATAGGTCCAGTCCGGCGCGAAGTAGTCCCGCATCTCCACGCTCATGGGCACGAACGGAATACTCGAACCATCTTCGAGAGGAACAGGCGGCGACGCCTCCCGGCAGCGGGTCACAGAGGCGATGATGTCATCCCGGTACTGCTCGGCCTCGCTCAGGAACTCCGGCGCCCGCGGGTGGCCGGTCCGCTCGAGGCACTGGGCGATCTCGCGGAGGCCGCGATAGGTGTGCGCATCTGACCAGAACATGTGCCCGAAGCCCCAGTCGAAGGCATTGGCCGCGGGCAACAGCCCATAGGAGAGCACCTTCTCGCCGGAGGCGTCGCGCAGCTTGGTGCGCTTGCGCTGCTCCGCGATCCACTCGCAGGCCAGCACGAGCTTATCTACATGTTGCCTGAACCAGCTCCAGTCGTTGCTGAGCCGCGCGTGCTCCCCGATCGCCCACATCGTCCACCCGTGGTAGAAGGCCCAGAGGACGGCCATGAACCCCTCAATGTTGCCCAGGAATCCCGGGTGGGAGCTGAACCCTTCGCTCTTCCCGACCGACCGTTCGCCGAAGAGGTCGAGAATGGAGTCTGGGACAGGACCCTGGCTGGCCAGGAAGGTCTCATAGACCCCGCGGCTCAGGCTGTGCTTCCCCCGCAAATCCAGGCTGAAGGCGGCGATGGAGGCGTGAGCGCCCCACAGGCCTTCGTAGTTGTTCGGACTCGTCTTGAGGATCCAGTGGCCTGACCGAGGCTTCCGTCCCGCGGCGAGCATCGCCTGCGACAGATAGGCGTCGAAGCAGTCGTTCACCACTTCCTCGGGAGTATGGATCGAGCCGCCTCTGGCGAACTCCCGTCTCCAGTAGCCCTGCACGCGGCGAAGCGCCTGATCGAAGGTGATGGCGGCCGCTCTCTCAAGCGCCCTGGGCTCCACTGCGAAGAAGGGGATGATGAGCCGCATGCTCACATGTTCGCCAGGCGGCACCTCTCCACGGAAGACAAGGACATCCTGCGCGAGCCGCCACTCGGCCAGCGGGCATTCCGACTGCCGTAAGGTCTCCTCGGGCAGGGACCTGTGGAACGCGACCTCGGCCAGGCCTTCCGCGGCCGCCGCGAGCCTGGCCTTGCCCCGATCATCCAGCAGCACGGGCGCTTCCCAGTGGAGCACCCGCTGGTAGGGGAGGGCCTGCTCGTTGAGCGCGACCTTGTAGCCGAGGGTGACGTGAGGCGCGGCGAGGTGGCAGGCGAGCTGAGCAGGCAGCGGGGCGGAGGTTGGGTTGTGTGCGCTCCAGCGAACCTCGGTCAGCAGGTCCTCGTTCCCGCTTTTCGCCTGGTGGCCCCGAGCGAGCCGGCAGAAGGCGCTGCACGTCCACTGCACCCTGTCGTGCTGGAGGTGGCTGAGCACGACGGGCATGCGGCCGTCGTGCAGCTCCTGCCTGACCTCCGCGGTGGTGCCATCCATGCGGTCCGGGAAGTGGAACGCCTGGCCGAAAGAGAACTCGATCTGCAAGGCATCAAGCTCATGGCCTTCTAGCTCGCGCATCAGGCCTGGGGGGCCGGAAAACCGGAGCGCGAGGGAGTCGAGCGGTCGGGCGTAGAGCAGAGGGGAGAACAGCAGGCCTGTGTTCCACAGGACCGTGGCCTGGCACGGGTGGCCCGGGACGCCAGTGAAAGTCACGGGCCTGCGCATCTTGCTCCACCAGGCCTGCGCTTCGTCGAAGCTGGGCTCACGAGGCGAGGCCGACAAGCTGCATGCCATGAAGACTTCGCTCCAGGCTCCAAGTGATCTCTTGCATCAGCGCAATGCGCAACTGCGCGCAGAAGCGCAGTTGCGGAGGCCTTCGGTAGGGCTGCCGCCAAACCTGCCTGGACCTGGAGGAAACTGACCTGGGATCGAAACGGGCGCGCCGCCCTCATGTGTCACTGAGGACGAGACGGGACGAGATCCAGGATGAGCATGTGCGCGCTGCCCTTGACATGGAGGCAGGAAGGCGGTAGAATTGCCCGCGGCTGTCAAGGGCCGCCTCCCGGCCTGCGGGAAGGACCAAGTCCACCCTTGTCTGGTGTCTAGCTCACACCTTCTTTTCTGCCTGAGCGTGCAGGCCCCAGGCGAATACGAAAGGAAGGTGAACCATGCCTCGGATTCTCCCGCCTGACCCGCGTCTCGACCACCTCAAGAACGAAGCGAAGGCGCTCCTGCGCGCCCACGGCGACGGCGATGCCGCCGCATGCATAGTGCTTCGTCTCTTGCGTCGGTTCAAGCACGCGTCCGACCAAGAGATCCTCCAGGCCAGAATCGCCCTCAACGAGGCGCAGTTCGCGCTGGCGATGGACTACGGCTTCCGGAGTTGGGAGGATCTCAGGAAGCACGTGTTGAGCGTCTCGCGCACCCCCGCCGGAACCGATGAAGCCAGGCCCGGCGCCCTGCTGGTTGAGAATCCACCCGTCGGCCAAGGGAACAGCAACCGCTACGCCCGCGGGTTCGTCCTCGCTCTTGCGCACTCCGGCGCGACCTGCGACTACGTCACGATGATGGGGGACAGCGGACTTGCCTTCATCCTGCAGGCGGATGAGCACGTTACCCCGTGGGGGAAGCCAGTTCGAAGGGTGGACATCGGTTGGTGGCCGCTGGCCTGGTGGGGCGCTCTGATCCGGCTTGAGTTCCTTGGCCAGACGGTCGGCCGAAGGCTCGTGCGTGTCCCCCTGGACGAATCGCTGCGTCGAAGCGACCCGGCGCGTCACTTCCGCGAGAGATTCCAGGGGCCCATTGCCGAGACACTGCGCGCCGGAGCACTGCCATTGGGGTTCAGCGATCATTGCTGGCTCATCACCGGCCTGGACGACGGCGAGCCGCCCTTGCTGGGACAGCGCTCGGTCTCCGACGAGCGCGAAAGGCTGCGCCCACGCTGCTATCCGGATGAGGTGATCATCGTTGGCGATGAGAGCGAGGGTTTGCCGCGAGAGCAGGCCGACGTCGAGGCGGTGCGGTTCGCGGTAGCGCTGGGCCGCGATGGCGTGGAGGATCGAATACAGGGGATTCCGCGATGCTCCGGGCAAGCGGCCAGCCTGCCTCGAGGGGGAAGGTACACTGGTCAGCAGGCATTCGCCTTGTGGGCCAGGCTGCTGCGCGATCCAGAGCTCTGGGGAGAGCATTTCTACCATGCGAACGTGGTCTTTCACCTGAGAATCAACCGCAGGAGCGCGCCGCCGTATCTGCGGGCAATGGCCCAACGCCATCCCAGGCGTGTGAGTACACACCTTCAGGATGCGGCGCATGTCTACGAGCAGATCCTAGATCGGCTTTCTTCGGCTGACACCGGAAAGGAGGCGCTGCACACAGCCGAGGGACGTGAGGCGCTCGCGGGCCTGGTTGACGAGGTGGCGGCACTCGAGGCCGAAGCGCTTGGGGGTCTGGAGAAAGCCATCGTGGCCGCCGCCAGATGAGCCGCCCAGACAGTGCTCGAGCGACCGGACTGGAGGGCAGGCGACCGACGGGGAATCCGAGATGAATCACATCATCACACTGGGAAGGGGACGGACCGATCTGGGACGGATGGAAAGGAGCGAACGTGACTGAGAAATCAAGACCGGAGTCGGACACTCCGACTCGTGGTGTCGGCAGAGAAGATGGATGCGCACGGAGCAACGAGCCAGGCGGAGTATCACGCCGCGCCTTCCTCCGCGAGGCCGCCAGTGCGGCCGGCTTGGTCGGGCTCGGGTTGCTGGCACCGGGGCCCCGGGTGACGGCGGCCCCGGACGACGCCGACGCGGCGACCCCACGGGGCAACGGTCTGATGTCATCTCCCGGCGGCAAGGCCCCCGCCAGCAGCAGCCAATCGGGCCTGGCAGGAGGGCAAGCAGCAAAGGGGAGGCTGCTCGTCGGATACTGCGGCATCTACTGCGGCCTCTGCGAGAAGCGGGGGAGGATACCAGAGCGCGCGGCGTCTCTGCTGGCGGCGATGCGAAGGGCGGAGTACGGCGCTCCGGCGCAGACCTGGAAGTCTCTGGAGGAGATGGCTCAACCGGCCGCAGACATGTGCTGCCGCAGCGGCAAATGCGGCGCGCCCTTCTGCGCCATCCGCAAATGCGTGAAGGCGAAGGGTTTGGAGGTGTGCCCGCAGTGTGAGCAGTACCCCTGCGAAAGGGTCCGGCTCTTCGGCACCAGTGAGCCGCTTCTCCTGGCCGACGGACAGCGAATCAGGGAGCGGGGTCTCGACTCCTGGATCGAGGAACAAGAGAGACGGCGCCAGGATGGCTTCTGCTACGCCGACATTCGATGCTCCCCGTATCACTATCCACGAGAGTGACCCGAATAGCAGGCCGCAGCACCCGGTGCGTGTTCGCCAGCCGAGTCTGCTACTCCTGGTGATGACTCAGACTCCTGCATTAGCGTAGTAGGCAGCCGTGCGCTGAGAAGTCTGCGTGCGTCACTTCGATATGCGAAGGTCTATAGGCCTCGGCGCGGCGCGACGCCTTCGGCAGCTTACTTCTATCTGCGAAGCTCATTCTTGGCCTGGGCGCAGATGAATGGCTGCCCGCAGACGTCGCACAGAAGCTGTCGGTCAGGCGCCATCACCAGCGACGCGCGCCACCACTGCGGCCACCGCCTCGGCCGAACCCGCCACGACCACGGTCCCCGCCCCCGCCGCTGCGTTCTCTCCTGGGGCGCGCCTCATTGACGACGATGGCCCGACCGTCCACCTCGCGGCCGTTCAGGGCAGCGATCGCGTCGGCTGCTTTGTCCTCCGGCACGTCCACGAAGCCAAAGCCCTTGTCGCCGATCAGGCGGACTGCACTGGGCTCGTAGGCCGCGAACAACTCCCGGAGTGCGCTCTCCGTAACGGAGTAGCTCAGGTTCCCAACATACAGGCTCTTGTTGGCCATCGTGGCCTCCTTGCTCCGCAGTCTGGCTCCGCGGTGACGATCTCCTGCATGCTGCCGAAGCGCCAGCTTCCCAACCGCGTGCCAGACCGCGGAGCGACGGAAGCAGAAATCGGTGCCCTGCCCACCACTATCTGCGACGGCTCCCTCTCAGTGGGCGCTGAGAAGTGCGAAGGCGCGCTCTCCGGAGGCGGACGATGGTGGCTCGCCCAGGCGCGCTGCGCGGCCGAGATGGAGCAGAAAGAAGCTCGCTTCATTCGCGATATCGACGTCGCGTCTCATCGCCGGCCGCCCGACACGCACATGACAGCCCTGCCCCCCTTTCTCGATAGGCCCAGGGCGGCCAGGCCCTGGGACCACTGGCAGCGCCGAACTCGGGCCCCTGTTTCGACGCGCCCCTATGGCTTTCTTCTCTGCGACAAGACGGATTCCTTTTGTAACCTGGGCTCTACCAGTCAAGTGGGTCGCGATCCTACAGAGTCTCTTGAATCATGGTGACACACCATGATTCAAGAGACTCCCCAGGAGAGCGTCTGGGGTCCCTCTGAGGGATTCTCTTGCATCAGGGGTCTTACCCTGATGCAAGAGAATCTGTAGGTTCGCGGGTCGAGTCGGGGATTGTGATGTCGCTGCCCAGGCCAGAGCGCGATGGGTGATCGGTCCGTGTCGGGGCGACAACCGGCATGCCATCCGGGACCTCATCAAGCTCTTCGAGTGACCGCGGCGGCCAGTTGTGAGGATCGAGGTTAACGGTTGCCGGGACGACGTCGGCTGGCACTTCTCCGTCGAAGCCAGGATGCGCTCGATGAAGAGATCCTTGCCTTCACCGTATGCGCGACGGTCATTGGGATGCTGCTCGGCTAGCCGGCGTTTCAGCGCCAGGTATTCCGCCATTGCTTCCGGGTGAGCCAGGAGGTAGTCTCGGAACGCCACGTGTGTGAACCAGCATTCGGTGCCGACTTCGGTGATGTTGAGATGGTGGGTTGATCTCTCGTCGGGAAGGCGCTTCACGAAGTAGAGTCGCCCCGGCCTATCATTTTCGGGTTTGCGGATGTACCGGAGGGGTCTGAGGGCCTCCTCGAACACCGCCACGTCGGCCATATCACGCACAGCGACCACTATGTCGAGGATCGGCTTGGCATCCAGACCAGGTACCGACGTGCTGCCCACGTGTTCGATACGGACAACTTGGTCACCCAGCGCTGCGGGTAGGCGCTCAGCCTCTTGTTGGAACAACTCTACCCAGGCAGGCCGATAGGGCACAAGTCGCATAAGATGTCGCTCGCACCCGAGCATGGTGAGGCGCTCCTACCAGTTCCACCAGAACGCGGTCGCGTCGGCGGCACCTTCTTCACCGCCTGCAGAACGGTACAAAGCCATGGCCGCCTCGTTCGACCTGTTCGTGGGCACAAGCATCTTGCGGCATCCGTCCTCTTGTGCCAGGCGCTTGACCTCCTCGATGAGGGCGCGCCCAAGGCCGCGCCTGCGATGGTGTTCCACCACCGCGACCTCGTAGATGAACATCACGGGAGGCCCACCGTCAAAACGGGAGAGCCGATACCCAAAGACATAGCCGGCCGGCTCCTCCCCGACGTAGGCAACGACGAAGTAGTGCCGGTCGTCGGCAAGGAAGTTGCGCATGTACCCGGGGTCTACAGATACACCAACCACCTCGTCCATTCGGAACTTGAGATCCACCAGGACGCGAACCGCGGCATCTTCGTCGCCGTCACGCAGTCTACGAATGGTCATGCTTCATCCCCCGCAGACCCTCGACACTGGCGCGAGCATCGGGCCGCCTCCTGCAGTAGGGCAATGACCCCCGGCAAGCCGTCACAGGAACGCTCTGCCCTGGGGTCGTACGTGCGCACCAGAATGCCTGAAATCCCCATAGCCTGTGCGCCGGCGATGTCGCTTTCATAGCTGTCCCCGATCATCCAGACGGACTCAGGTCCTCGCAGGGCCTCAATCATCTGCTTGAAGGCCTCTGGGTGCGGCTTCTCATAGCCCGTGTCGGCTGAGTTGACGATGACCGCAAAGTCCTCCAGGATGCCGAGATGAGAGAGAATCAGCCGCAGCTCCGGCACATGGTTGCTCAAGATACTGTGGGTCCACCCCAATTCTGCCAGCGTTGTTAGCGTTGGCTTACGGATTCTCTTGCATCAGGGTAAGACCCCTGATGCAAGAGAATCCGTAGTTCTGTCTGCGAAGCTCATTAGAACTGTGCACGAGTTGGGCGAAGTCCACAGTTTCCCCCGAACGGGAAGAGGGGGAACAGGCGCAAGCTACCGCACACGCGCCTTGCGCCGTCCTCCCCGCGCCGGAGCGCAGAAGCGTAGAGAGACGGTTCGAGACCGAAGAACTGGTGAAGGAAACTGAGCGAGCATCCAGACTGCGAACACGTAGACGAGGCCTGGTGTTTCGATGCCAGAGCGTTTTGGTCAAGCAGACGTCACACCGATCGAAACGCGGCTCTGTTCAGCAGGGGGTTGCCGAACCGAGGCTACTGCCCTCAGCCCTGGCGAAACCGAGGCGTTCACGTGCCGAGCGAGACCGTGTGACACTGGTAGCGCTCCCGCAACCATCGCGTGATGGCGCAGTCGTCCATGTGGATGGCCGCTATGCCGATCACCACGCCCCCTTGTGACTCGATCAGCCGAACTGCTGCTTGGACTTGGGCTCCCGTCTCTATCCAGTCATCAACCAGAAGAATCCTCGCTCCCGGGTTGACTGCACCCTTTCGCAGTTCAAGCGTCCTCCTTCTGCCGGTGTAATCTACGAAGTCAACTGACAGAGACGGCCCCGGGACTTTCCCGCTCTTGCGGATAGCAACAAGTCCCTTTCGGGCGGTAAAGGCCGCTGCCGTTCCGAGCACAAAGCCCAACGCATCGATCCCGGCCACATAGTCGAAGGTGCTCTGCTCAAATGGTTCGAGGAGGTCCCGTATGAGGGCGCGGAATGCTTCGTAGTCTGCAAACAGTGGAGTAACGTCATTTCTCGGGCCTTGCGGATTGAGTTGGATGAGCGAAAGATAGCCCCGCATTGAGAGCGCTCGTAGGTAGTCTCACGAAGGAAGTTCGCCGAGCAGGGCTTGGCCTCCTGTCACCGAGCCGGGATTTCGACGCCAGGCCGTCCCGGTCGTGGTGGAGGAAAACGGCCTGGCACCGGAACTGCGGGGATGTGGACGAGGGGGCGGAGCTCGATGCCGGAGCACCAGGCACGGGCCCGTTGATCAGGTCTGCACCCTAGCTGAGCAGGGCTCGCGGTAGAGTGCGAACAGTTTCTGGGCGGGCTGCCAAACTCGCGCCGCCGCAGAGCCGCGTAGCTGACGCGGCCGGCGCCCTTGCTCGTGACCGGGAGCGGGCCGAATCCCCCCGCGAGTTCGGCCGCCAGCAACGCGGCGAGACATGCCAGGTCATGAGCGCGTCACTCGTTCCCATACTGTCGTGGGCCGAGAGCCGCCCGGTCAGCGGTGGGTCACGCCGATGGGTCATCCGACATCACGTGCAGCGGGTGGGGGAGCAGTCGAAGCATCCTGGCCACGCCCAAGTCGCCGGGAGGTGAAGGCACGCGCCCATGAAGATGAGAGGCCGCCGAGGGCGACATCCCGTCGCCCTACTTCAAGTACCCCAGGGCCTTGAGCTGCCGCCTTACTTCGTCTTCCATCTGGGTGTCGCTGACCTGGGTTACGTACACGCGTCCGCCGGGGAGGACAACGGGGCGGCCCCGCTGGGTGGCGGCCCAGGCCGCGAACTGCTTACGGAGCCGCGCTACCACCCATGGCTCTCGGGCCGCGAGGTCGTGTGCCTCTCCGGGGTCAGTGGCGCGGTCGTACAGCTCCACGCGTCGGCCCCTGTCGGCCAGGAGCAGGGTATACCGTGCGTCTCGCCACGCATACGAGACCTGATCAGGCCGGTCTACCCCTCCCGTCTGGTCTTTCCCGAAGGCACGGCTGACGGCGAAAGCGGAGGCTTTCTCCCGCTCCCCCGTGAGGAGGGCCAGCCGGCTGCGACCCTGCATGGTGGCCGGCGGCGGGAGCTGAAGCAAGTCCAGCAGCGTGGGCATGAGGTCGGTCAGGCAGAATACCTCCCTCCGGCGCTGAGGGGACACACCGCAGCGCGTGGGCAGGTGAATGGCGAGGGGAACGTGTACGATCTCCTGGTAGGTGGCCTCGTCGTGACGTAAGACACCGTGCTCACCAAAGCCCTCACCATGATCGGCAAGGAAGACGATAATGGACCTCTCCCACAGATTGCGCGCGCGAAGCTCGCGCAGCAACTGCGCGACCAGCGCATCGGCATAGGCGAGCCCTTCGTCATAGCGGCCGAGCGACCTCCCCACCGGCCTGGCATCGGGCGAGGCAGTCTCCGCTCGGAAGCTCTCCGACGCACCGTAGGGGGAGTGCGGCTCGCGGAAGTGGATGTACACGAAGAAGCGCTCTCCGGAGCGCGCTCCGATCCACCTCGTCGCCGCCTGCAGCACACGCGCCCCGTCCACGACCACCCATCCCTGGTCGCGCGGGAGGTCGCCGCCGCCGGCATGCATGCCCACCTCGCGGAAGATCTCTTCGAAAGTCCTAAAGCCGCGACTGAAGCCGAAGCTGGCGGAGACAGCGGGGCTGGCCGAGAAAGCGGCGGTGGTGAAGCCTGCGGCACTCAGGCACTGCGCCAGCGTGGCTCCCTCCGCAGTCATCGCGTACTTCAGGGAGTGCGTCCCATGCGTGTCCGGGAACTGCGCGGTGAATAGCGAAGTGACCGCGGGCTTCGTGCTGGCCCCGGCCGCGTAGGCCTCGGTGAAGAGCACGCTGTCGTCGAAGAAGCTCGCGAGGTGGGGGGTGGTGTTCAACTCGTACCCGAAGGAGGTGAAGTGGTCGGCGCGGGCCGCGTCAAGCGAGACAATGATCAGGTTCGCGCCCTTGGCGCCGGCGCGGAGCCGCTGTGCGGCCGGGGTCTGGAGGAACTCATCCGCGGACGGAACGTGGAACCTGGGGGTCTGTAGTCCGCGCGAGCAGCCGGACAGTAGGGCCAGCTCGAGCAGTAGCACCGCCAGCGGCCTGCTTCTGGTGAATCGGTGGCGATCTCGGTGAGCCAGGGCCGTTCCCATTTCGTTGCCCAGAACCTGCACTCGCTCTACTCGATTTCCGGCAAGCGGTCAGGTGCTCCTGCTGTCTGCCGATAGCCCTCGGGATTATCGAGTACCGTGAGCAACAACCGCGCGACACGCCCGACGCAGTGCGAAGACTGCGTCAGCGTGCCGACACTGGTGATCACGCTCACCTCGTGCCATCGCCAGCTCTGGGGCGGGTAGCCCTGCTCGTAAGCGGATCGCGAAAGGGCCGTCGCGCATTGCGCCACGGCCGCTATGGTAGAGGAGGATGACCTGGCACCGAAAGTGCGGAGACGGGGACGAGGTCGGGCGTCTCGATGTCAGGCCACTCTTGGTGAGCGGGCGTCACTCACGTCGCATCAGGCTGGGGAGGCCCGTGAACAAACACAGCGCGGGAGGAGTCTAATGATGCGGGGGGCGGGGAGGCGAGGACTGAGAGAAGCGCCCGGATTGTCGGTGGTGCGAAGAGGCGAAGGTTGCTATACTGTACTAGTACGCTCCTACGGCGGCCGGGCGCGCGGGCCGACGTAGCTTCTGGAGGAGGATCGCAATGGGGAGCACCGAGCTCAGGGCGCAGCAGACTGGCGGGGCCGGGGCACAACCTGCTGGGCTGCTTCGGCGCGGGGCCGCGGCGCTGGCCGATGTGGTGATCCTGGTGCCTGTGCTCTTGGCTCTGGAGAAGAGCTGCCTCAGGGCTGGGCGGTACACGAGCCAGCCCAATGAAGTGCTCTTGCTCTATCCGGTGGCCGGGGTGGCGGTGCTGCTGGGCTACAAGTTCCTGTTCCTTGCCGCGGTCGGACGGACCCCAGGCATGTTGGCCTTTGGCCTTGCGGTGACAAGCAGCTATGGAGACCGGATCAGCGCGGGGCAGGCCGCGGTGCGCACCCTGGTGAGCTGGCTATCTGCTGCGCCATTCGGCCTCGGCTATGCTTGGGCCCTCTTCCACCCGCGGCGGCAGACCTGGCACGACCTGGCCGCGGACACGGTGGTGATCCACGGCAGCCCTGCGGCCGCGCGCCGGCGGGGCCGCTCGCTGCGCCGGAGCCCCGCCGGCCCGCGTGTGTACCGGATCAACTGAGACCGAGAGGCAACCGGAGATGCGCCGCGCGACCTGGAAGAGCTGGCCTGGCTTCACGCTGATCGAGCTGCTGGTGGTGATGGCGATCATCGCGGTGCTGGCGTCCCTGCTGATGCCGGTGCTGCTGACCGCGAGAGAACACACCAGACGCCGGGTCTGCGTGAGCAATCTGCGCCAGATCGGAATGGCGATCCAGATGTACGCAGCCGACTACGGCGGGCTCACCCCTCCTCAGCCCTGGGGGCCGGGGAGCGGCGGCTCGAGCGATCATGTGCCGTGCAGCTTCGACGGCACCGACCACATGAAAGACCTGTTCGGCATAGACTACTTCGTGGCTGATGTGCTGATGCCTTACGTCGGCGACCGTCGGATCTTCGTCTGCCCGTCGGAGGACCGGGAGGGCATTGGCAGGCCGGACTGCGCCAACTGGAGCTACGGGTACTGCGCTCCCAGGTCCAACCTGAACACCGGCCCCAGAAGCGCTCCCGACTATGGCGACCCGGCGCGGGTCTGGTTGGGGTGCGACATGTGGGGATCCGCCTGGGGATGTAATCACACTCGGCGCACCTGGGCCACCGTCTTCTACCTGAACGTGCTCTACCTCGACGGGCATGTGCGAGGGATCAACAGCCCGGGCCTGCCTGACTTCACCTGGAGTGATCCCGACTCGACCCGGCCCCCTGGCTGGCGCCGCGGCCGCGGCGGGGAGAGCACGTCCGGGGACTACATCGGCAGGTGAACCGGCAGGAACCGGCCAAACCTCCCCAGACGTTTTTCTGCTTCGCTATGCGGTAGCGCCGAAGCGCGCCGCCACCTGGGAGGCGCTTCGCCAGGAGGCTGCCGAAGCAGCTCGATCTGAGAGCGAGGGAGGGCCGTGGCACGAGTCAAGTTCGGCTATGTGGGCTGTGGGTTCATGGCCCAGGTGGTGCACATCCCCAACTTCGCCGGGATCGGAGGCGCGGAGCTGACCGCGCTGGCCGAGATCCGGCCACGACTGGGTGAGAAGGTGCAGCGGCGGTGGGGGTTCAGGAAGCTGTACCGGAGCCATCTGGAGCTTGCCGGCGATCCCGAGGTCGAGGCCGTCGGCGTGTCTGCGGGCTTCAGCGAGCAGGGGGAGATCGCCAGGGATCTGGTGCGTGCCGGCAAGCATGTGTTCGTGGAGAAGCCGATGGCGATCTCGGTGGCTCAGGCCGAGGGGATCATCGAGGCGAGCCGGCAGGGCGGCGGGAGGCTGATGGTCGCCTATATGAAGCGCTATGACGCGGGCAACGAGATCGCCAAGCGCTGTGTGGACGAGTTCCGCAAGGACGCGGCCATGGGCCCACTGTTCTACGCCCGGAACCATGGCTTCTGCGGCAACTGGACAGCCGGTATGGATGCGAGCATCGAGCACACGGATGAGCCGCGCCCGGAGGCCCCGCCCGGACACTACCCGGACTGGCTCCCAGAAGGGCTCCACGGCCCCTACGTGGGGTACTTGCAGCAGTACACCCATAATGTGAACCTGCTGCGCTGGCTTACCGACGCGGGTGACAAGGCTCAGGTCACGGCTGTGGACCTCGACGACGATGGCTACACGGGGTTAGTGACCTTCGACCTGAATGGCACGCGGGCCGTGGTGGAGTCCGGGGGCGTCTCCTACCACGGGTGGGAGGAGCACACGCAGCTCTACTTCCCGAATGGCTGGGTGCGAGTCTCGTCGCCGCCGCTGCTGCTGAAGAACGTGTCGGCCTCAGTGGAGGTCTACCGGGCGGGTGAGGCCCAGGAGGTGCGCCACCCGATCTCTGTCCCATACTCGTGGAGCTACCAGAGGGAGGCGGAGCACTTCATCCAGTGCGTGCAGAGCGGCCAGCCCTTCCGGTCCAGTGGAGAGGACGCGCTGACCGATGTGCGCCTGTTCGAGCAGATCTACCGAAGGTTCATGGAGAAGGCGCCCACGCCAGCGGCCCGCTAGCACATCCAGCGGCCTTGGATGCCTCCAGCAGGCCCGTGTCCTTCGTCACGTGGATGCAGCCGCGCCTGGCGATCTCATAGGCCGCGAGAGCACGCAGGCACTCGAGCGCCCTGCTTGCCGCCGCTGCCTCGGCGTCGGGCAACAGAGAGGCGACATAGGCGACCAGCGGCTCAACCTCAGCGATAGCGAGCGCGCTCTCGTAGCGGTGCACCGCTACCCGGTCGAACCAGCGCGCAACCTTGGCTGGCGCCTGCTCCAGCAAGAAAGCACGATGGGACTCGGGCCAGAGGGCCCCAAGGCCACATCGCTCGACGAGCTGGCGCAGCTCTCGGATGTGGCCGCTGCCGTTGGTGGCGGCAAACAGCCTCCCGCTGGCCTTCAGCACGCGGCGGATCTCCGAGAGTGCCTGGTCTCTATCAGGCACGTAGTAGAGCATGTGATTGGCGATCACGCAGTCCAGAGACTGGTCCTTCAGAGGGATCGCCTGGGCGTCTATGACGGCAAAGGAGAGCTCGCGGCCTGTTGAGGCAAGCTGATCTCTCGCCTCTGACACCATCCCAGGCGACAGGTCAGAGAGCGTCACGCTCCAGCCGGCAGGGACTCGAGTCAGATTCACGTGCCACAGCGCCCCGGTGCCGCATCCCAGCTCGAGTACCTGTGCCTGGTCTGACAGGTTGAGGTGGTCGAATACCCACCCATGCCACTCGCCCGGACCGATGCTGAAGCGCTGGTGCAGTGTTGGTTGTGGGGGTAATTGTCGCGAAACCGGCGAACAGACGCGCGCTTTCGCGGGGATATTTGTCGCTGAAGCCTTTGTCGGACGCCCAGACCGCGCAAAAGGGCGTCGCGGGATGTCACTTCTAGGGTGTTTTCCGGCGTGTCGCGATTGCGGGGGCGGAGAGGGGGCCACGGGACGCAATGAGATCACCCAATCAGCCCCCTCATCCACCCCGCCGCCGCCCGTCCGACGACCCGCGCAGGATCGAGCGATACGTCTGCCGGCCTACTTCTGGAAAGAGCCGTGATCTCTGCCGTACAGAGCGAGAATTGTCACCCTCAAGGGAGGGTTGCCGTAGGTCATCCCGAGGTAACAGATTCGCGCAGACTGTTTCAATCTGCCGGCATCTCAGGGATCGCGCGCCCAAGCCTACCATCCAGAATATGCGAGATAGGGGGATTGACACAGGCAGCCCCGATGTGGTAATCTATCGTGGCCCACGCCAGAGGCGTTGCCGGTGGCGCCGGGTCAAAGTTGGCGGTCCCCGGACAGTGTTGCAGGCAAGGCCAAAGCCTGCGAAGTCTTCCGAGGATAGCGGTTCCCTGAGCGGCAGCGGGGCGAGAAGCACTGGGATCTCACCCACGTGGAGGGTGAAGGTGCTTTCCCGTCTGCCAATAATGAAAACCGAAGAACACGAGGCGCCTGCCGGCCCCACGACTGACACGGGGCTGGGGGTAGCAGAACACAGAAAGCCAGCTCACTCGCCATCGGCGAGTAGGGTTGGCTTTTGTGCTTCGTACAGGAGAAAGTGGCGATGACTGGCATCAAGGCGATTCGCGATCTCGAAGAGAGGGTCACTGCACTAACCGCGCGGATCACGGCCATTGAACCGGAAGTTGCAGCTCAGATTCGGGAGGAAGAGGCGCTCGAGCGAGAGCACGCGCGCCAGCTCGGGCTGGAGCAGCTTGGCGAGGGATCTCGGGCCGCGGTTGAGGGGAGCCGGGAACAGTGGAAGAGAAGCAAGCAGCGCAGGTTTGCCCTCGCCGCCGCGCTCGCGGACCTCAAGCAACGCCACACCCAAGCCGAGCAGGATCTTCGGCAAGCGAAGGCTGATGCCCTCCGGCAGTGGCTGCGGGAGCTCCTGGCCGAGGCCCAGACGATCGTCGGCGACCTCGTCGCCTCTACCAAGAAAGGCCAGGGCCTTGTGGTGAGGCTGAAGGGAATTGGGGATTCTATCTATACGACGGGCCGGGAGTTCGAGCAACTTGTCGGCCATACCCCGGGCCGTCTGCCCGATCTGCTTGGGCCGATCAATGACCAGTCATTGGCCGACCCGACGGGTGCCGATCTCCGCTTCTCGCCGGCCGCCGCAGCCGTCCGGTATCTCATGGACCTAATGATGAGGTGGGCGATGCTTCGCCGGATTAGCGGAGGGCCCGGGAGTTGGGAGGTCATTGGCCAAGAGTCTGCGGCCCGAGAAGCCGCCACGCAAGGAAGGGGATGAACGAAGATGCTGAGTGCCGAGACGAGCAAGCAGTACGCGGCGCTGCTCCTCGCAGCCGGGTACACGCGGGAGGAAGCGCAGAGGCTGTTCGATCAGGCCACCTCCGGCGATCCCATCAGTGCCGTCCGGTTGCTTGAGCGCAAGCTGGAAGAGCGCGGCCGGGCTGATGCACGTCGCAAGGAGAGCAATCTCCAGCGCGCCATCAACGCCGCCATGGGCGTCACCGAAGAGCAGTATCGCAAGTACTACCCTCTCGACTAAGCAAACGGCACGGAGGAGTCCATGGCCGAGCTCGAGATCGTGATTGCGGCCAAGAACCGAGCGGAGTTTGTTATCCGCGACCTCGTTGGCGCCGTCAAAGAGGAGCTCGTGGCAAGCCCCTCGGGCCTCCATCGGCTTCGCGTGAAGTGGCGGGCCCTCGGGTTCGCCGTCTCCGGCGCCGACATTCATGCGGCGGACCACAGCGAGAAGGAGACGTGAATGCCCTCCACCGGCGCCATCACCATCGCTGGCAAAACCTATACCTGGACTTCTCCCCGGCTCGCCGACCTGGAGGAGTTCGAGGCCACGATCGGCCCGATCACCGACGTGGAGAAAGTGAACTCGATCAAGGGCCGCTGCTACCTCGCCCATCTCTGTCTGCGGGAAAAGCACCCCGATC
>Ga0315307_1000556_pt1 | contig 16112 bp, 14 predicted proteins | sample TDP2_MG_FD_203079 | JGI IMG/M metagenome (GOLD analysis project Ga0315307, IMG submission 203079) | Freshwater sediment microbial communities from Lake Towuti, South Sulawesi, Indonesia - TDP2 | ecosystem: Environmental > Aquatic > Freshwater > Lake > Sediment | place: Indonesia: South Sulawesi... | reverse complement strand
TCTCATAGTTCAGCATATAGCTCCAGGCAGGAGAAAGGAGTGCCTGGCGGTGTTCCTCTAAAGTCCGACAGAAAAGATGATACCCATGCTCTTCTGGCCGCTCAAAAATCTGGCTTCCCGGGTCGATAAACGGGCTCAACGGTGAGATATGGGGATGTAACACACTTTGGTTACCGAATTCTTTGAACAGGCTGCGCAAGTAGTCCACCGTATCCATTACCGAGCCATGATCCTGCTTTGGCAGACCAATCATGTAGAAGAGGTCGAACCTCCGACAATTGTTTTCCAAGGCTGTCTCGATGGTGTTTTCAATATCCACATTTCGCCAGCCCTTGCCAAAGGCATGACGAACGTTTTCATCATGCGACTCTGGGGACATCTGGATGTTGAAATTGGGAATAGCCCTGCTTACCTCTGTAAAGAAAGCCTCTCCTGCTGGGGCAAAAAGCTCTAACACTATCGGCCCCTTTATTTTCCTCTCCTTCATAGCCCTGAGAAGCTCCTCAGCGTAGTCTTCGCCGGGCTGACGAATATCCCCTATCACAAACACCGGGCCATTGAGATAGCGCTGGATGCTGTAGATGTCATTGGCTAAAAGGGATGGACTACGATAAGCCACCTTATCCCGATGGCACATCTCTTTAAAAAAGAACCTTGAGCCACCGCAGGAGCGGCAGTTCAAAGTGCAACCTCGACAGGTGAAGACCGCCGTAATGGGATAATCCAGCCAGTTGCTGAAGGGGAGCACACCAGCCAGGGACCGATATTTGATCACTGATTTCACCGGGTAATTGTAATCTAAGGGAAGATTGTCAAGACTCGATGGCACCCAGGACAAAACATTATGATGGGCTACACCGTTCCCATCCTTCCAGCTCAAATTCGGCACGTCTTCCACTGCTGACCCATGCTTTATCCGCTGCATAAGCTGAAACACGGGTTCCTCAGTAGAATCGCCACGCACCACAAAATCAACCTGCGGATACTGAATTAGCTCCTGGTGAAAGTAGGTAGCCGAGAAACCACCGAAGATAACTGGTATCGAGGGATGGAGCTTTTTCACAATCCGGGCCAACTCCAAACTGCCCTGGGCATGAGGCAGCCAGTGAAGGTCAATACCAAAGGCAAGGGGATGGAGCTTGCTGAGGAAGCGCTCCACATCAAAGCGGGGTTCCCTCAGCATCCGATTGGCAATATTCACAATCCTGGTAGGTATCCCCTGCTTTTCCAGGTAACCGGCGATGCTGATAAAGCCAATAGGATACATCTCAAAGATGGGTGTCGAGGGGATGACATCACTTATAGGTCCGTAAACTACCGGCCTTCCCCTGAAGTCGTAATTACTTGGGGCGTGTAATAGCACCAGTTCAGGACTGGTCATAAATAGTCCCTCCTCAAGGGATGCCCCTGAAATCCCTCCCACATGAAAATGCGTTTCAAATTGGGGTGTCCCACAAAAGTCACGCCCAGAAGGTCGTAAATCTCCCTCTCTTGCAAATCAGCACCACGCCACAAGCTAACCACGGAAGGCACCTGAGGGTTTTCCCGGCAGCAGCGCACTTTGAGAACCAGACTATGATTATGCTGTATCGAGGTTAGATAATAGATGATTTCAAAGTAATCGAGGTAATCAACGCCAGTGATACAATTAAGGTAATCGAATTCAAGGCCAGGGGTAGTTTTGAGAAACCGGCCTACTTCTAGAAGAGATTCGGGACTAGTGACAACCCAAGACGCATTGGATTCCAAAACAGCCTCAGGTATTTGCTTCTTTATTTGCTTAGCAACCTCTTGACCGACAAGTGGCTTAGTCATCCCTGAATAGCTCTATTTACCTCTCCCCGGTACCAGCCTCCGTAAATCAACAAGGTCACCTCGAACACTCCGTTCATCGATCTTCTGATGCAACTTCATCAGCCCGTACAGCAGGGCTTCAGGACGGGGAGGACATCCCGGAACATAAACATCTACTGGAATAATACGATTTACCCCGGGCACCACACTATAGGAATGGGCAAAGGTTCCACCACTAATAGCACAGGCACCCATGGCCACCACCCATTTGGGCTCAGCCATCTGGTCATAGAGCATTTTCAATGCCCGCGCCATCTTCCAAGTAAGTGTCCCGGCTACAATCATCAAATCAGCCTGACGCGGTGAGGCCCGAAAGAACTCCATCCCAAAACGAGCTATGTCAAACCGCGAGGCTGCAGTAGCTATCGTTTCCATCGCACAACAGGCAAGCATGCCTGCTCCTGCCGGCCATACTGAGTAGTGACGTCCCCAGTTGAGCACCTTATCTATTGTTGTCACCAGCACATTGCGCCGTATTTCTTCCTCCAGCCACTCGTCCGGGTCGGGAAGAGACTGCTGAGACCTAGACATCAGTTCCTCAATCTGTTTCCCCTCATTTCGATCCATCTCTTCCAGAGAGAAATCGAATCCACCCTTTTCTATTTCCATTCCACGACTCCCTTTTTCCAGGCATAGACATAAGCTACAACAATGATAGAAATTAGGATGGCTACTGCGGCTAGGCCAAAACCAGCTAGTTGCTTCAGGTTCACTGCCCAGGGATAGAGAAAGATGGTCAAGATATCGAAAGCCACAAAGAGGATGGCATAGAAATAATAGCGAAAGTTAAATTGAACCCATGTCTTGCCTATAGTCTCCATCCCGCACTCATAGGTAGAGCTCTTGACTGGGTCGGGCTTCTTGCGGGCAGCTAGACCAAGAAAACGAAGAGCCACAGGGAGAAGAGGCAAACTGATGGTGAAAAGAACAGCTAGCACCAGGAATAAGCCAATAAGCCCGTAATCAGCTAACAAATGCTTCTCCCTCTATCTAGCCGCTCAATATAACACACCAAATTCTGAAAGGCAAGCTCCTCAGCATGAGGGTATTTATTAACAGTAAATGTCACTCTGACCCTGAACGAAGTGAAGGGGAAGGGTCTATAAGGAGATTCTTCGCCCATAGGGCTCAGAATGACAAGAGAGGGTTACTAAACGCTGTCTCAGCAGAGCTTGCTTTTAGTTAACTCCTTATGGTATATAAGGAACGTAGATACCTTGAGTGGAAGTAGGGATGGCAAAACCCACTGTCATTGAGGGTGAGAAGGGACTTAATATAGAGCGGATCACCTGGAACGGGTTGACCTGGGTGAACATTGAGAAACCCACACCTAAGGAGACCGAGTATCTAGCTCAAAACTACCCTTTCCATCAGCTGGACCTGGACGACTGCGTGAGCCGTATCCAACGCCCCAAGATTGACGAATACGAGGATTACCTTTTTGTTGTGCTTCACTTTCCTCTATTTAGTAAGGAGGAGAGAGTAACTGTCCCCAGCCAGGTATCCATCTTCATCGGTAGGTGTTTTCTGATTACCCTCCATGCCGGAGAACTCAAGCCTCTGGTAAACCTGTTCAAAGATTGCCAGCTCAACGAGGAGGCACGCCAAGCGAATATGAAGAGTCCTGGCTATCTCCTGCATCGTATTATAGACAGACTGGTTGACTACTGTTTCCCCATTCTAGACAAGATGATGGCTAATATTGAAAGGCTGGAGGAGGACATTTTTGACACCAGAACGCCTGACCCAATAGAGGACCTTGGCGAACTTCGCCGGGATATCATCTCCTTTCGTCGCGTCATCTGGCCCATGAGAGCAGTTATTGGCAGCTTGGAGCAGAGGGCAAAGCGATTTACACCCGAGGACATGGAGGTCTACTGGGGAGACGTAGTCGACCATGTGGACAAGATTTGGGATACACTAGATGAATGCAAAGAGATAATCGATGGGCTGAATGAGACTGGCGGTATCCTTGCCTCCCACCATACCAATCAGGTGATACGTGTCCTCACTATTATCGCCACCATAATGATGCCCCTTACTCTGCTAGCTAGTATTTATGGAATGAATATCCGCCTGCCTGGACAGGAACATGACCTTTCCTTCATTGTCCTACTTCTTATCATGCTCTTCACTATCGGTAGCATGTTATTTTGGTTCCACCGCCGCCACTGGATTTAATATCTGGGATGAAACATATTAGCTATGCACCCTGCTCTCTTAAGTAGAAGGTTTACGACTAAAAATGTTGAGCCGGAATAAGCTGCTCCTTCTCAGCGGCGGTTTCATCATAACCCTGGTCACAAAACTGATTACACCTTATGCTTCGGCTCTCCCCGCCTCTATCTGGCAATTAGAGATCAAGCCAAAGGGGGCTTGCCAGGGCAATAAATTATAGCTTGGGGGAATGAGATGGAGATCGAGATTCTCGGGGCACATATGACAGAGATAACCAATGCCAAGCCTACGGCGCTGGTTATCGATGGGGTCTTGGCTCTGGATGCTGGTAGCCTTTGCTCCAGCTTGCCCCTTCCCGCTCAGCAAAAGCTAAAAGCCCTCTTGTTAACCCATCAACACTATGACCATGTTAGAGATATTCCCGCCATAGCCATGAACCTCTCTTACCAAGGAGTGCTCCAGGTCTACTCTATTCCCCCTGTATTTGAAATCCTTTCCACCCACCTCCTCAATGGCAAAATGTACCCCAATTTCCTCAAATGGCCCGAGCATCAGCCAGCAGTCAAATTCATCCCTATAGAGCCATATCAGCTCACCAATATAAGTGGGTATAGTGTCCTGGCTGTCCTGGTGCCCCATGGTGTGCCCACGGTAGGCTTTCAGGTCGCCTCCCCCGAAGGGAAGAAGGTATTTTATACCGGGGATACCACAGTAGGCGTGTCTGCTTGCTGGGAATATGTTTCCCCAGACCTGCTCATCACCGAACTTAGTTTGCCACAGGGAATGGAAGAATGGGCTAAAAAGACAGGTCATCTCACTCCTGGGTTGCTTAAAGTAGAGCTATTGCAGTTCCGCCAAGTCAAAGGCTATATCCCCTCTACCATCCTCATCCATATTAACCCCACCCTTGAAAGTGAGATTGAAGGGGAAGTGGCTCAGGTGGCTCAAGAACTGGGGGCAAACATTGCCTTAGGGCAAGAGGGGATGAAGATTCAGCTTTAAGAAGAATCCGATGGAGATCAAGTTCATTGTCGATAGCAATGCTGGCAAGCTAGCCAGATGGCTGAGGGTGATGGGCTACGACGCCCTTTTCTTCAACAACATCGACGACGCTGAGTTAATTGATATCGCCCTGAAAGAGGGAAGAGTGGTTTTGACCAAGGATACTCAGCTCATGAGAAGGCGGGTAGTCACCAATGGGCAACTGAAGATTGCTCTTATCCAGAACGATGACCCTAAGGAGCAATTGTGCCAGGTGGTGAAGGAGCTGAAACTGGACTGCCGCCTCAAACAGTTCACCCGCTGCCTGGAGTGTAACCAGAGCTTAGTGCCCAGGAGCAAAGAGGAGGTGAAGGAGCTCGTGCCCCCTTATGTTTTCCGTAGCCAGACACAATATATGCAATGCCCCGCTTGTCTCAGGGTCTACTGGCGGGGGACCCACTGGCAAAGAATGAAGAAGGAGCTGGAAAGAATTGCCAGAGATTAAAGATAACCCCCGAATTTCACCACCCATAGGGGAGAATTCGATAAGAGCAAAAAACACAGTGACCAAGAATCTCGCCCCTCAACTGGAGCAGCGTCTGCCCTCTGAATCCCTGGACATGATTCGGGCGGCAGGGGAATTGGCCAGGGAGCTGGGGCTGGGGCTATACCTGGTAGGCGGGGTGGTTCGTGACCTTCTTTTGGGAAGGGCTAATTTCGACCTCGACCTGGTGGTGGAGGGTGATGCCCCCAAGCTGGCAGGCTTGCTGGCACAGAGGGGGGGTGGGGTGGTGGTGGTTCATCGCCGCTTCGGCACTGCCAAGTTCCGCTGCCAGGATTTAAGCCTTGACCTGGCTACCGCCAGAGCTGAAACCTATGCCCACCCCGGCGCTTTGCCCACAGTGAAACCCGGCTCAATCAACGATGACCTATTAAGGCGTGATTTCACCATTAATGCCATGGCAATTCACCTCGACCCCGATAACTTTGGCAAGCTGGTCGATCCTTTCAGGGGAGAGAAGGACCTTGAGCATAAGCTTATCCGCGTCCTCCATGAAAAAAGCTTTGTGGATGATGCCACCCGCATGCTGCGGGCTATTCGCTATGAGCAGAGGTTCGACTTCCAGCTTGAAACAACCACAGAACAACTGTTGCGCCGAGACCTATCTATGCTACACACCATAAGTGGAGACAGGATACGACATGAGCTGGAGCTAATCTTTAAGGAGGAGCGCCCTGAGAAGCCAGTCCAGCGAGCCGGAGAGCTGGGCTTGCTTCAGAAAATATATCCCTCCCTCAAAGGTGATGGCTGGCTAAGGGAAAAATTCCAACAAGCCCGCTCCATCACTTACCCTCCCCCTTTGGGGCTTTACTTCTCCCTACTGGTTTACCACCTCAGCCAGAAGGAAGGGGAGGACTTTATTGCCCGCTTAAGAATACCGGGGGCAACAGCACGAGTAGTTCGAGATACCTTCCATCTTAAGGAAAACCTCCCCTCCTTAGCTTCTCCTGAGCTATTGCCTAGCGCTATTTATCGTCTCCTCCAGGATTATTCCCCCGCATCCATTCTAACTTGCGCCATTGCTTCAGACTCAACTTTGCTTCGTCAGAGACTTCAACTATATCTAAATAAATTGCGTTATATCAAGACATCGTTAAACGGCAAGGCTTTACAGCAAATGGGGATATCACCCGGTCCCCGCTTAGGCGAAATACTACGGCAATTGCATGATGCAAGGCTAGACCAGAGAGTGAAAACAAAAACAGAGGAAGTGGAGTTGGTTCAGCAGTGGCTGTCACAAGGGGGCTAAGTTGGCGCAGCATTTGTAGGGTGGTTGCAGCACAGCGAAACCCATCACTTCCCCCGATAAATCGGGGGCTGGGTGACAATTAAACACCATCATGCTAAAATCGCATGGAGGGGAAGGCGAAATGGCTTACTCCAAAAGAATGAGGAAAAACTTACTAGAGAGTCTCGATAGTTTGTCGGAGAAGGAATTTCGCGAAGCTCTGACTTTCATCGAGTTCTTGAAACTTCGACAGGAGCAGTGGTTTATCAGCTATGTAAATCAAAGGACTGAAGAGGCGCTACTGGCTAAGAAAGCTGGTAAGAAATTCTCAACTCTTGAAGAATTACAGAGAGAGCTTGGCTGAAAAAGGTGTCTGAGTATGCAATCGAGCTCTCACCAGCGGCGAGGCGAGACTTAAAACGACTGCCACTAGAGATACAAAGGGATATCGCATTCATTCACCTGCCTGCAATCCAAGATGACCCATACAAAGCGGGAGAGCCTTTAAGAGGTGTACTTAAAGGCGAGCGTTCTTATCACTTTGGCAGAAAACCAGAGTACCGCATAATCTATTTTGTTGAAGGCAAGTCAATCACAGTTACTATAATAGGAACAAGAGAAGGCATCTATAAACGGGCTAAAAGGCGAAAGCCTTGAGGAGAATGAGCTGGAGCAGGGGTGCTGCGTCTGTGGCGAAACCTTAGACCCTGACAATGTGTCCCGATGTAACCTTTGCGGCGGGTATTTCCATATGGCTTGGTCAGTTAAAGCCCGGGTGAAGGAATGTGGACACTATTGGACGAATGAACAGTGCTGCGGTTTAACCTTTATCTGCACCCTTTGCGAAGAAAGACTCCCAATGGAAGTATCCCGCTGATTACAGGATATCCCAAAAACAACCGTAGGGGATGAACTCTGTGTCGTCCCCAAAAGAGGGGCGGACAGAGACATCCGCCCCTACCCCAAACTTTCAATCCCCTAACCACTCCACTACTTCCTGAGGCATCTGCCGAAGTCTGCCACTCTTCACGGTGCATCTAGGCAGGGATTGCAAAAAGACTCCCCCGTAGGGCTTGGTTTGCAGGCGCCGGTCGAGGACAACCATCACGCCACGGTCATGCCGACTTCGAATAAGGCGTCCAAACCCCTGTTTAAACTTGAGGGCTGCCTGGGGGATGGCATATTGATTAAAGGGGTCAGCGTATAGCTCACAGCGGGCAGAAAAGACAGGATCAGTAGGAACACTAAAGGGCAATCGAGCCATAACCAGGACACTCAGTGCTCTGCCCACCACATCAATCCCCTCCCACAAAGAGGCCGTGCCTAGAAGAAGGGACTGCGGGTTAGCTTTAAAGCTGTTCAGTAGCTGCTTAGGGCTGCCATCTATCCCCTGCCCTAGAATCAGGATGCCTTCTTCCTCCAGAGGCGCTTGGATAGCGTTATAAGTGGTGCGGAGGGCAGCGTGGGAGGTAAACAAGGCTAAGGTGCGACCTCGAGTCGCTCGACATAGTTCTACCAGCGACTGCCCCACCCCTTGTTGATAGCCCGCTTTATCTGGCTCAGGGATATCCTGGGGGAGATAGATCATGGTAGAAGCCAAGTAATCAAAGGGGGCATCTATCACCATCTCATCAGCCTCTCTTAGTCCTAAAGAGCCTTTGACATAATCGAAGTGACCCTCGGTGCTCAGGGTAGCGCTGGTAAGCACAACGCAGTTTTTCTGGGAAAAAAGGGATTTCTCCAACACCTGCCCTACCTGTAATGGGGCAGCATGCAGGTAAAGGGAACCTTGCCCTCTAAGGGAAGCCCAGTAGATATTTTCTAGCTCTGGACTGGCTATGATAGAATTCGTCTGACGTCGTAACCCCGAAATTTGCTGCCGTAAAGAAGATATCTCAGATAGTGAGCTATTCAAATCTGGACTTTTCCTATCAGGCAGGTCTTCTATCATAGTGTAAAGTTGAGATAAGCCCGTCTCAATACTTCCCAGCTCGAGGTTAAGATTCTCCCAGGAGAGCTCAATCTCTGACCACTCTGGTTGACGGCAAACTTCCCTGGTGAACCTCAGATGCCGCTCATATTCCCCCTCCTCAGGATGGCGATATAGAAGGTAAGTTAGAACGTCGAAAAGCTGAGCCACCCGATTTCGAGCTATCTTTACTTCCTCCTGCAAACCGTCCACTTTTTGCTCTATCTCTCTTCGCCGCAAGGAGGCTACCGGGGTATTCCGCAGGTAATTGCGGAGATGAAAAACAAGCCTGCTCCTATCTCCCAAATTATCCAGGCAATCATAAACATCTTGCGCGGTGACTTGGTAACCTAATTGCTCAGTGGCTTCCTCCTCTAGATGCTGGGCTTCATCAATAACCAGATAACTATATTCAGGCAGGATCCCTCTGCTTTTTGCCAGGTCAGCCAATAATAGAGCATGATTGACCACAATTAGATGAGCCCCTCCTGTCTTCTGTCGAGCACGATAAAGAAAACAGCTGCCAGGATAATAAGGGCAGTGCTCGATCACACAGTTATCTTCTGAGGCACAGATTCTATTCCAAAGGTAAGACTCGTTTCCGGTAAGATTAAGCTCAGCGCGGTCACCGCTTAAGGTGGAGGGAAGCCAGACCAAGATTCGTAGCAGGAATTTTGCCTCCTCCCAAGGTAATCCTGGGGTCTTGCGCCAGGAGTCCCATCGCCTGAGGCAGAGGTAATTATGGCGACCCTTGAGTTGGACTACCTGCAGATTGGAGTTTATACGGCGATTTTTTGCCCTGCCCAGTGCCTGGAGTAAATCAGGAATGTCTTTATTCATTAGCTGTTCCTGGAGGTTTATGGTATTAGTGGAAATGATGACATGGGCATTGTTTTCCAGGGCGAAGAAGATAGCTGGCAGCAAATAGGCAACTGACTTGCCAATGCCAGTGCCGGCTTCCACAATAAGGTGCTGACCATTGTTCAAGGCTCTGGCTACCCCCTGCATCATGGAAACCTGACCCGGACGGTGCTCAAAGGCAGGGAAAGCCTCTGCCAGAGGACCTTCCCCACTAAGAATCTCAGTTAGCCAGCTTAAATCCAGTGGTTTGAGGAGGCTATCAGGGACAAGGGGGTTCCTCTGAGCTAAGTCTGTGGCCAGGGGAACAAAGTCTGCTTCCCAGGCTTCTCTGTCCCAGAGGGAGACCTTCCCCATTTTGGTTCTTTCTAGGTCTAAGAACAGAGGGCGCCATGACCACTCTGTAGCCATTGTCAGGCGATTAATTTCAGCCACCAGGCGAAGGTCAAGGGCAAAGGCTTTATCCAATAAGACTAAAAACACCTCCTTAGCGGTGATAGCATCAGCCAGGGCACGGTGATGAACCGAGCAAGGGACACCTAATTGCTTGGCTAACATAGGAAGGCTATAGTCAAAAAACTGAGGGAAAAGGATATTAGCTAATTCCAGAATATCGTAGATAGCATTAGGAAAGCTCACCCCTTGAGAGCGAAGGAAGCTGAGGTCAAAGTTGATATTTTGCCCTACAACGGGGTAACTTCCCACAAAAGAAAGAAGTCTGTCAGCCACGGCTGAAAAGGGAGGGGCAGTGACCAACTCCTCTGCAGTAATGCCCGTAAGCAGGCGTATGCGGTAGGAGAGGGGGCAGTGAGGGTTAACTAAGGTGTGAAAGGTATCAAGGACTTCTTCACCCTGGAACTTGACCACACCTATCTCGATAATGCGATCCCTTTCCGGGTCTAGCCCAGTAGTCTCTAGGTCAAGGGAGACATAGATTTGGTTCATTCTAACCCTTTAACCAAAAGGCAAATATTTGAGCATAAGATCGAGCAGGCTAACTCCAACATAGGCTTCAATAATGTGGCGAGGCAGTCGCCCCGCCCAGCAAAAAAGGAGAAATTTACCTAGTGGATATTTAAGACTTCCAGCAGCCAGCCCGGCAACGTCAAAGGGCAGCCAAGTGAAGGCGAAGACAAAAAGGGTAATGCCACCATAGCGCCTCATCCACCTTTCCGCCATCTGATACCTTTGGGAGTACTGCGGAGCGATGACTGCTCTGCCAGCATAGCCAACATAGTAGGCAGTCATCTCGCCTAAGGTACCTCCGATACTTCCTACTACTCCTGCCAACACCTTGTTCAAATGCAAAAATTTGACTAGGAGGAGCCAAAGAACCGTGCCTGGAGCAGGGAAGAGGATGGTAAAGCTACTTACTAGACAAATCAGAAAAATTGCTGGATAAGCGTATTTCCCATACCTGGGGATGAATTCAGCTCTAAATTCTTCCTCCGAAGGGAAATAATAACTTATCAGAAAGGAAAGACCAACAACAATAGCTAGTAAAGCCACTAAGAACAGGATGGCTCTCACCAGGCTCCCTTTGGTAGGCACAGTGAGAGCATCACGCAGTTCAGTCAGGAATTCCCCGAATTTCACTGAGTTCTATCCCTGAGGTCGCCTAAATTCAATTAGGCTTCCCTTTGATTTTGGAACGCCTTCAGCCAAAACTCTCGTAGTGCAGACCTTCAGGTTCGAAGAATCTTCGATCTGCCAATAGCAGGTCTAAAGACCTGCACTACATTCATTTTTAATCAAGCCTCATCCCTAAAAAGCCTAGCCCGAGAAAGGACCACTCATCCAATGAGGTAAATGCGAGATGATGTTCTCAAAAACCCAGGTGTAGAAGTAGACCTCGATAAGAGCCCGAGGTAACCGACCCAGGTAACAGAAAAAAAGGAATTTAGACAGTGACAATCTCAGGGCTCCAGCAGCGAGCCCGACGAAGTCAAAGATAAAAAGAGGCAGAAAAGCGAAGATAAAGACAGCGAACCAACCATAGCGTCTCATCCAACTCTCTGCCGTCTTATACCTCTGAAAACGCTCTAAATGGAAGAAGCGCTGTCCCCCATAGCCCAAATAGTAAGCGGTGATCTCTCCTAAGGTGCTGCCTAGGCTGGCTACTACTGCTACCCAGAGGGGACTTCCCACAGCAGCCACCACCACGCTTAGGGCTTGGCCGGGAAAGAAGAAATGGACAGGGATGACAACACTCATACTAGGCAGCAGATTGGCTAGGAAGACACCGAGGTACCCAAACCTTTTCAATTCTTGAATAGGTGGCAGAAAATAAAAGACTGTGGCAAAAAGGGCCACAAAGCCAAGAAAAATAGCCACTAAGATAAGGAGGGCTTTCACATTCTTTGAGGTAATTCGAGGGATAGCCTCCTGTAAGTCAGCTAAAAACTCACTCGCCTTCATTTTTAAAGGGTCTCAGTTAGATAAACCTCTATCCTCTCCTTCTTCAGGCGGCGGCAAATCTCCTCTCCTTGAGCTCTTTCCTGCGCCAAGGTGAAAAGAGTAGGACCAGTGCCAGCCAAATGGACCTGGCTGGCTCCAGCAGCCAGGAAGCGAAGCCGATATTCATCAAGTCCGGGAAAGAAGGAAAAGGCAACCTCATCAAAGACATTATAGCAGAATTGGGGGGTAATCCTTTCTCCCCGCCTTATTCGCTCAACCACGTTCCGGGTAAATTCTCCCTGGGTAAAAGAGGAAGGCACCAGGCTGGCATACATTTTCTTCGTCTTATTAGCCACCTCGATAGGTGGTTTTACCAAGACAACCCAGGTTTTGGGTAAAAGAGGCAATCTGGTTACCTTTTCCCCTCGCCCTTCTACCAAGGCTGTCCTTCCACCAGAAAGGAAGAAAGATATGTCAGAGCCCAGGTTGGCGGCTATCCTTTCCAGGTTCTCCGGAGTAAGATGCAATCCCCAAATTTCATCCAGGACTTGCAAGGTTAATGCAGCATCACTACTACCACCCCCTAGCCCACTGGCTAGCGGAATAACCTTCTCCAAGGAGATAGCTACCCCGCTGCTAGAACCACTGAAGTCCTGTAGCCACCTGGCTGCCTTGAAGACCAGATTGTTGGGAGAAGCTAGCTGGGGAATGTTGCAGGCTAAATAGACATGCTCCCTTAGCTGAAAAGAAAGGATATCGCCAAAGTTGATGACCTGTACTACACTAGCAATCTCGTGGTAACCATCCTCACGCTGGCCCATAACCTCTAAAGTGAGGTTAATCTTGGCATAGGCTTTCCCTGACTTAACCCTGGGCTGGTGCTTCATGGCGGCTTATTTCCTCACATATCCTGGCCCATTCCTCGAGATGCAGGGTTTGGGCACGGCGCTGGGGGTTTATCTTCGCCCTCTCTAATAGATGGGCTGCCTCCTGAGGCGGTATGCCCCAGCCTTGAGCCAAGGCATTACGTAGTTGCTTCCGTGGTGCACTGAAGCCAGCTCGAACTACATCAAAGAACTTGTTGGTTTGGGGCACGCTGACTGGAGGTTGTTCATAAAGCTTAATCCGCAGGATAACGGAGTCAACCTTCGGAGACGGATAGAAGCTACGAGCTGGTACACGGTCAACAATAACCGGTTGGCCGTAGAATTGGACGCTAACGGCAAGCAAGCTCATCCTGCCAGGCTGAGCTACAATAGCCTCCCCTACCTCCTTTTGTACCATAACTACTATAAGAGAAGGCTTAAGCGACGCCTCGAGGAAATGGCGCAGGATGGGGGAGGTAATATAGTAAGGAATATTAGCCACCACTTTATAGCTGGGTGAGGCCTCCTCAACTCCAACGGAGGCCAGAAGCAAAACGGGGTCAGTTTTAAGTATATCAGCACTGACAATGTCGATGTTAGCCACCACTTCCCTCAGAGCAGAGGCTAAGTTTGGGTCTGCTTCAACTGCAATCACCCTCCTGGCTCGCCGAGCCAGCTCCTTCGTCAAGATACCTAGCCCGGGACCAACTTCGATCACCGTATCCTCTGGAGTAAGCTCTGCTGCCGAGACTATGCGGTGCAACACCCGCTTATCAATAAGGAAGTGTTGCCCCAGGCTTTTCTTCGCCCGCAGACCAAACCGGTCCAGCAGGCGCTTTACTTCTGTAGCCGGTCTCTTCGCCATTTTAGCTCACTATGCCCCTGAAAATAGCATGGGTCGTGCACCCACTTTCGACCCTGCCTCATGGCTTTCCCCTGCTTAGCGGCTCTGACCAGGAGTACCTGTGGCACCCAGAAGCTGCTATTTACCGCTGCTTCCTTCCGGACCTGACGGGGTTCATAGTGCTCTGCCGCACAGGGCCCAGTCTTCAACACCGCTCAGTAGGAGCAGTCCCACAAGGCTAGAAGCCTGGAGTAGGGATTCGACCCCGCTATAGCGGATTTCGGGTACAGGGCACCGCTAACTCCCCGTCTAGCACGACCCAAAGCCAATATTAATCCTGCTTCGCTATTCTTGTCAACGCAAAGCCGAGTCGAGTTACTGTTTCAGTTTGGTCGGTAGTCGAGCGCCTCCCATTATGTCATTGCCACTCCGATTTATCGGGGGAAGCAATCTCAACAGGAAGGGGTGAAATGATTAGATTGCTTCGCGGAGCCTGTCCTGAGCACCATGGGATTTTTCGCTGCCCCTTCGCTTCACTCAGGGCTTCGGCTCAGAATGATAGGAGCGAAGGGCTCGCAATCAATCACGTCAATTGCCAGTAGCAACACGAAGGATGAAAATAGGCAAGCTTAGGCACATTACTCTCTATCTCCCTCGATGGGAGAGGGTCAGGTCAACGGGACTCTTCGAGGTGAGTGTGAAATTTCCCTACCCCAAGGGGGATTGGAGAGGTCCCAGCCCTGATAAGCCACTTTGAGCGCTATCTGTCCCCGGTTTTGAGATACTTCCCCTAAGCCTGTATCCCTCTAACCACCAGGAAATAGAACAGCAGTCCAATGACCACAACCCCAACCCCCACAACTAGCCACCACCAAGGGAAGGAAGATGGGGTCACTTCAGTAAAGTAAGCTGTTACCTCCTTTGACGAGTCCATTGTTATAGTAATCGTGTTCTCTGAACTAGAGAGGTCTCCCACACTCCAGTGGTCGAACTTATACCCAGGTGCTGGAACCGCTCGAAGGTCAACGGATGCACCTTGAGCCAAGGTATAGCTATCAGGGTAGGAGGAGGGCAGAGTGCCGTTTACCTCGATATCGCCACCATCACCCAGGCTAACATCGACCGTCAGGTTATAGGTGATCTGGGTGAAGTGGGCTGTTACCATCTTGTCTGAGTCCATAATTATGGTTGTCTGATTCTCAGAGTCAGACAGGTCTCCACTCCAGTGGTCAAACTCATACCCTTCACTGGCATCAGCAGTCAGGGTGACCTCTGTCCCGGCAACATACCCTCCATCAGGCTGAGAGGGCTCCAGGGTGACCGTACCTCCGCCAGTCGGGCTGACATTCGTTGTCAGGGTATAGGTGACCTGGGTGAAGTAAGCCGTTACCTCCTTGTTGGAGTCCATAGTTATGATAGTCGGGCTCTCTGAGCCGGAGAGGGCGCCATTCACCTCCCAGTGGTCAAACTCATACCCTTCACTGGCACCAACAGTCAGGGTGACCTCTGTCCCCACAACATATCCCCCAGCAGGCGGAGAGGGGTCCAGGGTGACCGTGCCTTTGCCTTCTGGGCTTACATTGACTGTCAGGCTATAGGTGATCTGGGTGAAGTTAGCGGTTACCGTCTTGACACAGGTCATCTGTATCTTAGTTGGGTTCTCCGAGCCAGAGAGATCGCCACTCCAGTGGTCAAACTCACACCCTTCACTGGCATCAGCAGTCAGGGTAACCTCCGTCCCCAAAGCGTATCCCTCAGCAGGTTGAGAGGGATCCAGGGTGACCATACCGCTATCAGTCGGGCTAATATCAACCGTCAGGGTATAGGTGATCTGGTTGATCAAGGTGAAGTGAGCCGTTACATCCTTGTAACAGGTCATCTGTATAGTAGTCGGGTTCTGTGAGCCAGAGGGGGTGTCATTCACCTCCCAGTTGACAAACTCGTAGTCGGGTGCCGGAACAGCCTCAAGCTTAACAGATGTACCGTCGGCAAACCAACAGTAACTGGGATAGACACAACGAATAGACCCATCCACCATGATATCCCCCGCGCCATCTGGGCTGACTCTGACCGTCAGCTTTTCTTGTGGTGCTCAGCCAGCCTTGGCTGGCCTGGCCATGGGCAGCGTCACCATCACCAGCGACAAGACTAAAGCCAAGGTCAACCAAGGCCAAGCGATTCTGAAGAGCCTTACATTCGTCACGTCTATTTCCTCCTCTTGGAGGCATATCATACCCCGTCAGGGCTTCGTCGTCAACTACGCTTACCCCCACTTAATCCGTGGCTCCCATTTTACTGTCCCCGGCACAGTTTTACCCAAATCCGTGAGGGTGGATTCCCCCTCATCTTAATCTCCTCCCGCCAGGGGAGGAGAT
>Ga0315307_1000555_pt1 | contig 16125 bp, 12 predicted proteins | sample TDP2_MG_FD_203079 | JGI IMG/M metagenome (GOLD analysis project Ga0315307, IMG submission 203079) | Freshwater sediment microbial communities from Lake Towuti, South Sulawesi, Indonesia - TDP2 | ecosystem: Environmental > Aquatic > Freshwater > Lake > Sediment | place: Indonesia: South Sulawesi... | reverse complement strand
CATCTTTTGCCTTATGGCAACTAGACTTGCTTTATAGTGTGCATTTGGCCTAAAGTACAGTTCGAGTTTGTACACCGGGCAACTCCAGCTTCTAATTGATGAAATGAGTTGTGAGATCGTAACCTAGAATCCTTCTTCGCTTCATATATCTCTTGGTAGAAGGCACCTCGACTCGAATGACTGCCGGAAAGGAGTTTCAGCAGTTCTCACGAAAGGATGCTCGGTTACCTTGAGGGCTCTTCACTCTAACCGTTGACTGACAGCGCATGGTTCATTGAGGGGGTTGTTTGGTCAGAGGTGTCCCCCAGATCTTCTCAAATGCTATCCGATATGTTCTTATATCGGATAGATCTATCCGATACGCAAGCGTATCGGGTGGCTTGAGTGGACCTCCTCAGTAGCAGAATACACGATCGGATTTTGGAGAAAAAGAAGAGACTTGATGCTCATCGTCCACTACCTCCATCCGCAGTACGCGAAATTCAACAACTAATGCAGATTGAGTACATCTATAATTCCAACGCTATCGAAGGCAATACTCTCAATCTAAGAGAGACCCAACTTGTCTTGGAGGAGGGAATTACTATTGGAGGAAAAAGTCTTCGAGAACACTTGGAGGCTAGAAACCATCCGAAAGCAATTGAATATGTTGAGAGAATTGCCAATAGATCCTTGAAAGAGCAAGATATCCTTGCTCTGCACCAGATAATCATGAAGGAAATTGAAACGGAAGCGGGCAAATACCGCATGACTGAGGTCAGAATAGCAGGAGCGGACTTTCTGCCTCCACTTGCATATGAGATTCCTTTTCTGATCAAGGGACTCATTGATTGGTATAACCAAAACCCCGACGAGTTGCGGCCGATAGAGTTGGCTTCGATCCTGCACCATAAACTCGTTCATACTCATCCGTTTCATGATGGAAACGGTAGGGTTGCGAGACTGCTCATGAACCTGACATTAATGAGAGGGGGCTATCCGATGGCAGTCATTTTGAACGTGGACAGAAAGAAATACTACGACGCATTGAAGAAGGCGGACGACAAGGACTCAAAGCCATTCGTAAATTTCGTAGCTGCGGCTGTTGAGCGATCCTTGGATCTCTGGCTAAGAGCTGTGGAGCCCACCAGAGAGGATGACGCGCTATTGAGCCTTGCAGAAGCCAGCAAAGGTTCCCCATACACTTCGGAATATCTCAGTCTTCTTGCTCGGAAAAGAAGAATCGGGGCAGTGAAGATCGGCAGGAAGTGGATGATTACGAAGAGGTCACTGCAACGATACTTGGAGGAATTACAGATGGGCAGGTCAACGCGGAATGAAAGAACATAGCGAACTGAATTGCAGATCTTTACCCTTTGCTTCATGAAACGCCTGGTCATGCGCCGGCAAGTTAGCAGAACCGAAAGGAGCAAGGTTGACTTGCCACATAGGCGGTCCGAAGCAGATAGAGAAAAGCGCACCTCTGAAGCTTCATCTATACGCCACAAACTCCTTGCCGAGTAGCTCCCGGGCGACTATGATCTTCATGATTTCGCTAGAGCCCTCGGCCCACATGTAGGATCTTGCGCCTCTCAGTCCTGCTTCTATCGGGCATTCAGTAGTGTATCCATATGCTCCGTACCATTGGAGAACATCGTTCAAGGTTTCGAACGCCCATTGAGGCGCCAGCATCTTGGCCTCTGCAATTGCCTTGGAGACTTCGAACCGAGAATACTTCTTTTCTTTGATCTCCTTTCCCAGCATCCAAAGCGCTCTATAGCCTAGAAGCCTAGCTGCGTCCATCTTAGCGTAGTCTTCTGCAAGTTTGAACTGTATCCCTTCGTACCGGCCTATAGGCTGACCGAAAGCTTTCCTCTGCTTGATGTATTCCATACCCTGCTCTAACGCGGACATGGCTGCTCCTGCGCAAACGGCCGCGATTATAGCTCTGGCGTAGTCGAACCCTTCCATCGCTATGTAGAATCCTCTGTTCTCTTCGCCGACCAGGTTTGAGGCAGGCACTCGGACGTTATCCATCTTGAATCCTCCCGTTGAGATGCCGCGTCTTCCCATCTCTTCCAGCACGGTGTGACTGATTCCCGGTGTACCTTTGAGAGGAACATAGAGGAAGCTCATCCCTCTTGTGCCCTTTTCCGGCGCTGTTTTGACTAAGGTGAGGAAGCCTCCTCCTTCCTCAAGTTGCTCCATGACCTCGCTGACCCCGCTGATATACATCTTCTCACCATTGATCACGTACTCATCTCCGACGCGCTTTGCAACAGTCTTCATATTCGCCAAGTCCGAGCCGACCTCCGGTTCGGTTGTAGCTATCCCAAGAAACGACCGACCCTTACACACATTGGGGAAAACCTTCTGCTTTGTTTCCTTGTTTCCGTAAGTGTTGAGGATGTGGCCCCAAGAGGCAGGAACGAGGTAGAAGACGGCAGTAGCACACGTTATGTCTGCTCGCCCAATCTCCTCTCCTGCGATGCCGGCCAGAATTGGATCTGCCCCTGCGCCCCCGAATTCAGGCGAAGCAGTTATTCCCATCAGACCCAGTTCAGCCATGCCCCGGATAACCTCGATAGGAATGCGCTTCTTTTCTTCCATGTCTCTCAGAACTGGGGCTATCCTCTTCTGGCAAAATTCTCTCAGAGTTTTTCTGAAAAGTTCCTGCTCGTCGGTAAAGGTGAAGTCCAGCATGATCAATCCACCTTAGGTTTGCTTACGTAACAGCAGATATAAAACAACGTTTAGGTTCTGCAAGTTGGAGGCACGCGCGAATCAGACGGCAGCGTTATGTATTCGTGCCCCAAGGATTTGAGAGAAGGAGCCGCCCGAGTTGGAGAAACACGGCATATTGATCGTTGTATGTGACGGAATGGGCGACCGACCCAGTAGGAAACGAGATTTTCAGACCCCTTTGAGTGCGGCTAGAAAGCCGAGCATAGACGAATTGGCAAAGACGGGATCAGTTGGTCTAATGCATCCGATCGGGCCGGGGATAAGGCCAGGCAGCGATGTTGCTCACTTTGCCCTTCTCGGATACGACCCCTACGAATGCTATACTGGACGCGGTGCACTGGAAGCCGTTGGCGCAGGGATCAAAATCAATCCCGGCGACATCGCCTTTCGATGCAACCTCGCAACCGTGAATGAGAAGATGATCGTCAAGGACAGGCGAGCAGGACGAGCACTCCAAGGAAGGGAAGAACTCGCGAAAGCTCTCAACCAAATGAAAATGAGTGCTCCCCATTCCTCATTTGAGTTTGTGCCCACCGTTGAGCATAGAGGCGTGTTAATTCTAAGGCGAAGGGGACTATCACGAAGAGTCTCAGATACAGATCCTCACACGGAGGGCAGAGCTGTGCAAAGATCGAACCCTGAAGACAACAGCAAGGAAAGCAGGCTTACGGCCAAGATACTGAACGAGTTCACTAAAAAGTCCTACTTGGCACTCAAGAATCACCCCGCCAACAAAGAGAGAATCAAAAACGGGCTTCCTCCGGCAAATATAGTTCTGTCTCGAGGACCCGGAACAATCCCTTCGATTGAGACTCTCACTACGAAATACTCCATTAGTGCGGCGTGCATAGGTGTCACTCCAATTGTAAGAGGAATCTGCCGTCTTGCCGGCATGCATCTGATAGATGTGAAAGGCGCTACAGGGGGGTTGGACACGGACTATGTGGCGAAGGTTAAGGCTGCCGTTACTGCCATGGAGAAGTACGACTTGGTCTTTCTCCACATAAAAGCGCCAGATGTCGCAGGTCACAATGGGGACTTTGAGAAGAAGATTTGGACAATAGAGAGAATCGATGAGGCAATGGAAGCCCTCAGGTCAGTGGACCTCAACACTCACTACATAGCTCTGACGTCAGATCACGCCACCCCCGTAGCTGTGAAGGATCACTCAGCCGATCCTGTACCGATTCTGATCGCAGGACCGGACTTCGATGCGAGTGGAGTTGCGGCGTTCTCAGAGAGGACTGCCGCCACAGGGAACTTGGGAACAATCCTAGCTCTTAACCTAATGCCGATACTCATGAACATGCTGGGAAAGATCGAGAAGTTCGGCTTCTGACTTCAGTGTCTTCTAGACTGCAAGGCGTATCGAAGCAATCTGTGACAAGTGGAAACCTAGCTCGGCTATGCCTTTCAGACTCTTTCGCAGATCACGTTCAGGCCCTTCCCTGCCGCGGCTTAATTGCCTCTTGGCCCAGACATGGAGTCTGGCAAGCTCTCGAATCTTGGCTACATCCTTCTGCCACAGTGCTCCGTATCCGCCTACTGCTATACGCCAAGTCTGCTCCAAGACAGGATCAGAAAGTGACTGAACAAGCTTGGTAAGCATACAGACAGCGTGATTCAGGCTCTCCAAGTTGATTGCGATCCCCATAAAGGTCAAACCCACAGACACATCGATCTGCCTTTGACTTTGGACAATTAGATCCTGTGCCAGTAGCTTTGCGGCCTCAAGCTTCTTCGCTACAGAACCCTCAATGTCGGCTAAGGAGCTTTCAGGCGAAGGAGTGACTATCGCCTTACTCAAGATCTGAAAAGCCTCGTCAAGATTACGCTTGAAGTCGTTGAAGATAGATTGTTGACTTGCTTCAAACTCCGTGAGAATCTCCCCAGCGGTCTTCACCTTAGAAGGCCTGAGGGACATAGATGAGGGCTTCGGAGGCCCGTCATGCAGCAACAGACAGTTTTTGCCCCCGCACCGACCACACAGTCCGGCGATGCATTCTGAGATCGCCCTGCTACATCTGGAGCATATCATCGCCGGCCATGCTGCTTTGGATACGAGCAGAGTTGTTCTGAGTGCATCTTCCTCATTCTCTGCTTTTCGCACATTGATGCGCCCGCCCTTAGAGATCACGATTGTCTTTCCATTGATCTCCATCTTTGCGATTCCAAGTTTCTCCGAACACTTGACGCGGTTGAAGACCTTAGAGTTGTTGAGTGTCCAACAAAGCCTCGCTGAGTCAAAGAACTCAAGCGTTGATCCGCCTGATTCCTCGCTACTATGCGACAGATGGGTCTCAGCAGAAATCTTTCCTGCTTCAGTCGTACAAGGTCGAAGGTAAGTCGTCGCTGCCCGTGGCTTGACCATGTCTAAGCTCCAGCTTTCATGAATCTATTTCTTCTATGGCCTCTCGTCTAAACGTTCAAGCTAGCCAGATGACCGGCCTCATCCTCCATGTGGGCCGGCGTCTCCGTCAGGATGGGAAGCCCCGCTGCCATTTAACCTGGAGGACGGGATGCCCGGTCTCGCGCCGTCAGATATGCCCTGCTTGCGCTTGTCATTCCACGTGTACACGATACAGATCCATGTCAGGGCCAAGCAGGTTGAGGAAATCTCTCGCCGCTCTTTCGATGTCTTTAGACTGTGTAATGTATCTCCCGACGATCAATATGTCGGCGCCTGACTCCAGTGCCTTAGGGGCCGTGGAAGATTCAATTCCGCCGGCGACAGCGACTAGGATCTTCTTCCCTGCAAATACGCTCTTGATCTCACGAATCAGCTCCCATCTGGTAAGGCCACCGTGCTCCTCATCTATGCCCCGGTGAATGATGACGGCGTCAGGAAGGTCGTCCAACGACCGCAAGATTTCGAGCGGATTCTTCACGTCCATCATATCTACAAAGGCGTAGATGCCTAGGCGCTTTGCCTCATGAATAAACTTGTCAAGAGTCTCCTTGGAGGCCAAGCCTGAAGCCACCACCGCATCCGCTGTCTCCTCGTAAGCAAGATCCACTTCAACCTGACCAACATCAAGCGTTTTCAGGTCAGCTATGATGAAGACATCCTTTGCTATCTCACGAAGATCATGGATAACGCGGGCTCCATATTTCTTGATGAGAGGAGTGCCCGCCTCAAGAATGATTCGGTCGCTTCTAGGCAGTGCATTCAAGATCGCTTTGGTTCTTGTGATGTCAGGTATGTCAAGAGCGATCTGTAGGTAAGGAGGCATCCACAGGCGAGGCACTCTGAATCCCATTACCGGATGTGTAGCTCTATCCTTGTCATACATTAGTTTTTCAAGGCTGGGATACTCTTGGAAGGCTCTTCTCAGCGCAAGCCGCGTAGCTCCGTAGTTGTACTGGTAGATCTTCCTGTAGTCCTTGGCTTCAGGGTGTATGAAGACACTACAGACTATTACCAGATCGTCAACCTTCTCTTGAGGAAAGATGCCTTCCTCTGTTGCATCGGCAACCGCTTTGGCCACGGCCGCCTGCGCAGGACCAAAGATCTTCGAAGCTTGATCCATATCCTTGACAGTCACCTTCGGAACTATCAAAGTGAATGGCTTCGAAGGTAGGTTGGGACGAACTACAGCAAGGAGAGGTGTGTGGCCTGCAGAAACACTGGAAAGCCCAGTTGCGAACGCCTGGCCGACCGGTCCATCCTTCTCGCCCACAATCAAGTCAATATGTGCCAGTTCAGGAGCCTTGCCTACCAGCGCCTCGCCCACCAGATACAACTGACCATCCTCCCACAATTCAGCCTAATCTCAGCTACCTGCACTTAAATTGGTTGTGCAACATCGAAGGTTGTTCTGAGATCTGCTATACATCAATTTGCAACTCCGAACTCCATCAACGAAGAATTGTCTCAGAAACGTTAGAAATGCTTAATTTAGCATCTATCTCCATGCAGGAGCGTGTCGAGAGTCACCAAGATGAAGAGCAGAATTCCTGTATCGTGTATCGCCCTGATCGCGATCAGTTTGATTGTTTCGCTGCCCCCAACAATGGCAGCTCCGCAGGCATCGATCCACTCAAGAGCAGCTGTCGTCCGTTATTCACTTTTCCTCAAGTCAAACTACTCAGTCCGGCATGATATTGATTTCGTCTGGAGCTTCAGAAACACGAACTGGTCGAGGGTCACGTTTGAGTCAAGTAGTCCCAGACTGTCTGGGACGGCTGATATGGACTGCCAAGGACAACTCGTGTCGAAGAGCAGCTTCGACGCGATCCAGGCCTTCGGGTGGAGATTTGAGAAGGCCGCTCCTAATGACTTATTGAGTGTTGACTTTAAAGTGAGAGTGGACGTCTCATCTTTTTCACCTTCGTCTCTCACTGCGTCATCAGTTGGGAAGGTTGAAGACTTGAGTTCGTACTTCTCGGCGAAGGACCTTGCAAAATACTTGAACCAATCCTACTATTGGGATTATTCTAGTAGCGAGGTTCAAGCGGTTATCCAAAGCATTCGTCGAAGAATCGGCGGATCGACCAATGTCTATGACATTGTAAGAGGGACATTGGCATGGTTTGCCGAACACATGATGTACAGCTATCCCTACGAGTTCGACTATCCGACGAGCAGAGTCAAGGCAAGCGAAGTTCTGAAGCAGACCCTTCTTGGCCGTCACTTCGGAGTATGCCGGCATTTCTCTGATGTGTTTACTGCGGTGATGAGAGGTTTTGGCCTTCCCTGCATTAAGGAGTCCGGCTTGATCCTTGAGGACAATGACGGAAAGCTCAGGGCGCTAGGAAGGCATGCTTGGTGCGTAGCATATTTGCCAAAGGTAGGGTGGATGAGACTTGAAGTTACTGTGCCTGATAGATCCAGCCTGGATGTGGTTGGGGTGGGGCTATTTCCCTATCCTTGGTACTACGTACCCGAATACGCGGAATACGCCAATGACGCGCCCAAACCCTCTGAAGGAACCGTTTACCCATACATCTTGCTCGGAGGATCCATTCGCGTCGAGGAGGACGGATTTGAGTTCACATGGGATAAGGTCGTTCTGATAGGTGCACTAGCAGGGATCCTTGGCCTTGCGCTGGCATACATGCTGATGCGAGTAAGAATCAAGAAACTGGAAAGATCATTGCAGTCTCCGCCAGGCGCACAAGGAGCATATCCCTCTCCTGTCTTCTGCACCTCGTGTGGAGCCCAAAGGCCTGCTTCCGGCAGGTTCTGTACCAAATGCGGAAGCAAGCTCGATTAGCGACCACTTAAGAATTCAGACTTTGGCCGCTGTGAACCGGAGTTCTGTGAGCCAGCTTTATCCTGAAGGGAGACCCCGGCTGATGAGAGCAAAGATGACCTATACAGCGTTTCTTCTTCTAGCGCTCACTGGCTTGTCATCAGGGATACCGAGCCTGTCTTCGTTCGTTGGATACTACATGGAATATGACCTCTCATTCTCAACGACAATCACTAATAGGGGATTGTCTGTCCTTCAACTGACAAGCAATCGGCTGACAATGCCGGCAATGTTTCTCTTTCCCAACGACACTTTGCAGACGGTCAGGTTGACATCGTCAAGCCACAACATTAGAGTCGATGCCGATCCGGATGGAAACGAAATGGGCATCTTTCAAGCAGAGAATTCTCTTCAGCCGGGACAAAGCATCACAATTGAAGCCAGTTTCAGAGCCCAGTTGCGCCTGACTGACACGAGGAGGCTTGAATGGACCCCACAACTGGAGTACTCTTCAAGCGGTGTGAAGAAGGAGATACCGAAGGAGCTCGTTGAGAAGTACTGTGTCCCCAGCGGCCCGTGGAGAATCGATGATCTGACTGTGTCGTGGCGGTCAGTCAGAGAACTTGCGTACAAGTTGGCTCAAAACGAAACCAATGTCCTGAGGGCTGTTATGCAGCTAGTCCTTTGGATAGGACAGAACATCAAGTATTCCACAGCAAAAAGAGACAGAATCTTCTTGCCAAATGAGACACTTGGTTCCCTCGAAGGTGACTGCGACGAGCAAGCCAACCTGATCATATCCATGTGCAGAACCTTAGACATCCCGGCATATCTCCAATCCGGCTGTGTCTACCTACCCTCAAGAGAGGACCAAGGATCAAAGTTCGATGGGCATTTTTCTTTCCAGCTCGACAGAATAGGCTGGCATGCTTGGGCCATGATCTACGTTCCTCCTTGGGGGTGGCTTCCCGTAGACATGACTCTGGGATATTCAAGGGAGTACCCTCTCTTAGCGATCCAAGGAGCCGCCATCCAAGCGCTCAGCACAGTGAAATCGGGCAACTATCTCGTGACGGATTATGTATCGGAAATAAACCGCGACGCAGAGGAACTGAAGCGAACAGGGGCATACATCGAAGAGAGGGATTCCATGAAACCGATCGCAATCTCACCTGAGTATCAGGCAGTAGAAGGCGCTAACACAACAACCATGATCCTTGTTGCCTTCGGCATACTCGTTGTAGGAGCCTACGTGAAGGCTAGAAGCAGAGCAGTGACGAAGAAGAAGCAATGCGGGCATTGAAAGCTGTGCAAGGATCTCAGGTCAAGGCTTATTTCCAAAGATCTATGTTAGATCCTTGACAGAGCATGGAACTGTTTGATGCGATTCGAGGCAGGCGAAGCATAAGGAGATACAGACAGGATGATATCTCCGAGCAGGATCTGAAGAGGATTCTGGAGGCCGCAATATGCGCTCCGAGCGCCGGGAACCTCCAATCGTGGGAATTTGTGGTGGCACGAGAAAACCGAACAAAGGTGGCTCTAGCAGAGGCTGCATACGGTCAGAACTTTATCGCGGAAGCCCCAGTCGTGATTGTCGTATGTGCAAACAGGGAGCGATCTGCGAAGAGATATCGAGACCGAGGAGCGAGCCTTTACAGTATCCAAGACACAGCTGCAGCTATCCAAAACATGTTACTGGCTTCCTACGCCCTTGGATACGGCTCTTGCTGGATAGGGGCATTCGATGAGACAAAAGCAGCTCGCATAATTCAAGCTCCACCGGAAGTCAGACCATTGGCAATGATACCAATCGGACGGCCCGCAGAATCTTCAGCCGCGCCGTCAAGAATCGACCTTGAGAGAGTCTCACACTTCGAAAGGTTCACGTAAGAACACTCATGAAGAAAGATACACAAGGCCACGTAGTCGATCACCACGTGTGGGATAGAGGACCATTGAGATACTCAAAGATCGTAGAAATCTACGATCAAATAGAGTCCACCACGAAGAGACTCGAGATGACCGATTTACTCGTTCGGCTCATCAAGGAAACCCCGAAAGACGAAATTGACAGGGTGATCTACCTTACGACTGGTGTTCTCTATCCTGACTACGTAGGCATCGAACTCGGCGTAGCTGATAAGCTCGGGATAAGGGCGATAGCGGAGGTTTCTGGAAAACCAGAACACATTGTCGAAGAGGACTACAAGAAAACAGGGGACTTGGGTGTCACCGCTGAGAAGCTCTCGTCGGTTAAGCATCAGACAACGCTCATCTCGGAAGTTCTAACAGTCAGGAAAGTCTACGAAACCTTTGACAAGATCTCCCGCGCAACGGGACCAGGAGCGATAGACCAGAAGATCAAGCTCCTTTGTGGCTTGTTGGTCAACGCCTCAGGTAAAGAGGCCAAATACATTCTCAGGACTGCAGTGGGACAGCTCAGGCTTGGAATCGCGGACATGACCATCCTTGATGCGCTTGCAGTTGCGTACGCTGGCGAAAAGAACGCACGAGAAGCTTTCGAGAGAGCGTACAACCTATCATCTGATCTTGGCCTTGTGGCCAAAGTAGCTGCGAGAGAAGGCCTTCACGAAATCGAGCGATTCAAGATAATGCTTGGTAGACCAATCCGCCCTATGCTTGCAGAGAGGCTTGCAGAATCAAAGGAAATCCTAGAGAAGGTCGGGGGAGAAGTTGCTGCGGAGTACAAGTACGATGGATTGAGAATCCAAGCGCACATTGAAGCGAACAAGATCTTGCTCTTCTCAAGAAGACTAGAGAATATTACAGGTCAATTCCCGGATGTCGCGCGGTACATAGAGACCAGCTTCAAGGCCGAGAACGCGATACTGGAGGCTGAATGTGTGGCTGTTGATGCGAACACTGGCGAGATGCTGCCCTTTCAAGTGATCTCTCAAAGAAGGGGAAGGAAGTATGACGTTCAAGAAATGGCTGAAGAGGTCCCGGTTTCAATCTTCATGTTTGATGTCCTCTACCTCAATGGTAAAGACCTTACAGAGTTTACCTATCCCGAAAGAAGGAAAGCGCTCGTTAGGGCAGTTAGGGAAGACGAGCATGTCAAGATCGCACAGCAGATAGTGGCAACTCGACCCGAGGACTTGGACCGCTATATGGACGAGGCCGTTGCTGATGGCTGTGAAGGGCTTATGGTCAAATCAATTGGCCCTGATTCTGTGTACAAGGCTGGTGCAAGAGGCTTTCACTGGATCAAATACAAACGAGAATACAAGTCTGAGATGACGGACACAGTTGATCTGACTGTTGTCGGCGCGTTTGCCGGACGAGGAAAGAGGGCTGGCACCTACGGCGCACTTCTACTCGCAAGTTACAACGAAGTAGAAGACGTTTTCGAGACTGTATGCAAGTGCGGCACAGGCTTCAAAGATGAGGACCTCAAGAAACTCCCTGAGATTCTCAAACCGCACGTCATAGGTCATGCACACGCACGCGTCAAATCCAAGATCAAGCCAGATGCCTGGTTCACTCCTTCCCTCGTGTTAGAGGTCATCGGCGCAGAGATCACGTTGAGCCCGGTTCACACCTGCGGGCAGAACGCAGTAAGACAGGGCAGCGGACTTGCAATTCGATTTCCAAGATTCACGGGAAACTACAGAACGGACAAGGCCCCTGAGGATGCGAACACTTCACGTGAGATACAGGAAATGTATGGGAAACAACTGAAGAGAATAGAAGTGCAAGCGTAAGAAGCTGATCCAAGTCGAACTCCTAACCTCCAGCAAGCGGAGGAAGGAACATCACTCCGCTACCGTCTTCCAAGGGGAGCGGCCAGCCCCTGAGGGAAGCCCATTTCTTGATCATTTTTCGCGACAATGACCCGAAGGTCTTCCTTTGGCTCACTCAAGACAGCTGACTGGAAATGATCGCCATATCCTTTGATCATGCCCGCAACGTTATAATACGAGGAGGACAGAACGATATTTGCCGGGAAATTCCTTGCATATCGAGAGAGTTCCCACCGGTATAGGTGGCCTAGACACTCTGATCCAAGGCGGATTTCCCCGCAGTAGCTTAATACTGCTTGCAGGCCACCCCGGGTCCGGAAAGACGGCCATGGCGGGGCAGTTTCTCTATTCTGGTGCCACGCAGAAGGAGAAAGGGGTGTATGTATCATTTGCCGAAGGGAGAAAGCCCTTCCTCGAGTTCATGAATGCTCTCGGAATCGACCTAGCCACACAGGAGCAGCTCGGAAACATCAAGATCCTAGACATGGTTACTGTTAAAGAGGAAGGACTATCGACAGTTTTAGAGCAGGTGCTTGGCGCAATACAATCCTTGAAGGCCCAGAGACTTGTCATAGATTCATTCTCCGCTATGGGTCAAGCATTCACCAGGGAAATAGAAGCAAGGATAATGCTTCACACCATCCTCAGCAAGATCGTGAGAGGGATGGGGTGCACAACTATTCTAACATGCGAGATTCCCTGGGGAAGCGAACGGGTTGGAATGGGAATCGAGGAATTCATCGCAGACGGTATCATACTGGTAACATCGTTCGTCGAGAACTTCTCCATCAAGAGGAGGCTCATAATAGTCAAGCTAAGAGGAACTGATCACAGCGTCCAATATCATGACCTCATCCTCTCAAGCAGGGGCGTCAAAGTAGTGCCAGTGCCCTCCATGAAGTGAGTCAGAGATGCCTATCGCGGGAACAGGGATTCCAGAACTCGACAGACTTCTTGGAGGAGGAATCGAACAAGGCCACAGCGTCCTTATGGAAGCCGATGTCGGAACCTTGCTTGAACGGTTCCTTCTTGTATTCGCAAAGGAGGGAGTCGACAAAGGTGAATGCGTATGTTATATCTCTTTAGATAGGAATCTTCAATCACTCACTCATCTGATTCAATTTGAGTCACCCTCACTGCTGGAGACCCTAGGAAAGAATCTCTTTGTAGTAGATCTCCAATCAAGAAAGGAAACTGATCCCTCTGAGGCCTTGCAGAAAGGAGTGCTGACTGTTTCAGATCCCTCAAATCCTTCTATCGTGACTGAATCGGTGGGCTCATTCTTTGCTAAGCTGAAGCAAAAGGAAAAAAGAGTTCGATTCGTTACGAACTCGATATCCGACGCAATTACAACGTATGGACTTACTCCAGCATATCAGATGAGCAAAGAGCTCCTCACGTTTGCGAAAAGAAGCGAATTCGTAGGAATCAATACCATATATCCGAAAATGCATACGCGACAGGAGAATGCAACGATCGAGCATATTCACGACGGAGTAGTTGAGCTTTCCACATCTCTGGTGGGCACCAGACTTCAGAAGCACCTTCAAGTGAGAAGCATGATTGGAGCGAGGTTTTCTCCCGAGATTGTCCCATACGAATACGTAGATGGAAAGATTGCGCTTTGGACTAGGTTGACGGAAGACTTCGAGGCCGTAAAGAAAGGAATGACCTTGGAACCCGACGGAACTCTCATGTTAATGGGAACCAGAGGACAACTCATCTCTGAGAGAAGTTTGGCGAATCTCACGTCAATCATACTCAAGGAAGCAGGTTATGAGAGAGGCGGCAGCATGCTCTATGAGTACACTAGGACAAGCGCAGGAAGAACAGCCGAAGAGATATCGAAAGCCCAGCAGGTCTCAGGCATAGACATACTGAAGACATACCTCAGGTTTTCACAGATGACAGGTTCCGGCGTATTTTCCCACATTTCTCTTGACGAGAAGACGGGTGCAGTGATTGTTCACGCAGTAAACCTGCTTCCAAACACACTCAAGTTCGATCGCCAAGTGCACTTTCGAGATGCAGGAGCAATCGCAGGCGTTCTGGAGTTCGCGACAGGGAGGCCTTACAAGGTTGAAGAAACTCGATGCGTGTGCAAGGGTGACCAGCACTGCGAGTTTGTCGGGAAACCACTCTAGCCTCGATTACTAGTGCCCAGCGATTATGGTAGAAAGACCGCTCTACTCTTCATCTGTGAGTGCATAGCCATTGGCCGAAGAGATCAGACGCTCAGGGCATATAGGACAATAGTGCGAGATTCTGCGCCGGCCATTAGAGATTGAAACTCGAAATCAAGTACTTCGAACTACTCAGCCCAGAGATCTGAGGCTAGATCTTCCATCTCCATCTCACGTAGCTTCTGTCTCGACGGCTTTCCGTTCTCCCATCCTCGAATTGCATAGTACTCTTTGAGAAAATCCTTGAGAGGCGGCACTTTTCCTGCCGCCTGTCCTTCCTTGAATGGTTCTGCAAGAAACCTTTGAGGAAGAGTATCCTCAGCAGGCGCCGTGCCCATCTTGACATTGAAAGCCCTCTTTAGATTCCAGATTCTCTCTCCTCTTCTCAAGAGTTCCCAATGATCAACTTTCTCTCCCGTGGCGGCAGAATAGGCTTCGGCCACTATGTTGAACGGTATGACCCCGCAGATGGTGAACTGGCAATGGCCCATCGCAGTAAATGCGGCATTGAAGTCTTGATAGAACTTTGTCACCTGAGCTGTTTGCTCTTGATTGAACGGCTGAAGCTTTGTTTCATATCCGAACTCAGGTTGGGCGAGCCCCCATTCCAAGTATGCGGGTGTTCCTTGAAGATGGCATGCTCCGCGGTTCGAAGTTGCATAGGCAAGACTCATCGTCCACCAACGCCTAGGCTCGTGCATTGGAACCTCCATGCCTTTGACATGCATCGCGAAGTCTTCTGCACCCATCTCAAGTTTGCTCGCAGCAAACCTGACCCCTTCGCCAAGCAGACGCCCCATGCCTTCTCTTCGTCCGATAGTTTCGGTCATTTTCAAGACTGCTTCGTCGTCTCCCCATGACAGAGCAATGCCCCCAAGATCTTCCTTGTTCAGTATTCCTCTGTCGTAGCATTCCATTGCAAATGCGATAGTGCCCCCTGTGGAGATAGTATCCATTCCAAGTCTATTGCAGATCTCATTCGCCTTGGCTATGGATTCAAGGTTGCTGTTGAGACAGAGAGAGCCGAGTGAGGCACAGGTCTCGTATTCAGGCCCATGACCTTCAATCGGCGCATACTTGCCTTGCTTCACCTCAATGTGTCTCCAGCACGATATTACTCCGCAAAGCGAGCACATTCCTCTGTTCTTAAGAATCGTCTTCGATATTGTGGAACCAGTTATCTTGGCGGCCTCCGGAAATGCTCCTTGCCTCCAATTCTTAGTCGGCAGACCACCCATAATCTCCAATGATTCCAGTGTTTTCGCCGTTCCGTCCGAAGTGAGGGTTGCCACCCTATCGGCAGTATAAGTTGGCGCGGCCGGAGGCTTCACTACGCGTCTGGCTATGTCGCAAAGAGAACCAAAGGCCTGCTCGGCTACAATGGGAATCCTTTCGGTTCCTCTAACTGCAACCGCCTTGAGGTTTTTCGATCCCATCACAGCGCCCATTCCAGCCCTTCCACAAACCCTCTCCTCATCTGTCACAATAGAAGCAAATCGCACGAGTCGCTCGCCGGCAGGTCCAATACATGCGACCCTTGTCTTCGAATCATTCAGTTCCTTCTGCAGAGCTCTTGCCGTGGCTTTGGTCTCCATTCCCCAGAGCCAGCTTGCATCCCGTAGTTCAGCGTCGCCATCGTTGATGCATATCATCACCGGAAGAGGCGATGCACCTATCACTGCTATGCCGTCAAAGCCAGCGCGCTTAAGCTCTGCTCCAAATGAGCCGCTTGCGCTCGATTCTCCCCAGATATATGTCAAAGGGGATCTAGCACAGACAGTCCACTTTGTCGCTCCCGGGAAACCCGTTCCGACCATTGGCCCAGCAACAAAAACGAGCAGATTTTCTGAATCAAACGGATCCGTGCTAGATTCTATTGCATCATAGATGAGCCTGGCGGCATAGCCAGAACCTCCTATGTATTTCCTTGCAGCCTCAATATCTAGAGCCTCAGCCGAGATCTTCTCACATGCAAGGTTGACCTGCAGAATTCTTCCGGCGTATCCCCCGCGAATCGCTCCCATCGAACTAAGCTCCATGTTCATTTCACCCTGAGCTCAGCCGATAAGCCTTGCGTGCCTGTCATGCGCAATGTCTCTGCGAGAGTTCAATCTGTCGTGAAAAAAGTCGGAAAAGCTTAACCTACCATCACTCAATCCTATCTGTCGGGTTAAAGCTTGGAGTCGCATGTCAACCAGATAGAAGTCCTTTTCAACCCCCGCTCAGTTGCAGTGGTCGGGGCTTCACGGAACGTAT